>OBJA01000058.1_pt1 | contig 112703 bp, 100 predicted proteins | sample 1519751 | NCBI WGS metagenome assembly OBJA01 (sample SAMEA3881238, study PRJEB22517) | soil metagenome | biome: lake sediment; feature: soda lake sediment; material: sediment, water from around vicinity | place: India | collected 2013-12-23 | depth 3 m
CTTCACTCCACCTGAAAGGCAGTTTGAGAGGATACGCCTCAGCATTGCTCATTATAATTGCATTGTTCAAAAATTTTACAGCAGCACTATTATTAAAAGTCGCAGGAAATTCTTCTAAAAAGCTTACTGAGAAATCAATATTATGTTTATTGCAAATTAGGGAACTATCTTCTAAAAGTACTTTTTTTAGTTTGCTCATATCATCATTTCTAAATGACCTTAAAGTCGCCATAAAATCTGCCTGTCCCGGACATGTTCCGAAAGCAATATCTCCCAGTTTGATGTGAATAATTGTGGATAATATAAAATCCGAAAAATCTGCCTTTGAGATATTCGTATTTATATTGTTGAATATCTGTATTAATTCAGATATACATAAATCAGGATTATTCCCATTTTCGGGATGGGCAGCGTGAGACGATTTTCCTTTAAGCTTAATATGTAATCCAGTTGATGCTGATGCGAACTCGTTTTCCTTTATGCAAATGCTTTTAAGAGGATAGCCCGGCAAATTGTGCAAAGCAAAAGCATAGTCAGGCTTTATAATATCAAAACGAGAATCACTAATAAGCTTTTGGGCTCCTTCTCCTGTTTCTTCAGCAGCTTGAAACAGTAAAACTACTTTTCCTTTTTTGGGAGGATTTTGAGATATTAATTCAGCCAAACCAGCGAGAATCGAAGTATGACCATCGTGTCCACAAAGATGTGAAATGTTTTGATAATCAGATTTATAACTGAGATTATTTGTCTCCTGAATGGGTAAAGCATCAATATCAGCTCGAAAAAGAACAGTATCTCCATAAATGCCGGAATCATAGATAAAAGCAATACTGTAGCCACCAAGATTTGCTATGGTTTTAGATGGATTTGTTTTGGCAAGATGTTTATTAAGAAACTCTGCCGTTTTTTTCTCTTGTCCAGACAATTCAGGATTTTTGTGTAGATGCTGCCTGAGACTTATAAGTTGTTGTAGTAGAGTTTTATTTATTTGCATTAGTTTTATTCTTATAATAACGCAATTTAATCAAAAATCGCCGAATCATAAAATAGATAAGCGTAATGATCTAAAATATTATATAAAAATTATATATTTGTATAGTTGTAAAATTATTGATTTTTATGATTATTCATGGTTTTGTAAGTTTATTATTTATTTCTCAGATATTTAATCCTCCCGAATTTCCAATACTAGGATTATGGCATAGCTCAGATGTTTTAGGCTCTGGCTATTCTGATGTTTACCTTTTCTATGATAATGGAGACTATTATTTTTATTATAGCCAAATGGATTGTGATAATCCGAATATCATGCACAGTGGAAAGTATTTTTTTGAATCAGATACTATACTAAGACTTGTTAAAGAAAAGAAATCTTATATTCATGATGGTATTTTAAAACCTGTAATAGATGGTTCTTGTGCTTCAGATTTCTATATTGAGGGAGGGGAGATTTTAGAAGAATACTTAGAAAATCCTATTTTGCAGAATATTAGAATTTATAATCATTACAAAGATGAAGAATTGTATGATGTTCACACAGTTAAGTTTGACGAGGTGCGATTTTGGAGAATTTCTTCTTCACCTGATGTTTATCTTAACTATTAGAATTCTTAATAAACAACAATCTTTTTATTTCTAATTCCAGTATCTGATTCTAGAACTAATATGTAAACACCTGACTTAAGGAAAGAAATATCTATTGTATCAATACTTTTAATTATACTATCAAAAAAACTCCTCCCCTGAATGTCATAGATGCTGATTTTTATTTCATCCGCACCCTCACTACTAATAATATTGATTATACCGTTTGTTGGATTTGGAAAAATTTGAATAAAACCATCTTTCTCGCTTTCAATATGTGAAATTATTTTTTTAACTGCATATTCTTTTATTGTTACATGTTGCGATAGATATATTGACAAGCTTACCCAAGCTTTATATTGAATTCCTGAACTTTCGGTTATAAAACACAGATATTTATCCTGAGCATTATACCACATTCCCCAAATCCCGCTACCAATCCATCCACCTTTTTCATGAACTATTCTTTTTGTGCTATCTTTAAAACTATTCATGGTAGAAATCATGTATTTTTCGGGAACTGCATCAGCGTTTTGATTATTGTTTTCTGATACCTGGACTAGAGTATTTCCATGACAAATAACATCAATGTAAAAGCTTTCGCCATGTGCTTCTGGTATACGATATAATCTTATACTTGCATCAATATTCTCATCTGCGGTGAAATCAAAATCAAAAAATTTCTCTATAAAATACTCACTTGGCATTGTAAATATTGTGGTATCCGGCTCAAAATCAAAATGAGAAACCATAAATCCTTCTTTCTGCCCGGTTTTAAACATATTGGGATTACTAATTACTATTTTTCGTGATTTTGGGGATAAAGCATTTATATCGGTATTTATAAGGTCCGCTCTTGTTTGTGCAAAAACTCGGTATTCGGTATCATTTTCAATTGATTCTCCATTTACAGTCTTTAGGTTTGATGGTAGAATGGTACTAACAAATTCATCATCGGGAAAAATTATATGAAAGCGATTCTCATCACTAATACTATTTGCAATTAAGTTCGAAAAATTTTGAGAATCCTCTTCTTTTACGACAAATATTCTGTAGGAATCAATATCACTTTCATCCTCTAAAGCTGTAAATTCAACTCTAATATCTGAGGCATTACCTTCATTGCCATCGTCAAAAGCAAAAACAGAGCTAATTGCAAGCACCGGTCTAGAAACATAAAATCCTGTGTCGGTAACGGCAATAGCATTATTATTAGCATATTGCATGTCCGCAACAGATACTATACATGTTTGATATAATAGCTCCGGCAGTAAGCCATCCCCGTTGATGTCGTGTAGAGAATTATGAGCAAAATTTCCAATGTAGGAAGAGTTTTCCGGGTTCAAAACAGTATAAAACAAAGGATCAACATTGTTTGCAACTACGGTGTCAAAAGAGTTTAAATCTTGACTTTTTATAAACATTAGTCGGTATTCAGCAATCCCTTCTGTATTAAACGGCAAGTCAAATTCGACATTAATTTCATAATCATTACCACCTGCATAAAATGAGTTAACGCTTAAATTATGAACTGGTTTAACTGTAGTAGTTAAAACCAAAGTGTTCGAAGGATAGGAGAGAATATTATAATCAAGTTCAATCATATCGCCAACAGTCATAATATAAACTGTGTATGGGCTTAATTCAGTAATTAAATCCCCATAAATATCTACAGTATTTTCATCAAAATTTTCGGAATAGTCTTCTATGTCATTACTTAAAGCAATATATCTGTCAGATTCAATTTGTTCTGCCTGCTCAAGATTAAATGTTTCATGCTCTTGTCCGGGAACAATAAAAACACGATATTCCGAAATGCCTGTTTTATTTATTGGAGAATAAAAACTAAGTCTCATATCTCTTCCATCCGAATAATCTGAAACATCAGTAATTACTATATTTTCAGCTATTTGAGGCATTCCCTCTCCAACATAAATTCCTTCTTCAGGATTTTGCTGGTAGGCAAAGTCATGAAGTTTAAAACAAGTTTGATCTTCACTACTAAATGTATTAAGCCTTATCCAACCATACACAGTATCGTTTTCTCTTGCAACTGCAAATGCAATAAATCCGGAATTTGTATTGTGCCATTTCTCATCCTTATTCCTACCGTTATAATAAAGTACCATATAAGTATGAGAAACCCAGTTTATTTGGTCGTCAATGTTTTCTCCGAAGTCAAAATTCTTAGGATTAGTCCCGGATGTAACCCCAATATAAAAATTATTCGCACATGTAATGTATATACTTTGTGTTGGAGGCCACATAAATGTGTCATAAATTTTTATGCTCATAAGTTTTTCTTCAGACAAGTCTTCAATATATAAATCATAGAATTTAGATTCATTTCTTGTTACACATAATTCAAAATCAGGAGTGTAATTATTATAAGAAATCTGAGAACTTAGTGAAGTAGATATTAGTATAAGTAAAAAAATGAATGAATTTTTCATAAAAATTGTTTTATGCAAATATATGAAAAAACAATATTGTTACAAAAAAAAACGTAATAAATATAACATAATGAAATATTATTTATGAATTAACTAATATGTTTACATACAATAAGTTATTTTTTAAGAATTTTGACAGGGACTGCTCCAATCTCTGTATTTAATACAACTATATATAATCCCGGAGGTAATTCTGATGTTTCTATTTCAAAGTAATTCCGTTCTCTGAATACTTTAGAAATTAGAAGTTTTCCGTCTGCCGAATATAGTTCTACAGCATCGAAATAGTATTTTGAATCTATGCAAATTCTGTCTCTGAATGGATTTGGGTAAATGTTAGGAATATAGTTAGTTGACTTTTCGATTTCTGCAAATGGAATGTACTCTCCTTTGAGCGAAATATTGTCGAATCTATTATTCCCATTATCCTGATTAGTATTACCTGAAAAGTCAATTTTAATATGAAAATCAGGATTATGGTTTACTCCTGGAACATTTGTAAAGTCGACTCCGACTAAAATGTAATCTTCTGTAATTTCAATCATTTCTTCTTGGATATATTCTTGAGTGAAATTTGTTCCATCAATACTGTATGAAATAAGATGATTTAGCATTCCGCTAGCTGATCTTTGAACGGCGTATTCAAACAATAGCTCACCATAATCAGTGCTCGGAAGGTTAAAGATAAGGGAACGACCTGCCGAAGGATTTCTTACTCTGGCAGCTTTACCTTGGTCGTATCCAAGTAATAGATTGAGGTCTGATCCTGTATTGTATGAATCAATATCCCTGCCTCCGGTTCCGGTATAAATCATCTGTGCGTTTATTTCAGGCAAATATGAATAATCAGCTTCAATATTTATCACATCTCCTTGCGATGTATCAAGATTATTAAAATGCCAGTAATATAGGAGGTCTTTACCGTGCAGGTTTGCATCTGAAAAGTGAGCAGTTACAGTCTCATTGCCCTCAAGCCAAAGAATAATATCAGAACTAAATTCATCAGGGCTTATCTCATGCCCATTGATTTGCCAGTGACTAAAAATATATGAACTGTTTGATGCTGTAGCTGTTAGTTTTGTTTCTATATTACCATAAACTGATGCATCAAAAGGGAACTCGGGAATCCAAATTGTATTCATTTTTATTCTTCCTGAACCGGGCGGATAAACATCGAAAATACATGTGAAGGGTCCTTCAAGGTCATAGCATGGAATAAGTCCCTGACTTACAGCAATACATCTGTTTGTTATAAATTGGCGTAGGGTGTTAAGATTTGTTTCCCACCCTGAAATACTACCTCCCCATCTGTCGATCTGTCGAGGCATTTCGGAAGTCATCACCTCAACAAGGCTATCTAATACATGATGCATATAATCACAGGACAAACTGGTGTTAAGTAAATCTGCGTATCTGGTAATATAATAATGTCTTACATCTTCATTTTCATTAATTAGCTTTCTAAGTGTTGCAACATGTCCTTGATCTCCAGAAACATTAAGGTTTTCAACATTACATGGCAAAGCATTTGCTGTAACATCAGGGATTCCTGTGTAGTTGTGAAAGTGTCCGAAAGCGGCATCCATATCCCAAAGGATATATCGCCATGCTCTTGCTAAACCTTGAGGATTCAAACCTCTCCACCATCCTGTATTGTAATTAATCCAGTCTCTGGAAACAACAAACGAGTTGTACATAAAGTAATCAACCAAACTACGCCAGTCAAGATTATCATCAACAAGCGCAAAATCTTCTGGTTCGCCCATATGATTTCCCTGAACATACCCTCTCAACCAGTTCCAATCATCAATCGCTCTCTGTTCTCCATATTTTGGAAATGAAGAACCCCATGTTTTAATAAATTGAATATACTCTTCACTACCTTTATACAGCCTTTCCTGATTATAATAATAGTCACAAAAGTCATGGTCATCAACTTTTTCACGTAAATCATACAATCCCCAGTACTGACCGTTAACATATACTGCACAAAATGTAGACGTTCTTTCATCCATTCTAAAATTACCCAACTGCGAAAGGTGTTGAATATATGCATCTCTTACATGTGCACCACCTGTTTGGTGAGGGTAATTGTCATTTGCAGCGGCTTTAATCATATAACGCTTAAATTTTGTACGGTCTGATGTCATAAACAGTTTATGATTTAATTCCTCGTTGTAGCCATGTTCGTCTCTGCCAATAAAATCAACGCCTCTTTGAGCATAGCTCCATGAATCGTTGCCGTGCTTATTAAATTCTCCGGCAGCTTTATCGGTATATAGTCCCGATTCATCGAAGTACTCAAAAGTGCCGTTTGGCTGCAAACTTTGATTTCCGTTAAAAAGATTAAATAATTGAGTGCCGCTTACCGAAACTACAGGAATCTGATGTTCTTCTCCAACAAAGAAAGTTTTTGTTGTTATAAAACTAGGCAAAATAAACGGATTATTTGCAAAAACTCTCGATTTGACAACCTGAGTTTCAGTGATTTCTATTGGTGATGTATAGATTTCAGAAGTTTCTGTGGGTTCATCCCCATTTGTGGTGAATCTAACTATCGATTCAAAATCATTGTGATTAATGGTGAGAAAAAAAGGCTCAGCGTAAAAACCCGGATGGTGAGAAAAAAAGGCTTTGGAGCTATAGTTTGAATATCCATTCTGATTTGGTGATCCGGGACTTGGATTTGGAAAAATTCCCCAAGTATCTTCACCATCAATCAAGCGTCCATACGAATGTCCTAACTGTGTGGTAAACAGAGTAAATGATTCAAGAATTTCTCCATTAGGGTCAGAAAAAACTATGCTCTCTGGCTGAAGCTGATTTAACCTGAAATTTGTATGTGGGGTGAGACCTGACATAGCGTCTCTGCCTGAACAAACTACTATCAGATGTGAGCCCGGATTCATAAAAACAGAAGGAAACTGCCATTTATAAGGATTATTGGGATTATCGCTCAGATAATATCCTGAAAGATTAACAAAATTTTCTGAAGCATTATATAATTCAATCCAGTCCTCAAAATTACCGAAATCATCCTGAATACTCCTGTTTGAGCATGAGTATTCATTGATTAAAACATCTCCTGGACCAAAAACTATTTCATCAACATGGGTTATTTCAACATATCGCCTATTAATGAAATTATATACACCATTACAGTCACCACCATTATAATCGGGTCCCCAAATTCTAGAGGCATGAAAATTTATTGTTATTTGTCCTTCCGATATACTGTTTGCAATATTACTGTAAACTGAATATGTTTGAACACCATGAGTATTTCCCGAACCAGAAAATATAGCTGTGTTGCCGTTTGTCCCACTAACATAGGATCTCTGATCTTCTGTCCATGCCTGCGAACCTTGTGTTGCTGTGAATTCCCATAATAAGTATGAAGTTAGAATGGTATCTCCTTCAGGAATATCAATATGAATCTCACCCTGATTAAATTCTGGATAAAAGCAAGTTTCTAAAATATCAGTATTCTCAAGCACAACTATAGGATCAATTATTACCGGATACCGTCTTTCTGTATCATTCAACCAAGAACATGGAATAGGTATGCCGATAGTGAAATGTCCGGGCTCTTTCTCATGAAGTCTGTAAAATCCCTCATAGGATGATTTTGCTCTGTCTTCGGCGCCATCAATATATATTGGTCTATTAAACGGACCAATGCCAGAATTTTTAAGTTGTTCTATTCTTGAATCTGCAAAAACAGGTAAGTTGAATACTGCTTGTGTAATCCCATTCTCGTCTGATAAAAGTAAATTCTTTCTAATAAAATCATTGTCAGTATAGTTTACAGTTTTTTCGAACTTAAGAGTATAGGATTCATTAAAATACACATCAAACTCAATTATTAGCCATTCTGCGCCTTCTTCAATTATATTCGGATTATTAATTGTATAATTCGACTTATAAAGAGAATGGTAGAAATCTATCTCAAAATCAATATTATCAAAGAGATTATTTAATGTAAATCTGTTATTTTTGTATGAATAATCATCATTTCCTTTATTATAATCTATGCTAATAAGAATGTCTGACTCATTATTCAATTGAACTATTCTGTGATTACTCCCAATTCTAAGATTTATTTTACTCTTGTAATCAACTTCTCCTGATTCTAAATTGAGAAAAAAAACAGGATTGTTAGCCGGAAAAACTAAACTTTTCGATTCTTTCGAATTCTGGGAAAGATTATATTCATAACTAATCCATCTGCCATATTCGTCCATAAAATGTAAAGGTACTGAAGAACTAGCAGTAGTCTTTATTCCATATTGATTTTCGAATATTCTGGTGTATTCGGTTCGTTTGTGAATAAGTTCTATACTATTTCGCGTATTAGGATTTATTGGGTTCCCACTTAAATATTCAGGATGAGTGGAAAAATATTGTGGAATTTTATCCGATTGAGAGAATGAATAAAATGCAAGTGTAAAAAGAAAGTAAATTATAAATAGGCGTCTCATAAATATTGCATTTTTTACAAATATATGATATTTCGGCAATATGACTAAATCAAGTACAAACTGATTTTACTTTTTTGTTGACAATAATTTTTCTTTTTATCAAATTTTGAAATAATAAAACAGTTTTTAATTCTGCTTTTTCTATTTTTACATTCTGAAAATGCAATTTGAGTAAAACAATTTAAGATGAATAATATAAATATAGGACTAGAGAAAATTTCTGAATTTGTAAGGAAAATCCGACAGTCTGAAAATATTGTGATTGTTCCGCATGTCAATCCTGACGGCGATGCAATAGGTTCAGTTCTTGCTCTTTATATAGCAATCAGAAAAGTTAACTCTTCTGTACGAATTGTAAGTCCGGGGGATTACCCTAATTTTTTAAAATTTCTGCCTGAAAGTAATGTCATTGAAATTTATAGAAAAAAATCTGAAAATTTACTGAAAAATGCTGATTTACTGATTGCAGCAGATTTTAATGAGCTAGGTAGGATGGGAGAACTGGCAGATTATTTTGATAAATCTTCAGCATTTAAGATTTTGATAGATCATCATCCTATGCCAACAGACTTTACTGATATTGTTTTTTCAGACATAAATGTGTCGTCAACAGCAGAGCTTGTTTATAATATTTTAAAAAACTCCGAGTTGGCTGACTTTATTGACAAAGAATGTGCTGTTTGTTTGTATGCAGGTATAATGACTGATACAGGATCTTTTAATTTTAATTCATCACGACCTGACACATTTAGAGTAGTTGCTGAGCTTTTAGAAAAAGGTGTGGATAAAGATGATGTCTTTGCGAAAGTATACGACTCTTTCTCTATTAACAGAATGAGATTTCTTGGACATACTCTATTAAATAGAATGACTTATTTGCCTGAGTATAGAACCGCATTTGTTGCAATATCAGCTCAGGATCGTAAAGATTATAAAGAACAAATAGGGGATACCGAGAATTTTGTTAATTATCCACTATCAATTGAAGGTGTCGTTTTTTCAGCAATATTCATAGAAAGAGAGAACTTTATTAAAATCTCTTTCAGATCCAAAGGAGATTTTTCTGCTGGAGATTTTGCAGCGAAACATTTCAATGGAGGAGGGCATAATAATGCTTCAGGCGGAGAAAGTAAAAGTAGCCTGAAAGAAACAACAGATAAGTTTTTAAAAATACTTGAAGAATACCGTGAAGAATTATTAAAGCAATAATGTAACTAAATATTTAAAAAATGTTTTCTTATCCTGTAAGGTACGATGAACCTCTATTCCGTCCACCTGCTGAAGCTTATTCAGCTATAATACAAGCTACAATTGGGTGCTCTTGGAACAAGTGTGCCTTCTGTGAGATGTACACAACTAAAAAATTCAGAGTTCGCAGTTTTGACGATGTAAAAAAAGATATTATTTCCCTTGCAGATTATTACAAATCTGTCAGAAAAATATTTTTAGCTGATGGTAATGCATTTGTTTTATCAGCAGCTAAACTAATCCCAATATTACAGGAAATTAAGAAGAATTTCGGACAGTTTCAAAGAGTTTCAGCATATGCACTTCCTAAAGATATTGCTGCAAAAACAAAAGAAGAGCTAACAGAACTTAAAGAAAATGGACTTAAACTTTTGTATATAGGCATAGAGAGTGGCGATGACGAATTATTGGCTTTTTATAATAAGGGAGAAACTTTTGATTCGACAATCAAAGGAATTAATAAAGCACATGAGGCAGGAATTGATACCTCAATCATGATTATCAACGGAATAGGAGGAAAGAAGTACTCAGAACAACATGCAATAAATAGTGCACAGATTATTTCAATTTTAAATCCAAAGTATTTATCAACTCTTACCTTAAGTTATCCATACGGAATAAATCATTTTAAATCAAGAGTAAGTTTTGATTTTCAGCCGCAAACAGTAGTTGAATTGTTAAAAGAATTAGACTTGTTTATTTCCAATATTAGAGGAGAAAACATAATTTTCAGAAGTAATCATGTGTCAAATAGCTTAGCACTAAAAGGTACGCTTACCAAAGACAGTGAAAATATCATAAGACTTATTAAACAGGAATGTTCATTAATCCCTGATGACGAGTATCCAATCGAGACTCGCAGTATGTAAAGACTATATTTATGTGCTTTTTATAAAAGCGATGTTCGGTCTAAAAAGTATTTTTTTATCTTTGTGCACAAATTCAGAATAATGACAGATAAAATATTGATTCTTGATTTCGGTTCACAGTACACTCAATTGATAGCCAGACGAGTACGAGAACTAAATGTCTACTGCGAAATATATCCATACAACAAATTTCCTCAACCTGATGCAGCTGTTAAAGGAGTTATTCTTAGTGGAAGTCCATTTTCTGTTCGAGATGAAAATGCTCTAATACCCGATTTAAGTCTAATAAAAGGGAAATTGCCTTTGCTAGGAGTATGCTACGGAGCACAATATTTGTCACATTATTTTGGAGGGAAGGTCGCTGCCTCAAATACACGCGAATATGGAAGAGCAAACCTAAGTTTTGTCGATAATACAAATAGTTTATTCAAAAACATCAGCCATAACTCCCAAGTGTGGATGTCGCATGGAGACACGATAGTTGAGATACCTGAAAACTACAGAATTATTGCATCAACACATGATGTTAATGTTGCTGCTTATCAAATTCAGAATGAAAAAACATTTGGTATACAGTTTCATCCCGAAGTTTATCACTCTACAGAAGGCAAAATCTTACTGAAGAATTTTGTTGTCGGAATTTGTGAATGTATACAAGACTGGACTCCTGATTCATTTATTGATACTACAGTTGAAGAATTAAAACAAAAAATTGGCGGAGATAAAGTTGTTCTAGGTTTATCTGGAGGTGTCGATAGTTCTGTTGCAGGAGTGTTGCTTCATAAAGCAATCGGGAAACAACTTACTTGTATATTTGTGGATAATGGTTTGTTGAGAAAAAATGAATATGAATCAGTTCTTGAATCATATAAAGGAATGGGATTGAATGTTATTGGAGTTGATGCGAAAGAAAAATTTTATTCTCAACTTGCAGGAATTTCAGATCCTGAAACTAAACGTAAAATAATTGGACGTGTATTCATTGAAATTTTCGACGAAGAGGCTCATAAAATTGAAGAGGTTGTATGGCTGGCACAAGGAACAATTTATCCCGACGTAATCGAGTCAATTTCAGTAAAAGGACCTTCGGCAACAATAAAATCTCATCATAATGTAGGTGGACTACCGGACTTTATGAAGCTAAAGATAGTAGAACCTTTAAATTTATTGTTTAAAGACGAAGTTCGAAGAGTAGGAAAAGCCTTGAAAATTTCTGAAAACATTCTAGGTAGACATCCATTTCCAGGTCCTGGACTAGGAATAAGAATCCTTGGCGATGTTACACCCGAAAAAGTTAGAATACTGCAAGAAGTTGACGATGTATTTATTAGTGGACTTAAAGAATGGGACTTGTACAACGATGTTTGGCAGGCTGGAGTTATGCTTTTGCCAGTCCAATCAGTCGGAGTAATGGGAGATGAAAGAACCTATGAAAATGTCGTCGCATTACGAGCTGTACAATCAACAGATGGTATGACTGCAGACTGGGTACATCTTCCTTATGATTTTTTGTCCAAAATATCAAATTCAATTATAAATAAAGTAAAGGGTGTTAATAGAGTAGTTTACGATATAAGTTCAAAGCCTCCCGCCACAATCGAATGGGAATAAAATCAAATAATTCATACAAAACTTATATCCATAATAATGCTTTTCAAAAGTCTTAATGAAATCGAAAGAACTTCCTTCAGGTCGCACGTGATTTATAACGTTGCAGAGGGGATATTGACTGGTTTTTTTCTGATGAACGAATTTGTGTTTCTAAAAAGTCTTGAAGGAACAGATTTTCAAATTGGACTTTTGTTTTTGTTTAGCATGGCAGTGTTTGTGCCTTTAATATTCTTTAATGAAGTTTTAAGACGTACTCAGAATAAAAAAAAACTTATAAGGTATACTGCAATAATTACCAGATTGCCATTACTACTATTTTTCTTTTTTCCAAAACAGATTAATTCCGAAAATATAGTTCTATATCATTATGCTTTTCTGGGAATATTTTTTATTTATTATCTCGGAACTCCAGTAATATTTCCAACAATAAATCTTCTGCTGAAAAATGCTTACAAGAATAATAATTTTGGTAAACTTTTCGGTTATGCAACTTCAGTAAATAAAACACTAGCTTTGATTTCAACTTTTGCATTCGGACAACTGCTGAATTTTGATAATTATGCCTTTGTATATGTTTATCCGGTGCTTGGCTTAGTTGGAATATACGGATTGTTTAAACTGTCAGTTATTCCTGCCACCATTCCGGTTGAAGAAATAAAACTTCGGTTTTTTGCTGCAGTAAAAAAATCGGGATTAAGATTATTAAATATACTGAAGAACGACAAACCATACCTGCACTACCAAATATCTTTTTTTCTATATGGTATAGCTTTTATGATAACAATTACCGTGATAACGTTTTTTCTTGAGAAATACCTAAAGTTAAATTATCCTAGTATCGCAAATTATAAAACAATCGCCGCTGTTATTACAGTCCTTTGCCTTCCATTATTCGGAAAAATTCTTGATAAAACAGACCCAAGAAAATTTGCAGCATTTAGTTTTAGTTTTTTTATCCTTTACGTCTTTTTTATTCTTATAACACAGTATCTAACACAAAATACCATTATTGGGAATTTTCAAGTCTATTTAACTATTAGCTTAGCATTTGTTTTCTTCGGATTTTTTTCCGCTTCGAATACTTTAGCTTGGCACATTGGCTCTGCATTTTTTAGTAAAAATGATAATGAGGCAGCCGACTATCAGGCAATACATGTTATTTTAACAGGTGTAAGAGGTCTGTTTGCACCTTTGGCAGGAGTTTTTCTATATCAGTTTTATGGTTACACTATAACTTTTACAATTGCGATAATATTTCTTATTTTTGCAATAATTATTATGATTTGGTCAAAAAGAAAATATTAGAAAAAATGGCAAAGAAGTTTTCATATAAAAATGCACTACATGAACTTGAATCAATTTTGTCGGAAATCGAAAACGACGAGCTCGATCTAGATATACTGACAGATAAGGTGAAACGTGCAACTGAATTGATAAAGCAATGTAAAACACGCCTCCGAAAAACAGAAGAGGAAATTGACAGCATACTAGAGGACTGGAAAACTGAGGATGAAGTTTAGCTTCGTTGATAAATCGGTTAAAAAATAAAAGTTTAATTTGAACTGAATCTGAGCACATTTTTTTAGATTTGTTTTTTTATATGTTATTTACAGTATTATGATATTTTCAAAACTATTTGGCAGCAAAGCAGGTAGAGATTTAAAAGTTTTAAATCCATATCTAGATAAAGTTCTTGATGTTGAACCTGAAATTAAGGCTCTATCAAATGATGGGCTTAGAGAAAGAAGTGAAAAACTTAAAACTGGTATCAGACAGTTTATTTCTGAAGATACTGAAAAAATTGCAGATTTAAAAAAACTTGCAGAATCAAAGGATATTTGGGAAAGAGAAGAAATTTTTGATGAGATTGATAAAATTGAAGTAGAAATTGATAAGAAACTTGAAGATTATCTCGAAGAAATAATGCCTGAAGCTTTTGCTATAATCAAAGAAACTGCTCGCAGATTTACAGAAAACAAAGAAGTAGAAGTTATCGCTAATGATAACGATAAAGAATTAGCGACCAAGCACGATTTTGTCGATATAAGAGGAGATAAGGCAATATTTTATAATGCATGGATTGCAGGAGGTAACGAAACCGTTTGGGACATGATACATTATGATGTTCAGATAATTGGTGGTGTTGTGCTTCATCAAGGGAAAATTGCAGAGATGGCAACAGGTGAAGGAAAAACTCTTGTAGCAACATTTCCGGTGTTTCTAAATGCATTGTCTGGAAGAGGGGTACATCTTGTAACTGTTAATGATTATCTAGCAAAACGTGATGCCGAATGGATGGGTCCATTGTATCAATTTCATGGCCTGTCGGTAGATTGTATTGATAAGCATCAACCTAATAGCGAAGCACGAAGAGCCGCTTATTTGGCGGATATTACCTTTGGAACAAATAACGAATTCGGGTTCGATTACCTTAGAGATAATATGGCAATCAATCCAGAAGATTTGGTACAAAGAAAACATAATTATGCAATCGTCGATGAGGTCGACTCGGTTTTAATTGATGATGCAAGAACACCTCTAATTATTTCCGGTCCAACACCAAAAGGCGACGACCAATTATTTGGAGACCTAAAACCTCAGATACAAAAGCTAGTTACTGCACAGAGAGCACTAGTAAATGATGTTTTTACAGAAGCAAAAAAACTTATTACAAGCGGAAACGAAAAGGACGGGGGATTCAAACTTCTACAAGCATTTAAAGGATTGCCAAAAAATAAGGCACTTATAAAATATCTCAGTGAACAAGGTATGAAAGTATTACTCCAAAAAACTGAGAACTTTTATATGCAAGACAATTCAAAGTATATGCACAAGGTAACCGACGACCTCTATTTCGTTATAGATGAAAAAAATAATCAAATCGAACTCACTGATAAAGGCTTTGAACTACTTGCAGAATCAACAGCAGATGCAAATTTCTTCGTATTGCCTGATGTAGGTTACGAAGTATCTATGGTTGAAGCATCAGACATGCAAGAATCAGAAAAACTAAAGAGAAAAGATGAACTAATTAGAGATTACTCGATTAAATCCGAAAGAGTCCATACAATGAATCAGTTGCTTAAAGCTTATACATTGTTTGAGAAGGATGTCGAGTACGTTGTTATTGATAACAAAGTGAAAATTGTTGACGAACAAACCGGTCGTATAATGGAAGGTCGCAGGTATTCTGACGGCTTACATCAGGCAATTGAAGCTAAGGAAAATGTAAAAATTGAAGCAGCTACACAAACATATGCAACTATTACCTTGCAGAATTATTTCAGAATGTACCACAAACTATCGGGTATGACAGGTACTGCCGAAACCGAAGCGGGAGAATTTTGGGACATCTACAAACTCGATGTGGTGGTAATCCCTACAAATAGACCAATAATTAGAAATGATTTTGAAGATTTGGTTTATAAAACAAAACGTGAAAAATATGCTGCTGTAATTGATGAGATTGAGGATTTAATTAAAAATGGTAGACCGGTACTTGTTGGAACAACTTCCGTAGAAATATCTGAACTACTAAGTAAAATATTGGCAAGAAAAGGTATAAAACATAATGTTCTTAATGCCAAACTTCACCAACGAGAAGCTGATATAGTTGCAGAGGCAGGAAAATCAAAAACTGTTACTATAGCAACCAATATGGCAGGTAGGGGTACAGATATCAAATTAAGTAGCTCTGTTAAAGAAAGTGGTGGTCTGGCTATTATTGGAACCGAAAGACATGATTCTCGTCGGGTTGATAGGCAGCTTAGAGGTCGCGCAGGTAGACAAGGAGACCCCGGATCTTCTCAGTTCTTCGTTTCGCTCGAAGACGATTTGATGAGATTATTTGGCTCTGATAGAATGGCTTCTTTAATGGATAGAATGGGATTGAAAGAAGGTGAAGTTATTCAGCATAAAATGATATCAAAGTCTATTGAAAGAGCTCAGAAAAAAGTCGAAGAGAATAACTTCGGTATTCGAAAAAGATTACTCGAATACGACGATGTGATGAATGCTCAAAGGACTGTTGTATACAAAAAAAGACGAAATGCTCTTGATGGTGAACGATTAGGTGCAGATATAGCAAATATGATGTACGACATTTGTGTGAGTGTTGTTGACGAATATCATAATGCAGGAGATTACGATGGATTTAAACTAGAACTTTATAGAGTCTTATCTCTTGAAACTCCCGTTGATGAAAAAGAGTTTGGGAATACTGGTCAAGATCAACTTGTACAAATACTTTACGATAGATTGACTCAGACACATAAAAGAAAAACGGAAATTATTGCAGATCAAGCTTATCCGGTAATAAAAAATATTTTCGAACATAATCCAAAAAAATATGAAAATGTCCTAGTTCCTGTATCTGATGGCAGTAAAGTTTACAATGTAATTGTAAATCTCGAAAAAGCTTATAATACAAGAGGAGTAGAAATTGTAAACTCGTACAATAAAACTGTTGTATTAAAGAGTATTGACGATTTCTGGAAGGAACATCTACGAGAAATGGATGATCTTCGACAATCAGTACAAGCTGCATCATACGAGCAAAAAGATCCTTTACTCATTTATAAACTGGAATCTTTTAATCTCTTCAAGACAATGCTTGATAAAATTAATAAGACTGTTATCGCAGTCTTAATGAAAGGGCATATTCCTGTTCAGGACCCAGATGAAATTCAAGAAGCCAGAGCAAAAAGAAAACTCGACACCAGTAATCTTCAAACCGGAAGAGATGATCCTGGATATAACGATCCAAGTAAAGGAAAAAAGTCCAGTGAACCTGTCAGGGTTGAAAAGAAAGCAGGACGTAATGAACCATGTCCCTGTGGTAGTGGTAAAAAATACAAACACTGTCACGGAAAATAGAGTTTAAAACTAGAATATTGAAATATTTAATTATATTTGTTTAGAAAAAAAATCAGTTATGAAAAAAACACTATTCCCTTTATTAATTCTTTTGGTAAGTCTCACTATTATTGCTCAGGAACAAGAACCTGTGATAGATACAAGCCAGATTGTTGTGCCAATTAGAATTGGAATCGAAGGTGAGGCGGCAATTTCTGATACTACTAGCACACTAATCGTTGCAGAAGATCAAGAAGCAAATCTACTTTACAATGAAGGTATTGAATTGTATACTGCAGGTAATTATGAAGCATCAATCAAGAAATTCAATCAGGCTTTAAAATTAAGCCCTGATTTGCAAATCGCCTTATTCGGAAGAGCAAACGCTTATCTTCAAAGCGCTAAGTATAAAGAGGCAGAATCAGATCTTAATAAATATATCTTGAAAAATTCCGAGGATGGCGAAGCTTTATATCTTATGGCTTATACATTGTATTTTATGGAAGAGTATGAAAGGGCTCCGGAATATTTTAAAAAAGCACTCGACTTTGAACACAAAGATGTAAATCTGTATTATTTTCAGGGAGTTATGGCTTTCCGCAATCAGGAATATAAAACTGCTATCGAGTGGTTTGATAAAGCTATTGAGTTTGATTCAAATCATTTTTATTCATTCAACGACCGAGCATCATCATACAGAATGATGGAAGAATTAGATAAAGCAATTGCCGATTATGATAAGGCTATTTCTATAAATGATAAAAGTGAAATAGTGTTTAACAATCGAGGAAGTGTTAAAAGACTTAAAAAAGATTTTGCAGGTGCTATTGAAGATTATGACAAAGCTTTAAAAATTAATTCTGAATATCACATTGCACTAAATAATAAAGGTATTACCTATTTTGAAGACGGAAAATTCGAACAGGCAATTTCTTTGTTTGAGAAAGTTCTAAAAAATAACAAAGATTATGCTTATGCTCATAATAATATTGGTCTGTCATATTATAAAATGGGGCAGTACGAAAAAGCTGTAGACTCATACACTAAGGCGATCCTTTTAAAACCAGACTATGCAGAAGCATACGTGCACAGAGGCTCTGCAAGAGAAATGTTAAGAAATATGAAAGGAGCCTGCGACGATTGGGAAAAGGCAAGAGAACTCGGTTTTAGTGAAGCTCAGGAGTATGTTTCTATTTGTACAGATTACAAAAAATAATTAAAACATTAAAGAAATGAAAAAAATAACAATAATCTCAGTTGTATTTTTATTGATAGCAACCTGTACAAGCATTAATTCAATTGGGCAGGAATTGTTAAAAGTTGATAAAAAAGCATTTCGTCACGAAAGAAAAGGATTTGGCGAAGCCTGGAATGCTATTTCTGCTGGTGATGAACTTTTTGTGATGGGTGAAGCCGGAGCTTTTCGTGCAGCTTTAAATCACTACCTAGTAGCATATGCTTACAATTCAAATAATCCTGAGTTAAATTATAAAATCGGAGTATGCTATTTATTTGCATCTAATAAAGCAAAATCCCTTGATTACTTGAATAAAGCATATTCTGCTAATCCACAATTAGCTGAGGATATTTACTTTATGAAAGCTTGGGGCTTACAAATGAATTATGAGTTTGATGAGGCAATAAAGTTTTTTAAACACTACAAAAAGAATACTGAAGACTCTAAGAAATCAAAGAAAAGAAAACCTAAAAAAGGTCAGAAAATGATTGAACTAGACCCTGATAAGCATATCCTTGAATGTGAAATTGGAAGAAAACTTGTAGCAAATCCAATTCGTGTATTTATAGATAATGTTGGACCTGCAATAAATTCAAAATATCCCGACTATGGACCGATTATTTCTGCCGATGAATCCGTAATGATTTTTTGCTCAAGAAGAGAGGGAAGTACCGGAGGGGAAATCGATCCAAATGATTTGCAAGCTTATGAAGACTTATATATATCGCATTTTGACCCAAATACTGGTTGGTCTCAAGCTGTTAATTTACGTAATCTGAATACTCCCGGGCATGATGCAACAGTAGCTTTATCTCCCGACGGTCAAACACTTTTTATGTATAGAGGTGTACCGGTTGGTACAATATTCGAAAGCAAATTACTAGGAGATAACTGGTCAAGACCACGAGAATTGGGACGAAATATTAATTCTAAGTATCAGGAAACATCAGCTTCAATATCTTTTGATGGAAAAAAACTTTATTTCGTGAGCGAAAGACCAAGAGATGATTTTGGAAACCCTAATCTTGGAGGCAAAGACATATTTGTTTCTGAACTCGACGATAAAGGTAGATGGGGTCCGGTGAGAAATCTTGGAGCACCAATTAATACAAAATATGATGAAGAAGGTGTATTTATGCATCCTGACGGAAGAACTATGTACTTTAGTTCAAAAGGAAATGGTTCAATGGGAGGATATGATATTTTTTACACAACAAATGATGGTGCAGGAAATTGGTCTGAACCTGTAAATATAGGTTATCCAGTAAATACTCCCGATGATGATGTTTTCTTTGTTGTAGCAGGTAATGCTAGATATGCTTATTATTCGAGTGACAGAACCGGAGGATACGGCTTACAAGATATATACAGAATTACATTCTTGGGTCCCGAAAAACTTATGGCATATGGTTCTGAAGATAACCTTATTGCTAGTTCCAAAACAACAATAATTCAAAAAATTGAACCTGAAAAAGTTGAAGTTAGAACAGTGCGTTTAACTATTCTTAAAGGAGTTGTAACCGATGCTTTAAGCGAAGAACCAATAGAAGCTGTAATAGAAATATTTGATAATGAAAAGGATGAATTAGTATCTACCATGAATTCAAATAGCAAAACCGGAAGATATTTGGTGAGCCTACCTTCAGGTAGAAATTATGGTATTTCTGTAAAAGCTGAAGGATATCTGTTCTTTAGTGAGAATTTCGACATTCCTGAAACTACTACTTATCAGGAAGTTACAAAAGATGTGGTGCTCAGTAAAGTTGGAATAGGTTCCAGAATTGTGCTGAGAAATATTTTCTTTGATTATGGACAGGCTACCCTTAGAGAAACTTCATTTTCCGAATTAAATAGATTGGTAGGATTGATGAAAGCCTATCCAAGAATGAAAATTGAAATCGGCGGACATACAGATAATCATGGGAGCTTGAGTTTCAATACAAAACTTTCTGAAGATAGAGCCAAATCTGTTGTTGATTATTTAATTGATAATGGAATAAGTAAAGATAGACTTGCTTATAAGGGATATGCATTTACTGAGCCTATTGCCACAAATGATACTGATGAAGGAAGACAGCAAAACAGAAGAGTGGAGTTTAAGGTAATTAGTATAAATTAAGCAAATCTAATTAAGGCAGGATATTTGCCTTGATAAGTTTTGTTAATTAAAATATAGTAAGATGAAAAAACTGATGCTTTTTGTAACTTTTAGTATTGCCATTCTTAGTATTTATGGGCAGGAAGATGTGAAATTTAGAGCTTCAAATTTCCCGGGAAAGGGTCAGGCTTTTAGTACTGCCAGAAATCATTTTCGACAAGGAGACAATCTGGCATTTTCTCAAGGAAAGTACAGCGAAGCTTTGAATCACTATTTAAAGGCAAATGAATTTAACCCAAATAATGCTGAGCTAAATTTTAAAATAGGGGTTTGTTATTACAATTCAGCACAAAAGTACGAATGTCTCCAATACTTTAAAAAAGCATACGAATTAGATTCGAATGTTGATAAAAAAATTACTTATTATCTCGGTCGTGGCTTGCATTTGAACTATCAATTTGATCAGGCAATAGGTTTTTACTCTCAATATGCAGCATCAATACGCAATAGGGACGAAACCGAATATGTTAACAGACTTATTGTTCAGTGCAGAAATGGTAAAGAAATTGTAAAGGATACCCTTAATGTTAGAATTACAAATTTAGGCAGTGATGTTAATTCTGAATATAGAGAATATGCGCCATTAGTAACATCAGACGGTTCAAAAATGTATTTTACAAGCAGAAGAAAGGGATCAACAGGAAATAATATCGCTGAGGATGGAATGTACTTTGAGGATATTTATGAAATATCGCGCACAGAACATGGTTGGACTCAAGCCAGAGGTGTTGGTAGACCCCTAAATACTCAATTGCACGATGCCGCAGTAGGTTTATCTCCTGATGGACAACAACTATTTGTTTATATGGATCAGAATGGTGGAGATATTTTTGTCTCGCAATTACGTGGAAGTCGCTGGTCAAGACCGGAGTGTGTAGGAGAAAAAATAAACTCACCGCACCACGAATCTAAAGCTGCATTATCATACGATAATAAAACATTATATTTTATTTCTGATCGCCCCGACTTATCAATTGGAGGCAGAGATATATTCTACTCCGAACGCGATTATATGGGAAATTGGTCAGAACCCAAAAATCTTGGATCAACGGTCAATACAAAATACGACGAAGTGGATATTTTCCTGCATCCAGATGGACGTACAATTTATTTTAGTTCCGCAGGTCATAACTCAATGGGAGGATTGGATATTTTTAGAACTGTTAAAAATGAAAAAGGAGAATGGTCAACTCCTGTTAATATTGGGTTTCCAATTAATACGCCTGGTGATGATGCTTTTTTCGTTACAACTGCTAGTGGAAGAATAGCATATTTTGCATCAGTCAGACCCGAAGGCTATGGACTTCATGATATTTATGAGATTGAGTTTTTAATTAATGAGGATAAACCCGAGGAGAAAACTGAAAGAGTCCTAGTTACTCTCGTAAAAGGTGCTGTAAAAGATAAAACAACAGGATTCCCTCTGGAAGCTGATATTGAAATTGTTGACAACGAAAAAGATGAAGTTGTGGCAAACTTTGTGACTAACAGTGTTTCAGGAGCTTATCTGATAAATTTACCTTCAGGACGAAATTATGGAATAAATGTCAGTAAGGCAGGCTATCTATTTCATTCAGAAAATTTTAATCTTGCCGATACTGCTGATTATCAGGAGTTTGTCGTGAATGTCGATTTGCAGCGAATTGAAATAGGAACAACAGTCGTACTGAGAAATATTTTCTTTGATTATGATAAGGAAACCCTTAGAAGAGAATCTTTTACAGAATTAAATAGAATAGTAGATATATTAAATAATCAACCCAAAATCAGAATTGAAATATCAGGACACACAGATAATAGAGGATCTCACCAATACAACTACGACTTGTCAAAAGCTAGGGCAAAATCTGTAGTAGACCATCTTATAGAAAAAGGTATAAATTCGGAACGCCTAGAATTTGAAGGTTATGCTTTTACTAAGCCAATTGCCGATAATGACACAGAAGAAGGTCGTCAGTTAAACAGAAGGGTTGAGTTTAAAATCATTGGGAACTAAAATTTTATTTTTTTTTAACTTCTTATTATTATTTATTTTTTTCCTGCAATTTTCGTGTAATTTTATTTACATTTGCTTTTCATTAATTTTTTCAAACTAAATATTTATTATATAATGAAAAATACATCTTTTACACATTTTCACATTGAAATGGGTGCACGAATGGCGCCATTCGCAGGTTATAATATGCCGATCGAGTTTACAGGAATAAATGATGAGCATCAAACATGCAGAGAAAAAATAGGACTTTTTGATGTTTCGCATATGGGAGAATTTTGGATAAAAGGACCAAAGGCTTTTTCATTTATTCAGAAAATTACTTCAAATAATGTTGCAGATCTTACTGATGGTAAGGTTCAGTATTCTTGCTTTCCAAACGAACAAGGAGGCATAGTCGACGACCTTCTAGTTTACAGATTTGATGAAAACAATTATATGCTGGTAGTTAATGCTGCGAATATTGAAAAAGACTGGAACTGGTGCGTAAAATTTGCGAAGGAATTTGGCTTAGAGATTGGAGTAGAACTAGAAAACGTCTCTGAAAATATATGTCAGTTAGCCGTTCAGGGACCATTTGCTCTCAAAGCAATGCAAAAACTTACTGATGCAAATGTTATTGATATGGAATACTATACTGTTCAAAAGATCGCTTTTGCCGGTATCGACGAAGTGATTTTTTCAACAACAGGATATACAGGTGCAGGTGGATGTGAAATTTATGCTTACAATAAAGATGCTGAAAAACTTTTCAAAGCTGTTATGGAGGCTAGTGAAGAATTTGGAATAAAACCTGTTGGTCTGGGAGCAAGAGACACTTTAAGACTCGAAATGGGATTTTGTTTATACGGTAACGACATCAATGACACAACATCACCAATTGAAGCAGGATTAGGATGGATAACAAAATTTGTCGACGGTAATGATTTTGTAAATAGAGAGTATCACCAAAAACTTAAAACTGAAGGTACGTCCAGAATGTTGAAAGGATTTACAATGATTGACAGAGGAATACCTCGTCATGATTATAAAGTATTTGATTCTAATGACAACGAGATTGGCATTGTTACTTCAGGCACCATGTCTCCAATGATGAAAATTGGAATTGGAATGGCATATCTTAATAAAGGATATTGGAAAGAAGGAACAGAGATTTATATAGAAGTCAGAAATAAAAAACTTAAAGCGCAGGTTGTTAAGAGTCCAATGTTTAAAAATCAGATGCCAATTGCTAAGTAACGAAAACAATGAAAATTATCTGTGTCGGTAGAAATTTTCCTGACCATATAACAGAATTAAATTCTGATTTTCCTAAAAATCCGGTTTTCTTTTTAAAACCGGAATCTTCTTTGTTAAGAACAGGTAAACCTTTTTATATTCCTGCATTTTCAAATGACATTCATTATGAACTTGAGGTCGTTCTGCGAATCCATAAACTTGGAAAACATATTCACGAAAGATTTGCACTTAGATATTTTGACAGAATATCGCTTGGCATTGACTTTACAGCTAGAGATTTGCAGAATATTTGTAAACAAAAAGGATTGCCATGGGAAATATCAAAATCGTTTGATAATTCTGCCGCAATTGGTGAATTTATAAACTTGGATAAGATTGAAGATATAGAAAATTTCAATTTCTGTCTGAAAAAAAATGGAAATATTGTTCAAAATGCAAATGTTTCTGAAATGATATTTTCATTTTCGAAGATTATTTCGTATGTCTCTAAGTTTATGACCCTTAAAATTGGAGACTTAATCTATACAGGCACACCTGCCGGTGTTGGAAATGTTGTGCAAGGTGATAGATTAATAGGAGAATTAAACGGATGTAAACTATTAGATATAGAAATTAAATAAAAAACTATTTTAAAACATAAAAATAAAATGAAAATATTATTTTTACAGTCATAATTTAAAAAAATCAAAAAATGGACTTGGTACAAAAAATTAAAGAAAAAGCAAAACTTCATCAAATGAGAATTGTTCTTCCAGAAGGTACAGAGGAGCGTACTCTCAGAGCTGCAAACCAAATTATCGAAGAAAAGCTTGCAAAAATAATTCTTATAGGAAATCCTGATTATATTTCTGAATTTGCAACAAAAGAGGGACTTAACAATATTTCTCTTGCTGAAATAATAGACCCCTTAAATCATGCAAAGAAAGAAGAGTACACTAATCTGCTACTTGAAATCCGTAAATCGAAGGGGTTAAGCATGGATGAGGCAGCTAAATTAGTTGAGAATCCATTGTATTTGGCGGTATTGATGATTAAGAATGGTGACGCTGATGGAGAGGTTGCCGGAGCCGATAATGCTACAGGAGATGTTCTAAGACCTGCTTTCCAAATTGTTAAGACTCTGCCCGGGATAAGCGTTGTTTCTGGTGCTTTTATAATGATTTTAAATGATAATGAGTTTGGTGAAGATGGGATTTTGGTTTTTGCTGATTGTGCAGTACATCCAGATCCTACAGCTCAGGAACTTGCAGAAATTGCTGTAGCTACAGGTAGAACTACTAGGGCAATTGCAGGATTTGAGCCTAAGATTGCTATGCTAAGTTTCTCAACTAAAGGTAGCGCAAATCATCCAATGGTTGATAAAGTTGTAGAGGCAACAAAATTAGCAAAACAAATGGCGCCCGATTTACTAATTGAAGGTGAACTACAAGCTGATGCTGCAATTGTCGAAGCTATTGGCAGTAAAAAAGCTCCAGGTAGTCCTATCGCCGGAAAAGCTAATGTTCTCGTTTTTCCAAGTCTTGAAACAGGAAATATTGCTTATAAACTTGTACAAAGAATGGCAAAGGCAGAAGCAATTGGACCTGTATTGCAAGGTATGGCTGCACCCATAAATGATTTGTCAAGAGGTTGTTCAGTAAGTGATATTGTCAACCTAGTCGCAATAACTGCAAATCAAGCTGCTGAAAAATAACACATTTACTAACTAATAAAAAACAATTAAATGAATGTTTTAGTATTAAACTGCGGAAGTTCTTCAATAAAGTATCAATTACTCAATATGGAAGGAGAACCCGAATTAAAAGCCAAAGGAATAGTTGAGCGAATTGGTCTTAAAGAAGGCTGCTTGGTTCATAAAACAGCTGATGATTCCAAATACGAGTTCAAGGCAGAAATTCCAAACCATACTGATGGAATTAAACTGGTTTTGGAAGCATTAACTGACAAAAATCATGGCGTTATTAAATCTTTAAATGAAATTAGTGCGGTAGGACACAGGGTTGCCCACGGTGGAGAGTATTTTACTGAAAGTGTTTTATTAGATGACCAAGCAATTCGAAATATTGAAGCTTGCTGTGATTTAGCACCTCTACACAATCCTGCTCACCTAAAAGGTATGAGAGCAATTATTGATGTCCTGCCTGAAGTGCCTCAAACTGCAGTTTTCGACACATCTTTTCATCAATCTATGCCTCCTTCTTCATATATGTATGCATTGCCATACAGAATGTACTCAGATTATAAAATGAGACGTTATGGATTTCATGGTACTAGTCATAAATTCGTTGCCGAAAAAGCATGCAATATTTTAGGATGGGATATTACAAAGAAAAAGATTATTACTTGTCATCTAGGTAATGGTGCATCAATTTGTGCTATTAAATACGGTAAATCGGTAGATACTAGTATGGGATTTACTCCGGTTGAAGGTTTAATGATGGGAACCAGAACAGGAGATTTAGATTTAGGTGCTTTGCTTTTTATAATGGAAAAGGAGAATCTTAATATTCAACAGGCGAATTCTTTTATAAATAAAGAATGTGGATCTAATGGTTTTTCTGAAATATCTTCAGATATGAGGGATCTTGAAGCAGAATCTGATAATGGTAATGAAAGAGCCTCACTTACTCTTGATATGTTTGCTCATAGAGTTAAAAAATATATTGGAGCTTATGCTGCAGTGATGAATGGAGTAGACTTGATTATTATGACAGGAGGTATTGGCGAAAATTCATACAATACCAGAAAACTAGTATTTCGTGATATGGAATATTTAGGAATTGATTTCGACGAACAAATAAACAAAGGACTAAAAGGTAAAGATATGATTATCAGCAAGGATAATTCTAAAGTTCTTCTAATGTCAATTACTACCGACGAGGAATTAGTTATTGCAACTGATACTAAACGACTCGTAAATGAAATGTAATTCATGAAAAACGAAAAAAAGGCTGTTTTAAAAATAAAACAGCCTTTTTTTTGATATAACTGTCAAATGTTATTTTGTCATTATAAAAAAAATGCTATTTTTAGCTTGGTAAAAAAATAGTAAAACTCATTTGTAAAGATATGATTCTTAGAAAATTAGAAGATTTGTTAAGCTTGGTCTCAGCATCTGCAGCACCTCGATTAGTAGTTGCAGCAGCAGCAGATAAGCATGTGCTTGAGGCAGTAAGAGATGCTGTAGAAAAAAATATAGTAATTCCAATATTAGTTGGAGATGAGAATAAAACTAGAAAAATTGCCGCAGAATTAGGGTTCGATTTAAAAGATTTTGAACTTGTTAATGAGCCTGATGATTCAAAAGCTTGCAAAATATCAGTTTCTTATATTCGTGAGAAAAAGGGAGATATTCTTATGAAAGGTCTAGTTGCAACAGCTCCATTATTAAAAGCTGTTTTAGATAAAGAAAATGGTTTAAGAAGCAGTGGCACACTTTCACATTTTGCTCTGGTTGAGTCTCCATTTTACCATAAGTTGGTCGGAGTAACTGATGCTGCCATGAATGTTGCTCCCGAGATTAGTGATAAAGTTGCAATTATTAATAATGCCGTTAATACTTTTAGAGGATTAGGGATTGAAAAACCCAAAGTAGCCGTAATTACTCCTGTTGAAGTTGTTAATCCAAAAATTGAAAGTACTGTTCATGCGGCAATGCTTGTGCAAATGAATAGGAGAGGACAAATTCCAAATTGTATTATTGATGGTCCTTTAGCATTAGACAATGCTCTATCAACTGAAGCTTGCGAAATTAAAAAAATCCAAACTGAAGTAGGTGGTGACGCTGATATTCTGATGGCTCCTGAATTAAACGCAGCAAACATTCTCTATAAAGCGTTTTCATTTGCAGGTGGAGCGAAAACTGCTGCGCTAATTGTAGGTGCTTCATGTCCCATCGTTTTAACTTCAAGAGCAGACTCGGAACATTCAAAATTATTTTCAATAGTATTATCGGCAGCAATGCTGTCAAAAAAAATATAAAAATGAGCAAATATAGAATATTAGCAATTAATCCGGGATCTACATCAACAAAGATAGCTGTATACGAAAACGAAGAAAAAGTATTTCTTAGGAATATTAAACACTCTTCAGAAGATTTAGCAGAATTTAATTCAATTGCTGAACAGTATTCTTTCAGAATGGAAACCATTCTGAAAGAACTGAAAGAAGCAAATCAGGATGTAACTAATCTTGATTGTATTGTCGGAAGAGGAGGGCTCGTAAAACCTATACCGTCTGGAATATATGAAGTAAATCAAACAATGAAGAGGGATTTAAATAATTCCCCCTTAGGAGAGCATGCTAGTAACCTTGGAGGACTAATTGCTGAGAGTATTGCTTCAGGACTGGATAATGTTAAAGCATATATTGCGAATCCGGTTGTTGTTGACGAGCTTGAAGATATTGCACGTTATGCAGGTCATCCATTATTTGAAAGAGTATCAATATTCCATGCATTAAACCAAAAAGCTATAGCTGAAAGATTTGCAAGAGATATCGGCAAACCTTATGAAAGCATTAATGTAATAGTTGTCCATCTTGGTGGTGGAATTTCAGTCGGTGCGCACAAACAGGGCAGAGTAGTAGATGTTAATAATGCTTTGGACGGTGAAGGTCCCTTTTCACCTGAACGAAGTGGTACACTGCCTGCGGGTCAATTAGTTAATATTTGCTTTAGTGGGGAATATAGTAAAGCTCAAATAAAAAAAATGCTTAAAGGGGAAGGAGGATTTGTGGCTTATCTTGGAACAAATGATGCATACGAGGTCGAAATGAAATGTAAAGATGGAGACGAAAATATACAAAAAGTCTCTGATGCTATGGCTTATCAGGTTGCAAAAGAAATAGGAGCTATGGCTGCTGTTTTAAAAGGCAAGGTAGATGGAATTTTACTAACCGGTGGAATTGCATATAATAAACAATTTTGTGCTTTTATTGAAGAAATGACTGGCTTTATTGGGGAAGTAAAAGCATATCCTGGTGAAGACGAAATGTCTGCATTGGCAATGAACGGATTGAAAGTCCTCAAGGGAGAAGTCGAAGCCAAAATTTATAATAAATAAACTAATCTTAAAGATCGAATAATGAAAAAAGTAATTAACTCATCAAACGCACCAAAGGCTATTGGACCTTATAGCCAGGCAATTGAAGCTAACGGCTTCTTGTTTATCTCAGGGCAAATTCCTGTTAACCCTGCTACAGGTTTAATTCCCGAAGGAATCACCGAACAAACTAAACAGGTTATGGAAAATATCGGAGCGATTCTTAAGGAGTCTGGATATTCTTATCAAGATGTTGTTAAGTCTACATGTTTGTTAAGCGATATGGCTAATTTTGCTGCTATGAACGAAGTTTATGGTTCATATTACATGGAAAATCCGCCTGCGCGTGCTGCCTTTGCTGTAAAAGAATTGCCCCTTAAAGTGCTGGTTGAGATTGAAACAATAGCGGCTAAAAGCTAATGTTCTTTGTTTAACTAATATAAAAAATTTTGAAAATATTTATTGCTACTGGTTCAAAATCGAAAAATGAAGATATTGACAGACTAAAGCATCAACTTATTGATAAATTTAATGAGTTGACAATGGATAATTTTGTTGAACAAAATCCAAACATCATTTTTTTTGCAAGCGGAGGTTCGGAACATTATGCATTAAGTGTTATTGAAACAGAGAAACGCTATTGCTTTTTAGCAACGAAAGATAATAATTCTTGGGCTGCTGCAGCTGAAGTCAAAGCATGTCTGAATGAAAAAGGAGTGAAAACAAAAATTTTTGATTTAGACTCTTTAAATTCTTTTGCTGAACTCAAAAGGTTTATGACCTCGCCTTACGATCATGAAAAAGAAATGCAAATTGGGTTAGTAGGAGAACCATCGCCATGGCTTGTAGCAGGTATGCCTCCAGAAGATTTGATGGCAGATATTTTTAAACTAAAGTCATTTAGAATTGAATCTGAAATACTAGATGGATTTGAGAAATGCAATCCTGATTATGAGTTTTTAGAATTATTTGATAAAGAAACTGAAGAGATAAATATTAATCTTGCAAAACTGCATACTAGGATTAAAAGTATTATTTCAGATAATAATTTGGATGTCTTAATGCTCAACTGTTTTGATGTCATTAAGAAATATAATATATCACCTTGTCTTTCCTTTTCAGTTTTGAACTCTAATAATTTTCCGGCTGTTTGCGAGGGAGATTTTTGTTCTGCTGCAGGAATTATTGTTGCATCACGTATACTAGGCAAAATACCATGGATGGCAAATTTAACATTTGTTAGCAGAGAATACGCAAGTTTTGCTCATTGCACAGCTCCTCTAAATATGCTCAACGGATTTAGTCTGGAAACACATTTTGAATCAGGACTTGATTTAGCAATAGCAGGAAATATGCCTCATTCGAAAGTTACTGTGTTTCGCATTGACTCTAAAATGGAAACATGTTTTATTTCGTTAGGGCAAGTTATTGACCACGATTTAAATGCAAGTTGCTGCAGAACCTCTGTTAGGATTAAAATGTCTGCTAAAAGTTTGTTTTTACTTCGAGAATTCCCTTTAGGAAATCACCACTTAATTATTTTTGGTGATCATACCGATACCTTGGCTAATTATTATTCTGAAAAAGGATTTAGAATAACTTAATACACTTAATTCCTGCCAATACCAAAATATTTAAATCCCCTATCTCTGACTTCAAAAGGTTCATAAATGTTTCGACCGTCAAATATTACTTTATTTTTCATACTTGCTAAACGAGGATAATTTAGAACTCTGAACTCAGTCCATTCTGTGACTAAAAGCAATGCATCAGCATTATCAATTGCATCGTAGGGGTCTTTAACATAATTGATCGTATTTCCGAGTATTCTTTTAGCTTCATGCATTGCAACAGGATCGTATGCATAAACATTTGCGCCTGCGTTTAATAGCATTTCAATAATTACTAGTGCAGGCGCTTCTCTCATGTCATCTGTATTTGGCTTAAAAGACAAGCCCCACAAAACTATTTTTCTATCTTTCAAATTTCCGTCAAAATACTTGTATAGTTTATTAAAAAGTGTTGACTTTTGTCTATCATTAACATTTTCAACAGCTTTAAGTATTTCTAAGGAATAATCATTAGCATCTGCAGTTTTTATTATTGCTTTAACATCTTTTGGGAAGCAAGAACCTCCATAACCTGTACCTGCATAAATGAAATATGGACCAATTCGTTTATCAGTGCCAATCCCTTTTCTTACGTAATTAATGTCTGCGCCAACTTTTTCGCAAAAATTTGCAATGTCGTTCATAAAACTTATTTTTGTTGCGAGCATTGCATTAGCAGCATATTTTGTAAGCTCTGCTGAAGGAATATCCATAAAAATAATAGGATGTCCGTTTAGCACAAATGGCTTGTACAGTCTATTAATAATTTCTTTTGCTCTTTCTGAATCTGTTCCTACAACAATCCTATCGGGATGTAAGCAGTCAGAAATGGCATCTCCCTCTTTAAGAAATTCAGGATTTGATGCTACATCAAATGGAATATCAGAATTGCGTTTTTTTAATTCTGCACTAATTGTTTCTCTTACTTTTTCTGCAGTGCCTATAGGAACAGTACTTTTTGTAATTACAACAAGATAATTTTGCATTGTTCTTCCAATTTCAGCAGCAACATCCAGAACATATTTTAAATCTGCACTTCCGTCTTCATCGGGAGGAGTACCTACTGCAATAAAACAAGCTTCTGCTCCATTTATGCTTTCTTCTAAATTTGTGGTGAAGCTAAGACGTTTCTTTTCGTAATTTCTTTTCACCAGATTCTCAAGACCGGGTTCCCAAATTGGCATTATGCCATTTTTTAAACCATCAATTTTATTTTGATCAATGTCGACACACGTAGTAATAACACCCATCTCTGCAAAGCAGGTTCCCGATACCAATCCAACATATCCTGTTCCAACAAAAGAAATTTTCATTTTTCCTATATTAATTATTAATTTTATGCAAAAATAATTTTTTGTGAATTATTTCACAATGATATTATTCATTTTTAATAAATAAGTTCCATTATATTTGATTTATCTATAGTTCTGTTATTAAAGAAACTCTCAGGCTCTTCTTTTAATCTTATCCGTTTATAAAAGTATAAGGTTGAATTTATATCATGAATGATGTGAGATTCATCTAAATTACTGATAAATACTTTTTTTGATTTATCATCAATAATATCTACCATGGTATAGAGAATTTGATTTTCTTGTTCAAGTTTTGCTGCATATCTGCCCTCAGGAGGTAGTAGTTTTTCTTCTTCTGTAATTATAATAGAATATATAGATTCTTCAATTTTATCATGCTTATCTTTAATAACTATGCCTTTAATTATGTAGTGGTGATTTAAGTAGGCGTTCACACGACCTATATGACCTTCCGCAATTGCTTTTCTAATTCTCGTTGAACTTATTGCTTCATTTTCAATGTCTTGTTGTGGGATTTCTTCAACCACAAAATTTCTATCTTTGCTTAATTTGTATAAATAAGAATAGTCCCCTTCGCGATTATGTCCAAAGTGATGATTAAATCCTACAACTATTACTTTAGCATGAAGTTTATCGAGAAGTATGTTATTTACAAAGTCTTGAGAACTGGTTTTTGCAAAATCAAGAGTAAACTCTATTATGAATAAATGATTTAGACCAGTAGTTTTTAGCATCATTTTCTTTTCTTCCTGAGAGTTAATAAGTTTTAAGTCTTTAGACTGTTCAGGATATAATACTTTTCTCGGGTGAGGGTGAAATGTTATAAGAACACTTTCTCCATTAATCTCTTGTGCTAATTCATTTAATCTATTTATAATTACTAGATGTCCAACATGTACACCATCAAATGTGCCGGTAGTCACAACAGGATTCTCTATCTTCCCAAAATCTTCAAAATTATAGTGTATTTCCATTTTATTTTAATTATTTTCTTTCACAAAATATGCTACTTTTTCAAGTGAAGTAATCATGTCATAGTTTTCGAGAAAAATTTTTGAGGGAACATTTAGCGGAACAGAAGTAAAATTAAGAATGCCTTTTATTCCCGAGTAAACTAGTCGATCGCAAATATCCTGAGCACTACTAGGAGGAACTGTAAGAATTGCTATAGTTACATTCTTTTCTTTAATCGTCATTTCCAAATTATCAATATGATAACTCATTATCCCAGAAATAATCCTGTCAACTTTAGTAGAATCATTATCGAAACTGGCAACTATTTCTATTTTACATTTCTGTGTATTAAAGTAATTTGTTATTGCTTTCCCTAAATGCCCCATGCCAATAACAATTGTATTTTCATGCTCTGCCGGATCTAGAATTAGTCCAATTTTTTCTGTTAATTCTCTTATTGAGTATCCTTTTCTCTGTGTGCCGGTGTATCCGATAAGCATTATATCGCGTCTTACTTGCACTGGCGTTAGATGCAATTGACTTGCCAACTCATGTGAAAAAATAAAATCCCTTCCCGATGCCTGATTAGACATCAAAATTCTTCTGTATAAACTTAATCGTTCTATAGTTTTTTCAGGTAACATATTATTATCTTTTTAATTTTACAGTGATACTTGTGCCTTCATTTACTTCGCTTTTTAGGACAATTTCAGCATTATAATAGTCTAATATCTTTTTAACAATAGATAATCCCAATCCACTACCGGGAATAGTCCTTGTATGTTCATTCTTTATTCTTACAAATTCTCGGAATAATTTGCTTTGGTCTTCTTCTGAAATACCTATTCCGGAATCAGCAATAATAATTTCAACATATTCTTTGTATTCTCTTATTGTACAATCAACTCTGCCTCCTGTTTTATTATATTTTACTGCATTTGAAAGGAGATTGTTTAGGACTATTTCCAAATCGTTTGGGTCAAATTCTAGTAGAATTTCTTTTGCGGAATTTAAATGTAATTCAACATCTTTCTGGATTGCTAAAGGTTGAGTTGTTGATAAGCACATAGCTGCAATTTCAGAAATATTAATTAATTCAATATTTCTTCTGTCTCCTGAACTTTCAATCTTTGTTAAATCAAGAAGATCTAAAATCATTGTTCTCATGCCTTTTAATCTCTCAATTGAGCGATCAATCATTGGCATATAATTAGAAACTTTATCTCCGTTTTTTTGTTCTCTGATGATTTTTAGATATCCTTCCACGGCATTTACAGGTGATTTTAGTTCGTGAGATAGGAGCGATAAAAATTGAAATCGGATTTGCTTCCCTTCTTTTTGAAGTTTGCTTGTCATTTGTTTTAAAAACATTTGTTTGGTAATGTTTTCAATCGAAGATCTTAGCTCTTGAGGAGTGAAGGGTTTAGGAACAAAATCAATAGCTCCTTTTTTAGTAGCCTGAACAGCTAACTCAAGAGAGGCATAGGAGGTAATCATTATAATTTTTGATTCGATATTGAGTTTGTTGATATACTCAAGTACCTCAATGCCCTCAATCCCAGGCAATTTATTATCAAGTAGTATTATGTCAAAAAAATCTGTATTAATTAACTCAATTGCGATCTCTCCAGTTTCTGCTTCTGTCACATCAAAACCAATCGCTTCATCCATAAAAGGATAATCAACCTCAAATTTAGATAAAATACGAACTACTCCAGCCCTTATCCCAAATTCGTCATCAACTACCAAAATCTTTAATCTGTTCATTTTTCTATATATTTAATAATCTTTTTAATTCTTCAGCAAGTTTTTCCGTTTGAGAACCCTTTTCAAAATATAAATCAGCCTTTACCCAATCGGTATTACCATCAAACGAAATTCCTGTTTCAGACGCTACTGCTGTATTTATTATTACCGGAACCCCCGGATTAAGTTTTTTTGATTTAAAAGCAAGAACAAATCCACTATCATCATTTTCCATCATTAAATCAAAAACTGCTGCATCATAGTTTTCTTTGTTTATAATTTCTTCAGCTTCTTTCTGACTTTCAGTACAGATTGTTTCAAAACCTTCTGCTTCAAGAGAAAATTTTGTCTGAAACAGATAATCTATATCATCATCGGCAATTAATATTACTTTATTTAATTTCTTCATCATCGTTTATTAATGTTAATTGTGGTATTTTAATTAAAAAACTTGTTCCAGTTTCACCCTTTGATTTATCTGCATTAGATTTCACTTCAATTTTTCCCTTATGCATTTTTATAATTCCGTAAGTAGTCGGCAATCCCAGTCCTGTTCCTTTACCAGTTTCTTTTGTAGTGAAAAAGGGTGTGAAGAGTTTATCTTTATGTTCGTCTTTTATGCCTGTACCAGTGTCAGATATTTCAATAATTAGAAAATTATCAATATTCTCTAGTTTTATTGTTAAAACTCCTCCATTAGGCATGGCTTCTATTGCATTTTTAATAATGTTTGTTAGAGCTTGAGTCATTTGTTCTTCATCAACACTTATTGATTTGTTTTTTAGAAAATCAATAGTCTTAACTTTAATATTGTCGGGTATTATTACCGATTTAAGACAGAAGTTGATGTGGTCTACAACATTTACAGAATTGTATCGGACTTTACTCTTTCTGGCGAAATTAAGTAGTCCGGATACAATGCTTTTACATCTCATAGCTTGCTCCGTAATCAATTTAAGGTCGTCGTAATATTCATTCTCATGATCAATTTCGTCAAGTAGCAAATTAGAATACATTATTACAATGCCAAGCGGATTATTAATTTCGTGTGCGATACCTGCAGATAACTGCCCTAGGTGAGCTAGTTTTTCTGACTGTTTTAATGCTTGTTGAACTGATTCCAGTTTTAAGTTCTTAGAATGAATTTCATCAACTGTTGCTTTTAGTTTTTCTACCATATAGGGTAAACACATTTCAACTTCTGCTAAGCCTCTGATTACAGCGATTGCATGCTCTTCGCAAGATTCATATCCACATGCATGACAATCAAGTCTATCTTTAGGGTCGACTTTACCCATCAGTTTGTAAATTTCTTCAATTTCGACAAGCTTAGGAAGCTCTACTCGGGTATCATCAGGATAGAATTCTCTTTTTAAAGGTAGTTGTAAATATTTTTGAAGGTTTTCCTCCCACTCTTTTTTATTATAATCCTTTAATTTTTGTCTAACATATTTGGTAACATAAGCCCTGTTTTGATAAAGTTTACCCTCAGACTGCATTCCGGGTCCCATAATACATCCTTCACAGCAGAGTAGTTCGAGATTGTGGTCGTTTATTAATCCATTTTCAAATTCATTAATAGCTTCTTTAAAAGATTCTCGACCCTCAGCAACTACTATATTACCTTCAACAATATCCTCTTCAACATCTATACTTTGAATTAAGCCTCTGCTAACAGGAAAAATCGCACCCTTCCCACTATGTGGAGGATCCATTTCAAGTGGCGTTGAATTCTCAGGCTTAATATCTTTGGTCTCAAAAATATTCCGAAGTTCTTTAAATGTTAGTACAAAATCAGGTTCAGTAGATTCATTCTTTTTGGCAATACAAGGACCTATAAAAACAGTCTTGGTATTTTTTCCATACATATCATTAACAACTCTACTTATTGCCATCAATGGAGATACAACAGGGGCTAGGTTTTCGGTAAGCTTTGGATGATATTTTGTAATATATGAAACTATTGCAGGGCAATCTGATGATATAAACTTTTTGCCTTTATATTCAGGATTCTTTTCAAGTATGATTTCCCTGTATTTTTGGGCAACTAAATCAGCTCCAAACGAGACTTCAATTACTTTTGCAAAGCCGAGTTTTCGCAGCATGCCTACAAGAATTCTGTAATCTTGAATTTCTTTAAATTCTGCAGGGAACGCAGGAGCCAAAAGTGCGATGACTTCATTGTCTTTTGCTAGTAAATCAATAACTTCAGTTTCAGAAGTCCTAAAAGCCTTAGCATGTCTTGTACATACTTTTATGCAGTTTCCACAGGCTATACATCTCTCGGGTATCACATTTGCCTGCCCATTTTGCACACTTATGGCTTTTGCAGGGCATTCTCGAATACATGTGAAACAAGTTTTACAACGATCTTCAATCGTATAAACGAGTGGTTTATATGTTTGTTTTTTTAAATTCATTTTAAATATTTTTCTATAGAATCTGTTTCTCTGTAAAAACCTTTTATAAATGGATTCTTGCCCGGAGTGTTGATAGGATTCTTTTCGTCGTAATCGTATAGTAATTTACTTATTTTCTTGGTGTCATTTTTTTTGTGCATATAAATACTTCTTTGTCCGCATCCTTCAATACAACCCGAATTGCAAGACCTCAATTCTATAATATGGTATTTGCCGAATTTGATTCGGTTAATATTCGGTTTAATATTTTTTATACCCTCAATCACTAGGATTTTTAAATTATATTTTCCAACAGGAATTTCAACTTCTGTAATATCTTTCCCGCTTCGCAACTCTTGTATTTTATTTACAGTATTTTCTATTTTTTCTTTGTGTGCAATTTCTCTGTAAATAGCTTCTGAAATTCCTCCTCTTATCTCAAATAGTACAGCTCCGGATGAATCATTAATGGCTGGGTGATCAGGAGAAGTTTTTTTGCTAAATGGAAACTCAATGCCATGAGTATTTAATAGTCTGATTAATTCGTTACTAGTTAGAACAAAATCAATGTCAGGAACCCCCTTGTTAGTATTCTTAGACTGTACTGCTTCATATTTATGAGATACACACGGTGTCACTGAACAAAGTAGAATTCCATTGTCAATTTTATCTTGTTTTAAAAATTTCCCAAATATTTGTTGAGGATAGTTTACCGGAAATAAATGCTTTTCGAGTTCAGGAAACTCCGATTTTATAAAATATTTTATTGATGGACAGTTTGAAATAATTGTAGAATCAAGAGGTTTGTTAAGTTTTTCATGAATGTATTTTGCTGCCTCATAAATAAAAATATCATTTGCCCATGATAGTGTATATACTTTGTTAAATCCGATATGTTTAAGTGATGCGATTAAATAATCCCTACAGTCTTCATATTTTTTTAGATTAGTGTAAACTGCAATATCTGCAATAGTTGAAGGGGAAATGATTATATCTATTTTTGCATTATTAGTAAGTTTATCTGTTATTTGCAGTAAATTATTTTTTTCTAGAATCGCCCCGGTTGGGCATGCTGTAATACACTGTCCGCAATGAATACAAGAAGAATAAAATAGCCCTTTGCTCAAAACAGTATCAATGCTTGTATTTTTACCTCTATTTATTGTGTCAATTGCCGAGATTCCAATAATTTCATCGCAAGTTCTTACACATCTGCCGCATAAGATACACCGCGACATATCTCGAACTATTCCGGGACTTGACCTATCTGTTTTACCGCTATTTTTTTTGCCATGATATACTCGTTCACTTATATTAAGACTTTCAGTTAATTTTTGTAGTTCGCAAATGCCGCTTTTATCGCAGTATAAACAATTATCAGGATGATTAGTAAGCAATAATTCAACAATTGTTTTTCTGGCTTTAATAACTTTACCTGAATGGGTAAGAATTTCCATACCTTCTTTTATTGGAGTAGAACATGATGTTACTAGCTTGTTTTCGTTTTTTAATTCTACAACACACAACCGACATGCTCCGGTTGGAGAAAGATCCTCCATATAGCAAAGAGTTGGAATAGTAATACCATGTTTTTTTAAAACATTGAGAATCGTTTCTCCTTTGGTGGCAGAAATTTTATTATTGTTGACAGTTATATTTATATTCATTTAAATTACTTGATTATTATTGCATTAAATTTACAAGCATCATAGCAGTTTCCACATTTAATACAACGTTCTTGTACAATAAAATGACTGTTTTTAGGACTACCTATGATTGCGTCTGAAGGACATCTTTTCATACATAGACTACATCCTACACAATTTTCAATTTTAATAAAATACATTCTTAAATCTCTGCATACATTCGCTTCACATTTTTTTTCAAATATATGTTCTTCAAACTCATTCCTGAAATTTTTAATTGCTGTGAGAATTGTATTTGGAGCATTAATTCCTAATCCGCACAATGATGTTTCTTGCATAATTGTAGAAATATTTTCCATCTGAACAACACCCTTGAATCGGAGTAAAGATTCATGCTGAATCTCTTTATCGGGTCTAGTACTTATCCTCGTGAGCACCTCGAGAAGTCGCTGAGAACCTTCTCTGCAAGGAATGCACTTGCCACAGGATTCGTTATGAATAAATTCAATAAAATATTTTGTAATGTCAACAATGCAGTTCATATTATCTATAACTAAAAAACTGCCCGAACCTAACCATAAGTTATTTGATTTTATATGATTAAAATCTATAGGTTTATCAAAATGTTCTTTGTTAACAAAACCTCCTGATGGTCCACCAATATGTATTGCCTTAATGTCATCAATCGATTTATCTCCCAATACGATATTCAAAACATTTCGGAAACTTGTTCCAAACTCAATTTCCATAATTCCCTTGAATTCAGCCTTTCCTCCAATTGATAGGACTTTTGTGCCATACGAATTGCTATTTCCATTTTGCTTAAACCAATCCGGCCCATTTAAAACTATGTCGGGAACATTACAGATTGTTTCGACATTATTAACCACGGTTGGTTTTCCCATATATCCCGATTCAGAAGGGTAGGGAGGCTTTGTAGTTGGAATCCCTCTTTTGCCTTCAAGACTTGAAATGAGTGCTGTTTCCTCTCCACATACGTAAGCGCCAGGACCCGAAACTATTCTTATATGTAAACTGAAACCACTGCCTGCAATATCTTCTCCGAGTAATCCTGCATCTTCAGCTTCTTTAATTGCATTTTTAAGCCTTTCTATAGCAAGACTATATGTATTTCTAATATAAATTATCGCCTTTGTGGCATTGATTGCATAGCAACCAATCATCATTCCCTCAAGTAAGCGGTGAGGATTACTTTCAATTATCGCCCTGTCGCCAAAAGAACCGGGATCACTCTCGTCTGCATTACAAATAAAATACTTTTTATCTGAATAACTTTCAAGCGCGTTTCTCCATTTTTTCCCGGTATTAAATGCTCCACCTCCCCTGCCTTGTAAGTTACTTTCTTCAACTAATTGACATATATTGTCGGGCGTGTTTTTTAAAATTGATTTTGCAAAAGCTTTATATCCATTATTTTCAATGTATGATAGAATGGATGTTGGATTTAAAATCCCCGCACCCGAGAAAACAATTCTTTTTTGAGATTTTAAGAACGGATGATCATATATTGAAGGAACTCCTGACCATTCAAAAAGACTCTTATCTGGATATTGTCCAATTATTAAATCAGCATCAGGGAGAATATTATTAAATAAACTATCTAGAATTTTGATTGCATTTTGAGGAGTAACATATTTGAATGAAATTCTGCATCTCCCAGGCAACTGAAAGTCTATTACCGGATCGTAATTACATATTCCGATACATGCATGTTCACTTATTTCTGCCTTAATATTGTTTGCGTGGAGATATTCACTTATAGCAGCTAAACTATCATCTATCCCAGCTATAATACTACATGAACTTCTTCCAGGATAAATTATAGGAATCTCAATGTCTTTTTTATTGCCTGTGTTTTCTTCATTTTCAAAACTATTGAAATTGTTGAATAGCGAATTATATGTATAGGTTTTTAGGTTTTCCATCAATTCATATTATTCAAGTTCTTGTAATATTTTTTTTAACTTGCTTAAGGTCATTTTAGTGATATATTTGTCATTAATTTTTATTACCGGACCTTGAGCACAAGCACCCATACATGGGATATACTCTATACTGAATTTGTCTCCTGAAATATTTGTTTCATTGTTTAATCTGATGTAATTCTGAAGTTCATTTTTTAAATTATTGGCACCATTTATATGACAAGTTGCTCCTGAGCAAAATCCAATATGATATTTACCGTGTGGTCTAAATCTAAATTGGTTGTAAAAGGTCGCAATCCCATATATTTTTCCAGCAGGGATTTTAATTATTTTACTTAGATCTTCGATAAAATTCAAATCGATATAGCCAAATTGATTCTGAAAGTCCTGCAGAATAGTTAATAACTCGCTTTGACTTATTTTTTTGTCTCTATTTATTTTGTTTACAAAGTCTTTCATTTGCTTATTATTAAAACTTGCTATGTTCTGCAAAAAAAGAATAATCTATTCAATCAATATTTAAAAATTACAGTCACAGTTAAGTGATATTTTTTGCAAATATAATAATTGTTATTATACAAACAATGTTATTTTATTAACAATTAAAAAAGTTTACTTATTTTTTTGTTTTTATTCCTTATTGTTATACTTTTATACCGATTTTTGAGGCATTCTAAAAGTATAAATGATTTTAAAACGGAACTTGTTGTAAAAGAAAAGAACAATTTAAATACAATGGAAAACATTAAGTATAAAATTAAAGAATTGGAAAGCTTGACAGGAATTAAATCTCATACCATCAGAATATGGGAAAAGAGATACAATCTTCTAAATCCTGTTAGAACTGATACTAATATTCGTCGTTACACTCACGAAGATTTAGTTAAAATTATTAATGTATCTACGCTTTATAATTATGGTTGGAAAATATCTAAAATTTCAGAACTTGATGATGAGCAAATAGAAAAATTTTGTGAAGAAGCAAGGAGTCGAAAGATAGGTAGTTATGCTGAAATGGTAGAATTGATTTTTGCTGTTAATGAATTTAATGTTGATAAGTTTGATAACTTATTAGATAATTATTGTGACAAATTTGGTATTGAAAGAACATTGACATCTATTGTAGCTCCTCTTTCAGAAAGGCTGAGTCAATTATCTCTATTAAACAGACTTGATAAGGTGATAGAGGAGTTTTTCTTAAATAAAATAATGATTAAAATATTTGATTGGACAAGTAGTTTAAAGCCGGAATTGACAAAAAGCAGTAAGACAGTACTATTTATTCAATCCGATAGAAATACAATACCTATTTCTTTATTGATAGGACGATATCTCGCAATTGATAAATCTCAAAAGGTGATTTTATTTACTAATTTTGTCAGTAACGATTATTTGAAAAGATTAAATGAACTTTTCAGACCTGATGTTATATTTACTGAATTTGCAAAGCCTTCGTCTGATGATAAAATTATGAAAAGGTCTAAAGCTATGGCTAAAGCATTCCGTAAATCTAGAGTATTTATTACTGGTAAAAAAACAGAACTCCTAGTTAAAAAATTACCTGATGGTGTCTATCATATTGAAAACCTAAAAGATTTTTCTAAAACGCTTTAGCAAAAAATTAAAATAACCAATTCATTCCGATGTAGATGCCGAGTCCACCATCTTGTTTATTAAATGGCTTTCCAATATCTGCTGCAATTACAAAGTTCTCATTCATTGCCAAATGAAGACCACAACCGTATGTCAAGTGTAACTTTTCTGATCCTTCGGAAAAATAGTCATTTAAATTAATAAACCCTGGTAAATTTTCTGAACTAATTTCAATTTTCTTTTTTTGAAGTACTATTCCTGCGTCAATAAAAGGATTTAATGCTGCATACCAGTTTTGACCAATAAATCTGAATCTTGCAAATTTGTATCTAAACTCAGCGTTCCCATATGCCATCCCTTTGCCAACTGTTCTGTTTCTCATCATTCCTCTTACAGATTTACTCCCTCCAAGTCCGTCAACTGTCGACGATGGCATATATGAATAAACCATATAAGGATATAGATAAAAAGGAGCTTCTCCGTAAACTATTGCTTGATAGCTTAATCGGTAAGCGAATGATAAATTCTTTGGTAAAATAGTAAAATATTGTCTGTGGGTGAATGCCATTTTGCCAAAATTGAAGTCATTGTTGAAACTGCTGAATAAAACAAGTTCGGTCCAAAGTCCTTTCATCGGACATGGCTCATTATCTCTCGTGTCGGCGACTAAACCCACTTTCAGACTATTGTGTATTCCTCCGGCTGCTTCCTTAGGAGAAATAATTCCCCATTCAAGATAATTCTCGTAAAGACCATTGACAGATGGGAGTTGGTCTTCAGGATTCTGACCTTCATTTAATTTATCAATAGGGACTGAACCTATTTTTATGTCCATAAAATTATAACCTACAACCCAATTAATATTTTTTATCGATGTTTTACCCAAAAAATCTGCTTTAATTCTAAAGATGTTCCTTTGATGTTTATAAAAAACTCTTGTTTGGTAGTCATCAGAACTGTTATCAATCCAGTTGGGATTATATACAGCATCATAACCATTAAATCCAAAAAAATCTAACGCTTGATCGGGCAAGTACGAAAAATCTACTGTTAATCTCTTACCTGGAATTAAGTATTCTGAATCATAGAACAGTCGATAAATGCCGGAACCTTTGGTGTATCTACTTACTTCTGCATATAATGAATGTTGATATTTCGGGAATGAACTTCCATCACCATAATGATACAAGTTAGTTAATAATCCGTATTGAAAACCAAGATCGGTATTATAAGATACTACGGGTAAAAGACCCAAATTCCATCCTGTTTTAATATCTTTATTTAAGTTCTCTTCAACTTTCTCTTGAGCATTAGTGCTAATTATGAGTATGCATAAAATACTTAAAATCGTAGCTTTTTTCATATCATTAAATATATTAAATTTTTGTACGTAATTTAAACGATTTTCCAAATGCTAAATAAATACTTTTTTGGGAATTTTAATAAAATACTTTTCTGTTTTTTTGATTTTTATTAAAAGTAAAATGCTGTCACAAATTTTTTATTGTTCTTATATTTTCTTAATATAATGTTAATACTGTAAATATAGATATTTTTATTCTTATTTTTGAATCGCAAAATATTAATAATATAATTAACAAAATGATATGTGTTATGAAAAATAAATTAGTTTTAGCTTTATTACTTGTAATATTTATTTCCTCATGTAATAGCAAAGATAAAAAGAATCAAAGATTAGTTTTTGAAGCGAATTATCCTGAAACTGTTAAAGTTGACGTAAGCGATGAATATTTTGGAACTATCGTAAATGATCCGTTCAGGTGGTTGGAAGATGACAGGTCAGCAGAAACTGGCGACTGGGTTAAGGCTCAAAACGAGCTTACATTTTCTTTCTTAAATTCTATCCCTTTTAGAAACAAAATAAGAGACAGACTTTTAAAAATTTGGGATTACCCAAAAATTTCTGCTCCTGTAAAAAAAGGAAATAAATATTTCTTTTATAAGAATGACGGTTTACAGAATCAAAGCGTACTTTACTTTAAGACTAGACTTGAAGGGACTGAAATTGAGTTGCTTGACCCAAATAAATTAGCAACGGATGGAAGTATATCCTTATCATCAATCTCTATATCTGAGGACGGAAATTATATCGCTTATTCGATTTCTAGAAGTGGCTCTGATTGGAGAGAAGTTTATGTTAAAGAAATTGAATCAGGAATAGTTTTGGATGATCATATTAAATGGGTGAAATTTTCTGGTGTTGCATGGTACGGAGATGGATTTTTCTATGCTCGTTATCCTGAGCCTGCAAAAGGAGCTGAACTTACTGGAGAAAATAAGGACTGTAAAGTTTATTATCACAAACTGGGAGATAATCAGGAAGAAGATAAACTAATATATGACGAGCCTAACAATCCGCTAAGAGGTTTTTCTGTTAATGTGAGTGATAATCAGGAACTATTAATCATTAGTGTTACAGAATCTACATCCGGTAATGCTCTGTATTATAAAGATTTAACCAAGAAGAATTCCTCGGTAATTAAACTTATAACTGATTTTGATAATGATCATTATATTGTCGATTATTCAGATTCTAAATTGATTTTATATACTAATTATAACGCTCCTAAATACAGGTTGGTTAGTGTTGATTTACGTAAACCTGCGAAAGAACAATGGAAAGATATTATTCCTGAAGCTGATGCTGTTTTGCGCTCCGCACAGATATTTGGAGATAAAATAATTGCATCATATTTACAAGATGCCAGATCAGTTGTTAAGATATTTGATACAAAGGGTAAATTCTTACACGATCTTGATGTGTCAATTATTGGTACTATTTCAGGTTTTGCTGGAGATAAGGATGATGATTTTACATTTTATACCATAACTTCTTTTACAACTCCTGCGACTATATATATGTATGATATAAATAACAATAAATCAACTCTTTATCAAGTGTCAGATATTGACTTTGATCCTGAAAGCTACGTGACTAAGCAGGTTTTTTATAAATCTAAAGATGGAACCAAAATTCCAATGTTTATCGTACATAAAAAAGGAATTGCCCTCGATGGAAATAACCCAACTCTTTTATACGGATACGGAGGTTTCAATATTTCTCTTACTCCTCATTTCAGCATTTCGCGTCTGATTTGGTTAGAGCAGGGAGGTATTTATGCGGTTGCAAATATTCGTGGAGGAGGAGAGTATGGAGAAAACTGGCATAAATCCGGTACATTAATGGCTAAACAAAATGTGTTTGACGATTTTATCGCTGCTGCAGAATATTTGATTAGTGAAAAATATACATCTCCCTCAAGACTTGCAGTGCAAGGTGGATCAAATGGAGGACTGCTAGTGGGAGCTGTGCTTAATCAGCGTCCAGACTTATTTGCAGTAGGCTTACCTGCAGTTGGCGTGATGGATATGTTAAGATATCATCTATTTACAATAGGTAGGTATTGGGCTACTGATTATGGAACAAGTGAAGATAGTAAGGAAATGTTTGAGTATTTATACGCATATTCTCCAGTGCATAACATAAAAGAAGGTGTTGATTACCCTGCAATATTGGTGACTACAGGAGATCATGATGATAGAGTTGTACCAGCGCATTCTTTTAAATATATAGCTACTTTACATTCTAAAAATACAGGAAAATCCCCTCAATTAATAAGAATTGAAACAGAAACAGGACACGGGGCAGGAAAACCAACATCAAAGGTTATTGAAGAACTGGCAGATATTCTGGCATTTACATTTTATAATATGAATTACACTCCACTGTACGATTAATTTTAAAACAATATTTAAGAAAGCTTTGTCATATCTCAGATAAATTTATTTATTTTGGGATATGGCAATTCGTTATTTGGTTATAGAAGGTAATATTGGAGCAGGCAAGACTTCTTTGTGTTGCGCAATAGCAAAAAAAATGAATGCAAAACTTATTTTAGAACAATTTGCTGAAAACCCATTTTTACCCAAATTCTATAAAGATCCTGAAAGATTCGCTTTTACACTCGAATTGTCTTTCTTAGCCGACAGATATAAACAATTGTCTAAAGAACTAGATAGTTATAGCCTTTTTGATGAGCTAATTGTGTCGGATTATTATTTTATTAAGTCATTGCTTTTCGCAGCTTCAACTCTTAATGATGACGAATATAAACTTTATCGACAGATATTTGATATTATTGATAGTAGAATTCCTAAACCTGATTTATATGTTTACCTTCATAAAAATACAAGTAATCTCTTAAAAAATATTAAACAGAGAAATAGAGATTATGAACAAAATATCTCAGAAAACTATTTGCTTGATATTGAAAAAAATTATTTCAAATACTTTAAACAAAGGTCGGATTTGAAAATTTTGATTATTGATACAAATAATATTGATTTTGTGAATTGTGAAAAACATCTTAAAAAAATCGTAAATTCAATATTTTCAGCGAATTATAAAGAAGGGATTAATAGAATTATTTTGTAGAAAAAAAAGCGATTTTTCTTTTATTTCCAGAAAATTATTTTTACTTTTGCAACAGTATAATAGTTTTGAAAATTTTAATTGTTAATTAATAAATCTATAAGTTATGAAAAAAAATTTACTTGTCATCTTAGCAGTAGGCTTAGTAATGGTTTTTAGCGGGTGCAACGATTTGAAAAAAATGATGAAAGATGCCGATGATATTAACTTTTCAGTTAATCCTCAAGTGCTTGAAATGCACGGTGGTGAAGTTAAAGTTAATATTGCAGGAAACTTTCCTGAAAAATATTTCAGAAAAAAAGTTGAAGCTACAATTACACCGGTAATCGTTTATGAAGGTGGAGAAAAAGCCTTAACGCCGGTAACTGTTCAAGGAGAAAAAGTTCAAGGAAATGCGCAAGTTATTAATTACAAACCCGGCGGAAGTTTTACTTACAACGATAAGTTTGATTACGTTGATGCTATGAGAATTTCAAAACTAGAATTGAGAATCTCTGCAGTGAAAGGAAGTAAACAAACTGAATTTGACCCTGAAGTTATCGCTGAAGGAGTTATTGCTACACCATCTTTAGTTTCAGATTATGCTAAAACAGTAACTGCAAGTGATAAATTTGTTAAAGATAATCCAGCTTCTAAAGAGGCTGTTATCAACTTTGATAAAAACTTATGGAACATCAAATCTGCTGAATTAAAAAGAGACGATATTTTAAAATTAAAGGATTTTGTTAAGGAAACCAACGAAGATGAAAGAAAAGAATTCAAAGGATTTAAAGTATTAGCTTATGCCTCACCTGAAGGTACTTATGATTTTAATGAGAAAGTATCCTCAGGACGTTCAAAAGCTGCTCTTGATTATGTTAACAGAGAATTCAGAACTATTGAAGAGTTTAAAGCTGCAGATTTTATAAATACTCAAGTTACTGTTGAGGACTGGGAAGGATTTAAAAAAGCAGTATCAAATTCAGATCTTGCTGATAAAGATATGATTTTGCGCGTTGTTCAAATGCATTCAGATCCTATTGAAAGAGAAAATGAAATCAGAAATATGACTAAAACTTTTGAAGAACTTGAAAAATTAATCCACCCAAGATTACGTCGCTCTGAACTTCAATTAAATATAATGTTAATTGGTAATACTGATGCTGAGATAAATGAACTATTCGATAATAATGTTGAAAAATTAAGTTTAGAAGAACTTATATATTTAGGCAAAATATCTGATGATTTGAACAGAAAATTGGCTGTATATACTAAGTGTACTGAATTATTTCCAAACGAATGGAGAGGTTTCAATAACCTAGGTTATACACAGTATAAACTTGAAAATTATGCTGCAGCAAAAACTGCTTTTGAGAAAGCAAAAAGCTTGAATTCAAATGCTACAGTATTTAATAACCTTGGTACAATGGCTCTTTTAGATGGAAACATTGAATCTGCAAAACAAAACTTTACTTCAGCTACTGGTATCTCTGAGGCAAGTTTCGGACAAGGTATTATTGCAATTAAAGAAGGTAACTACAATTCTGCAGTACAATATTTTGGTGCTGATTGTTCATTCAATGCTGGTCTTGCAAAATTACTTGACGGAAAATATGACGATGCAATTAAAGCTGCTGAGTGTGGTGAAGATAAAGACAATGCAATGAATTACTATCTAAAAGCTGTTGCTGGTGCACGAAAAAATGACTCAGATTTATTATTTAACAATCTTAGAACTGCTGTAACTAAAGATGCATCTTTGAAAGAATTAGCAAAAACAGATATGGAATTCCATAAATATTTTGAAAACAATACTTTTAAAGCTATTGTTCAGTAATATAAAATATTCATAAATTAAGAAAGCGGTCCGATTAGGATCGCTTTCTTTTTATTCTATACTGCCATTTTTGTGAAACTTTTAGTAATTTTGTTTTTATTTTATTATCTATTATAATGTCGAATTCAAACTTTGTTGATTATGTGAAGATTTTCTGCCGTTCAGGAAAAGGCGGTGCTGGATCTGTTCATTTCAGAAGAGAGAAGTATGTCCCAAAAGGAGGCCCAGATGGTGGTGATGGAGGTAGAGGTGGCCATATAATTTTAAGAGGAAATAGTAATTTGTGGACTTTGCTCCATCTGAAATATACTAAACACTTATTCGCAGAACATGGTCAGTCTGGTAGAAGTGCTTGTAAAACTGGAGCTCAGGGAAATGATGTAATTATTGATGTTCCTATAGGAACTGTTGCGAAGGATGCGGAAACAGAAGAAATTATTTTCGAAATACTAGAAGACAATGAAGAAAAAATTTTGCTCGAAGGTGGAATGGGTGGATTGGGAAATGTGAATTTTAAAACTTCAACTAATCAGACACCTAGATATGCTCAACCGGGAATTGAATCTAAGGAATCGTGGTTTATTTTAGAATTGAAAATTTTAGCTGATGTAGGACTCGTTGGATTTCCAAATGCTGGCAAATCAACACTATTATCGGTTATTTCTGCGGCAAAACCGAAAATCGCAGACTATCCATTTACAACATTAGTCCCTAATCTCGGAATTGTTAAATATAGAGACTTTCAATCTTTTGTTGTTGCGGATATTCCAGGAATTATTGAGGGAGCAGCCCAAGGAAAGGGGTTAGGTCACAGATTTTTAAGGCATATCGAAAGAAATTCAATATTGCTTTTTATGATTCCTGCAGATTCAGAAAATATTAAGAAAGAATACAATATTTTGCTTGGGGAATTAAAGGAGTACAATCCTGAATTACTTGATAAAGCAAAAGTTCTGGCTATTACAAAATCCGATTTGATAGATGATGAACTAGAGAAGTTGATTAAAAAAGAAATGCCAGTAAAAATCCCTTATATATTTATTTCATCTATTGCGAACATAAATTTAACTGAACTGAAAGATTTATTGTGGAATAAGATAAATCAATGATTGAAAGATTAGAAAATATTGACAGAGAAATATTCCTATTTTTTAATGGAATAAACTCCGAATTATTTGATTTTCTAATGTGGCATATTACTGCACGTTGGTTCTGGATCCCTGTTATTGTAGTTTTTATTCTTTTTATTATTAAGGACCATGGTAAAAAGGCTTGGTTGCCATTAATTATATTTGTTATTTGTTTTGCCCTCACCGACCAAGGAAGTTATCAAATGAAGCATTTTGTCCAAAGATACAGACCAACCCACAATATAGAACTTGAGGGATTAGTACATATTGTAAATGAATACCGTGGAGGTTTATATGGATTCTTCTCAGGGCATACCGCTTCTAGTTTTGGATTATTTGCTCTGACATCTTTATTGGTAAAAAGAAAACCATATACTTATGCAATATTGTTTTGGGCAGTTATTGTTAGCTATTCACGTATATATCTTGGAGTTCACTATCCTTCTGATATAGTTGCAGGTTTAATCTGGGGTTTGTTCGTTGCATTAATTATGTACAAACTTTATGGTTTTATTCACAACCAAATTTATTCTAATAAGAAGTAGTCACATTTTCGTTTACAACAATAATATAATCTGCTCTGCCGATATTAATATTATCCAGTTCGAAAACATCTTTTTGAGTTACTGTGCTTATTGTAATGTATTTTAAATCAGAAGCAAGTCTTTTCAAATACCACAAAATTCCTTCATAATTATCAGTATGATATGCTCCATGAAAATGAAAGAATAGCTTATCTTGAACATAGTTTTTATTTATAAAATATGCCATTGTTGCATCCTTTATCGCCTGTGCCTTTGGAAAATTTGCTGATGTATGTCCCATCTTTGAACCCATTTCAAGCATGCTTTTATATCCTGGTAATTCAGGATCGTATTCAATCGGAAGTGGAGCAATAAATCCCTTCTCAGCTTTCGGTAAACTATCTAGAGCTTCAAACCCAAAACGATTTACTAAACGGGCGTATTTTCTCGGAATATTAGTAGCAACAAAATCTATTCTTTTATTTTTTGCTAGTTCAATAATTTGAGAATAGTCTGTCTTGTAATTTGGCCATAAACGTGCAAGACTGTCAAAAACTTCAAAGTTTATTTCATTTTTTATATATGCTGAAAGATGAATCTGATCATCTGCTTCAAAAATCTCAGATCCAAGGATAATCTCTTTGTTTTGAGTCAAATAATGAATTATTTCATACTTCATCCAATGTGAAATAGGGTTGTTGTGAAACTCTCCAAATAAAACAATGTCTGATTTTTCAAGGTCTTTAATTATTTTCTTAAAACTTACCTCTTTCCCTTTACTATTGTAAATTTTGTAAGCTTCTGCTTTCTGCGAAAAAGTATTCAAAAATAGCAGATTTAAAATTAAGAATCCTAGTATGGTTTTCATGTCTTTTATTTTTAGTCAATTATTAAGATTTTTTTTACGTGAGAAAAATCTTTTCCGGAAATTTCATAGAAGTAAATGCCAGAAGGTAAATCTGAGCCTGCAAATTCAATAGAATGATTTCCTCCTTTATGTATTTGATTTTCAATTTCTTTTAAGAACACCCCTTGATTATTATATAGTGCAATTCTAATAATGCCTGAATAATTAACTGGTAAAGTGAAGCTTATTTCGGCACTTCCTTTTGTGGGATTTGGATAAACTTCTGATTTTATTACCGTATATTTTATTCGTTTATCCTCAACAATCAGCCCACTATTTGATAATGACTGCCATATCTGAGAAAATCTATTGTACCTGAAAGCCAATGTGTCGCTTATAACGTGAATTCTATGTTCTTCTGTATTGAATTCCTTATGAGCGCTTAAAGCATTTATTTGAACTTTGCCATTATGTCTAATCAAACCATCATTAGAAAGTGGAAACCATTGTTGGGCATAATAATTGTAAACAAAAACAGCAGTATCTGAAACAACATAGATGCCTGAAGGATTCAGGCTATTATTGTCAAAGGCTGCAATATAATCTAGCTTTACTACACCATTTACTTTAACCAGTCCATTGTCAGGAAACTTTAACCATTTTTGAAAATACCAACTATATTCATACACTGCTGTATCAGATATTGCAATTATGCCGCTATTGTTATTATAATTATTATCGAAAGCAGATATTTTCTTTAAATATTGAGAATTCAAAGATAGAGAGTATAATAAGCATATTGAAATTATAAAAACTTTCATGAATAAAATAATTACTATATATACAGTTTAATTAGCTATTTGTTTATTAGCATTTATACATTATAATAACTTCCACGACTTTCTAAGCAGTATGGTTTGAACAGTCATATTCTTAGTGTCGATAATTGTAAAACCACTATCTCTTTCATTTGAAGAAACGCAAGGAATACTAAGTCCTTTAATCGAATTGTCAAGATTTAGAACTTTTCTAGTCATTCCAAAATAATTATCTGTACAATATACTATGCCTGATGGATGCATATGTCCGAAAACAGACAATTTAATTCCTTCTTTATCCATAAAAGATTTATGAGTATCGAAACCCTCTCGGTTATCAATAAATTTCTTTGTACAACCCGTCAGATCAGGAAAAAGAAAATGGGAAAACATTATTTTAATCCCATCTATTTCGGTTGTAATATATTCAGGTAGATTTCTAAGATAATCAATATTTTTCCTACTTAATAATGCTGTAAGTTCATTCTCCTCATATAGCCATACCTCATTATTAGCTAATTCATGTCTTTCAAAATACGATAGATCATACCAGTTTTTTGGATAATTAAAACTGTAGCAATTAATCGGTAGTTTTTTTATTGCATATAAATCATGATTGCCAATACATGAATATTTACAGTTACTTTCAATTAAATCAATGCATTGTGAAGCATTTCTTGAGTGATGATATGTGTAATAAGGAATACTGAAACCGCATATATCTCCTAAACATATAATTTCATCGCAATTAGAAAGCTCAATGAGTTTAATAATTTTTTTTAGGTTAGTAATGTCTTCGTGTATATCTGAAATAATAGCAATTCTCATTTCATCAAATATTTCAACAAAATAAACTTATTTTTTTATTAAGAACAAATTTGATATTGAAATACTTGCAATAATTCTATAATTATTAAGAATTTAGTTTATTTGTAGAATACAAAGACTATTCTGAATCAGTTTCAGTAATATTTTTGTCCTCTTCTTGAACTGATTCTTTTACATTTTCAGTTTTACCTTCATCACCCGCCTCTTTCTCTTTCTGTATGGCTTCTTCTGTAATTACCTTATGATCGACAAGATTATTATACCAATTCACAAGTTTTTTTATGTCAGATTGATAGACTCTTTCTTTGTCATAATCAGGTAAAATACCTTCAATAAATGAGATTAATTCCTTTGCGTTTGATTTATTGTTTATTTGTAAATCAAAACCGTGTTTATCAAATATTTTGATAAACACTTGAGTAAGTGGTACATCACCCTCCTCTGTATAGATAGCCACATCTTCAAGAGTACTGATTCTGGAAGTTGAGAAAGCAGGCATTCTCTTTCCTGTATTGAGTGATTCTACAATCACATTATGCTTTCCTTTTGAAATAAGTTTAAATAAACCCGGCTGACCTGCAATAGATAAAATTCCTTCTAATAACATATTTTTTTTTTTGGTTCACAAAAGTACTAATACAAATATATAATCAAAATAATTTGTTGACTTTTTTATGCAAAATTAATGCCATAAAAACTATATAATCCGGGAAAAGAAATAATTTAAAACTTTTTTCTGTAGAAATGGCAATAGGGTAGGCTTCCGGATTTATTATAGTAATCTTGATGATAATCTTCTGCAATATAAAAATATTTATATTCGGAGAGTCTTGTAACAACCGAATACCCTTTATTTTTTAAAATTTTTATTAGATTCTCCGAAATTTCTTTCTGGATTTCGTTTGTATAGAATATTTCAGACCTGTATTGAGTCCCAATATCAGGACCTTGTCTGTTAATTGTTGTAGGGTCATGAATTTCAAAGAATAGTTTGCAAAGCTTTTCAAATGAAACTAGTTCTGGATTAAAACTTACTTTAACTGCTTCTGCATGCCCTGTTTCTCCTGAGCAGATTTCATTATAGTTTGGACTTTTAGTTTTGCCACCCATGTATCCGACTTGAGTATTGAGAACTCCTGGTACATTCTTCATATGATATTCGATTCCCCAAAAGCAACCTCCTGCAAAATAGGCTGTTTCTTTCATATATTTTTCTTGATTAATTTCTTCGGGGATGAATTGTAGAGATACTGAGTTTACGCAATGGCGCTTATTCTTTTGAGTAAAAGATTCTCCAAAAAATACATGTCCTAAATGTCCTCCACAATTTGAACAAACAATTTCTGTTCGTTTACCATCAGCATCAAGCACCTGTTTTATTGCACCATCAATCTCATCATCAAAAGATGGCCAGCCGCAACCGGAATCAAATTTATCCTCCGATTTAAATAGCTTGGAATCACAATGTTTGCAAATGAAAAATCCTTTTAAATTATGTTTGTAGTATTCTCCGGAAAATGGAGCCTCTGTTCCTTTGTCAATTATGACATATTTTTCAAAATCGCTCAACTTGTTGTAGTTCATTTTCGTTTCTGTTTGTCCAAAGCAATTATTATAAATAATGATAATAAATATAACTAAAATTATTCTCATGTATTGAATAACAGATTAGAAATGATTTTGTTAATTATCAAAAAAATATAACAAGTGCGATTATTTTTACGTTAACTAAAAAATGACTATTTTTACATTTGAAAAAACTAAGATTAATGAAGAGAATAATACTTATATTACTGTTTATATTAGCTGCTATTGCTGTTTATTCTCAAGTTAATACTGAGGATGTTTTAAGTGATGAATATTTAATGCTTTCTGAAGAGAAAAAATCTGATTATTTTAGGACTGGCATAAATGAAAGCAGATTTAATACCCGCCTTAGTATGGGGAGTTCGTTTTTTAGCTTAGGTAGTTCGCAGTATATTAATACTTATTTTGCTCCTCAGGTTTCTTATGATTTTAATCCCAAATTAAAACTTACAGTTGGTAGTATTGCAACAATTACGCATGGCAATTATTCCTTTTCGGGAGTTGAAGGAGAAATGTCTAAAGCGCAAAAAATTGCTAATTATTATATGTACGCCAAAGGAGAGTATCGGTTAACAGATAATTTGAATCTCCGTGCATCAACATTATTTGACATAAGTCCTCAATCCTTAGATTTGAGACCATCCGTACATCATATTGGATTTGATCTGAAATTGTCGGATAATGCTTCAATTCATGCAGATTTCAGTATTTATAATAATACAAATCCGTTTCATTATAATAATCCATTTTATAGGCGAAATGATTTTTTTAATTCTAGTTCGTCTTTCTTTGGTACATCACCATTTTAGTTTATCCATAGATGTCATTATTGCGAACAAATGATTCCCCATTTCCGTCGAGTATCAAAGAAATGAGAAAACTTGGCTGGGAACAGCCTGATATTATTCTTATTTCTGGAGATGCTTTTGTGGATCATCCTGCATTTGGAGCTGCTGTTATTGCAAGAGTTTTGCATTCTTCAGGGTTTAAAGTTGCAATTGTACCTCAGCCAAACTGGAAAGATGATTTAAGAGATTTTAAAAAGTTCGGAGAACCTTCATTATTCTTTGCTGTATCAGCAGGAAATATGGATAGCATGGTTAACCATTATACCGCCAATAAGCGTCAACGCTCCGACGATGCATACACTCCCGGAGGAAAAGCAGGATTTAGGCCAAATTACGCTGTAAATGTTTACTCAAATATTCTTAAAAATCTATATCCGGAAGTCCCTGTTATTATTGGAGGGATAGAGGCATCAATGAGACGCTTTACCCATTATGATTATTGGCAGGATAAATTGTTGCCTTCAGTTTTAGTTGATTCTAATGCTGATCTTTTATGTTATGGAATGTCGGAAAAATCAATTCTTGAAATAGCTTTAAGAATCAAACAGGATGGACATATTTATAATACATATAACGTAAATCAAATAGTTTATCTTAGCGACTTAAATGACAAGAAAAAAAATGATATAGATATTAATTCTCACGAATTATGCTTGGCAGATAAGTCAAAATATGCAGAAAACTTTGTAATTATAGAGAAGGAGTCGGTTAAATACAATTCAAGGCAGCGAATTACACAGATAATTGGTTCCCAAAAGATAATAGTCAACTCACCCTTTCCCACATTAACTCAAAACGAACTTGACGAAATATATAATCTTCCATTCTCGCGTAAACCACATCCTCGCTATGAAAAGAAAGAGCCTATACCTGCTTATGAGATGATAAAAAATTCTGTAACAATCCACAGAGGTTGTTTCGGGGCTTGCAGCTTTTGCACAATTTCTGCACACCAAGGGAGATTTATAAGCAGCAGAAGTGAGAAATCTATTATTGGTGAGGTTAAGCTTGTTGCTGAAACCGAAGGATTTAAAGGTCATATTACTGATTTAGGAGGACCTTCGGCAAATATGTACAGAATGGGAGGCAAGGACATGGACTTATGCGAGAATTGCAAGAGACCTTCATGTATATACCCGGCAATTTGTAAAAATCTTAATTATTCTCATAAACACTTATCTCAATTATATAATGAGGTATCAGAACTTAGTGGAATAAAGAAAATAAGCATTGGTAGTGGCATAAGACATGATTTAATATTTGGAGAGAAAACAGGCAATTACCAAGCCGAGAATTTAAAATATTTCGAACTTCTTGTTAAGAAGCATGTTTCGGGAAGGTTAAAAGTTGCACCAGAACATACTAGAGATAATGTGTTGCAAGTAATGAGAAAACCCTCGTTTAATAGTTTCAGACAAATGAAGAAAAACTTTGATAAAATCAATGAGAAGTATCAACTCAAACAACAACTAATTCCTTATTTTATTTCAGCACATCCCGGATGTTCAGATATCGATATGGCTGAATTGGCTGTATTGACAAATGAAATGGGATTTAGACTCGAACAGGTTCAGGCTTTCACTCCAACCCCAATGACTCTTTCGGCAGTAATGTATTATACAGGTACTGATCCATACACAGGAAAGTATTTGTATTCTGCAAAAACCAACTCCGAAAAAGAGGAACAATTGATGTATTTCTTTTGGTATAAGCATGAAATTAAGAAAAGAATTGTAAAAAAATTGAAAGATATGAAGAGAGATGATTTGTTGGGGAAGCTCCGAAATATTGCAAAATCAAAAATATAAATTTTAATTTCTCGTTATTTTTAAAAATATACTATTTTTGAATTCATAATATATGAGATATGAATAAACTGTATAAATATATATATGTATTAATAATTGCAATCATCTCGTGTATTTCTTCCTACTCTCAAACCACTATTCAAGCCAAAATCGCTTTTATAGGCATTCATCCATTCGATACCAAAAACAGTCATCTTTATCATAACATAATAGATGCTAATGGGATTTTTAATGTTGAACCCATGCTTATGGTGCCTATTGAAACATTTATTAGGGGTGATTTTTTTAGTTGGAGAGTAGCTCCCGCATTTATAGTTGATGCCGTCGGTAATCCAGCTTTCACAATTCACTTAGGCTTAAAAAATAGGCTTGTTCAAATATGGAGAAACTCTATTGCAATTTCTTACGGTGGAAATTTGTATGGAAGAGAAATTTGGAGGACTATTCCTTATTATGATCAGGATGATTCATGGGCGCAAAATGGTTCTTGGGAGTATAAACTAGGTTTTATGATAGAATTAGAATATGCTTTTTATATTAATGACAACAACGATATAACATTATCGCTTCTATATGGTCATCAAGAAGAAACATTTACATTTACTCTAGGTTACAGATATTGGTTATCGAATATAATAAAAAATCCGCGTAAATGTGGAACTTGTCCTTTTCAGGACACTCAAAAACACTGGAAACCATAAAAAATGCTAATCGTCTTTTCCGGTAAACTGACCTATGAATAGAGGAGTATTAAATTTGTTTTCCTTAAGTATATAAATGAATGGTCTGTTCGCAATAAATCTTATCGGTTGAGCCATTTGAATTGGATTAGCCATAGATGTTGTTCTCATCATTATTGCCGTTGCAGCTGTAGCTTCGCTTCCCTCTTCATCAATCTCAAAAAATACTTTTTGAATTACTGCACTTATTTCAAGGTCTCTATCGCCTGTAATTCCACTAAAATCAGCATCTGTAAAAGATTTTACTATCCCATATTGCATCAATGGGTCTTTTAAAGAGTGAGTACTTTCAGTCTTGAATTTTGGAATCTCCATATAAACTTCTTTTCCATGAAGACTTTTAAGTATTTTAGTATATGTGTCTTGGTCGGGAATAAATGAATGAATGTTTTTACTGTTGCTTTCGGCCGGAAGTATTATTAACAAAGACAAATCTTTTGTGGTATATTCTAGTTCAATAATTTGATTGTTATTAACCTCAGCATATCTTACGCCCTCTCTCTTCTGTATCATGAATTTTTCCTTGATTTTACTTTTACTGTCTGAGAAAAAGTCTTTTTCTATTGTTGAAAACTTCTCGAAAGGAAATTTCCAGTTTGATTTTATGTAAATAGCGTTAACAAGAATTATTCTCGTTAAAGGGTCAATAGAACCTCTTGGAAGTAGATTCTTAATTTTATCTCTAGTCATTTCCTCAACCCATGCATTAATCTTTTGCTCAGAGACAAAGGCATTATTTGCAAAATCCATTCTTTCAAAAGCTCCATCGAAATATTTCCCAATATGTTCTTCGTAAGATTTCAAAATCTTATAATTCATTTCTAAAAATATTCTATTGGCTAAGTTAAATTCTAATGATGTATCAGCTGAAAAGCTATTTAGATAATTGTGATATGCCCCAAATTCATGATAAAAAATATCATGCTCTTCAGCAAAACCAATATTTACAGATAACTCTTTCGCAGTCTCGTTTCTTGCACCTGTGTGAACAAGCCCAAAGGCCAGATTTAGTGAAACCGGAGAGAATGATATGCTTTTGCCATTCGATTCTTTACTCAATAGATTAAACATTCCAAAGGAAAATTTTGAAAGCCGGTCAGACATATTGTTTTTGTCAATATTATTCTTAGTTGTGGGATGGTCATCACGGTTCATTTCAATATCGTTTTTTACTAAATCATCTCGACTAATTCTTACAGGTTCTTCATTTTTTTCAATCGTTGGACTTGAATTGTCTTGCAGTTTGTCTGATTTAGTTTTACAAGAACTTAAGAAAAATATAGGTACAATGATGAAAAAAGTTAGTAATGTTCTCATAGGTATTAAATAATTATATTTTTTAATAATGTCAATATTTGTGCCATTTAAACGAGTTGCAAAATAATAAAATTATTTCTCCGTACAATTATTCAATGCTAAAAAAGTATATTTGCATTATGAATAAAACGGCAATTAGAGATAAAATAGAATCAGAATTTATTAAGACAATAGAATTAGTTGATGAGTACCGTGAAATGACAAAACTTGTAGCACCTGATAATGCTTTGGGCAGGCTTACTAGAATGGATGCAATTAATAATAAAAGCCTGACCGAGTCTATATTAATAAGAGTAGAGGAAAAATTAACAAAACTAAAATATGTGCTTTCAGTTATAGACACAGATGAATTTGGTATTTGTATAAGTTGTAAAGGCGCAATTCCTATTGAAAGAATTCTTGTGAAACCCGAAAGTTCCCATTGTGTAAAATGTGCTCAATAATAACTTAAGATATAATTTTACTTGATGATTAACCGGATTTATAATAAAATGCCTTACAATTTAAAGCAATTGTCAGTTAAGGTTTATCGTAATTTTAGACTTATATCTTTTTTTATACGTAAGCTTTTCCTAAAAAAAAGCTTTTCTATCCCAAAGGATATTTATCTAGAATATAATAAATCAAGAAAATACGGACCTTTAAATAAAGTTTGTTATGCACCATATACAAGTATGTTTTTTAGTCGTACAGGTTATGTGTCACCATGCTACGCAAGCTACAATTCGAGGTCTTCAAGGGTTTCTGACTCGAGTATAAAAGATATCTGGCATAAAGGTTCCTTTAAAGACATTAGAATACAACATGGGAAAGGAGATTTACAAACTAATTGTTCTTTTTGCAGAGATTTGATGTTTCAGAAAAGTTTTGGCAGTTTACTCATAAATAAATACGAGCATTATGCTTTTTCGAGAAAAAAATATCCTGTAATAATGGAGTTTGAGCTTTCTAATCGCTGCAATTTAGCATGTATAATGTGTGACAGTAATCTGTCATCTGCGATTGCCGGAACTAATGATAATCAATCTGATGATTTTTATGGAGAAAGTTTTATTGAACAACTTGAAGAATTTATACCTCATCTTCAGTTGGCTGAATTTACCGGTGGAGACCCATTTTTAATTAAAGACTATTATAAAATTTGGGATGTTATTCTTGATAAAAATCCTAGCTGTCACCTACTTATCACAACAAACGCTAATACCATGAATGATAAAATAGAATCAATGTTAGATTCTTTTAAAAACATTCATTTCAATATTTCTATTGATTCTTTGATAAGAGAAAACTACGAAAAAATCCGCCGAAATGGCAATTTTGAAATTGCTATGAGTAATATCAATAAATTTATAGATTATTCAAAGAAGAATAATACTTTTTTGAACTTATTAGTGTGTCCGCTTACGGTTAATCGCCATGAATTTGCAGATTTTGTCCGTTTTGCAAATAAAAAGGATATAGGAGTTTATTTTCATACTGTAATAAAACCAAAAGATTTATCTCTTAAGTATCTTAATAAAAAATTGCTTGCAGAAACTATAACTCAAATGAAATCTGAAGATTTTATCACTGAGGGATATAAACAAACTCAAAATGTACAAAACTTTGTTAATCTTATTCAACTTCTAGAAAACTGGATGAACGAAGATGTTGCAGATATTAAGGATGAAAAGAAGCATTATGCAAATAATTCGCTATTTCATACTAACGATATTGAAACAGAATTGATAAATAAGATTACGAAAACCAATCCCAATATTCAAAATAGGTTTGTTTTTAATAATAAAGAGATAAAGAATAAATTCAGTGAAGAAGAATACATGATTTTTATTGATTATTTGAATAAAATGGAATTTGCCCGACTAGTTGAAATACTTGAAAACAATTCCATAGAAGAAATTTTTGAATTGAGCAAAACATTAATCAATAGGTTATCTGATGTTAAATCATAAAATTGATGAGGTAATAAATGTCACAAAAAGATTCTTTAATAGAAATCTTAATAAACTGATACATGGAACTAATCCAAATCTAATAAATGTAGATGTATCAAATAAGAATGCTTTAAGGGATTATAACTTAAGTCGTACTACCGGACCCGATCCATGTGTTTGTTATGCTCCCTCAAGGAGCCTTTATCTAGATATTTATGGAAATGCAGGTGCATGTTGTTTTAATAGAACATATATTTTGGGAAAATATCCTGAAAATTCACTTAATGAAATTATTTTTGGAGATAAAAGAGTTTTTCTTCAGAAAGAACTTGCAAGGCAGAATTTTATGTACGGCTGTCAACATTGTCTAAAAATGATTGATTCAGGTAACTACGAGGGCGTAGAAGCTCGTTTATACGACACGTTGAAAGATCAAAAATTAATGCCTTCCGAGATAATATTTGAACTAGACAATACATGTAATTTAGAATGTGCAATGTGTCATGAAGGATTTTCTTCACGTATTGCGCAAAGGAAAGGCATTTCTTTTAATCCGCCTTATGATGATAATTTTATTGAACAATTGAAACAGTTTATCCCTTACCTGAAAGTAGCCAAGTTTTTAGGAGGAGAACCCTTTCTTATAAACATTTATTACAAAATATGGGATTTGATAATTGAGATGAATCCTAAATGTAAGATACATCTGCAAACAAATGGGAGCATCTTTAATGATAAGATTGCTACATATCTTAAGAAGGGCAGATTTTTTATTGGTGTCTCAATAGATTCTCTTGATGAGGATAAATTTGCCCAAATTCGTAAAAATGCTAATCTGAAAATGATTCTAAGCAACCTTGAGAACTTCATTATCTTATCTCGTAAAAAAAATAATTATCTCAATATTTCAGTTTGTCCAATGCAGCAAAATTGGAAAGAAATACCTGATTTAGTCGAATTTTGTAACTCAAAAGGACTATTTATATATTTTAATTATGTATATACAGAGTCTTTTTCTTTAATGGAATTGAATTTTGAGGAATTAAATGAAATTATTATTTTTTACAAATCGGTTGTTTTTAAAAATAATGCAAAAAAAATTATATCAAAACGCAATATACTTTTCTTTAATAATTTGTTGACTCAGATAGAATCTCAATATAAAATAAAATATGAAGAATCACTTCCTTACATAAAGAGACATAAGTGGAATACTGCAGGCTTAGGTCGCTTTTTGAATAATAAACTCAAAGAGGCAAGCATAGATACTCGTATTGATAATTCTGTTTTTGATAATATTGAATCAAATTTTTTACTTTCCGACAAAGATGTAGATTACCTGAAAAATATTCCTGCAAATCAAATAGCTTCATCTATAAGTAATGAAACTGCTGATGAATTAAATCTTCGCATTAAAAAATTTATCGAAAACGGCAGATTTGGTTCTTAATCACTTTTTTTATAATAATACGATTAGTTAACACGCATCTAATCAGTAATATAGCCGTTTGTAAGCGACAACAAACGAATGTTAATCAATACTAAATGTTTAATTACCGACTCATCTGTTGTGATAGTCAGATATTTGCACTGTCGTTTTTCGGCAAGAGTTTGAGCTTATTGACATTTTGAAAATTAAATTAGATGCGCAGTTAAAAGTAAGTATTGCGTGTGAATGAATAAAGAATTATTAATCAATTAAATTATAAAGTTATGAATTTAAGAAATCGTGTACAGTTAATCGGAAATTTAGGAGCGGCTCCTGAGATTAAAGAATTTGGAAACAGTAAAAAATTAGCAAGATTCTCAATTGCAACAACTGAGGTTTACAAGAAAGAGGGAAAATTAGTGAAAGAAACTCAATGGCATAACATGATTGCCTGGGATAAAATTGCAAATATTGTTGAAAAGAATTTAATCACAGGATCAGAAGTTATTATTGACGGTCGAATAATGCATAGGTCTTATAGCGATTCCGCAGGAGAGAAAAAAACGGTAACAGAAATTGTTGTTGAAAATCTTATGTTTAGAAACAAAAAGAAATCAGAAACTCTGGCAAAACTTGAACTTGAAAATAAAATTGCCTAAAAAAAGAATTATTAATCAATTAAATTATAAAGTTATGAATTTAAGAAATCGTGTACAGTTAATCGGAAATTTAGGAGCAGATCCTGAAGTGAAAGAGTTTGGCAAAGACAAAAAAATCGTTAGATTTTCAGTGGCTACAACAGAGGTGTATAAGTCGAATGGCGAAACAGTAAAGAACACAACCTGGCACAATCTTGTGGCATGGAATAAAACTGCTGAAATAATTGGCAATAATCTGAAAAAAGGTTCAGAAGTTATTGTTAATGGCAAGCTTGTAAATCGTTCTTACGAAGACAAAACAGGTAACAAAAGATATGTTACCGAAATCGTGGTTGATGAGGTGGTTTTTGTGTCGAAAAGACAAACAGCTTAATGTCGAATAAAAGATTCCTGCAATTTTTTTAAAGGAATTGCGGGAATCTTTATTTAATTTTTAGGAGGAATTGTTATGAATTTGAGAAATCGTGTACAATTAATAGGAAATGTTGGTGCTGACCCTGTGGTTAAAGAATTTGGCAATGATAAAAAGCTTGTTAGATTTTCTGTTGCAACAACAGATGTCTATAAGAAAGATGAAGATATTGTTAAAGAAACTCAATGGCACAATATTGTTGTTTGGAACAAACTTGCTGATTTAGCAGCGAAGAATGTAATAAAGGGTACAGAAGTGGTTATTGATGGTAAACTTGTTAGAAGAAGCTATGAAGACAATCGAGGAAACAAACAGTACATTACTGAAGTGGTTGCTGAATCACTACTCTTTAATAATAGTAAGATTAATCAATCTGTTGAAGTTGAAGCTAAAAGAGCTTAAATAAAACTATACATAAACAAAGCGGGATTGTAATAGATTATAGTCCCGCTTTTGTTTTGTTGTTATTATATCATAAATTGTTAATTTTGTAAATAATTATAATTTTATGACAGGTGAAGAACTGATATATAATAAGAATGTAATTGAGTTTATTACAGTCGCGAAAGAATATGCCGGATTAGTAGAGAAGTCTCGTTCAATACCTAGAGAAAAGTTTATGCAGGCAGGATTAAGACTTATTCCTCTACTTTATCTTAAAACTATCATGTTGCCGGATATTGAAGAACCTGATTTTTACTATACCGAGAAATTTGTTGATGAAAATTCTTGGACTCATGTTCAGAATTCGGTTGCTGTTTGTCTTGCAGATTTTGATGAATATGTTGAAGTACAAGATGATAACATTAGTAGAAGTGTTGATTATCTTAATATGAGTTTATCTGAAATTTACGCAGATGTATATCAGGATATTGGCGATGTTTTAGGGGCATATCAACTTCTTGATGATGATATATTTACCCCTGCTTTGTATTTGTGTAAATCTAATTTCTCTGCATTTTGGGGAACGAGACTTTTAACTTTGTTGTCACATCTTCATAGAATATGTTTTAATAAGGAAGAAATTTTATGACATTTCTGAATAATATATCTAAGGAAGAAATATTAAAGATGCCTGTTGTCGCATTTACAGGTAAAATTATTATTATCGAGGATTCTGCTAGCTTTGATAAATATTATCCTATGTTAATGTCGAATCGAATATGGGGGTTCGATACAGAAACAAAACCTTGTTTTAAGAAAGGAAAGTCGAACCAAAATCAAGTTTCATTACTACAGTTAAGTATTCAAAATACATGTTTTTTATTCAGATTAAAAGATATTGGCATGCCTGATCGACTTCTGAGTTTTTTTTCTAATCCGAATATAATTAAGGTAGGACTTTCAATTAAAGATGATTTGGCAGGATTAAGAAAACTTCGGAATTTCAAAGAAGATAGTTTTGTAGATTTACAGAACCTTGTAAAATATTATGGTATTGAAGAATTGGGTTTGAGAAAAATTGCAGCGATTGTTCTTAATAAAAGAGTTTCAAAAACTCAGCAACTTACTAATTGGGAAGCCGAAAATTTGTCGGAAAAACAACAGATTTATGCAGCAACTGATGCCTGGGTTTGTAGAGAAGTATATTTAAAACTAATAAACAATGAATAATATTATTCAAGAAATGCAGTACAGAGTGCTGTATGCTGATACCGATGCTATGGGAGTTATGTATTACGCTAATTATTTGCGAGTATATGAAGCGGCTAGGGGTGACTTTATGCGAAAGATAGGATTTTCTTTTGGACAAATGGAATCGCACGGAGTGGTATGTCCTGCGATTAATGTAAATATTGAGTACATTAAATATGTGCGATTCGATTCTCTTGTAAGAGTTGTTAGTACTATATCTAAATTTCCCGAAGCTAAACTGGAATTTATTCAGGAAATGTATGATGAAGACAATTACCTTGTTAATAGAGCAGTAATTATTTTGGGATTCGTAAATACAGAAAAAAATAGAGCTACCCGCTGTCCCAAATGGTTGGCAGATATATTTAATCAGTTCTAAAAGATTGTATTAATTGGCTTTAACTTTTTTTTTCAAAAAAACTTGATAAATATGATGAAATGATTTAATAATTATAAATCGAATATATATATTTGTCATTCTTTTAATAATAAAATTTAAAATATGCAACTTACACACATAGAACATATTGGAATAGCAGTTAAATCTATTGATGACGCACGAAAATATTACGAAAATGTCTTAGGTTTAACCTGTTACAAAATTGAAGAGGTAGCTGATCAAAAGGTTAAAACAGCTTTTTTTAAAGTTGGCGATACAAAAATTGAACTTCTTGAATCTACTAATCCTGAAGGTCCTGTTGGAAAGTTTATCGAAAAGAAAGGAGAAGGAATTCATCATATTGCATTTGCAGTTAAAGGTATTGATGGTGCCATAGAGCATCTTTTATCAAACGGTGTTCAGATGATTGACCAAAAATCACGAAAGGGTGCAGAAGGTCTTGATATAGCATTCCTGCATCCCAAATCTTCGATGGGTGTATTAACAGAAATTTGTGAGGATATAAACAAGTAAGCAATTATAAAACAGATAAGTTATTTTATATGGCAAATGAAGATCAAATTAAGAAGTTAGTTGAAAATCGAGCTAAAGCAAGATTGGGTGGAGGAGAAAAGAGAATTGCAGCACAGCATGATAAAGGAAAACTAACAGCACGTGAAAGAATATCTATTTTACTGGATGAAGGTAGTTTTGAAGAAATGGATATGTTTGTAACTCATCGTTGTACCGATTTTGGGCTTGAGAAACAACAAACTTTAGGAGATGGAGTTATAACAGGATATGGAACCATTGAAGGACGCCTTGTATATGTCTTTGCGCAAGACTTTACTGTTTTAGGAGGCTCTTTGTCTGAAACCATGTCAAAAAAGATTTGCAAGGTTATGGATATGGCTATGAAAAATGGAGCTCCAGTAATTGGCTTAAACGACAGTGGTGGGGCAAGAATCCAAGAGGGAGTGCTTAGTTTGGCCGGATATTCTGAGATTTTCCAAAGAAATATTGAAGCTTCAGGTGTTATACCTCAGTTTTCTGCAATATTTGGACCTTGTGCAGGAGGAGCTGTTTATTCGCCAGCATTGACCGATTTTGTTCTGATGGCTAAAGACACTAGTTATATGTTCCTTACTGGACCAAAAGTTGTAAAAACGGTCACAGGCGAAGATATTACTGTAGATAATCTTGGAGGACCTATGATTCACAGTACTAAATCTGGTGTTGCACATTTTGTTTCAGAAAATGAGGAGGAAGGTATTGAAACTATTAAAAGACTACTTTCTTATATTCCTCAGAACTTTATGGAGAATCCTCCTCTTGTTGAATGTGATGACCCTATTGATAGAATTGAAGATTCGTTAAATGAAATAATTCCCGATAATCCAAATAAACCATACAATGTATTAGATATAATTAGTGCTATTGTTGATTATGGAGTTTTTGAGGAAGTTCATAAAAACTATGCAAGAAATATTATAGTTGGTTTTGCACGCTTTAATGGTCAGTCAGTTGGAATTGTTGCTAACCAGCCAAGTTTTCTTGCAGGGGTTCTTGATATTGAGGCTTCTAAAAAGGCGGCTAGATTTGTCAGATTCTGCGATTGTTTTAATATTCCATTAGTAACTCTTGTTGATGTGCCGGGATTTTTGCCGGGGAGTACTCAGGAATATGGAGGAATTATCTCTAATGGCGCCAAATTATTATTTGCTTACGGAGAGGCAACCGTACCTAAAGTTACTGTTACTCTAAGAAAATCATATGGTGGGGCACATATCGTGATGAGTTGTAAACAACTCAAAGGTGATTTGAATTACGCATGGCCAAGCGCTGAGATTGCAGTTATGGGAGCGCAAGGTGCGATTGAAGTACTTATGTCCAAAGAACTCAGTCAGTTTGAAAAGGAAGAAGATAGAGCTGCGTTTTTTGCTGAAAAAGAAAATGAATATAGAGAGAAATTCGCAAATCCTTATCAGGCTGCTAAATATGGATTTATTGATGATGTAATAGAACCACGTAATACGAGATTCAGAATAATAAGAGCATTGGCATCTTTAACAAATAAGAAAGACCGAATGCCAGCAAAAAAACATACAAACATTCCTTTATAAATAAGATTATGATAGCAGATATTAGTTTTAATTTTGCCGCAATTGATGATTATGCATGGACAATTTTTATTGTTGGTATTGTTATAGTTTTTATAGGTCTCATCAGTTTATCAATTCTTTTTCAGTATTTGCCTTTAGTTTTTAATTTTAATAAAACTAAACCCAAAGAAACACCGGTAAGTAAAAAACAAGAGATAAAACATAATGTCGATGAAACCGAGAATGAGATTTATGCTGCAATAACACTTGCATTGCACCTGCATTTAAACGATATGCACGATGACGAATCAATGATTTTGACCATAGATAGGAACTTAATTTCCCAGTCGGCATGGGGGTCAAAAATACATAATGTAAATAATTAGTTCAACTTAGAAAGATTAGTATAAATGAAAAGTTTTAAATTTAAAATTAATGGGAAGGATTATAATGTTGCTGTTGAAGATTCAGACAGTAACATTATAAATGTTAATGTTAATGGGTCAGATTATTCAGTAGAAATGGAAAAAGAAGTGCAAAAAGCTGCTCCAGTAAGGAAAAAACCTGTTGTTGCTACCCCAAAACCTGTTGCTACTGCTTCTCCAACTGGGGGTAATTCTGCTAAAAGCGTTAGAGCTCCACTGCCGGGTAATGTGCTTAACATCAACGTTAAAAAAGGAGATTCTGTGAAATCAGGAGACGTAGTGATTATTATGGAAGCTATGAAAATGGAGAATAATGTTATTGCAGAACAAGATGGTGTTGTGACAGATATTCCTGTGCGCTTGGGACAATCAGTTATGCAAAATGATGTTTTAATTGAAATTCAGTAATATAGTTGCTATGAAGAGATTATTATATTTATTTCTATTTTTTCCTTTTCTCTTTTCAGCCTATTCTAGTGTTGCTGATAATACTGAAAAAGAAATTGTAAATCAGTTGGTTAAAGGTAAGTGGATGAATAAGTCGGATGGCTATTTCCCAATGCCTATTTATCCAACAGACCCGGATAATGCCAGAACAGTTGAACGTTTTAAAACATTATCTTTCTCAAGTGATGGGGCATTTTCTCTTGATAGTGCAAAACACGAATATCTGGGAAGATGGTCAGTGGAAGGAAAAACAGTTTATCTTGAATTCGAACCTTCTATTGTAGTAAGATATAGTAAAAATACTGATCCAAATGTTCAGGGCTATTTTTATGTTACAACAAAGGATACTATTCTCCTAAATTCCCGCTCTGCTGTAATTGACGGTGATTTTCTAAAATTCAAGGATGGATATGAGTATAAACATAGATCAGGAGCTGCATCAGGATTATTAAAGTTTTGGGAATTTACAGGTTTTGCCAATGCTCAATGGGGACATTTTATAATGTATATTGTAGGTTTGATATTTATCTATTTAGCTATTAGATACAAGTATGAGCCTCTGTTACTTATTCCTATTGGTACCGGAGTAATCATTGGTAATATTCCTATGTTTCAAGCTGTTGATTTCAACCTTATGCTTGGAGTTTATGAACCTGGTTCAGTGATGAACATACTCTACAGTGGAGTAGTACAAGGATGGTATCCTCCATTAATATTTTTAGGAATAGGAGCATTGACTGATTTTTCATTTCTAATATCAAAGCCTAGACTGATGTTACTTGGCGCTGCGGCACAATTTGGGATTTTTGCAACTTTTATTCTTGCCTTAGCAGTAGGATTTGCTCCACCTGAAGCCGGAGCAATAGGAATAATTGGTGGTGCAGATGGACCAACTGCAATTTTCCTTTCTTCAAAACTTGCCAACGGACTTAATATAATTGGTTATACAGGAGCAGGAGATCCGATATTTGTAAAAAATCTAATTGGACCAATAGCCATCGCAGCATATTCTTATATGGCTCTTGTACCTGTAATACAGCCACCGGTAATTAATCTACTTACTACAAAAAAGGAAAGATTGATAAAAATGAAAGCCCCACGTGAAGTGTCAAGGCTAGAAAGGATTATCTTCCCAATTGTTGGATTGTTCTTAACTGCATTCATATCTCCAACAGCTCTTCCACTATTAGGAATGTTATTTTTTGGTAACATTCTTAAAGAAAGTGGTGTCACTCGACGACTTGCTGAAACTGCAGGTAATGCATTAATCGACACAATTACTATTTTGCTATGTTTAACTGTTGGGGCATCAACTCAGGCTGACGTTTTCCTTACAACAGATTCAGTAATGATATTTGCAATGGGAGCATTGTCATTTATGTTTGCTACAGCTGCTGGAGTTATTTTTGCAAAAATTATGAATTGGTTATCTCCAAAAGATAATCCAATAAATCCAATGATAGGAGCAGCAGGAGTTTCTGCAGTACCCGATAGTGCAAGGGTAGTTCAGGAATTAGGTCATAAAGCAGATCCAACTAATTTCTTACTTATGCATGCTATGGCTCCAAATGTATCGGGAGTGATTGGATCCGCAATAGCAGCAGGTGTTTTACTGAGTTTTCTAATGTAAAATTAAACTATATTAATGCCTCTTAAGAGGCATTTTTTATTATTATGAAAGCAATGATACTGGCAGCAGGTCTTGGAACCAGATTGCTCGAAATGACAAAAGACAAACCTAAAGCTTTGGTTGAGGTAAATGGACAGCCAATGCTAAAGATAATCATAGATAAACTTATCGATTCTGGTTTTAATCAAATTGTTATTAATGTTCACCATTTTGCAAATCAGATAATTGATTATATCGAAAAGAGTGATTTTAATGCCGAATTTTTTATTTCTGATGAATCGGGAGTACTACTTGATACTGGTGGAGGAATAAAGTATGCTGAAAAAATCCTGAAAGATGAGAAAACATTTTTAGTTCACAATGTTGATATTTATTCTGAAATTGATTTAAAGGATTTTTATGAATTTCATATTAATTCAGGTAATATAGCTAGTTTAGCTGTTAGACAAAGAGAGAGCACTAACTTTTTATTGTTTGATCAAAAAAATATTCTCTGTGGGTGGAGAAGTTATAAAACTCAAAAAGAAATTATCTCAGCTCATAGGAATGAATATTTCGAATATGCTTTTAGTGGGATTCATGTTATCAGTAGCGATATATTTAAACTGTTTAGAAGTCAGCAAAAGTTTTCGATTATTACCGAATATCTTGAATTAGCTAAGAATTACAATATAGGAGCCTATATACATAATGATAAGGATGTACTCGATTTAGGTAAACCAGAGGCAATAACCTATTTTGAGAAGAAAAACAAACTATTTAATAATCTGATTTAGCTCAGCAAGCAATCTGTCTTTTTGATGCAGACCGACTAGTCTTTTAACTTCTTTTCCATCCTTAAACAGTATCATGCAAGGAATTCCTCGTACATTGTATGTTTGTGATAAACTTCCGTTTTGTTCAGTATTAACAGTTGCAATTACAAGTTTTTCTCGTAATTCAAATGCAACCTCCTCAAGAATTGGTTTTTGCATCAAACAAGGGCGACACCATGCTGCCCAAAAGTCAACTAAAACATAACCTTTAGATATCCCTTTATTGAAACTATTAGTATTTAGTGGAACTAGACGTGAATCATCCTGAGCTTTAACTATTCCTGTATTAAAAAATAAAAGCATACTGGAAATGCTGAATAAAATTAGAATTGCTTTTTTCATAATTGTTTTTATTTTTATTTAATTAATCACTTTTCTGTCAATAATATTGTTTATATAATCAATAATTTCATAAATCTTTTTATCTGATGAAAACCACTCTATATTCTTGTCGCGTCTGAACCAAGTTATTTGCCTTCTGGCATAACGCCTAGAATTTCTCTTTATAAGCTCTACAGTCTCTTCTTTTGAGCATTTTCCTTCAAAGAACATAAACAATTCAGAATAACCAATTGTTTTAAGCGCTACTAAGTTTTTATACGAATATAAAGATTTTGCTTCATCAACTAGTCCATTGTCAATCATAATGTCAACACGATTGTTAATCCGTTCATAAAGTTTATCCCTATCTAAATTTATGCCAAGTTTGATAATTTCAAAATTTCTTTGAATTTTTTTGTTTTTTCTGAACTCTGAAAAAGGAATTCCTGTTTGATAATAAACCTCGAGTGCTCTGAGGATCCTTTTAGGATTTTTTAAGTCAACACTATTAAAATAGTCAGGATCTACTCTTAGTAATTCAAATCTTAGTGCCTCTATTCCTGAATTGTTATACTTATCATTGAGTTCTCTTCTGATTTGAGGGTCGAAATCCGGCATTTCGTCAACTCCATTACAAACTGCATCAATATATAATCCGGAGCCACCTGTAAGAATTGCAATATTATTGGTATTATAATATTTTTCAAGTTGTGATATTAGGTCATTTTCATATTTGCTGATACTATAATGCTCTGTAATATCAATATGTCCAATAAAATGGTGTTTTACTTTCTGCATTTCGAATTCATCAGGTTTTGCAACTCCTATATTCAATTGTTTATAAAATTGTCTTGAATCGCACGAGAAAATCTCTGCATTAAAGTGTTTTGCAATTTCTATGCTAGTATCAGTCTTTCCTGAAGCGGTAGGACCAGTTATGATTATTAAAAATTTAGCTGAATTCATTAAAAATCGTAATCGTCAGAATTTTCAAACCCAAATTCTTCAATATCTTCATTATATGAATCCTCGAAATCATCATCGAAAGAGATGTTATTAATATCATCAATAAATATTTGTGCAGGAGCCTTACCTTTATATAATGTGCATATTGGATAGCTTAAGTCTTTGTCTTGTTGTTCTTCTTTCCTTATATTCACTACATCAATGAAAAATGATCTTATTGAAAAGAAATCATATATATATATTATCTTTTGTTCTTTTTTAAGGTTTAAATCTGAAAGTTTAGTTTCTTCCATTAACAAGGTGTCTTTTTGCAATTCAGCGTCCATTTTCTCCATTATTATTTCCTGTCCTTTATCCCAATTGTCGTTCGAGAGAAAAAATGTGGTTAGCAGTCCACTATCATAATCACAAGCATCTTGAATTGCAAAGTGTAAATCAAGGAAACTGCTACTATCAAAAATCTCTATATCTCTGACAAAATCATCATTTTCGCCAGATACAATTCTGAATTTATATATCATTGTTAGTAAGTTTTATTAAAAAATCTAAAGTGTCTACTCCATCAGCATAATCATCAAGCTCAGGCTGTTGACTTTTACCAAAATATGTTTGTTTTATAAAGTCACAATCCGAAGTAATAACACATTGCAATTTATTCTCTTTATGGACTATTTCATTTTTTAGTTTATCAATTTCAGAGTAATAGGAATAATGTAAAACTCCTACAGGCGATGAGTATGATGCATTTTTAATCAAAATAGCATTTCCAGCGTGAATAGTTTTTATTTTATTTAACTGAGATATAGCATATTGATAATCAATATTATTTGCAAACTTATTATGATATGAAAGATTTGAGTATTTATCAAATGCTTTGATTATTTTTTCAAAATCATAATTATCAGGTACATAAATATGGGAAACTGATCTGCAACCAAAACCAAAGTACAAGAAAATATCATCTGCAAGTTGAGATAATTCATTAGCAGTTTCTTTGCCTGTAAGAACTGCGGTCGAATTTTTGTGAGTTCTCAATATATTAGGGTATTTCCCAAAATAGTATTCAAAATATCTGTTAGAATTGTTACTCCCTGTTGCAATAACAGCATTAAAATCATCTAGTTTTCCTTCTGTGAGAGATATTCTTAATTTTAATTCGGGATGTATCTTTGTTAATATTTTGATAATCCAACTAGTTAGAATTTGGTCTTTTGAGGATGACTTAATTTTAGTTTTCAGACCGGCTAGCAAAGAACAGATAAGGTCATGAAGTCCAACCAAAGGAATATTTCCTGCAAAAATTAGTGCGATACATTTATCGCTATTGTTTTGAGCAATTTTCGGATATTTCGAAGTCCATTCATAAATACGTTCTTTTGTCAATATATCCCCCCAGTTCTTAATACAATATCTGACAAATTCAGGAGTAAACCAAGGATTGTGATAATATATTTTATCATATCCCGGAAAATCAAGTTGTTTTTCATTATCCGAAATACTTCTAAATACTTCTCCAAGCGAAATTATAAATTGTTTTCTTTTATCAAGATTCATTTTTGCTAATAGTTCATCTCATTCCATACTTCGTTGAAAGCATCCATAAGTTCTTGATTGAAAGCTGTGTCGAAAATTATTCCTATCATTAAAAATATAAACCATATAACTCCAAGACATAATCCTATTATTGCACAGATTTTTCCGGCTTTGTAATTAGATATCGAGCCTGAAGAAAATATACCCGGGTTGTTTTTTAAGGATCTGTTTATGCCAGGAATTAAAGCAATTGCAATAATTGCTAGTATTGGACCTAATGTTGGACCACAACAACACAAACTTACAATTGACAGAATTCCTAGGGTAAGCACTGCTCCTGAATTAGGAAGTTTTATTGGAGTATGCGCATTGTAGTTTCCTCCGGAATTGTACTGTTGATTTTGCTGCTGGTAATTTGGATTGTTGTGATAATTTGTTTGATAACCGGAATTGGAATTCCCAAATCCTTGACCCTGATAGTTTGTATTATTGTCCATAGTTTTACATAAGTAAATTTATAATATAGTTCAAAGTTATAATAATTGAATTAATAATAAAGCTAATTTTTAAAATTTTTGCACCATATCTTAAGTCAAATTTTAAATGAAAAAATAAAAAAATCAACATTAAACATACGGTTATAAGTGGCGGATAAGCTATTATACTATCTATAATATTGCCACTAAGCAATTCAACAATTGCCCTTTGCATTCCGCATCCAGGACAAAGCATTCCTGTATATGTTTTAACAGGGCAGGGGATCATATATTTTTCCAATCCTGTCATTTCGAAATTCAAAGATAATAAAGATTTGTATTCATCAGTTTTTTATCAATATTTTGAAATTATCTAAACATATTTATCTTTTATTATGTAGGAATGATTATATTATAGTCGTAAAAATGATTATAAAATAATCAAAAATGTATTTAAATTGTCATTCGTTTTATAGTTTAAGATTTGGAACTATTTCTCCTTCAGACTTATCAATTGCCTGCTTTTCTTTGGATATTGATACTGCTGTTCTTTCAGATATTAATAATACCTCAGCCATTCCGGAGTTTTATTTTGAATGTCGTAAGAACGGTGTTAAGCCTATTGCAGGTGTCGATATAAGAGACAGAAATTACAAACAGCATTATGTAATTATTGCTAGAAATAATGAAGGCTTATATGAAATTAACCGTTTTTTGAGCGAGTGTAATTCTAAATCATCAGATTATACTGCTATTCCGGAGTTCGATAATGCTTTTGTAATTATCCCTTATGAAAACTACAAAGGACAAAAATTGAAGGAATATGAATTTGTCGGTATAAGACCTAGTCAAACTCGTTTTTTAATTAAGCATGAAACTGACTTATATAAAAAAAGTGTAATACTGCATAGTCTAAGTTTTAAGAATCCTTCATTTTACGAAGTTCACGGAAATCTTAGGGCTATTGACAGAAGTATTCTGCTTTCACAATTGAATGATAAACTTTATTCGTCTCCTTCAGATGTATTTATTCATCCTTCTGAATTACGCAAAATCTATTCTTCATTTCCTCGTACAGTTGAGAATACTTTGTTTCTTTTAAGCTTATGCAGTTTGCATTTTGATAGAACGCATAAGAATATGAAAATGTTCACAGGGAGTAAATCTGAAGACATAGCATTATTGAGGCATAAGAGTTTTGAAGGTATGAAAAGGCGTTACGGGACTAAAAATCGACCTGCTTTTGAAAGACTTATGCATGAACTGAATATTATTCAGAAAATGAATTTTGTTTCATATTTTTTAATAACGATGGATATTGTGAATTTTTCTCAGTCAAGAGGATTTTATCATGTAGGTAGAGGTAGCGGAGCAAATAGTATTGTTGCTTATTGTCTTGGCATTACAGATGTCGACCCAATTGAGTTGAATCTGTACTTTGAACGTTTTATCAATCCCAAAAGAAGTAGTCCTCCTGATTTTGATATTGATTATTCTTGGCACGATAGGGATGAAGTTTTACGATATATATTCAGGAGATTTGGTAAAGATCATTGTGCTTTACTGGGTGCTATGAGTACTTTCAAAACTCGTTCTGTGTTACGCGAGCTTGCTAAAGTTTATGGCTTACCCGGTAATGAAATTGATATACTTGTAAGTAATCCTGAGTCGGTTAAAAACAAAGATTATATTCACAGTAAAATATTCGAGCTAGCTGCCCAAATAAGTGAGTTTCCTAATATTCGGACAATACACGCAGGAGGTGTTATTATAAGTGATAAGCCTATATACTATTATGCTGCTACAGATTTGCCTCCCAAGGGATTGCCTGTTACACAATGGGACATGTACGTGGCAGAAGATATTGGATTTGAGAAATTTGATATTTTAAGTCAAAGAGGTTTAGGGCATATAAAAGAGTGTATAGATATTGTTCGCAAAAATCGGGGAATAGATGTAGATATTACGAGGATTGATGACTTTAAAAAAGATGATAAGGTAAAAGAACTTTTGTCGTCCGGTGAAACTTTAGGTTGTTTTTATATTGAAAGTCCTGCAATGAGAGGTCTTATAAAAAAGTTGAGATGTGCAGACTATAAAACACTGGTTGCTGCCAGTTCTATAATTAGACCTGGTGTGGCAAAGTCAGGTATGATGAAGGAGTTTATAATTCGTTACAATAATCCGCAGAGGATTGAATTCTTACATCCTATTTTGGAGGAGCAACTTGGAGAGACATTCGGTGTGATGGTTTATCAGGAAGATGTACTTAAAGTTTGTAGTCATTATGCAGGTATGGACCTTGCTGATGCTGATGTTCTAAGAAGAGCAATGAGTGGTAAGTTCAGATCAAAGGCTGAATTTAATAAAATAAGGGACAGGTTTTTTGATGCTTGTAATGAAATGAAACGACCTGTTAGTACTAGTGCAGAGCTTTGGCGGCAGATAGAGTCTTTCGCAGGATACTCATTCTCAAGAGCTCATTCAGCATCCTACGCAGTAGAAAGTTATCAGAGTTTATATTTAAAAGCTTACTTTCCTATTGAATTTATTTGTGCAGTAATTAATAATTTCGGAGGATTTTATGCTTCAAGAGTTTACTTTCATGAGGCAAAACGAATTGGAGCGAAACTAAAAAAGCCATGTGTTAACAAAAGTGAAATGCTCAATTCTGTAGAAGATGAAAAAATCTATATGGGGTTTGTGCATATAGAAGGTTTAGAGCAAAAGTTTACTGCTAAAATAATAGAAGAAAGAGCTAATAATGGAGCATTCAATAGTTTATATAACTTTGTGGAAAGGCTTGCCCCAGGAAATGAACAGTTGAACTTACTTATAAAAGCAGGATCGTTCGCATTTACAGGATTAACAGTGCCCGAATTACTATGGCAGGCTTGTTTACATAAATCAGATACTAGAGTTAAGAATTTTCAAGTTCCACCAAAATTATTTTACTTTGAAGAACCGAAATACTCTCTGCCCGAATTATCATATACTGTTATGCAGGAGGCTTATAATGAAATCGAATTGTTGGGCTTCCCTGTTAGCATAAGCTATTTCAATATGCTGAAAACTAAGTTCAGAGGAGAAGTTAAGGCATGCAATATGGGTGATTTTAAAAATAAAACAGTTCGAATGTTGGGATTGTTTATTTGTATCAAATATGTACGTACATCATCAAATGATTATATGAATTTTGTGACATGGACGGATTGTGATGGGAATTTCTTTGATTCAGTACATTTTAAAGATTCTTTGAAAATTTATCCTTTCAGAGGAGAAGGAGTCTATTTAATGCTTGGGAAAATAGACTGTGAGTTTAACTATCCTGTACTTAGAGTTGAAAAACTTGCAAAAATGGAGTTTGTAAGTTGGGATAGATAATATGTGAAAACATATTGGTTTTAATGTGCTTAAACATGCTTAACTTCAACCATTTTTAGAAGTTTAGATTCAAGCACTTTGGCAATTCTAGCCGCAATTGTTCGTCTTATTTCTAAGTCAACCGGTACATTCGGATCTTGATGCGCTTCGTTTATTTTCGTTCCAACTATAATATCAATTTTGTCGCTTTCAATCATTAGTTTTACAATCTGATCAGCAGGACCTTTGCCAGGCTTGAAGTCTGTAGTATAGCTTGTTAATATTTTCCAAACTTTATTCAAAGTTAGAATTCCTTCAGTAATAAGGTCAATATCTTCCATATAAGATATTGGAGGCAGCTCATCATCAAAAAACTCAAGAGAATCAGTAATTTTTTGATTTAGTTCTCTAGAAATCAAGTTTGCTGTGGAGCCACCCGAAATAATCTTACTCCCTTCGTATTCTTGAACTATTCGTGCAAGTTCTTTGTCAAAACTCATGTCAATTGGAGGTCCTGTAACAAGTAAAAGTTTTCGTGGTTTACGAAAATAAACTGAAGCGCAACTAGCATCATCTTTTGGAGAATAGTTGTCGTGTAGAACAGCCTTATTAGTTATTTTTTCTGCAAGTTTCAATGCTGAAATATCTGGATCTCTTTCAAGTAAACTTTCTGTGTATGCCGCAATACCTTCTTTTTCCCAACCGAAAGGAAAGTTTTCGCTTCCCATTCCAGACTGAGATATGCCGTCGCTACAAAATACAATTCTGTCTTTAAGTTTTGGATAAAAAACAGAGGAAAATAGTTTTTTACCTTTGTGCTGAGGATTCTTTAATTCGATTTCTTCTTTGTGTAACTTAAGCAGTTTATTGTTTCTGAACACAAGTGCAGGAGGGTTGTCGAATTCAAGAATTTGAACAGCCCCATTGGCTTCAATATCGATAATAGTAAATGTTGCGTATGATATTTTTCGGTCGCTGCAAACCGGAAGTGTTCGCATAATTATATCTGCAATTTTTTCTGACTTACGATGCTCAATCGTAAAATTCATAGCCATAGTAGCTGTAAGTGTTGCGAGAATATTTGCTTTAACACCATGACCAAGTCCATCGGAAAGTACAGCAATAACGCGATTTTCTTCCTTTATTCTCTTTTTAAGGAAAACGTCACCACAAATCTTTTCTTTGACATGATTTATAAGTTTGGCTTGTACTTCTATGTAAAATTCGCTATTCATCTTTGCTTTTATCTTCGCTGACTTCTTTATTTTCGAAAGAATTAATTATACTATTTAGCATTTTCTCTGTTTCTGAGGCTCCTTCTCCGAGGAGAAATCCAATTTGTTGAACCATATTTAGGTTCTTCTCTATTGCATCATTTATTCGGCTTACTAACTCTTCTTTTCGTATTTCAGGTTGATAAAGGTCCCTAAAAACTATACCAGCAATTTTCCCTTTTTTTATTGGAAAAACACTAATATTTATTAGTTTTTCATTTATAATTATATCTTTGTTTTCTATTGCCTCGTCTGTTCTCAAAACATAGCTGAATAAATTATAGGTTTGATGTGGTATAAGAGTTTTAATATCAGCACCTGCAAGTCCTGGTATAATGTCGTTTATATCTTCTGCATCTTTGCCCAATAACTGAACAAATTTAGTATTCGATCTTATAATTTTTAGAAAGGAATCAATTATAAGGACACCCGATGGGAGTTTTTCAAGTAAGGTCGAAAGCATATTCATGGTTTCTGTAACTGATTCGTGGTCTTGACGGATTTTGTTTTCAGATAACTTTAATGCTTCTTGTATTTCGGCTAATTTGTTATTTGTTGTCTGAAGTTTATTTATGTATTCTTGTCTGTTTTTTAGGGTAAATGATATGCACATTTCAGGAATCATAATTCCTTTGGCAACATCTGCAGCGAAATCAGAACAATTATAATAACCACAAGACTGACATCCAATACTATCAGAATGTTCTTTTCCAAGTAGTTTAAGAATTTCTTTAATTTTGTTTTCTGATGGCTTTGCAATTCTCTGGTCATTTTTTTCAAAGGTCCGAGAATAATCAATTTGTTCAAACTTTTTAATATTATTCTCCCAATCTTTCTTGTCTGTTAGTTGTTTTCTTCTTCCGGCATAATCTGTAACAAGACTATGACTAAGTAAATACTTTAACTTATTAGAAGTGCATGGACCAGTACAACAACCACGACAAAAATAAATGTTCAGATGATGTTTTATTTCATTTATGTTAGCAAAATCATCAATGTTTTTTCTGAAAAAATCTTGTCCCTCGCGGGAAATAATTTTATTGTGAACAGGTCGATAGTCAATATTTCCTGCATCAAGAATTCCTGTTGTAAGAGGGTAAAGAGATCCGTCTAATCCTAGCGGCGCATCAAATTCAGAAAATTCGACTGAGTTCTCTTTAATCTCTTTAATTTTAAATATTTCTCGAAGTTCTTCAAAACTAATGCAAAAATCTATTAGATTCTTATTTTGTTTTGCTTCATATTTTTGCCCAATACAGGGAGTAATAGCTATTATCTTTTTGTAACTATCTTCAATACTTCTTATTATTTTTGCGGTAGCTATAAGAGGGGAAACTAAAGGTATTAACGATCCAATTATTTCAGGTTGAAATTTTTCAACATAATTAACTACAGGAGGACAGTTTGCTGAAATGTAGTATTTGCCTTTAAAATTTTCTAAATATCTTTTATATTGTAATCCAATTATATCTGCACCAAAAGCAATTTCATGAACTTTTTCAAATCCAATTGCTTTAATCATACCTACAAAGTTTCTATAATCTTTGATATCAGGAAATTCTGCGGATATTGCAGGATCTACAATGGCAATGCAACCTGATGTTTCCAGTAATTTCAAACTTTCAGTAACATACTTTGTATAATCTATTGCTCCATAGCCACAATTTACATAACAGTTGCCACATCCAATACATCTTTTATGGTTGATGATTATTTCGTCCTTACCATTTTCTATTGTAAGCGCCTTTGTTGGACATAATCTTACACAAGCATAACATAGTGTGCATTTGGACTTATTTATTTTTATGAGATCCATATATTATTTATTTTTCTTCTATCAAAAATGTTTCAAGAATTGCAATTGCTTTTTGAGGAGTAATCTCATAAAATTTTTCTCCGTTAATTATTATTACTGGACCCTTGCTGCATTCTCCAAAGCAATGACCACCTTTGAGTTTTACTCTATTATTAAAATTATTCTTTTCAATGTATGATTGTAAAGCTGTAACTGTATCTCTGTTTTTCCTGCTAAAACATGAACTGCCAAGACAGATAGTAACTTCAGTAATATTATCCATAATTCAGATTTTCTTTGCAAAATTATAAAAATTAGCTTAATGTAAGGCACTGAGAAGCATGTTTTATAAAAACTTTGAAGAAATATTGTATTTGCTAATAATTGTGTATTTTTATGTCTGAAATTTTAAAATTATAAAAATGGAAAATGTTTTGATGAAAAGTGGTTTTGCTTGGATTATGTTGTTATTATTATCTTTAACAGTGATACTATTATCTTGTGATCCAATTGATAAGGATGAAGATATTGCTAATAGTAATATTGTTACTGTAAATACTGAGAAAGATATTGCAGATGCTCTTACTGTTATTTTTAATCGTAAAAGTGTTAGGGAATACACAGAGGATAATGTTGACAGAAATACTTTGGAACTTCTTGTTAAAGCTGGTATGGCTGCACCAACTGCGGGTAACAGACAGCCTTGGGCTTTTCTTGTGATTGATAACAGAGGTGTGTTAATCGAAATGGTAGATTTTTTACCATACGGTAGAATGCTGGATCATGCAGCTGCAGCAATTGTGGTTTGTGGAGATTTGACTAAAGTTAATAAAGATGGACCTGAGTATTGGGTGCAGGACTGTTCTGCTGCAACTCAGAATATTCTATTAGCAGCAGAAGCATTAGGTTTGGGGGCAGTTTGGATAGGTGTTTATCCAAGCGAACAAAGAACGATAGATGCTAAAACTTTCTTTAATCTCCCGGAAGACATAGTCCCATTAAGTGTTATTTCTATTGGTTATCCGAAAGGTGAGCAAATACCAAAAGATAAATGGGATGAGCAAAAAGTTAAATGGAATTCATGGAACTAACTATATGATAAAATGTTTAAATATTCTAATAATTGGTTTATTAATTAGTGTAGCTTGTTTAACTCAGAATAATCCTATTAGTATTCCTAATGTTTTGGATGTAATTCATTCCAGAAAAAGTGTAAGAACATATACAGGACAGGTCGTGTCCGAAGAACAAATTGAAATTCTTTTACGCGCAGGAATGTCTGCTCCGAGTGCAATGAATAGACAGCCTTGGTTCTTCGTGGTTGTTGATGATGGGGATATTTTGAAAGAGTTTTCCGAAAGCATTATGTATGGGAAAATGCTTTCAGAAGCTTCTGTTGCAATAGTTGTATGTGGTAACATGAGACGTGTTTATAGTTTATTGCCCGACTACTGGGTGCAAGATTGTTCAGCGTCTACCCAAAATATTTTACTAGCTGCCGAAGGAATTGGACTAGGAGCTGTTTGGATAGGTATTCATCCCCAAAAAACAAGAACAAAGAAGATTAGGAAAATTCTAAATTTACCACGTTACATAGTCCCATTAAGTATTATTTCTATCGGTTATCCAACCGGTGTTGAGAAGCCTAAGGATAAATGGGCTGAAGAAAAAATAATACGAAACAGATGGAAAGATTAATAATAAACTATTCTCTCTAGTTTTTATTAAACTCTTCATCGAAAATCCTTTCGAATTTATCCTTGTCTGATTCTATGTTTTTAAATGTTCTACAATTTTTACTATACTTTTCGAAGTCCTTTTCTAGTTGTACGTAATTGTATAACTGTTTACCTCTGAGTACATCCGCTCTTTTTACGTAGTTCATGTCAGATGCAAAGGTTTCCATTCTGGCACAAGCAAGTTCAAGATTTGTTCTATGGTTATAATAAATATCCACCAAAGCTGTCAAAGCATCTAACCTCATCATTAAATATTTTCTAGATTCGATTTCTACAGGTATGCTGTTAACAACAATTTCAAAATTGGCAGCAGCTTCTCTGTATTCTCTCTTTTTATAATTACTCTCAGCATCACTGAAACTGCGATCTGCTGCAATCAGTAAAGGACGACTTTGAGCAAAACTTACTACAGGAGCAAGTAATAAGATAATCGCAAAACATAATAGTATTTTTTTCATAGTTCTATTTTTTATTGTTTTCGTTAATTACAAATAATTTGCCAAATCTTGTTAAAAAATTATAAGTCTTGCAGTATTTTTTCCAACATTACTATCTATAAGTACAATATTATAAATTCCACGCTTAAGATTGTTAGTATTTAATTCTGCTTCTTGATTTAATTTCTGAATTTCAACCAATTGACCTGTAGTATTGTAAATATGCACTTCAATCTCTTTATCCCTGATGCCATTTATTTTAACAGGCTTGCCGATTTCCTGAGGATTTGGATATAATTGGAATTCAATTCTCGACGAAGGTTTCTCAATACCTGTAAATAGTATTTGATTAGATAAATATCTAGCTTGTATCGGATTATTATTATTGTCTATTTCAATAACGGCAACTGGATGTCTGTGAGTGACAGACCAAAAATTGTAATAATTCAAAGTATCTCTCAATACTAAAGAGTCGAATATTACAATATTATTCATTAAAATAAGAACAGAATCAATATATACAATCTCCTCCAGTACATTAAGCGCTTCTGGAAAGTATGAATATGGAGTGGTTAATTCTCCATAAGCTACGCTGGTAAGCGTCTTAAAGATATTTCGTCTGTAAATTGTGTCAATATCCAATGGATTCACATCAAATTTCACATCAAATTTGCTATGAGAAGAGCTTTCGTCGAGATACTGATTTGGCACAGGCATAAGCCATTCAAATTGTTCGTTGTATGTATTTACCATTCCTGCACCGAAATCGCTTCTATAACCTTTAATCTTAAAACCATCATTGTCAGTGGCAAAAATAAGATACCCGAAACTATCAGGTGAGGCTCCAAACATCCCTCCGTACATGAATGAAGGTCCATAGGTATATATATGAGTTCCCGGAAATGCTGATGCAAAGTCGAGATCTTGCATATTGCCATAGGCAGCAAACTGTGTAATATCTTCATTTAAACCAGTGAAATCCCAAACTTGATCAGGATTATGACTACCCAAATTTATTTGAGGATTAATATCTATTGCCAGAAAAAAAGTATCATAGGCATGCGGCAGATTTTCAAATGTTATTACCGGACTTTGTGCATAAGTATATGCTATTGAAAAATATAGAGCAATTGTAACTAATAGAGTTTTCATAATGTTTTATTTATAGTCAAAAGTAGTAATTATTTTGATTGACCCACAAAATAATTCAATTAAATTTTTATCCTATAGCCAAAGCCTAGTTCAGCGAAATCAGCAACTGATGTGTGTGATCTAATCATAAAATTTGCAACAAAATAATCATTAATAATGTATCTTATGCCTATCCTGTTGTATATAAGCACTTTTTTATTGTCTTTAAACTTGTTATAAGCATATGATCCAATTTGGAAAATACAAACAAGATTTTCTGTAAGAAATATATCCGACGACAAGTGAAATCCTAGCCTGAATAGTTCATGGGTGCCTTTGTAGTTCTCGATGCCAATTGCTGTTTTTAATGAGGGGTCAAATAGCAAATTAGTTCCTATTCCGAAGCTTCTTTTGTAGTTTATTTTGTAGCTTAAATCTGCAACTAATGAGTGCACGATATAGTTTATGTTTTCATATGTGGAATTTTGTCTTGAGCCAACGCCATAATAAATAGTCATGTAATATTCACTATTCATAAAGGGGAGTATTTTTTTGGGTAGCGAGTACTCAAACTCTGATATCATATATTTTATAGATGTATTGAAACTTATCAGATTAAGTCCTAGGTTTGGTTTCTTGAAAGCTGCATTAGAAAAATGATTAAAATGTATTCCTGTAGACAAATATAAAGGGAAATCCCAAGGTTTTAAATCGCAAACAAATGAAAAATGATAATGTACATTAATATGAGTTCCTATAGCAATATTATAGTAATTAGTTCTTGACTCAAACTTGTCACTGAGATATGCTACACCTGTTCCAATTCTATATTTTAGCATTACCTTGTCAGTCTCATATACTGGAACTCCAAAGAATCCATAAACTGACTGGGCAAATCCGAAAACATTAATATTGCTTAAGCCGGTCATCATATATACTACTCCCACTTCAGGAAACCTCCATTCGTGGTGCCAAGGCTCTGAGCCATCTGTTTTTAGCGAATAGGCTATTGATCCTGCAGCAAATCTGTTTTGAATAATATAATTGAGGCTTTTCCTATGTGGGACTGTAAATCCATATGAAGCTCCACTTTCAATTTGATGAAAATAATACTTTTGAGCATTAAGTGCAGCACTTATGCAAAATAATAATAATAGTGCTGATATTTTTACTATGATTTTCACCAAAAAATTTTTCTTTTGTAAAATTAGGAAGGTGGAACTGAAAAAAAACAAGAATTTGATAAAACTTTTAACACACTAATATTGATAAGTTATATAAGAGCAATTATTAGTTCTTTGAAAAAAATGAATGCGAGAAAAGATGATACAACTAGTTTTAGTACCATTCCTAGCATCAAACCAAGAAATGAACCAAAAGCAGCGATAAATGATTTTTTTACATTATCATCAGAATTCATGTCTTTACTGTATTTATTATGATATAGTAGTTCTCCAACCAATGCGCCAAGAAATGGACCGACAATTATTCCAACTACTGGAGCTAGTATTGGGATTATGAAATTTCCAAGAGTTCCGCCAAAGAGTAGTCCTACTATAAGTCCTAATGCAGCGCCTCTAACTCCCCATTTTGTGCCACCGGCTTTTTTAGTTCCCCAAATTGGTACAATATAATCGAGGACAGTTACTATTGTAGTAATTATTGCCAAAATAATAAGCCATATCAATGAGAATTCAGTAAAACTTGTAAAATGTAAGGCTATAATTCCTAGATAACTAATAGGTGGACCAGGAATAACCGGAATAATGCAGCCAACAAGTCCTGTAAGAATCAATAAAGCTCCAACCACTATAAGTATAATATCAATTACAATCATTCGGTGTCTATTTTAGGTTTAATTATTCTGTTTACGTATTCATCAATATCATTCTTCGACAATTCAATTGCAACATGAGCATAATGCATTTTCTTTCGGAAAGTCCTGTACGAACATATTATGTTAATATTGTTCATTACTGTTTTTCTAGCTGTTAGTATCCTTTTTTCATATATAGTGTCTGCAATAAAGGTTTGTAATTCATATTTTTCTTTAATATAATTATCAACACTTTCAGCAATTTTTTGTTTTGCAATAAGTATTGCGCGTTCTTCTGCAAGATTTGATTTTGAGCTATTTGCTAATGCGCTAGACCTGAATGTTTTATTGTCCGACTGATAATTTTCACACAGATTTTTGACTTGACAAGAATTTGTAATAATAAATATCATGACAAGAATCGAAAATAAAATTTGCTTCATAAAAGTGTTTTTTGTAAAACAATAGAACTATCAAAAATCGTGCTTAAATATTTTCTATGCATTTTAATCTAATCCAACCTTGCTTTCCGTCTGCAAGTCCAATTTTAGCCCAATCGTTGAGAGTTTCAATAATCTCAAGTTTAAGTCCTTCATTAATTTCGAATAGGTTGGTTGCATCATCGTTTGGAGCACTTTTTACTAATGTAGATTCAAACACAATAGCATATTTATTATTAACAATTCTATTCTTTTGAGTTATAGATAAACTTAAACTCAAGATAAAAAAGATTAGAGCAATGAATCCGGAGACAAAACTTATTTTTTTTATACTGGCGAAACGAGTAAATAAGAACCAGGCGCTTAATAATAGTAGTAGTATAAAAAACAGCAATGCTATATATGCCCAATTATCTGAACTATTTGTGTTGAGAATGTTATTATACCATCGTTTATAAAATATTTCTGGTAAAGCCTCTACCTTATCAGCGATTTTTGTATTAGTAATTTCTAGGTTTTTCTGAATGTCAGGGTCTGATGGATTTAGTAATAATGCTCTTTGATACCATAAAATAGCATTAGGAAGATCATTTATTTTATAATATGAGTTTGCGGTATTATAGAATAATTCAGGCGAAACATAATTGTTTTCAATTAAACTAAGATAAATTTCAAGTGCTTTCTCATACTCTGATTGAGAATAATAAACAAGAGCTGAATCAATATCGGTTTTAGCATGAATACTATTACTAAATAGAAGAGTTAGACCAAAATATATTATTGAATATTTTAAATAATTAAATATTGCTTTCATTTATTTTAGTTTTTGTTCGAGTAAATTAATGATTTCTATTGCTTCATTATAAACTGCTTCCATATTTGTTCTTTCGGCTGAAGGAGCGAAATGTGCATATTCACAATTATCAATTAAAACAAATAATCTGTCAGTTAACAAAGAGTCTATTTGTTTTGAAGATAAGTTAGTGGCTACAATATCACGATTTAATTCTGCTATTTCAATTGATAATTTGTCACTTAAATAACCCCAAAGCGCATTAATAATTTCTTTATAGAATTCTGATTTTTGGTTATGAATCATGTGTTTTTTTGCCAGTTTTAAACGTTTTCTAGAAATTTTATTTGCCCTTTTATTTTTTATAAGTGCGAGATTAGAGTTTTCTTTTATTTGCTTTCTTTTAACAACTATAAAACTTAGAAATAATAGGAGGGATGCAATATATAAAACCTTATACTTAAATTCAGTTATCAACAAATTCGAAGATTGTTTCAGATTTAGATCTGAAGTTTTAATAAATCTTATATCGTTGTCGCCAATATAATCTATACTCCTCTGATTATAGTTATATACTGTCTTTCCGAAATCTTGATCTTGAGCATCTTTTCGGACTGCTATAATTATATTTTCAGTTAAAACTGATTTAAATTGTTTTGATTGTGTATCGAAAAATTCAAACTTTATTTGTCCCAGTTCAAAAATTCCGGGATATCTTGGTATAATAGTATAATCCCATGTTTTGCTGCCTGAAACTCCACCTGTATTAGCGGAAAAATTATTAATTGTTTGAGGTTCGTATACTTCGAACTCTTTAGGAAAATTAATAGTTGCTTGTTCAACCATGCGAAGATTTCCATTCCCTTTTACAGTTAATGTTAAACTTAGTGCTTCATTCACTATTAATGTATCGCGTGAAAGTTTAGCTGATATAGAATAGCTTCCTACTGCTCCTTTGAAATCAGCACTATTGTTAGACGGTAGATTTTTGACATTTATTGTTACCTCAGGGCTTTTTATTGCTTTTGTAATTGTTTGATACTGACCAAAGAACTGATCCATAAGAGATCTTCCGCCACGCACAGCTTGCCTAACCTGACATTTTAATTCACATGCTTCAATTTTAATTTCTCCTGAATGTCTCGGGAATAAGACATATTGTTTTAAAAGACCCACATTGTATGCTTGTCCGTTTATAACCTCTCTCTGTAGATTTATTCGTTGTGGAGACTCCATTTCTTCTACCCAAAAACCATTGAGAGGAGGGAAGTTCATTTCTTCAAAACCAATAATATCAACTTTAGAATACAGTTTTACGCTTGCAATTAAATGTTCACCTCTGTAAAGATTACTCTTGTCCACGTGAATTCTTACGTATAAATCATCGGCTGTTATTTCTTGCGGACTAGGTGTTTGTTGTTGGTTTGCATAAGGGTCTCCAAAAAAATTAGCCCATGGGTCATGTGCTTGTTGTCTTCTGTTTTGAGCTACAGCTTGATCTGTAACTTCTATTACAACTTGGTTACTTCTATGAGTTTTTCCATCTATTGTAATAGTTGCAGGAGGAATCGTAAAATTACCCTTTTGACTTGCTTGTAAGGTGTATGTGTATGTATATGTAGTTTTTTGACTGTACTGATTATTAATAATTTGAATGTTTTGACTTGTTGATATTGAAGGTCCACCTACAATTTTAAATCCACTAATATTACCTAAACTTATACTACCTTGTTGGTTTGTAGTGTATTGTAAATGAAAGTTTTGATTAAGACCGACTCTTGCAGGAGCATTAGCAGAAAATTCCACATTGTCTGCAACCGATAGTAAAGCGCTGATTATAAATACAAATAATATTAGAATCTTTTTCATTTCAATCGATTTGCTGCAAAAATAAACTATTATCACTTAATAATCAATACTCATTTTTCATTTATCTTAGTCACATTTCGACTAAATGTTTAACTGTCAGTATATTAAGTTTATTATTGGTTATTCTTAAAAAAAAGTTAAATGATTACTTTGTAATTTGTTCCATTCAGATTTTAATATTTGCAAATCAGCCTCACTAAATTAGCTGCGCTGTATTGCAAAAACCTAATAATATTTTAGTCGTGAATAGTTTTTTTGTATTTAAACTGATCTCCGGTTTCGTTTACAATTCTTCTGTACCAATCTTCACCATAACCGGGCCATGTGTAATTTGGAGCATAATACTTATATCCATCAGGAACTTCTGAAGGAGTTTTAATATATCCGTCTAGATATTTAGTGAATAAATATGCAAATAATTCCGTCCATCTTTTGTGAGTTTTATCACCTGCTTTAACGCTATAGTCTGTAATCATTCTTAATGCTTTTTCAGGATCTTCTTTGTAGATTGCCGGATATTGAGCATCAATAGTTTTAATATCTGAGAAAAAACCTTCATATAGTTCGTCTTGGACTTTTACAATGTCAGGATACATGTCAGAATATCTTGTATATGCCCAGTTAGCAACAAGATTAAAAACCCAGAAAGATGCATCGAGAGTATAATTCATAAGATCTCCATTACCTTCCCTGAATGATTCGGGTACATCTTTAATAGCGCAAAATAGTGGAACATAAACTGTTGTTGCTGCATCATCCATTCCAAACCAATTTATACCACCAATTGGGTCGGGTAGCCAGTTTCTAAGTTGGGCGATAAAAGAGAAAGCTGTCTGTTGGGTTGCTGTAGCTCTTTCATTTACGTATCTTTCTCCGTCTAATTGCCAAGTTAAAGGTCTCCATCTGTAAGGTAATTTATATGGACCTGCACCGATGTCATTTCTCATATCCAATTCTGTGCCCTCGAGATGGTCTCCCATGAGTCTCATAACATCTCTTACTGATATTTTTTCATCTGGTTTTATCCATAGAGGCATTCTGTTTGTTGCATATCCAAATTTGCCATATTCAACATTTCCTTTAGCATATTCCCAATATTTATCCATTCCTGATGCTACTGCATTGAAAAATGCCCAGACTCTAATTTCACAAAATCTAGCACCTCCAAATGTTACAGGTGCATAGGTGTCAGAAAAACTAAACTCTTCGTCTTTACCGTCGAAATATCCCATTTGTTTAGCAAAAGATATTACGTCGGGAGAGTTGAAAATCGTTTGTTTAGGATCGTTCCAGTTGTTTTTCTTTTGGAATTTAAAATTTGTTATTCTTGCCTGATTTGCGTGTGCAGATACATAACCATCAGGAATTTGAAGAGCTACCCAAACAGCCCCTTTAGATTTGCCTCCTTTACCTATGAGCTCTAGAATCCATACTTCATTTTTATCCGCAATTGTAAAAGATTCACCACTTGAATAATATCCGTATTCTGCTACAAGATCTGTCATGATTTTCATAGCCTCTCGCGCAGTTTTGGCTCTTTGTAAAGTGATGTAAATTAGACTTCCGTAATCTATAATCCCTGTTGTGTCAACAAGTTCTTCTCTGCCTCCATAGGTTGTTTCGCCAATGGAAACCTGAAATTCATTAACATTACCTACTACTGTATATGTTTGTGGAACCTGTTGTATTTTACCAAGAAATTTCCCGGTGTCCCAATCATAAACACTTAACATACTGCCAGGTTCATGCTTTGCTGAAGCCCAGTAATATAACTCTCCATAAAGCAAATGGCTATCAGCAGCATAACTAATCATAATAGATCCATCTGTACTCGCACCTTTGGTTATTATGAAATTTGTACACGCACTAACTTGTTGAACATTAGAAAAATAGAGAGGTAATGTGATTAAAATGCTGGTAATTAGTGATTTAAGTGTTAGTTTTTTCATATTTTAACTTTTAAATTTTTACAAAAATAGTTTTATTCGTGAATATTTCCTGAGTTTTATGGTATTTCTTTTGATGAAATTCATAAAATATTTTATGCAAACGTGTTTATGACAATTATGATTTTTAACTTTGTAGCAAAATTTTTGCCAATGTCATATTTAGCAGTTATATGGGATGTAAGTCCTGCAATTTTTAGTAGCGGGAGTTTTGAATTAAGATATTACAGTGTGTTTTTTGCTATAGCTTTTATTATAAGCTATATAGTTGTTAAATACATTTATCAGAAAGAAGGTATTCCAATAAAAGAATTAGATTCTCTTACTGTATGGGTAGTTGTTGGAGGTTTGCTTGGCGCTCGAATTGGTCACTGCATATTTTATGAATGGAGTTATTATAAGTATAATATTATGGAAATAATCCTTCCATTTAGATTTCAACCGGATTTCCATTTTACTGGTTTTCAGGGATTGGCAAGTCATGGAGGTGCAATTGGTATTATTATAGCTTTATTGATTTTTAGATATCAGTCTAAAATGAAAAGTTTTTTATGGTTGATTGATAGAGTGGCTGTACCTACAGGTTTTGCCGGAGCCATGATAAGATTTGGTAATCTTATGAATTCTGAAATTTACGGACATCAAACGGATTTACCGTGGGGATTTATTTTCGTACAAAATGGAGATTCTTTTGCTAGTCATCCAACACAAATATATGAAGCATTGCTTTATTTGCTTACTTCATTGATTTTACTTTTTTTATACAATAAAGCAAAATACAGAAATGCACGAGGTTTCCTTTTCGGATTATTTTTAATTCTGACTTTCGCATCAAGGTTTTTTATCGAGTTTGTTAAAGAAATTCAGGTTGACTTTGAGGCTAATATGATGCTAAATATGGGACAGATTTTAAGTATTCCTGCTGTAATGCTAGGACTATTTTTTGTGTTGAGAGCATTTTACATTGTACGAAACGAAAAAAAACAGCAGACATTATAGATAATCAAGTCTGCTGTTAGGTAAACACAAAAAGACATTTTTTTACAAATACTGCAAGAGTTTTTTTATAGCAATGTCTGAAGGTTCATACTCTGGCAGTTTCTTCAACTCAATTTCAATATCTTTTAGAAAACCCTGATCAATTACAGTTTCCGGTTTTTTATGATTTGAGTTGAAAATGTAATAACAAAAGTAGCATTCATGCATAAGCGTTTGGTTTTGTTAATAAATATTTTATGATTTTATAACGTAGCTTATTGTGGTTTATTTTGCTAATTGTATTTTTTTTTCTGTAAAATATTGAAGTGCGTATATCTCAATAAACAATTCCTTTATTTAGTAATTTGGATTCATTCAAATGCTATAAAGCGGTAAATAAACTAAAGTCATGAAAAAGCTTTGGTTTATAAATGAATATATTCTGAAATCAACTCATCATACAACTTAATTAGTTCAAGCAAATACTGATTTTTAACATCAAAACAAATTTCATCTATCTCTTTTACTGGTAGTATTTTTGGTGAAGTCCCAGAAATAAAACATGAATCGATTTTTTGAATTGTATCGTAATGAATATCTGTTTCTATAATATTTAAATTAATTTTCTCCGCAATTTTAAGTATGTATTTTCTAGTTATTCCTTCTAAAATCTGAGTTGCTGGTGCTGAAATTAAATTATTACTATCTATAAAAAACAGGTTAGATCTGCTACCTTCAGTTAAACATTGGTTTTTATTGATATAAATAACTTCGTAAGCATTTTCTGTTTTTATCAGATTGTCTGTAAGTTTTCTTAACTCATTATTCCATACTTTTAATTCAGGATTATCTCTTTCGGCTGATAGAGTAATTGTTTTTACGCCATGAGTATAATCTGATTCAGCAGGATATTTATGAGGTATTTCAATGCATTGCATTGTTGTTAAATTTGAATGCATTTCCACCTTCACAATTATTTTAATATTTGCTTCAAATAATTTGTGTGCATTTATACAGTTATTAATTTCGTTAAAATATTGTTTAGGAGCAATATGAACGTTAGAGTTAACACCTTGAATAGATTTACAAAGTCGTTCATAATGATCTTGAGCAAACAATGCTTTAGACTTTATAACTCTTAAAACTTCATAGACTTCAATAATCATAATTATGATTTATATTTTGGTAATACTATGGGTAAGTAGGTTTATTACTTTGTCTATACTTTTATGAAAGTTTTTTATCACGAGTTCCATTGAGACTTCTTCTTCACCTTCTTTCCAGCAGTCATAATCTGTAACAATAGCAATCACACAATATTTTAATCCTGCTTCATTTGCCAGAGCCGCCTCAGGAGCAGTACTCATGTTAATAATATCTGCTCCCCATAATCTGAACATATTTGATTCAGCCTTTGTCGAGAACCTAGGTCCTTCTATGCTAATGACTGTTCCTGATTTGTGAGTTTGGATTTCGAGTTCACATGCGGTATTATAAATTCTCTCAGAAATTGCTAAATCAAAGGGATTTGCCATAGCACAATGCTGCATTTCGCCGGGTTTGAAACTTTCGTAAAAAGTATTAATTCGGTGCTTTGTAAAGTCGATAAACTGATTGGGTAATACAAAATCCCCTGGTTTATAATTTTCTCTAAGGCTTCCACAAGCTGTTGTAGCAATGATTATCTCACATCCCAGTTTTTTTAGAGCAGATATATTCGCCCTATTATTAACATGCGTAGGAGTGATGGTATGCTCTCTGCCATGCCTCGACAAAAGTGCTATTTTCTTGTCATTTATTTCTCCTGTAACTATCTCTGAAGATGGAAAACCGTATTCCGTTTCAACTTTGATACTCTGCGGATTTGTAAAAATATCGATTTTTTCTAATCCAGTTCCTCCTATTATTCCTATCATAATTTAATTATAAAATTTATGACAAACCTAAAAAAAAAACTAATAGTAGGGTTAATTAATCTCTTATTTATGCTATTTAAGAAGTTTGATTAGCATACCTGGATAATATTTGTTTTTACTGCCTTTAAAAAAAGTTCTGTCTATATTTGTATCTCCGTCAGTTTCATTTTTCGAATCGGCAGTTACAAATTCTCCTGCGAAGAATCTATTATCCCAAATGTTTTTCTTGTCTACTTTAATAATACCTTTTCTTACATATTTTGTTCTTCCAGTATTTGAATCCATTACCTGTTCAAGTACTTCAAATTTTTCTTTCCCTGTTAGTCCTTCTTTTAGTCCAATTTTTGCAGTGATTGGATTTCCTGAATACAATGGGACCTTGGGTTTAAATATATCGTATTCTTTTTGCAATTTCGCATAGACATTATCAATGGTTCTTATTGTTGCAATTTGTATTATCTCTTCCTCAGTCCTTTGTCCTCGCAATGAAAAAGTGACGAGGCTACTAGATTTTTCTTCTCCAATGAATTTCATTTTAAAAATGTCTGTTTCATCAAACTTTGTTTTCCTTTCAGCACTATGGCTTGTTTCGTCCATCCATAACTCATTATAAAAAACAGCAGCAACTGAATCATTCCAGTCGAGTTTATAAAGATAGGAGGTAGTCCAAACTGTGTAACCTTCTTTGGCTTTTTCATATGCCGCATTTGCAGAGGCTATTGCTAGTTCTTTCCCAACAGCACTTGGTATTTTGTTGGCTGCAATTATTGCTGACTCTCTGGTTGCTAGTGCCGGTATTTCATTACTAAAAAAATTTAATCTAGAAAAAACAATAAACGTATTATTGATTAACTCTTCTCCAGCATCGGCCAAACTAGCGAGTCCTCTTGCAGAATTTAAAGCAATATTTACATCCATTTCATTTGCATTATATTGTCCTCTCTCAGCAATCAGATTCATATCAAAACAACCGCTTTGTTTTCTGTTAAACCATTTTGCAACCATCTGTTTTGCAATTTGATTCTTTTTCAGAAAATTATCAATAATAATTGGATATTCCTTTGCTAAACTATCAGATAATCCAAAACTTAGTTCAGATCCTAATTGGCTAAGTAAACGATCGGATTCAGTCTTCGATTTCAATCCGTATTTTTCAAATTGTTGTTCTGTCGCTCTATATTTAAATGGATTTAAGGATTTTATACTTATTTCGTGAGAATTATAATTTTCCGGGAAAGGCGCTTCATTAAATGATTTTATAACTACATCTTTTTTATAATAGTCCCCACTTTCAATCAAAATAGTGTGAAGAGAACTCCGTCTATACTTAGTATCTAATTCTGTGTTCTGAGAAAAAATACTTATAGCTTGGACAGATATTAGAAAAAATACATTAAGAAAAAAAATAGTCTTTTTCATATTTTACGACATTTTGTGAGAAATAAAATTTTAAGAAAGCAAATATTTAAATAATTTATATGATTTATTTTATCAAATATATACTAATTTGTTTTTTAATTCTACCAATCGGTAGTATATTTAAGATTAAAAATTCTATAATTACTGCTTACACCAGTTGTTTCAGACTTAAAATAAATAAATCCGGAAAGACTAGCATTTCTTTTACCTGAACTACTTGTTTTTTCTGAAATAATATCTTTATCATAGTTTAGTCTAAGACTATGATTTCCTTTACCTGAATATTTCTGATTTATACTTTCTATAACTATCGGGTTATTATCAGGAATTTCCAATACTACTTTTTCTATGATAAATGGTGATGAATATTTTGAAATTATTTCTATGTTTATTTCCGATTTTGTAATAGTAATATCATTTTTTGTAAGAGCACTGAACCTTATGGGTTGATTGATAAATATTTCAGTTTTATTTGCACTAACATCAAAATAAAAGCTATTTCTAATATTATGATTTCCTAGACGATATGTTACTTGTATATTATTTTCAGGATCTTCATAGCAATTATCATAATCATATTTCACTAAAACGAAATCAGACATATTCTCGGTGCCGGTGATTCTTGCACAATCTGATTTTATCGTAGCTTTTTTTGAAGTGGCAATTGGCTTACCGTTCAATCGCAGAGCAAATTTTATTTCGCCTAGTTTACTCTCAATTTGCATAATCTCGATGTTTTTGTATAGGTTTGAAAGATTTGTAATTCCCATTCTCGCTCTATCTTTCCTCCCATCCATGAAATAATCAGAAAGAATTTTCAACTCTGCAATTTTACCGTCAATTTCTTCAACTGTTTTTATCTCTTCAAAAGAGCTCAATATTTTTTCAAGTTCTTCATTCATTTCTCTATCTCTAATTTGAAAATCCATAACTAATTTCTTTTGTTCTGCTTCGGAGAAGGGATATTTAATGTGATAATTAAATACTTCAGCCCCTGTATTTCTGTCTTTAGTTTGTTCCCAGTAGAATTCTTCTACTTTTGAAAGAGAGATTCCCTGTAGAAATGGCACCGGGGCAGAACTCGTTGTTGTGGTTGAGGAATATTGTTCCAGAAAACTTGATATATTACTGTTCATTGTGGTTTCATCTCTTTTGAACTCTGTGGATGTTTTTACATTTTCAGCTATGGAGTTTACAATACGTTCCTTCACCATTGTTAGTGCATTTTCCTGTGCTTGAGTAATTGTTTGAGCAGTTCCGACAGCTATAATATAGTTTTTTTCGAGACTGTTAACCCAAGATGGCTGTCTGCCACTTTTATCGATAACTCTAACCTGAGCAGATGCATTGAATGCTATAATTGTTAAAAAGGAAATTATTAATATTCTCATGATAATATCTGGATTAGTTATTTACCAAATTGATTTATATACATATTCGCTCTGACTTTTTGCAAATGCGGCTCCAATCTCTTTTAAGGCATCAATTCTCTTTAGTTCCAAATCATAAGCTTGATTTTGCATATAGAGCATTTCATTCTTATACATCTCATAAGCCAAATCCCAATCACGTTTTTCGTTGCTTTCAAGTTGTTGTGAAATTTCTTCAGACAATATATAAGCATCTTCAGCACAAGGAGCATCTGCAGGTATTATTGCAAGGTAAGTTGCAGCAAGTTTCGAGTTTCTATCTGTCCATGCTGCTTGAGCTCTGGCAAGATTATCATTGCATTGCTTGTTAAGGATGTCTTTTTGAAGATCGGCAGCATCTCTGAAGCATGGATAATCAGTGCTTATTCTTGCTAACATTGCAGATGCATCATCATAATGCTTTTTCGCAAGTAATGCTTTTGATTCTGAAACGATTTTTTGGCAGTCGTTTGCTATTTTGAGTTTGTAAATATCTGTTGCTTGATCCATAGCTGTAAAATAACACTCTTTGCAGACATCAGGTATGCTCAGGAGTTTGTAAATAGCATATTCGTATTGCTTTTGCTCAGCCAAGCTTAGTGCTTCTTTTAGAATGAAATCACACTGAGAGTTATAATATTCAATGATTTTTTGTTTTCCTCTTTCAATAAAGTTTTTATATTGACCGTCTCTGGGTCTAATGTTTTTTAGAGCCTCTGTATATGCTTTAGTTTCATTTGAACCCACTCCTTTAATGCTCAATGTGTGGTTTGCAAACTGAGTTCCTTCAACTCCGTCGCCAATATACATATGTATTTCCAGAGTAACAGCATGCATAGGAGGTGCAGTTGGAGTAATGTCTTTCGTTAAAACTATAACATTGGCAGATATTATAAATCTTGATTTCCATCCAGCGTCACCGAGTCCGTTTTGCATAACTATCTGATTAAGTTTTGTCTCAAGATAGTTTTTAGCTTCCGGAGTTATTCCGGAAATTTGATCTGGGATATAAGTGCTAATTGCAAGTCTGCCTAAATCGTCTGTTTTTCCGAGATTATTCTGTGCATTTAAAAATATTCCGAAACTTAGTATAACTATTATTGTTGTAAATTTTTTCATAGCTGCTCTTTTTATTTATAAAATTATTTTTCTCCGATTACCAATTGAGCTTGTCCTAAGCCTTTCATCATTAGTTTTGAGTCGATTTGATAATTATCTCTAAGCATTCGTTGAAGATCTCTAGCCCATCTTCGAGTATCTATAGCGCGATTCTTATCATCATATAAAGGAATTCGGACTTGTTCGAAATACAATACGTTTTCTGTTGCTATAGTAGTGCTGAAACGTCCTTGAACAGTATTTTCATACATCCAGTTTTCGATTATTTCACCAAGTTCATCTCCGTCAAATTCATCCTCTAGGTCACCGTCGAAGCTGTCCCAAACACGAATTCTCAATGTAACCTCTCTTCCATTTGTAAATAAATCGTCGAAATGATTCTGAAGTTGATGATTAAAATTATCTAGGTGTGAAAGCACAGCTTCTTCGAGAAGTACTGGAAGTTCTGCAGAGAATGAAGGCTGACCAGTCCCTGATGCTCCTGCTATCTGCTTGTCGGTATATGCATCTAGTCCTTGTAAATTGAAAGTTATGGATTTTTTTGGTCCGGTTTGATTAATTGTCCAAGTGAGTTGCATCCATATATCAGCCTGGGCAACTTTTTTTAGTTTGTCAATTGGACTCTCAAGTAATTCTGAGCCTCCTTTACTACTTAACATTGCATCTTCAGCTGATTGTGAAGCAAGAGATTTTAGTGAAGATTCTAGATTTTTAAGTGGAAAACCTCTGTCTGCCATCAGTTCATTTATTTTACTGATAACCAATAATAATTCTGTGTTTTCTCTTAATGCTCTAGAATAATCACTAATAACAAGTTTTGTTCCTTGATCATTAAACTCCAGTGTATAACCGTTATTATAACACCATGCATCACTAGGAACAATCATTATTGTAGGTTTTCTTGCTTGAGAAAAAATTGAAATGCTTATTGTTAAAAACAAAAGTAATATGAGATTTTTCATTTTATAATTATTTAAATTAATAATATTTTTTTAGAATCCAGACCCTAATCCTTTAATGATACCCGCATCTTCAAGTTCCTTGCGTAAGCCGGCAACATTAACTGATACTATTACCCCGATTTTATATTCTTTCCCAACTTTAATTCTGTCTTCTGCCCTTATAGAGCCATCTCCGCTGAGATTTATAAATCTCATGTAATTTCCTCCATCTGCAAAGAAGTTGTCAAAATAATCTGATCTTTCATTTTCTATGTTTGGATTACTGCAAAGAGCTTTTTGACCGGGAACACCTTGCTTTCCCTGAAATCCTTTAAATACTATGCCGTGAACTGCATTTTTTTTTGCTTGCTCCATAGCTACTTGTGGATTGCGAGAGTAAGACCAAACTTTTATCAAATAATGCCCCTGTGTTCCAGTTGCTACAGCTTCAATTTCATATCGCCAAGATTTTGTGTCTCTCTCTGCTTTTCGTTTTTGTGCATCAAGACTAGAACTTAAAAGTAAAAATGCTGTAATGAGCACAGCTAACTTGTTAAGAAGTAATTGTTTATTCATAATATAGACTTTATAAAATTTCTCTTTTCAATACTTAAATTTACCTATTCTCCTTAAAATAAAACTAAAGAAAGTATAAAAATAATATTTTTTTTTGAAACAAGTATCATACCATAAATTAAAAAAATATACGAAAAATAATTCAGGTAATTCAAACCTTTTATAATGTAGTACGAAGTCCAACTTGAACGCTAAATTTAAAGTTTTTTTAGCAACTGATAAATTGCGACATCAGTAAAAGAAACTTCCATCCTTTTCCATTCTTTTAAGATACCAGTTTTAGTAAATTTATTCTTTTCAAAAAGCTTTATACTTTTTTTATTATTTAAATCGATGTGACAGAACAATTGATTAAGCATTAAAAAATTGAAAGCATAATTTATAACCAAACCTAAGGATTTGGATGCTATCCCTTGGTTTTGATACTCTTCAGTTATTATTATGCCAATTCCTGCTCGTAAATTATGTGGATCTAAATCAAATAAGTCAATTACACCTAGTTGTACATGCTTTTTTTTATTTTCAATAATTAGTCTTAACTCTTTATTTGTATATATATCATAATTACTGCTTTCAATATGTTGTCTTATGTGCCATTTAGTAAATGGAGCCTTAGTCTCGCTTAAATGCCAGAATTTTGTATTATTTTCAATACTATACAAAAAATTCAAATCTTCCGGTTCTGGTTTTCTCAGTATCAAACTTTCATTCTGAAGATATTGCATAAAATATTGTTTTAGTTTCCCAGTTTTCTCCAGCACTTGAGAATTATGTTCAAATCATTTAGTACGCTATAGTCTTTTGCGTACATAAAGTTTACTCTCTCAATCATTCTGTCATGTTTATGATGTTCTTTTAGTAGGTCAGAGGGAGAAAGAATTCCGTTTTTAATTTTTGGTAAAAGACTGTTGTCTGTGTTATTGATAGTGGAATATGAAACAAAAGTCTTACTCCCTGCAAGAATCCAAATAATATTTTTAAAATATGTGCTAGGTTTATTTGTAAAAAAAGCAGCTAATGGCAATATAAAAAGAAGCAAAAATGAAATGCAAACATCGATTAATCTTTTATTTCTTCTGTTTGAAATTTTTGCTATACTATTAATATTTATATCGTATAAGTCTCCGAAAGCATTTATGTCGTTACTTCCAATTAAGGCGACTCCATCTTGACTAGTGATTTTATAGTCGAGGTTATAGCGGTTAAGTCTAAGCATTGATTGGATTATCTGTTGAGCCTGCAAGTTTTTTGCACAGAAAATAATTTCGTCTGTTTTAAATATTTTAATAATTTCATCTAGCTGAGAAAGTTTGCCTGAATAAAAAGAATCATGAGTTTCTTCCCCAGGAAATACATATGCGTCAATAGTTAGCTTCGCTGTGTTTTGTGAGAGTAAGTCTGTAATCCCTAATGCTTCTTCCTTATTACCAACAATAACAACTTTCTTTTTACTTTGAAGATTGAGTTTGAAAGTTTTTCTGCCTGTTAAGCTGAAAAGATATCGAATTAAAGGAACAAAAAGAAGTGTCCAAGCACTGCCAAGCAAAATAAGTGCTCTTGATGTTCTGAAGTCTTCGGGAACAAGTGAGTATAAAAGTAAAATAATTAAGATTCCGGATATAATCCCTTTATAAATATTTTTTATTTTTACAGGTTTGTCGTAGCTTCCGTAAAAAAACAAAGACGCAAGCCAAATAAAAATATACGCGATTAGAGAATAGATTACTATGTCTCTTGGATAAGCGTCAATTTCTCCAAATTTGTATTCAGACCAAAATGGTGTTATTATTAGAAAACCAGCTGTAATTATTAAAGTGTCAAAAAATGGCAGTGCAACGGTTCTGACAAATCTATATAAAATAGCTAATGAGGCTCTTAAGTATATTGCAAAATTTATCAGTTTGCTTAGTAGTCTTGCATTTTTTCCTGAAAAATGTTTTTTTGCAAAAATAATCATCGCTTTATAAAAAACGATTACATAATTCACACTCCCTTTTTTTGTACTTTCCCCTTTATAATGAATTATTGTAGTTTTAGGGAAATAATAGTTTTTATAACCGGCTAAAACAATCCTATATGATAAATCAATGTCTTCTCCATACATAAAAAAATCTTCATCTAATAGTCCGGTTTTTTCAATTGTAGTTTTGCGGAGAAGCATAAATGCTCCTGATAATACATCTACTTGATGTATTTCATCTTTATTAAGATAAGATAAGTGATATTGTCCGAAACGCTTAGAACCGGGGAAAAGTCTAGCCAGTCCTGAAATTTTATAGAAAGCTATTGAGGGTGTTGGTAATCCGCGTTTTGACTCAGGAAGAAAATTACCTTTTCCATCAATCATTTTTACTCCTAATCCTCCTGCTTCTGGCTGATTGTCCATAAAATCACAGATTAACGAAAATGTTTTTTCTTCAACTACTGTATCCGGATTTAGCAGAAGCACATATTCTCCGTTGGATTGCTTTATTGCCTGATTGTTGGCGTAGGAGAAGCCATAATTTACAGTATTCTCAATCAATATTACATCAGGAAATTTCTCTTTAACCATTGCGCATGACCCGTCAACGGAGTTGTTGTCAACAACAAAAACTTCTGCAGTACAGTGTTTTGCTGCTGCATACACTGAGTTTAAACATTGTTCTAGAAAATGCTTAACATTGTAATTTACTATTACTACAGAAAGTTTCATTATAGAATAACAATAATTTCATTCAAAAATTATTCAAAAACTTAAATAGTTTTTGAGCAGTCAAAAATAACAAAAAACTGCCAACCAAAGGTATTTTTTTTGTGTTTATAAAATTTGCAGTTTTAATCTTTGATAAGGTCAATAACAATTATGAAGTCGTCAAATATTTGAGAAATGTAAAACTTATCTTTACAAATCAATGCTGTTGATGCGGCACTGATAGTTGCACCTGAGTCTGAAAAAAGGAGTTTTTTGCTTTTATTTTTAATGTTAATTTCATAAATTCTAGATGGTGATTTTTTGCTTTGACTTTTTCTGTGGTAAAAGAATCTGAAAAATGATGGATGTCCGCTAACTAAAATTTTATCTCCTGAAAGTTTTATATTATCAGCACCTTTTATTCTGCAGACTTTTTTAATCTTTTTGTTTTGTAGGTTTTGCATTTTTATTCGATTTCCTGTTGTTTCGGCAAAAATGAGTAGACTATCAATAACAATAACTCCATTTGGAAACTTAAGTTTGGAAATTATTCGTTCTGATTCGGAGTTAAACTTAGTATGAATAATATCCCCTTTAAATATTTTGTCATTACTGATATAAAATCCATCTTTACCATCAAATGTAACTGCATTTGGACTATCTATCATTTCGTTTTTATAATCTTTAATGAATTCTAAGTTGTTTCCGCTTATCTTATATTTTACAATTTTCGACATTTCGAAATCTCTCGAAACTACTAGTAAATAAACCTCATTATTAAACTTGAAAATATCAATTCCCAAAGGTTTTATTTCATAATTTTCGGGCTCATTAATACGATAAAATTTACTTATTTCATTATTGTGAATATTAAGGCTGTATATATTGCCCTGCAAATCATTTCTTCTGTCAGTACATGCTATAATAATTCTTTCCTTTCCTGAAAAAGTGTCTAAAACCATATCTTCAGGACCAGGGGCAATTCTTACAATTTTGAAATGATTATCTTCTATTGAATATTTTGGGGTACTACAGGAAATTAAAACAATAAGTAGCAATAGAATCAAATAGTATCTTTTTTGTTTCATTATTCGTCAAACTCAGTTTTATCTTTATAGTAATTATTTAATTCTATGCATCGAGCTTTGACAATTTCCATTTTTTTGGATGCACCAAATATCAAAAACATTGTGCCTTGTAAATTTCCATAAAGCTCATTTATGAAGTCAAATTCACGATCTCTGTAATCAATCCATTTTATCTGAGAATTTCGTAATAGTTTTTGTTCATCATCATTAAGTATGTTTCGAAGATCTTTGTATACACGATTTAATTCTTTATCCCAATCATCATATGCAACACTAATACATGCCAAACTTCCTGCAGTCGAAATATTTTCGGGATTATTCATGCATTTTTTCAGACTTTTTTCAATTTCAAGTCCATACTCATCATAGTTCTGAGAATTAAGGTGCAATGTTGAAAAACTTAGGCATATAAAAAAAAGAAAGATTCTATTTATTGAGTTCATATTAAATTATTTTTAGCAAAATTAGTCAATTTTTGATGTGGATTAAAAAAAAAGTAAAAAGCTCGCATATTTTTGGAAAACTTTTTATCTTTGCAGCCCTATGTAAAACGTGTGATGGGGTTTGGGAAAGTCCTGAACTTAGTAGCACATAAATTTTATTGAAATGAAAAGAATTGAAATTAATGCAAATTATCGTACAGATTTTGGTAAATCTTACACAAAGAAATTAAGGAAAAGAGGTTTTGTCCCCGGAGTATTGTATGGGGGAGAGAAACTTGTACATTTCGAGGCGTTTAAAAATGAGTTTTTAAAATTGGTTTATACACCTGAAGTGTTATTAATTGATTTGAATATAGATGGTGATAAGTATTTTTGTTACAAACAGGACATACAGTTTCATCCGGTTAACGATAGTATTATTCATATTGACTTTATTGAAATAAATGAAAAAGAGCCTATAAAAATCAGTTTGCCTATCGAGATTGTTGGACAGTCTGTTGGAATTAAGGCAGGTGGAAAATTAAAAAAGACAATGCGCTTGCTTAAAGTTAAGGGGCTAGTAAACGATTTACCTGAGAAGATTGAGGTTGATATCACTAAATTGCAGATTGGACAAAATATTAAAGTTCGTCAGTTATCATTAACAAACATTGATTTTTTGGATCCTTCAAGTAGTGTCGTAGCACAAATTAAGTCTGCGAGAGGAGTTGCTGCATTACCGGGAGAAGAAGATGAGACTGAAGAATCAGAAACAACTGAAAACGAAAATTCAGGAGAAGAAACTGCTGTAGCTGAATAATTAAATTAATTCCCGAATTATGAAATACCTAATTGTAGGTTTAGGAAATCCGGGATTAGAGTATATAAATACGCGACATAATATTGGATTTCAAGTGCTGGATACCTTTATAAAGGATTCCGGCACTTGCTTTTCTGATAAAAGATACGCATTTAGAACTGAAATAAAATATAAATCACGTATTCTAGTCTTGATAAAGCCCAGCACATTTATGAATCTTAGTGGTAGAGCTGTAAACTATTATCTTAACAAAGAAAAGATTCCTATTGAAAATTTACTTGTTATTGTAGATGACATTGCATTACCTACAGGTCAAATTAGAATTAAATCAAAAGGTGGCAGTGGAGGACATAATGGTTTAAGTCACATTGAAGATATTCTTGGAACTAGTGAATATGTTAGACTTAGATTTGGGATTGGGAATGATTTCCCAACCGGAACTCAGAGTAATTATGTATTGGGAGAGTGGTCAGACGATGAAAAAAATATTGTTAAAGAAAAAATCATTATTGCATGTGATGCAATCAAAAGTTTTGTTACTTTAGGCATTGAAAGAACAATGAATTTTTATAATAAAAAATAATTTGAAAAATAAGCCTCAAAAACAAAATTACCGTAATGCAATCTCTCGATTTATTGGGTATATTGCTAATATATCAAGACCTCGTTTTTTTGTCAAACTTTTAATAAAAATATTTGTATTACGCAATAAGATTAACTTAGATAACTTTGAAATCCCTCACTCTTATTATAAAAATTTTAACGCTTTTTTTACACGTCGCTATAAAAGTAACTTAATCCGATTGGGAAATGGGATAGTTTCTCCAGTTGACGGCTATTTACTTGATTACGGTAAATTAACTAGTGAAAAACTTATTAAAGTTAAAGAAAAAGATTACGATTTTTATGCGCTCACAGGCGAGGACTTATGCACTGTAAATTCATACGCTGTTTTTTATCTGGCACCCCACAATTATCATAGGGTTCATGCTCCGTTTGATATAAAAATAAAAGAAATAAAATATTTGCCCGGCACACTGCGGTCTGTAAGGACAAAAATAATAGATAAAAAAGAAAGAGTCTACTGCAGAAATGAAAGAATTGTTCTTAGTGGAGATAGTATTTACGGTAAATTTCATATGATTTTAGTAGGAGCATTAGTGGTAGGCAAAGTCAAATTATCCTTTGAAAGTGGACTAAAAACTAATATTAGAAAGGGTATTGCATCTTCAAAAATTTATGACCATGAAACTCTTATAAAAAAAGGAGATGAAACAGGTCTGTTCGAGATGGGCTCTAGTGTAGTGCTTTTTCTTGAGAATGAGTACCTTGCTGAGCTTTGTTTAGAAAAAGGCTCTGAACTTATATATGGTGTCTCAATTCGAGAATAAAACTTTATCTAATTGTTTGTCTTAAATTCAGACTTTGTCCTGAACTAGGCTCAGAACCTTGTTCCATTTTATTCATTCGATATAAGCGATTTAATTTTACTCCGTAAGTTTGAGAAATATCCCTCATAGTTTCTCCCTCAATTACGATGTGAGTTTCCATGCCTCTTTCTGCTTTTCTCCGTTTTGGTTTAAGGTAAATTATATCTCCTTCTGAAATCTGTTGTTCATCATTCAAATCATTGTATTTCTTGATTTGCCATTTCATCAGGTTTAATTCTGAGGACAATTTGTCAATATTATCACCAGGCTTTGCAATTACATAAGGAGTGTTATTTATAATGTATTCATTGTAGATATATGGATTTAAAATGAAAGCGTCTTCAGTGAGTGAAGCATTTTTAACTTTTTGCTGTTTGTTCTGTTTGTTAACTGATGCAATATATTTATCTGAATCATATTGGTATAATTCATGTCTTTCGATTAAATTGATAAGCTTTTCTGCATATTTCGGATCGGTTGCATATCCCGCCTTGCTAAGACCTTTCGCCCATCCTTTATAATCAGTAACATCTAGTTCGAATAAGAATGTATACCTACTCCCTCTCCTTAGAAATTCAGCATGGTCAGCATAAGAATCATAAACAGAATTATATTTCCTGAAACATTCGTTTTTTTTATCATCATCTGCATAAATTTTTTTGCCTGTCCAAGAGTGACATTTGATGCCAAAATGATTATTTCCTTCTCTTGCTAAAAAAGAATTCCCGCTGGCAGATTCCAAAATTCCCTGCCCCAAAGTTATACTAGCAGGTACTCCGCTGTTTTTCATGTTTTTTATCGCAAGATCACTGAATTTTTTTGCATATTCCAATGGGCTAAGTTGTGCATTTAAACAAATTGAATTATAAATAAGAAATATTACAAACAGTGATTTTTTCATAAATTTTTTTTATCAAAAATATATTTTTAACTTTCGAAAATAATAAACCTTATTATTAAAATATTAACATCTGTTCGTTAAAATTATTGCATGTATATGTATGTCAGGAAATTAGTTCTAATTTGACGCAATACTAAGGTAAACTGTTGTAAAGTTTTGTTTAATATAATAAAACTTAAACATTTTATTTTTAAGTTTGTTAATTCAAAAAAATAATGAATTTTGAGAAACAGTATGAAACTTAAATATTTTTTATTACCTATAGTCTTGCTGAATATAAGCTTGATTTTTGCACAAACCGGACAGATTAGGGGCAGGATATATAACGAGGTAAATAATGAAGTTTTACCTTTTAGCAATATTTATATTGAAGGAACCAATAGTGGAGCTTCTTCTGATTTTGATGGTAATTTTTTGATTACCGGAATAAGTCCAGGTTTTTACCGGCTAACAGCATCATCTTTAGGTTTTGAAACGAGATTGAGCGATGAATTTCAGGTACTGGCGGGTAGAACTGTAACTATTGATATCCCAATGAGGGAGTCTGCTACTACTTTGAGTGAAGTAACAGTAACAGCAAAAATATTCAGTAGAAATCAGGAATCTCCCGTGTCATTACGGAGCATTGGTTTATCTGAAATAGAAAATAGCCCAGGTGCGAATAGAGATATTTCTAAAGTTATTCAGAATCTCCCGGGAGTTGCTGCAATACCTTCTCAGAACAGGAATGATATTATTGTAAGAGGAGGAGCATCTAATGAAAGCAAGTTTTATCTTGATGATATTGAAATTCCTAATATTAATCATTTTGCTACTCAGGGAGCTAGCGGAGGAACTAACGGAATTTTGAATGCCGATTTTATAAGAGAAGTAAATTTTTACTCAGGAGCTTTCCCTGCCAACAGAGGTAATGCTTTAAGTGGTATTTTTAATTTCCGACAAATAGATGGAAATAGTGAGGCTGCCAAACTTAGAGGGACAATTGGAGCATCAGAAGTATCAATTACTATGGATGGACCTTTGGGAGAAAATACAACATACATATTATCGGCAAGAAGATCATATCTGAATTTTCTTTTTAAACTTATTGGACTTCCTTTTCTTCCAACTTTCAACGATGCGCAGTTTAAAGTTAAAACTCGTATTGACGAAAGAAGTGAAATAACATTTGTTGGTTTAGGATCTTTTGATTTTAATGTTCTCGACCGAGATATCGAAAATCCAGATGAGTTCCAAGCTTATTTACTGGGAAATATTCCTGAAAGTGAGCAATGGAGTTATGCAATTGGAGCAGTTTACAAAAGGTTTAGAGACGAAGGCTTTTCAAATATGGTTCTTAGTAGGAATATGTTAAATAATAGATTCTATAAATACCGCAATAATGTAATTCAGGATGGGAATATTCTTAGTGACTATTCATCATTTGAAGCAGAGAATAAATTCAGAATAGAAAACTTTATAAGGACAAACAACAACTTTCGCATTACTTATGGTGCAAATCTGGAGTACGCAAAATATTATAACTCTTCATTTATTAATATTTTTACACCGATAGGACCTCAGATTATTGATTTTGAATCGAGTTTTGGAATGCTTAAATACGGACTTTTTGGACAGATTACTAATTCGATAATTTCAAACAGACTTAATCTTACTCTTGGTTTCAGATTCGATGGCAATGATTATTCAGATTCTATGATTAAGTTTTGGGAACAGTTTTCTCCAAGATTTTCAGCCTCTTATTTGTTGACAGAAAAATTCAGTATTAATTTCAATACAGGAAGGTATTATCAATTGCCATCATATACAAGTTTAGGCTATCGCGACCAAAATAGTATCCTGGTTAATAGAGCAAATGATATAAGATATATTTCTGCGGATCATTTGATTTCAGGGGTAGAATTCAGACCTTCCGACAGGTCTATTATTAGTTTGGAAGGTTTTTATAAGTCGTACTCAAACTATCCTTATTCTGTTAAAGATTCCTTAGTTTTAGCCTTTAAACCTGTTGACTTTGGAGCTCTAGGTAGTGAAGAAATTTTAAGCATAGGAGAGGGGCGTGCATACGGATTTGAAATACTAAGTCAGAACAGATTAAAAAATGATCTTAATATTGTTTTATCTTATACATTTGCAATAAGTGAATTCAAGAATAATGATGATGAATACATTTCAACATCATGGGATAATCGTCATATTTTTATTGTTACAACATCGAAAAAATTTAAGAAAAATTGGGTTGCCGGAATAAAATGGAGATATGCCGGAGGGCTGCCTTATACTCCATATGATATTGATTTCTCATCAAATAGGGATGCTTGGGATGTTACAGGTACAGCATATTTTGATTATGATCTATTGAACAGTATGAGGTTTAAACCATTTCATCAACTTGATGTGAGAATAGATAAGACATGGTATTTTGAAAAATCATCAATAAGGTTTTATGTAGATATTCAGAATTTTTACAATTTTAAATCTGATACTGAGGATATTTGGACAAATCTTAATAGTGAAGGAGTACCTGTTATTAATCCTGATAACCCTCAAAATTATGTATTAAGAAGAATTGAAAGTGACGGGTCAGGGACAATTGTTCCTACTATTGGTTTAATTATTGATTTTTAGAAATTATTACAGAATATGAAAAAAATTGTATCATTTATATTATTTATAGCTTTTGTTTCGAGTTCATATGCTGAAAACAATCAGTGCTGGTGGAGAAAAAATAAAAATGAACTTTACGATTCTGTGAATGTAAATATTAACGGACAGGGCTTAATTTTTAATTTTGATTTTGTTGCCGGAAAGTCACATAACAATCCAAGTTTTGCTATTTGGATAGAGGATATTAACGGAAAATTTGTGCAGGATTTATTTGTTACAAATAGTGTAGCAACCGGAATATTTAGATATGGAGATAGTTCTACAGGTAAATGGGAAGCCGGAGAGAGGCGATATCGAGCAGCTCTACCATATTATTTTCATAAAAGAACCGGAAGTATTGGACCATCAATTCCATCAACCAATCAGCCTGTACCTGACGCTTATACTGGTGCAACTCCCAAAAAGAACTTTTTGTTAAAAACAAAATCTGATACAAAACCAAATAGCAAGTTTAGAATTGTTATTGAGATTAATCAAACTTGGGATTTTAATAAATTTTGGTATAATGCTAAATTCCCTGAAGATAGCGACTACAGAACTTCAGCACAGCCCTCATTAATATATTCAGTTATAGTTGATACAAAAGACTTAATGGATGAATATTATTTTAATCCTATTGGTCATGGGCATTACTCGGGTGCCGACGGAAGATTATATACCGACTTGAGTACTATTACTAGTGCATTAGAAATATTTAATACTATTCGTGTTGTTGTGACTAAATAAGTCTTATGTGTTTACAAAATGAGTGTCGAGAATACTAATAAGATCTGAAACTTTATAGGGTTTGTTTAAAATATAGTTGCACCCTGCCGACAAAGCCAGTTTTTTTGTTTCATTATTATTGAATTCTGTCTGTAATATAATTGTAATCGATGGATTATCTTTCTTAATCATTTTGGCAAGTTCGATCCCACTAATGTCAGGTAAGGCGTTGTCAACCAGTATAATGTCTAAGTTTGTTTTTTGACCAATTATTTCTAATGCCTGTTTTCCATCATTTGCTCTATTAACTTCTCTACTATACATTTTTATTGCAATTTCGGCTAGGTTTATAGTAGTATTGTCATTATCAATTATTAGAAAATTATAACTTTTTTGACTTAATAATTCGGGTTTTATTTTAATTTCTTGTAGATTGTTAATTGTCGACAATTCTGCCAATGATTTAATTGCCGGTATGTAAAAGTTAAACGCAGCTCCTTTACCTGGTTTACTTTTCAAAGACATTTGACCACGCATCATTTCAGTATATGCCTTTGCAATTGAAAGTCCTAATCCTGCACCTTGCTCTTGAGTTTTGTCTTGCATCTCAACTTTAATAAATCTATTAAAAACAGAATTATGCCATTCTTTGGGTATTCCAATTCCATTGTCTTTTATACTAAAATAAATATTATTATTGCTTTCATAAAAACTTATCTCTAAAACTGTTCCACATGAGTATTTTATTGCATTACTAACAAGATTGGATAACACAGAATAAAGTTTGCTTGAGTCAAAAAATAAACTTATGTTTTGAATAGATGATGGATCATTAACTAATAATTTAATTCCTTTCTTTTTTGCATCGGTTTTATAGAAACTTATTATATCAGAAATTAAATTTCTAATAGTATTTTTATCATAATGAATTTTCTCTAATCCTGCTTCTATTGTTGATATATCAATTAAATTATTTATTATCTCAAGTAGTCTGTTGCCGCTTTTTTGTATAATATCAATATATTCAAGTTGTTCTTCATTACTTAGATTATTATCCCTTAATAAATCAGCAAATCCCAGAATTCCATTCATTGGAGTTCTTATTTCATGGCTCATATTGGCAAGAAAAACCGATTTTAGTTTATCACTTTTTTCTGCTCTTTCTTTGGCTTCAATTAGCTGTGCTTCCGATTTTTTTTGTTGTGAAATGTCTGTATGTACTCCAACAAGAGCTGTAATTTCCCCTTCACTGTTTTTTGCGGCATATGCTCTTAGCAACACATCAATGATACTATTTTGAGCGTTGTACATTTTTACTTCGCCCTCCCATTTTTCTCCTTTTTTTATTTGATTGAAAATATGTCGTCCAAGTTCCTTATCAACAAAAATGGTTTCTGATGGCGAATCTCCGGTGTTGTTGCCGAATAGTTTGGTAAATGCGATATTTTCATAATAGTGTTTCCCGTCAGGCTTTGATATTCCTATAGCATCAGAGGAGTTTAATGTAGCCTCCATAAAAATTCGTAATTCCTCTTCGCTTTTTTTTCTTTGGCTTATATCAATAATTAATCCTTCCAGTGCAACAGTATTTCCTTTAGAATCGAATATTGGTACGCCTTGTTCCCATACCCATTTTCTTTGTCCTGATTTTGTAATAATTTCATATTCGAAAAGGAATTTTTTCTTTTTCTTTACAACATCCACCCACAGATTCCAAATTTTTTCTTGGTATTCAGGAGCAATCAATTGATTGAAACTGATTTTACTATTTAATAAAATATCTTTTTCTTTATAGCCTGATATTTCATAAATACCTTCAGAAATAAATTCCATTGTCCAATCTTTATCAAATGCGCATCTATAAGCAATTCCGGGAATATTACTTAATAAAATGGATTTGCTGCGTTCACTTTCGATTAAAGCTTCTTCTTGTGCATATTGTTCTGAGATGTCGCTAAATACTAATACTACACCGAATATTTCACCCGAAGTTCCTTTAATTGGTGAGGCACTATGAGAAATATGGTACTCCCATCCGTTTTTAGATATTAAGATCGTATGATTAGTTTTTCCTGCGGATCTCTTTGTTTTTAACACTTTGGTTACAGGATTAATAAGTTTTTTCTTGCCTGTTTTGGCATTAACAATATGAAAAACCTCTGGAAGATGCCGTCCAATTGCTTTTTTTAATTTCCATCCGCATAGTTCCTCCGCGACTGGGTTCATATTGCTTACAAAACCATTTTCATCTGTTACAATCACTCCATCACCGATTGATTGAAGCGTTATATGCAGATTTTCTCGACTTCTTTTTAGAAATTCCTCGACTTTTTTCTGCTCTGTAATATCTCGCAAAATAGCACCAAGCTTATTTTTTCTTCCTTTTATCAAAAAAGTAGAATCTTGTAATACTATTTCTTTTCCTTTTCGGTTAATTATTTTTTGTTCCCGTGCATTTATGAATTGCGAATCTGAGTTAACTATCACATGAAAACTATTTCTTAATTGGTCTAATAAATCATTGGTTCTTAGCTCTTTTGGTATTAGTTGTAACTGAATATCCCAAATACAAATATCTAAAACTTCCGATTCCCTGAACCCTGTAATTTTGAACATACTTTCATTCCAAAATTCAATTCTTCCTTCATTGTCTGTAATTACAATTCCATCACCAGATTGTTCAAGTACAGCTTTATAATTATGATCTTCGCTTTTACATTGCTTAATAATTCTTTCTTTTTCAATATTTATTGTTTTCTGATGCTCAAGTTCTTGTTCAAGAAATTGAATCCTTTCGCTAAGCTCCGTAATTTTTTTAGATATTTTTTTCATCTTCATCATAATTTTATATATGCCTTTAGGAGACACCAAAAATAAATAAATTTTTATACATTTATACCTTAAGTTGCTAAAATATACTATTTGTTGATTTGTAAAATTCACATATGCTAACTGAACATTTGCAATCTATACAATTAAATTATTGATTTTGTAAATTTAAATATAGAAAAAATTATTACAAAAATTGATATAATGTTTTATCGTTTATATTGTTGAAAATCAAGCTAGTAGGTTATTTAAGAAATATTTAACATTTTTTGCAAAACAAATTTTAAGATTCATAGTTTATATATTGAACACACACACAAATGTTTTCGTAAAACTCTCCTTAAATAACAA
>OBJA01000059.1_pt1 | contig 112551 bp, 85 predicted proteins | sample 1519751 | NCBI WGS metagenome assembly OBJA01 (sample SAMEA3881238, study PRJEB22517) | soil metagenome | biome: lake sediment; feature: soda lake sediment; material: sediment, water from around vicinity | place: India | collected 2013-12-23 | depth 3 m
GGTTATTAGGTTATTGGGTTTGTGAGTTATTGGATTACTTGGTTATTGGGTTATTGGGTTGGTGAGTTATTGGGTTGCTACCGGTTTTTGCGTCAACACAATACCATAAATAGCCAAATATCCTATGAACCAAATAACCTAATAACCCAATAACTTAATAACCCAGTAACCCAATAACCCAACAACCCAATAACCCAATACCTAATTCCCAGCTTTACCGGTCAATAGCAAACCGCACTCCCATGTAGATCATCCTTCCCAGGACAGGCCCCCAGATCATGGAGCCATCGAAATGCTCCCCGAAAGGATCATCAGAGGCAATGATGGGATGTTTCTGGGTATAATTGGTCAGGTTTTCTCCTCCCAGGTACACATCCAGGTTTCGCCAGCGGTAAGTCACCTGGGCAAGAAGGATTGTATACTCGGGAGAGTGATCGGGCATCTGGTAACGTTGGGGCAGCATACTGGTATTGGGGATGCGGCTGCGGCCGTTGAACTGGGCGGTAGCATCGAATTGCCAGTTATTGCTGCGGGTGGCCCATGAGGCTGTGAGCAAACCCCTGTAACGGTTCACAAGGGGTTTTGTTTCAAGATTCCCGTTGATAGTTGTTTGCACATCGGTATAACGATATGCAGCCAACATCTCCAGCCGCCTGATGGGTTCGAAGCTCAGCTCCACCTGGTAGTTGTTGGCAAAGGATTGCCCCTGCAGGTTGTAGAAATAAGCCATGCGGTGGTCGGTATCCACATCCACTATCAGCTGGTTGATGAAATCAGTACGGTAGAATTCGGCCGAGAGGGAAGCATCATTTCCAAACAGATTCATGTTGCGGGTAATGCTTGCCCCGTAGTTCCAGGCAATCTCCGGGAGAATCTCTTCGGTAGCCTGCAGCCTGCGGCTGCTGACCAGCAAACCGGTATTCTCAGCAATCATGTTGGGAACCCTGTACCCTTTACCGGCCGATGCACGCAGGGTAGTTTGCTGATCCAGCATGTAACGTGCATGAAAACGGGGGGTAAAAAAGGTTCCATACAGGTTGTGGAAGTCAAAACGCAGTCCTGCCGATACCGAGAACTTTTCCGGTACATTCCAGGAATACTGCCCAAAGATTCCTGGAACGGATTCCCTTCTTTGAAACACCGAATCGTTGAGCGATTCGCTGTAATCGTCGAAAAGATAACTCATCCCGGTGGTGATCCTGTGATCGGGATGACCCAGTGAATTCTCAAAAAGGATATTGGCGTACAGGGTGTTCTGGCTGCCATCGTACGAGGTAAGCCCGTAGCGCGAATCCAGGTTGTGGTGCGTAAAATTCAGCTGTGTCCCCAGGCTGGCATCAGGCATTGATCGGAAAAAGAAGCCTGTTTTTGCGAAAGCCTCATACCGGCTGGTATTAACCCCAAAGCCATAAAATGGGCCCAGGTCGGGGGACCCCGTATTGGAGAAAAAAGCCGTTTGACCGCCTTCACGTTCTTCCTGCAACACCCTGAACCCAAACTGGGACTCCATCACACCCGGCCGCTCGTAGCGGTAGCGGTTCATGATGTTGTACTTTTTCATCATGGGGTGATCCAGGAAAGAATTGTGGTTGTGGTCGAGCTGCTGATTGAAAAACTCACCATGGGCCATGATTATGGTACTCCATTGGGGGTTGATGGTAAGGGCTGCGTTCACAGTACTTTCAACCCTGCCCAGGCTGTTGCCGTAAAAATTGTAGTACAGCTGGTCGGCGTTCTCGGGTTTGCGAAGCTCCACGTTGATCTGCCCGGTAATGGATTCATAGCCGTTGAGCACACTTGCCGAGCCTTTGGATATTTGTATGGATTCCATCCAGGGCCCGGGAATGAACCCCAGGCCGAATGGCTGACCCAGTCCGCGGATGGTGGGCATGTTCTCGGTCAGTATCTGGCTGTAGGTCCCTGCAAGGCCAAGCATTTGAATCTGCTGGGCACCTGAAACGGCATCGCTGAATGAAACGTCAATCGAGGCATTGGTCTCGAAGGCTTCCGAAAGGTTGCAGCAGGCAGCCCTTTGCAACTCGCTGGTTGTGATCACGTTGGTTAGAATAGGCTCCAGGGTCGAATAATGGGTGCCGGGCCTTCGGCCTGCCACTACCACCTCATCCAGGTTCTGAGTCGACTGCAGCTCAACACGCAACTGGCCCTGACCCCTTTGAATGGTAATGGTATCGGAAGCAAAACCAATGTAACTTACCACCAGCTTCTGAGGGAGGCTGGCAGGCAGTTGAAGGCTGAAGTTGCCTTCACCATCGGTGGCAACTCCCTGCAAGGTTCCCAGCCATACCAGATTGACACCGGCAAGGGGAACAAGATGGGTGTGCCCGTTGTGGGTCTCACTCCCGAACACCTGCCCATGCAGCATGCCTTCCTGAGCCTGCAACAGGCCTGGGAAGAGTATTGTCCCAAGAAAGAATAATAAAATGATCTTTGTTTTCATTTTTCAGTTCCTCCTTTTGATTGATTCAGGATTTCAAGCCGGAAATTCCCCAGCTTTGAAAAACTCTGGTTCAGCCTGTCAACCTTGTTCCCGCAAACAGGGCAATGCGTGCCAGTTATGGCAAAGTCATGTTTCATAGCTTCCATTATTGCTGGTTCCAAAGTTTGTTGTTTTTCAGCATTTCCGGATCCCGGGGATATTTGCAGCAATGATGCAGATTGGCATGGGTCTTTTCATCGGTGATGAAATTCTGGGTATCGTGCCCGGCTTTTGCAATAGCTCTTTCGATAGTGGCCTGATCGGTATTGCGGCTCCGGTAATTTACTTTCAGCAATTGGTTTTTCTGATCCCAGCTGGCCGAGCGCACCCCACGCACGCTAAAGGCAGCTTTCTCAATACGGCTCTTACACATGCCACAAAGGCCAAGAACCTTAAATTCGGCTTCCACAATTTCAGGTTGTCTGCTGGTTTGCTGGCCAGAGGCCGTAACGGAATGAATGGTCAATCCCTGGGTGATCACAAAAAGTATGGACAAAAATAATGCTTTCATATAATGATTTGATTTATGTTTCATGAGGAAACAATGATTAAAGGGTGAAGAGCCTGGCTCTCCGTAAATACTTACAAGATTGATGTTTTGTCTTCCTAAGCAGTGAAGGGAAATTAAATTCCCGCAGGAAGGAAGAAACGGGAAGTCAGGCGTGAGAACAATCGACCTTTAACTGATGAATCATTATTAGCAGGCTTTTGCCTGAAGGTGTAGCAGAAAAAGTCTGCTTTTCAAAGCCAACCCCGCCAGCGATATCGGCTGCAACCGAAGAGGGTATGCTCTGGGAAAGCACAGGAAGTTGCTCGGGCTGGGGAAGCAGATTGGAAGAAGCCCCGGTAAGGGTTTCATCGGTTACAAAGAACTGCGACTCATGCTCGCAGCAATTGCTGCAGGTGATTATCTCATGCTCATGTACTGGGAGGCAGCAATCAGCTTTTTCCTGATGCAACTGAATGGTGGCCAGGCAGCAGGAATTGTTTTCGTTGTAAACATATTCAACCAGCCCACAGCCTGTACAGATGTGCTTCAAAATCCTGAAACCGGTAGCCGATACCAGGAAGGCTGGTAAAAGTAAGGTTAGGATAACAATCTGCAACTTCCTGTTCATATACACAAAACTACATAATTATTATGAATTATCATCAAGATATTGCGGAAAAACAACAACAAAATGCAAATTTTGTTGGAATTCAGATAGCATAAAAATTGCCGGCAAAAAGCATCCAGCGCTCATCGACAAAAACAAACTCAACATTCACGTTCACCTGGTGTTTTCCTTTGGAGAAGGTATACATGTCAAAGTTCTGGCGGATGCGCTCACGATCCTGGTCGGTTTCTGCAGCCTCCATCTGGGCCCTGTAGTTCTCGGGCCATTGCGGATTGACTTCGAATCTGTTGAACATAAACATCCTGGATATCATATGGTCTTCTTTCACATCAATAGTAGCCCGCAGTATCACATTCATGAAGCGGGATTCAAGGTGGGAATCTTCAACGACATTAACCAATTCCACATCCACAACTCCTACCAGATTATCATAGACTTCATTTTCAAAATGCTGCCTTACCCAATGACTGGCCATTTGGACTTCAGGAGTTTTTACTCTACGGTTACAAGAAGGGAAAATTGCTCCGGCAAAAAGGAGCAGTATCAGAACCGTGGAAAATTTCGGGTGATTCATTTTACTTGATTAGCTTAAAAAAACGAGTCCAAAAATAATGAAAATCAAAAAAAAGGCAGCTCATAGATGGAGAAAACCATGCAAAAGATCATGGATTCAGAGTCCATTTCCCATTATCAACGGAAATCCGGGAAGAAAATTTTTTAAAATCGACGGTTTCATCAAGGAAAAGGTCAGCCAGGTTACCTGAGGACTGATTTTTCTCAGGCAGGAAACTGCTGCTGACCATGATGTACAAACCAGGAGTGATCAGATCTCTTAGCCCTCCTGACTCAACGATGTAAAGCCTGTCGCTGCCAATCATTTCCAGGAGCTGCTCAAAGGCCTGCTTCAGGAAACCCTGGCTATATTGTATCAAAAAGGCCTCAGCAGCTCCGGCCTCCAGCATGCGGGAACTGTCGCGGGTGTTGGTTTGCTGTTGCATGAAAATCTGAAACCCCTGTTTCACCTGAACAGGGATCATGCCCTGCAAATCAGGATGAGGATGGGGAGTTATTTTTACTGCAACAACCTGATGTGAAGAGGATAGCTGTTTCAGAATACTGCACACCAGAGAGGTTTTGCCTACCTTACGCCCCGAGCCTGAAACCAGCAGGATATTGGGAAGATTTTTCATGTAACCATCAACCGCAGCCACATCCGCCGGGTTTTGCAGTTTTATCCCACAATAGGCGGAAACCCGGGTTTTCGGCATGCGGGAAATAATCGATTGTGGCATGGGCTATGCGGTCAAATGCTTCATCCTCGATAAAAACTTTCAGGCCCGAGTAAAGATGGGTAGAAAAAGGGGATTCGGGTTCCCTGCTCAGGTCAAGCCCAACGGAAGGACCCGAACAACAACCCTCTCCACGAATGTATACCCTTATGCCAGCTTCAGGCTGGTTCAGCTCCTGGATGATATTCTTGAATTCCTGTATGGCTGTATCCGATATTTTCAACATAAACAGAGGTTTTTATTACCATAAAGTTATCAAAAAATGCCTGAACAAAAAATTCAAAAAAAAAGAGACTGCCCCTTTGACAGAGACAGCCTCTTTTTGAAAGGATAAAAAATTCTAGAACATGTACTTCACACCCAACTGCAAGCGCCAGGTCTGGTTATAATTATACAGGGTAGAATAAGTTTCCTTCAGGTAATTACCATCACTATCCTTTACCATTGAGAAAGTGGGGGTATTCTGAGCATCTCTTCCTTCGTAGCGCAGGATACGTCCGTTATTGGCCTGAGAAATGGTTTTGTTAACACCCCATTCGCTGTTAAGCAGGTTACCGAAGTTCATGATATCCATGTTGAACTGCAGGGTGTTTCTTTTGCCGGCAACATTAATGCTGAAATCCTGGGCAAAACGAACATCAAACCTGTGGGTCCAGGGAGCTCTGGCTGAATAGGCCTCGGCATATTTACCCATGTTTTTGCTCAGATATTTGTCCTGTGCAACAAAAGCAAAGAATGCATCTTCGTCAGCCTGGCTAACAAACTTCACTTCACCTTTTCTGCTGGGAATGTAGATCAGGTCGTTGGCAATCCCGTCATTATTCATGTCATTTACATAGGCGAAGCTATTGCCATAGGGAGAAAAGCCTGAATAGAAAACATTCAGTGTGGTTGCCATATGATTCCTGGCATAGGGAATTCTGTAGGAAGCAGAAGCAATGGCCCTGGAGGGAAGCACATACTGGGAACGCTGTACCAATGGCAGGTGAGGTCCATCCACCTGAATCAGGCCAGTATAGGCTGATGCGGCGTTGCTGCCGGGCATACCTGATATCTCCTTGGATTCGGTATAGGTATAAGCAGCCATCAGATTCAGGTTTTTCATTGGCTGGGCAGTAACAGTTAAGTTACCAATAGCGCCCCATCCTTCACTGTTGTTTGAAAGCACATAAGCATGGGTGTTGGAGTAACGGAGTTCGGTGGAGGCAGGATAAATATACCTGTCATCGGGTCCGTTGAAACGCTGCCAGGTTTCGTCGGGTTGCTTCAGGTTGTAGTTTTTCAGCATAACCCCGTTGATGTGATGGGTATAAATACCTTCCAGGGTAACGGATAATGGGAAATTAACGGGAACTTCAAAATCTACAGCCAATGAAGTTTTCCACACCTGGGGCATTTTGAAATTGGGGTCAATACCATTGATATCACGTGGCAGGGCACCCTGCTCGGGGGTAATAGTATTCTGCAAGCCCAGACGGCTGATCATTTCATCAACATTGGTGATGATGGGGCCTGCCAGCAGTGCCAGAGCAGGATTCGAAGCTTTTATGGAACCGTCAGCATTATAGGTAGTAGTGGCTGCATAGCTTCCCTGTACCATCCCGGCATTGGTAGGCATGTTGGTGAAGAACACCAGGGGCAATCTGCCGGTAAATATCCCGCTACCACCACGCAGTTTCAATTGTGAGTCGCCCAAAACATCCCATGAGAAACCAACCCTGGGTGAGAATTGAACCCTGGCTTCTGGCCATATTCCAGTATCAATTCTGCGGGGCTGGTAATCAATCCATGTTCCCTTGTCAACCTGCTGTTTGCCAAATTCTATGTTATAGATGGCGTTGTTTTTGATAATATTATCCACATAGTTAATATAATCAGCACGAACACCATAACTCAGTTTAAAATTGCTGTTAACAGTCCATTCGTCCTGTGCATAAAAACCAATCTGGTTGAAAGCAACCTCGGCAGCAGGGTTTTTCTCACCACCATAGCCATAGGTCACGGCAAAGTCTCTTGGAGCAGCCTGGGCCAGGAAGTCATCTATGCTAGCATAACGGTAATAACCCGTTCCATTACGCATGTAAGAGTTATTGGCCATCTGGAATTCATAGCGGGCGCCAACAGTGATCTTATGGTTGCTCAGATAGAGGGTTGAATTGTTGGTAACGTTGAAGATGTTGTTGTTCACCCCGTTGTTCCAGGTGAACAGCTCATAACCTGCCGAGATATAAGGCTCAAGCTTTGTTCCGGTTTCATCGGCATACATGATGTCGATAAATGGGAATGGATCAGAAGTGGAACCACGCATGTCCTTAATACTGGTATAGGTAGTCAGGAACTGGTTTGAAAACCTGTTGGAGAAACGGCTGTTCAAATCCACCGAAAAAGAATTCACCACATTATCCATGGAATAAATTGAATTTGAGAAAGCCATGGAGTGCTCTGAAATACGATTCATGCTAGAGTTGCGGAAACCTGCATCGGTTGAATTGCCGTTGGTGGGGTTCCATCCCTGGTTCATCGTATAGTTATAGCGTACACTTAATCTGTTAGCATTGTTAATGTTCCAGTCAAGACGTGCCAGCATTTTGCGGTTGCTTTCATCAGCAGGGTAATTGGTGAAGGAACCCGGATCGTAGCCATAATTCTGGATCAGGTGATTTCTAACCCTTTCCATATCGGAAATTTTCGCACGCGAGAGAGATTTTTCAGGGTTGGCAATACCATTCTCGGAGGGTCTCCAGGTAACAACCTGCCCGGGTTGTACTTCAAATTCACCGTTAACAAAGAAGAATAATTTGTTTTTCATGATCGGACCACCCAGGGTAAAACCGTAAATGTTTCTGGATGAAGGGTCGCGATCTCCAAAATCCACATCGCCGATCTTGTTACCACGCATATCCTGGTCGGTCAGGTAGGTATATGCAGAACCTCTGAAGGTATTGGTACCGGATTTTGTAATGGCGTTAATACCACCACCGATAAAGTTGGTTTGGCGAACATCATAGGGAGCAACCACTACCTGCATCTCTTCGATGGCATCAATTGAAATGGGATTGCCACCACCGGGCAGGTTGCCACCGCTAAGGCCGAAGTTGTTGTTAAAGTTGGCACCGTCAACTGTGAAGTTTGAAGAACGTCCATCACCTCCGGCAAAACTCATCCCGTTAGCAAAGGGCGAATAACGGATAACATCCGACACGCTGCGGTTGATGGTGGGCATGGCAGTCATCTGCTGGTTGGAAATATTTGTAGTAGCACCAGTTCTGTCGGTTTGGAAAGCAGACAGTCTCTGGCTGATAACCATAACTTCCCCCAATTGCAGGGCTCCTTCTGAAAGAACAGCAGTCAAAGAAAAGGATTCACCCAGAAGTAACCTGATATCCGAATAGGTTTCTTTGGAATAACCAATATAGGAAACCTCAACGGTGTATGGGCCACCGGTGCGCATCCCCTGGATGTTAAACCGACCTTCAGGGTTGGTAGTCACACCATAGCGGGTTCCGGATGGCTCATGGATGGCTATTACAGTGGCCCCGGGAAGGGGGTCATTGCTGGTATCCACCACACGCCCATTCATGCCCGAAGTGGTAACCTGGGCATAAATTGTGGAGGTCAGCAGCATAAATGCTGCTAACAACATAATGATTTTGTTTGTTTTTCTCATTTGTTAAATTAATTAATTGAGTTTATTCTTAATTAATTGGGTTTATGATCCCGGCCCATGGCAGCAAATACCTGGGGTATCTGAATGCTTTCATAACCATGCAAAGATGACACATAAACATTAACTTTCCTTTACATAAATGTTATCAGAACGTTAATATTGTGCTTAGCAATTTTTTGCGTGTCCCGCAAAAGTAAGTCAATTTTAAAATTTGTCTTCAAAAAGTTTTCAACGAAAGCCCAAATGTTATTCACAATGAATTAAAATTAAATGGTTTGTCGCCTTCCCGAGGGTGCTGCTTTTCCTTTGCTCAGGGTAAAGGCGAAAGTGGTTCCTACTCCCAGGGTACTTCTTACATTGATTGTCTGGTTATGTGCTTCAATAATATGTTTTACAATGGCAAGGCCCAGGCCAGAGCCTCCCTCTCCCTGCAGGCGTGTACGGCTTTTATCCCCGCGATAAAATCGCTCGAAGATACGGGGCAGCTCCTCGCGCGAGATGCCAATACCAGTGTCGGTGACTTCAATCAATATATTCTCGTCCATGTCGAAGAAGCTAAGTTTAACCCCTCCATGTTCCGAACCATACTTAACAGCATTCACCATCAGGTTGGTAAGCACGGTTTGCACCCGCTGCCGATCGGCGTACACAAAAATGGGGGATTCATATTTCTGATTCAAATGTAGCCTGATATTCTTTCGTTCGGCTTTTATCTCAAGAAACTCCATTACCTCACGGGCAAGGGATATGATGTCGAAATGCTCCAGGTTCAGCTTCAGCTCCCCGGTTTCAAACCGTGAGATTTCTTCCAGGTCTTCGATAATAGAGATCATCCGGTTGACGCTTTGTTCGGTGCGGGCAAGATACTTGTAGTTTATGGCAGGATCTTCCAGTCCTCCCTCAAGTAAGGTTAAAACGTATCCCTGTATGTTGAATATTGGGGTTTTCAGCTCATGGGACACATTCCCCAGGAATTCCCTGCGGTAGGCTTCCAGCTTCCTGAGCTCCTCGATCTCCTGCTTTTTAGCACTTGCCCATTCCAAAACCGCCTCATTGGCTTCATTGATCAAATCGGCCTGACCCCGACGAAAAGGCCTGGATTTTCCTTTAGGGGCTTTTAAATGATGGATGGTTTTGTAAATCAGGCGTATTCTCTCGTAAATGAATTTTTCCACAAAATACCGGAACAGGAAATAGGCCAGGGGAAACAAAAGCAGATTGGCAAGCAGCAGGGCCCGCCATAACAGTTCACCATAAACAAGCAAACTGGTAAGAACATACGAAAGAGAAAAGCCAAGAGTAACCAGGAAGGCTGTGAAAAGGGAAAGTTTGTGAGGAGAAAGGTTCTTCATTTTTAACAGTAACAAACCAATTCATTCATATTTCATACTTGTAACCTACCCCTTTTACCGTGCGGATATTATTGATCCCGATTTTCTCGCGCAACTTTCTTACATGAACATCTATGGTACGGTCACCCACCACCACATCGTTTCCCCAGACACGTGAGAAGATCTCCTCTCTTGTGAAAACTTTATTGGGTTTAGAAACAAGCAGTGATAGCAATTCGAACTCTTTTCGGGGCAGCACGATCTCCTGATTCTCCTTTATGATTACATAACGTTCGCGATCGATCTGCAACTTGCCGGCATTCACCAGGGTGGGCTGTTCCTCGTCGGGAGGGTAACGCCTCAAAAGAGCTTTCACCCTACTGATAAGAAGCCCGGGCTTGATAGGCTTGGTTATATAATCGTCGGCTCCGGCATCAAATCCGGCAATCTGAGAATAATCCTCACTTCGGGCTGTTAGAAATACCATCAGGGTACGGGAGAGGAAAGGTATCTTTCTGAGCTCCCTGCAGGTTTCAATTCCGTCCATCTGAGGCATCATCACATCCAGTATGATCAGGTGAGGGCCAATCATTGAAGCCAGCTCGATGGCATCCCTGCCATTGGTAGCTGTGTAAACACGATAGCCTTCCCGCTTCAGATTATAGCTGATAAACTCCAGAATATCCGGTTCGTCATCTACCAGTAAGATAATATGACCATTTTCACTCATGCCATAGGGCCTTTGGGATCAAAAAAGGTTCGCAGAAGCAATAACTTCATCCTTTTTTCAGCAGCAAAGGTAAAATTATTTTATGAAAAATTGGCTCAGCCAACTTTTATAACAAGCTGATTTTAAAATTCTTTTGTCATCAAACCAATAAGATACATAACATAAAAAACCTTCCGAATTTGCTGTTTAAATTTTTGCCGTTCAAATACTCATAAAATTAAAAATATTAGTACTTTTTGCCTCTTAAAAAAAATATAAACCAGAACCATGAAAACCCGGCACTGGCTCATACTGATTTTTCTTTTCATCTTTGCCGGGATTCCCGGAATGCTTCACCTTGCCTGGATATTGACCAACCCTCGGGAACTAACTATACTAACAGTTAACAAATCCGGGCTTGCCCCCCGCCCAAATCATCTGATGGCCTACCACTGGGTTTTTAATCACCGCAAGTATACCGGTCGCCAGGGAATGATCTACCAGCCAGTAAGCAACCAATTGGGATTTCGGAGCCTTGAAGATGGAAATTTTTCTATAAATGATCTGGAAGGTCTTTCCGGACAGCAGATCTTTGATCTTGCCCGGGAGACCGACCTGATATACTATACCGATAATTATGGAGTGTATTCTACAGAATGGTACCAGAATGTTCAGGAAGAAGTCCCTTTTTATAAGATCTATGGAGGTCTTGTGCGGGAGGACCTTGAGTTTATCAGGGCCATGCTCAGGCAGCAAAAAGTAGTCATTGCCGAACATAATTTCCTGAATCCTCCCACCGAAGAATCCACCCGCAGGCAAGCCCAAAGCCTGCTTCACCTGCAGTGGCAGGGTTGGACCGGGCGATTCCTTCCTACCCTGGATTCAAATGACACCCAATACCTGCCTTCCTGGATGGTGGAATTACACAGGGAGCAAAACCCGGAAGGCTGGAATTTCTCAAGACAGGGAATTGCAATGATCCATGAGGATAATACCCTGCTGATCCTTGAATATCCCACACATTTAAAAGAACCCGCTCCCTTTATCATTACCGAAGAAGCCCCGCGCAACAGGTTCTCGCTGCCAAAACAAGTCCCCTATCCGGGATGGTTTGAAGTAACCCATTCAACCATTGAGCAAAGCAATATCATTTCATGGTTTGAGCTGCCTGTTAATGCTGAAGGGCAAAAGCTACTGCGAAAGCATAACATTCCGGCCAGGTTTCCTGCTGTTATTCAAAACCCTCCACCAGGACATTTCTTTTATTTCGCCGGGGATTTCTCAAAAGCACAGGTTCCTGAACGCTTCATGCACTTCAAGGGAGCCAGGTACATTGAACTGTTTTTAACCGACCTGCTTGATCCGGCCAACCGCAAAGGATTCTTCTTCTCCTACTACCTGCCCCTTACAACAGGTATCTGCAGAGAAGCCTGTGAAAGAAAAGAACAAGCAGCTTTATCGCAGGATCAGTTTTTTCAGATTAAATATTAGGTAAATTTACCTGCAATACGAAACCCTTCCAGGTTTTTTTCGTATTTAACAAGAAAATATGGTGGTCCTAGATGTTTCAAGAAATCTTATCCCACTGGAAGGCAACCCTTTATGCCTTATCAAAAGGCAGCATCTGATGAGACTGATTATTTTTTGGAGGGAAAATTTATTAAATTGCAGGAATTCCAGGGAGAAGGCAAAAAACATTTCAGATGAAAGAGGATAAATCCATGGCATCAGTTAATGGGAAGAGCGGAAAAACGATCTCTCTGGAGGATGTTCTTGATTTATATAAGCAAGCCCTTGAAGAAACCACCTTATTGGTTATCACCAATTTTTCAGGGGAGATCACTTATGTGAATCAGGCTTTTTGTACCCTGTCAGGGTACAGCAGTCAGGAACTTTTGGGGAATAACCTGCAGATGTTAAGTGGTCCGAATCATCCCACAGTCTTTTTCCAGCAGCTTTGGGGTACAATCCAGGGGGGCAACATCTGGCGGGGTATGATCAGCCATGTTAAAAAAACTGGGGAAAACTTTAAACTTAGCACAACCATTTTCCCTTTTCCGGCTGCTCCCCAGGTTCCATTTCAATTTCTTGTGGTTTCAGGCCAACACACCCCTGAGCCAGCTGTTTCATCAAACGGATCCAACCTGCAGCCGCTGATTGGCAAACTGATGCAGTGGAGCAAAATGCTTCTGGACACTCCTGTTGACAAGATACAGAAAGCCTGCCTGGAACAGATACTGGAGACCTTACAAATAATGTGGCATGAACCCGTTGATGCAGATGCAGTTACAAGATCAGGGGAAGGAATTCTCAAGCATCAGCCATTACCCTTCCCTGTCAGTGAGCTACCTGAAGCCAGCTTCAAGGCAGATGATCCTGTTGCTGAGGTGAAGGTGCTGGTGGCTGAAGATGTGGATATCAATCAACTGGTGATGAAAAAGCATCTTCAAAACCTGAACTACTCTTTTGAAATTGCCGGGGATGGGCGTTCGGTGCTGGAAAAACTGGAAGAAGGCTCATATGATATAATATTGATGGACATGCAGATGCCTGTGCTTGACGGGGCTGCTACCATCGGGCAAATACGTGCCGCTTCCAAAAAAAGCTACCGCAACATTCCCATTATTGCCATCACGGCCAGTATTACCGACGATGCAATGGAGACCTGCATTAAAGCAGGAGCAGATGATTACCTTCCAAAACCCTTCGACCAGAAGATGCTCTATCAAAAGATTCAAAATCTTGTTCGCGATCAAAGAAAAACCCTCATGGAAAACAACGATAAAAAAACCCTGACCTCTCATAAGCAGCCCCTGATCAACCTGGATTACCTGGAACAATTAAGCGAAGGAGACAAGGAGTTCACCCTCAGCATGATACAGTATTTTATTGACAATACTCCTGCAGTGATTGCCTCCATGAAAGAAAGCTGCCAGAACCGGGATTGGAAGACGCTCATGAATATTGCCCATAAATTCAAGCCCCAGTTGAACTTCATGGGGATTACCTCCCTTCTGGATGAAGTAGAACGCCTGGAACAGGATGCCCACCACCAAAGAAACCTGGATACCTTGCCAGGGCTGATTGATCTTAGTGAACAGGTGTGCCTTGAAGCCATTGAGGAGCTGAAGCTTAAAATGCAGGATTATTCTCAGGATTAAATCCTGGCATCAGCAGTTATCCCTGCAAATCAAATGAACCAACTCCAGTATGGCCTTTGTTTGCTTTTTCATATCTGCACGCAAAACATCCAGCAGCTGATTGCTGTTGCGCCCCTCCGGAGAATCCATCACCCTTAGGAAATCTTCAAATTGTTCTGCTTGCCTTTGCAGACATAAATTTCTGAGAGTGGGAAGCACTTGCTGTTGCAGCCTTGGCAAATGATCTGCCAGATGATCAGCTGGTAATCCCAGCACCTGAATAATAGATTCCAGAAGGGTTTTAAGCAAAGGCAGATCATTCAGGTGCTTACGCAGACAGTCGTGAAGGAAAAGAGAGGGATCAGCCACTTTGGGCGGAGACTGTCTCTGGCGCATGACATGAAACTCCATGCGTTCCAGGAGTTCCTGCGGCTCATAGGGCTTAACAATCACATCTTTCATCCCTGCATCCAGTGCTTTTTCATGGATCTGCGGTTCAGTGGAAGCAGTAAATGCAATTACAGGAGTGTCTGCATTTTTGCTCACCGAGGCATCCTTAATGCGCTCCATGATCTGAAATCCATCCATCCCTGGTATCTGGAGGTCCAGCAGGATAACATCAAATGTTTTTGAGGTGATCCTTTCAAGGGCAACTCCGGCGGATTCGGCAAGGAAAAGATTTAATTTCCATTTTGAAAATATCTTCCTGGCCAGGATAATGCTCATTACATTGTCCTCCACCATGAGCACATCAAGGTTCTGAAAGTTGTGCAAGGACTTTTGCTCCGCCAAAGGGGCGGGTTGCGGAGGAGCAAGAGGGATAAAGTCCAGAATAAATGAAAACTCCGAACCCTGCCGGAGATTACTTTGCACCCTGATTGATCCTCCCTGCCCTTCCACCAGCTGCCGGGTAATGGCAAGGCCAAGACCACTGCCTCCATACCTGCGGGCTATTTCTAAATTTGCCTGGGTAAAGGGTTCAAAGAGTGTGTCTAGCTTTTCTGAAGGAATGCCTATTCCTGTATCCCGGATCAAAAATTCAATTCGCACTTTTTGCCCCGATTGCTCCATCACCTTTGCCGAGAACAAAACCTTGCCCCTGTTTGTAAACTTCAGGGCATTACCCAGCAGGTTATTGAGTATTTGCCCAAGGCGCAGGGAGTCACCCTGAACCCACTGCGGAATATCAGGATCAATAAAAACATCAAGGTCCAGGTTTTTCTCCCTGGCCCGGGGGGCAAAAGTCTGACTGATCTTTTTCAGGTGATGCTTCAGGTGAAATGGCCGCTTTTCAAATTCAACCTTTCCGCGTTCGATCCTGGAGAAATCCAGAATATTATTTACCAGGCCCATTAGATTTTCTGCAGCAAATGATAATACTTCCAAATTTTCCCTTAGCTCATCCTCCAGGTCATTATTCTGCAATAGCCTTGCCATGCCAAGAATGGTGGTCAGGGGGGTGCGTATCTCATGGGTCATTACAGAGAGAAAGAAGGCCCTTTCGCGCATGGATCTCATAGCCTCTTCCTTTGACCTGACCAATTGCTGCTCATCGAGTTTCTGCCGGCTGATGTCCACCATGATTCCCAGCACAGCGGTTTCATTTTCCCCCAATAGATCAAAAGGAACCCGCACACTCTGAAAGTAACCTTTCTGATCAGGGGTCAGTTGCAGCGACAACTCCCGTTGTAACATCGGGCGGCGGGAATGAATAACCTCCTGGTCTTCCTGTTTACGCTGAAAAGCTGCCTGCTGATCAAAGCTTAGTTCAACATCAGTGCTTCCAACAATTTGATGCTTTTCAAGATGCAGAAAATCAGCCACTGCCTGGTTTACCATCAGGTACCTGTTGTTTTTATCCCTAAGGTAGATCATATGGGGAACCAGGTCGAGGATCTCCATCAGCTGCCTGCGTTCACTTTGAAGGGTATCATGAGCTTTTTGAAGTGGGCTGATGTCTTCCTTGATTGCAAGGTAGTGGGTGATCTGCCCCCGGGAATCCTTGACAGGGCTAATGGTTGCCTGCTCCCAGAAAAAAACCCCATCTTTGCGGCGGTTATGAAACTGCCCGCTCCACGACTCCCCCGCCTGCAACACTGACCACATCTGTTCATAAAACTCCGGAGGATGCTTACCCGACTTTAATATCCGGGTATGCTTGCCCAAAACTTCCTGCCTTGAATAACCTGTTGATCTTTCAAATCCCTGGTTCACATAAAGTATCACCCCCCGAACATCGGTGATGATCACCGAATTCACCGTTTGATCCAGGGCCTGGATCAAAACAGGTACCCCCTGTCGGGCAAGATCTTCAGGCAAATGCGAAAGTGGGTTTGCTGATCCCGGTGGGCTATCTTTTTTACTGGAGAACATATTTGCAGGATTCCTTAATAAAGTTAGCCATTTTTGACGTCTATTGCAAAACAAGATAAAGTTCCCGCACCGACCCTCAGGGTTTTTACGAGTGAAAACCTAAATAAATAATATAACTTTCTGCTAGAAAAAACCCTTATATTTGAACAGGAAATAACACCAATTGAGCTGAAGTAATTGGTTTTTCTTTCGACAGCTCCTAATTTTACTGATGTTCTGAAGCTAAATGATGAATTTGTTACTTTTGGTAACCTTACCGGGGATTTTTCGTAAATCACTATAAGGCTTGCTAACAATCAACAGCTAAAGCTATTAAAAAATTTTTATTGTTTATATACGTATAAATTTTTTACTATCTTTAGCCACTTTATCACGTTATAATTTCCTTTTTTATTCAAAGAAAATCTTTCATTAAAAAAAAGCCGAAATGAAAATACTGGTTTGTGAGGATGATTACATGGTAATCAAAGCTATTGAACACAAACTCACCCGGGATGGCTATGAGGTTGATGTTGCCAATGACGGGAAGATAGCCTCCGAGAAGATCCGCAACCAGGAGTACGACCTGGTGATCACCGATTTATTGATGCCTTTTACCGGGGGGCTGGAGATTCTTAACCTGATGCGCAACGAGCTTAAGAAGAATACACCCATGATCGTGCTCTCCAAAGTGGGGAATGAGGAAACCATAATTGAGGCCTTCAAGCTTGGAGCTGATGATTACCTGACCAAGCCCTTTAGCCCCAATGAGCTTTCCATCAGGGTGAAACGCTTTTTGCTGAAGAAACAATAATTCTTTTCCAGGAGATGGTTTATTCCGGAAGCGGAAGTTTTTTCTGAAAAGCAGCTGATTTATTACAACAACCCGTTTTGTTATGAAAAAAAAATTACCCTTTAATGTTTCGTATTTGCTGTTGTTTTGCTTTCTCAGCTGGTCTTTTGTGCTATGGGGTCAGAATACGCAACTGCCTGCTCCGGATCTGGATGAGATGTTTCTTCAGGCAAGGGACCTGGCTTTGAATCAGCAGACGCAGGCTGCCAGAAATTTGTGCCTTGAGATCCTTCAGATCAACGCCGAATATCATGAAGCAAGCATCCTTCTGGCCCGTACCCATGCCTGGGAGCAGTCATACCAGGAAGCCGGCAGGATGTTGAGCCAGGTGTTGGGTAAGGCTCCCCGGAACCAATCGGCACTGGTGGCAATGGCAGATGTACAGCTTTGGCAGGGCAACTACAGCCAGGCTATTCCTTTTCTTGATTCTGCCCTTGACCAGGACCCCTCCAACGTGGATCTGTTATTCAAAAAAGCACAAGCCCTGTATTTCCTGGAAGATTACACCCCGGCTATTACCCTTTTGAACAAGATAATAGAACTGGATCCCAACCATGGGCCGGTGAAGGAGCTTCTGGCAATGGTGGAAGCAATGGATCATCGCAATTTCATCGGGCTGGGTTACAGGGGTGATTACTTTGACAACCATTCTCCCTGGCATCTGTATTACCTGGAATATGGCCGCAACACCCGGGCACTGGGCAAAGTCATCGCAAGGGTCAATTACGCCAGCAGATTCAACCAACTGGGCTTCCAGGCAGAAGTAGATGCCTATCCCGTTCTTGCCCCTGAGGCTTATTTGTACCTGAATGCAGGGTATTCACCCGATACAGAGCTTTTCCCCAGGTACCGGGCTGGTGCCGAGATCTTTCACCTGCTGCCAGCCGATTGGGAAGCTTCCCTTGGGTTTCGCCTGCTTACTTTTGCGGATAACGATCTGCTGATACTCACAGGTTCGATCAGCAAGTACTGGTCGGATTATTATTTTAGTTTCCGTCCCTATATTACCTTCGCCTCAGAAGGTCCCGGATCACAATCCTATTTTTTCACTGCCCGCAGGTATTTCAGCTCGGCCCACCATCACCTGTCGCTGATCCTGGGTACTGGTTTTTCGGCCGATGAGGAAGCCCTGGTGGGAGGTGAAATCTACAATCTCGACAGTCAGCGGGTGCTGATGCAGTACCAGCAGAAAATCTCTCCTAACTTCCTTTTGCGAACCGGTGCAGGATACCAGCGTTATACCGAGGGCATTTGGGGAAACAAGTATACATTCGAACTTGGAATATCCTACCTTTTTTAATGCTTAAAAATCGGGCAAAAAATGACAAGCGTAAAAAATATATTCCGGATTCTTCTCCCAGGGCTATTGTTTTGGGTAATCATGCTGAATGCTCCCCCGGCAGGGGCCAAAGGTCAGGTTTGTATAAAAGGGGAGTCAGCCCAACTTAATGCTCTGCCCGGAATACTGCAGTGGATTCATCCGGTTCTGGATTCATATGGCCAGATTCAGCAATCCACAGTTGGCAGAACAATAAAAGTCCAAAACCTATCCTTTTTCCAAAAAATACGCCAACGCTATGAAACTGCAGGAATCAGAGCATTTATTCTGCTGATAGTTCTGGCATACCTGATTATCAGCCTGGCTACCCTGCTGCTGATCATTATGGCCACCCGTGCCTATAAATCATCCAGAAGAAAAAAAGCTGAAAAGATCCGGGGGATATACCAGGAAGAGCTTACCCATTTTCTTTTCGGGGAGGATGAGCCAGCAAAGGAATTCACCGCCATAAGCAATCCCTTTAACCGGGATATCTTTACCCATGAACTGCTCTCACTCCACAACAACCTCCATGGAGAGACCGCCCTTCGGCTGCGCGACCTGTACTTTAACCTGAATCTTTACAAGGATTCCATGGCAAGAGTTAGCCAAAGACGCTGGGACATCAAAGCCAGGGGCTTCCGGGAAGTTGCCCAGATGGATGTTAAAGATGCCATAGATGAAGTAGCCAGCCACATCAATTCAAAAAATGCTGTACTGCGCACCGAGGCCCAGGTAACCATGGTAAAACTGACCGAGGATGACCCCCTTGGTTTCCTTGACAAGCTTCAGCACGAATTGTCGTTGTGGGAACAGGTCAATATTGTCAATGCCCTGGAATACCACCAGATTGTTATTGACTCCTTTAAACGATGGTTTACAAGTGCCAATGAATCGGTAGTAGCCTTTGCTGCTAAAATGAGCGGGGTTTTCAAACATTCTCATGTTGCAGCCGACCTGGCCCTGCTGATGCAGCACCAGAACCCGCTGATTCGTCATGCTGCTATTGAGGCCCTGGGAAAACTGGAGATGCCCGAGTATCTGGACATGCTAATTGATTCGTACAACCGGGAAAAACCTGTTGAACCATCCAAAGAGGATGCCCTGCTGCACATTCAGGTTAACCACAACAGGAAAGCCGCTATCAAAGCCATTTGCCAACTGGCTACAGACCGTGAGGTGGATTTCCTTGCCAAGGTTCTGGAAAGGGAAAAGGATTTTGAAATCCTTTTGCTGACCGTATCTACCCTATTCTCCCTGAAGCCCCAGGGGTTGGTGAAGCTGAATGTGGTTTATGAAAATGCCGATCCACAAATTAGAAGGATCATTGAAAATGTTAATCAAAACCAGATACAATGATAGAATTTTTTAAAGCCCTGCAATTCATCATTGAAAATGGAATTATCTTTATTACCATTTTCATTTTTGGATCATATGCCACCCTGGCTGTCTTCTCTGGTTTTGCGATGGTTCGTTATATGCGCAAAAACAGTTTTGTGGATTACAAGGTGCTGTTATCTTCCCCTCTGGCTCCTTCCATCAGCGTTGTTGCTCCTGCATACAACGAGGGAAAAACCATCGTGGATAATATCCGTAGCCTGTTGTCGCTGCATTACAACGACTTTGAGGTGATCATTGTCAACGACGGCAGTACCGACAACTCAATGGAAAAGATCATCAAGGCATACGATCTGCGAAAGGTTGATGTTTTGGTTGAAGAGCGGATAAAGGCCCAACCCGTGCGGGGGGTTTACAAGTCGGCCAACCCGGCCTTCAGCAAGCTGCTGGTGATAGATAAGGAGAATGGTGGTAAAGCAGATGCACTGAATGTGGGCATCAACTACTCTTCAAAGGAATATTTCTCGGCTATTGATGTGGATTCCATTCTGGTTGAGGACGCCCTGCTGATAATGGCCAAGCCCTTTCTGGAGGAAACCTCCAAAAAGATCATTGCTTCGGGGGGGGTTATACGTATTGCCAATTCCTGCAAAATTGAAAACGGGCGGATGACCCAGATACGGCTACCCCGCAAGTTCCTGCCCAGGGTGCAGGTCCTTGAATATACCCGTGCCTTTTTGATGGGACGCATGGCCTGGAGCAAACTCAATGGCCTGTTGCTAATTTCAGGGGCCTTTGGCATGTTCAACCGCGATATTGTTATTGCCTGCGGAGGTTACCAACACGACCTGGTGGGTGAGGATATGGAGCTGATTGTGCGTATGCGTCGATACATGGCTGAAAGAAAAGAAAAGTACCAGGTGATCTATATCCCCGACCCCCTGTGCTGGACAGAAGTACCTTCCACTGTTAAAGTGCTTGGCCGCCAGAGAGACCGCTGGACCCGGGGCACCATGGAAAGCTTGTTCAAACATTTCAGGCTGTTTTTCAACCCCAGGTACAAAACCCTGGGCCTTTTGGGGCATCCTTACTGGTTCTTCTTCGAATGGCTGGCCCCACTGATTGAATTTGTGGGCATAGTTTATTTTGTCATCATTGCCATTCTGGGCTACCCAAACTGGCCTTTCGTACTGATACTGCTGGCTGCTGTTTACCTTTTTGCCATCACCCTGAGCTATTGGGCCATCTTGTTCGAGGAGCTCTCATTCCACAAGTATTCGCGCAAAAGAGATCTGGGCAGGCTGTTGTTTACAGCCCTGCTTGAACCAATTTTTTACCACCCCCTGATCTTGTTTTTCAACCTGCGCGGTAACTTTAAATTTTTTGCCGGTGAGAAAACCTGGGGGCATATGGAGCGTTCAGGATTTGAGGAGGAAATCCCCCACAAGTCCAAAACCAGCAATTTAACCCAAGACATACAACAAGACCAACATGATAAGATCGATGACGGGGTTCGGAAAGTCCCTGTGCCAGCTGAAGGAGAAAACGGTAATGGTGGAGATACGCTCACTCAACAGCAAAAGTCTTGATGTTAGCCTGAAGATCCCACAGCTTTACAAGGAAAAGGAACAAGCACTCCGCACGCAAGTAGCTCAAAGCCTGGAAAGAGGCAAAATTGAATTAAGCATCAGCATTGAAAATACCAGCTCTTTGCCAGCCCAGGTATTAAATCTTCCGGTAATTAGTAAGTATTATAAGGAACTGGAGCAGGTGGCCCTTCATCTGGGGCTTGCTGTTTCCGATCAACTGCTGGTATCGGTTTTGCGTTTGCCCGATGTACTGAAGCAGGAAGTAAGGCAACTGGAGGAATCCGAATGGGAGGCAGTATCTGAAGCCGTTCAGCAGGCCCTTGACCAGAATGTAGAATTTCGTGATTCGGAAGGCCAGCACCTGGAAAAAGACCTTCGCGAGCGTTGCCAGCAGATATTCTTGCTGCTTCAGGACATCCCTCCCCTAGAGAAGGCCCGCATCAGCAATCTGAGAAACCGGATGATCAAAAGCCTCAACGAGCTGGGGGAATCCGTACAGCACGATCCCAACCGCTTTGAGCAGGAGTTGATCTATTACCTTGAAAAACTTGACATTTCCGAGGAAAAGGTGCGCCTTTCAAAGCACCTGGAGTATTTCCTGGAAACCATGGAAGAAACTGCCTCCAGTGGCAAGAAACTCGGCTTCATCACCCAGGAGATAGGCCGGGAAATAAACACCATTGGCAGCAAGGCCAATGACGCAGCCATTCAGAAGGTGGTAGTGCAGATGAAAGACGAGCTGGAAAAGATCAAGGAACAAATCATGAATATATTGTAGGATGAGTGGGAAGATGGTTATTTTTTCGGCTCCCTCGGGTGCGGGAAAAACAAGTATTGTCAGGGGTGTTCTTGAAAAAATCCCTGACCTGGAATTTTCGGTTTCTGCCTGCAGCCGCCCCAAACGCCCGGGCGAGCAGCATGGGGTTGACTACTACTTCCTGAGCCCTCAGGAATTCAGGCAAAAAGTGGATAAGGGGCTTTTCCTGGAGTGGGAAGAGGTATATGCTGGCAGCTATTACGGAACCCTTTACCAGGAAGTGGAGCGAATCTGGAAGCAGGGAAAGCACGTGATCTTTGATGTGGACGTTGCAGGAGGCATCAACATCAAAAAGCAGTATCCACAGCAGGCTTTATCTATTTTCGTGATGCCACCCTCCCTGGAGGAACTGGGCCGAAGGTTGGAAGGCCGCGGAACCGAAAGCCCCGAATCACTGCAAAAGCGACTGGGAAAAGCCCGGCAGGAAATGTCTTTCGCTGAGCAGTTTGATTTGATTTTGGTCAACGACCAATTGCAGCAGGCCATTGATAAGGCAATAAAGCTCATCAGGGAGTTTCTTGAAGCTTGAATGCACGCAGCAACATGGAAGCAAAACAGAAAAAGATCCTGACCGGATTATTTTTCGGGTCTTTTAACCCGGTACATACCGGCCACCTGATCATTGCCAGTTACCTGCTGCAAAACACCCCCCTTGACAGGATCTGGTTTGTGGTATCACCCCTGAATCCCTTGAAGGATCAAAAAGACCTTTTTGACCAGCGAACCCGCCTGGAACTGGTTCGCCTTGCCATTGCCGGCAATCCGGGATTTGAGCTTTGCCTAAGGGAGCTTTCCATGGAAACCCCTTCCTATACCTATAAGACCATTGAGGTGTTGCAGCAGGAAAACCCAGACCATGAGTTTGTGCTTATCATAGGATCCGACAATCTGAAGGTTTTCGACAAATGGAAAAATTATGAACGCATCCTGGAAATGCTGCCTGTAATGGTGTATCCCCGACAGGGGCGCTGCCGCTCCCCTTTTCTTAAGCATCCGGGGGTAAGCCTGGTGAAGGCCCCCCTGCTGGAAATATCATCCACTTTCATCCGCCACAGCCTCAACCAGGGAAAGGATATCCGCTACATGGTACCCGAAGCCGTTTACAACAAAATCCAGGAAGGGATATTGAAAAGATCCTGATCAGAAGCAGGTTCAGAGGCCAAAGGCCTGCTTGAGGGTATCAACGTAATCAAGCTTTTCCCAGGCAAAAAACTCCACTTCCTTGAATTTCTTTTTTACCCCGTTTACTTCCTTTATTTCAACTCCTTCCCCCTCATAACCCACTTCTACTTTCTCCTTATAGTGTGAGCGGCCGAAGTGCCCATAGGTGGTAGTGCGCAGGAAAATGGGATTCTTCAGCCCAAGGCGTTCGATGATGGCAAACGGACGCAGGTCAAAAATTGCCCTGATCTTTTGGGCAATCTGCCCATCATTCAAGGCTACCCTGGCTGTGCCATAGGTATTCACATACACCCCCACGGGCTCAGCAACGCCAATGGCATAGGCCACCTGCACCAGTACCTCGTCGGCAATGCCAGCAGCCACCATGTTTTTTGCAATATGTCGTGCAGCATAGGCAGCCGAACGGTCAACCTTGCTGGCATCTTTTCCCGAGAAAGCCCCGCCTCCATGGGCTCCTTTCCCCCCGTAGGTATCCACAATGATCTTCCTGCCGGTAAGACCTGAATCCCCGTGAGGCCCACCAATGACAAAAACCCCGGTTGGGTTCACCAGAAGCCTGAAGCCATTGCTGAACAGTGCCTGAAGCCTTTCAGGAAGTGTGTCTTTTACCTGGGGGATTAGTATGTTCAGGATATCGTCATGAATTTTTGCATGCATTTGCTTTTCAGCCTCTGCCTTTGCTTGCCTGCTGTTTTCGGCAGCTGCAATAAAAGGATCATGCTGGGTAGATATCACGATGGTATCAATGCGGATGGGCTGGTGGTTGTCGTCGTATTCAATAGTTACCTGGGCCTTTGAATCGGGCCTTAGGTAAGGCATCAGGGAGGTGGTTTTGCGAATTTTAGCCAACTCCTGTAAAAGTATATGTGAAAGATCCAGCGGCAGGGGCATGTACTCATCTGTTTCGCGCGAGGCATAACCGAACATCATTCCCTGGTCACCAGCACCCTGGTCCTCCTTGTTCTCACGAACCACACCCTGGTTGATATCGGGCGACTGCTCGTGAATGGCCGATATGACTCCGCAGGAATCAGCTTCAAATTTGTACTCCGAATGGGTATACCCGATATCTGTCAAAACCTTTCGCACAACCTGCTGAAGGTCGACATACCCCTCTGTGCGAACCTCACCCGCACATACTACCAGGCCTGTAGTTACAAGGGTCTCACAGGCTACTTTTGATTCGGGATCAGCCCTAAGGAATTCATCCAGCAATGCATCGGAAATTTGGTCGGCTACCTTATCAGGATGCCCTTCAGAAACTGATTCAGAGGTAAATAAATAACCCATAACGCAAAAAAACTTATATGAATGATTCTGATTACGAAGGTGCAAAGGTAATAAAAAAACCAAAGCACTGATTAACTGGTAAGTTCCCGGAAAATCTGCTCCAGGGATTGCACTTCATGATCCAGCGAAAGGATCACCAGGCCATTGTTCACCGCAAAATGAAATACATCAGGGCGAAGATCCTGCTGGCTTCCGGTGAATATGCGGTAGGTGTTTTGTTTTTCAGCTGAAACATCTGCCACATCTTTTAACCCTCTGAGGGCTGAAATGTTTGCCGGTTTATCAAATTCTACCCTGATAATCTGGTTTGCCTTATTCAGCAGGGGGATGTCGGTAGTTGGTGCATCGGCTTTAATGACCCCGCGATCTATAATGATCACCCGGTCGCAGACAGCCTGCACCTCCTGCATGATATGGGTAGAAAGCATCACGGTTTTTTGCTTTCCGATGTTTATGATCAGTTTACGGATCTCGGCCAGCTGATTGGGATCAAGCCCAGAGGTAGGTTCATCCAGTATCAGCACTTTGGGATCGTGAATGAGTGCCTGGGCCAATCCCACACGCTGCCGGTAACCCTTGGAGAGGGTACCTATTTTCTTGCGGAATTCAAGAGTAAGACCGGTAAGCTCTATCATTTCGTCAATGCGCTGTTTCCGTTTTCTGGAAATCCCGTACACGGAAGCAACAAAATCAAGGTACTCCCTGACATACATATCTGGATACAGCGGGTTATTTTCCGGAAGGTAACCTACATTCCTTCGAACTTCAAGGGGCTGGCTCACCACGTCGTAACCCCAAACCCAGACTTGCCCGCTGGTCTGGGGGATATAACAGCTGATGATCTTCATCATGGTAGACTTGCCTGCCCCGTTCGGGCCCAGCAGGGCAACCACCTCCCCCTGCCCGATGGTGAAGGATACTTCATCGAGCGCCTTCTGGCTGCCATATAACCGGGTAACATTACTGACCTTTACTGACATGGGATGCTGCGGGTTTTTGCGAATTTACTAATTTTATACCAATTCTTCAGAAAGCACTTAATACCTAACAGTATTGGAAGGCATTATAACCAAATCAACCGGCAGCTGGTACACGGTAATGGATCAGCAGGGCAAGCGGTACTTATGCAGATTGCGCGGCAAATTCAAGATATCGGGCTCAAAATCTACCAATCCCCTGGCTGTGGGCGACCGGGTTTCCTTCGAACCTGATGCCGCTGCAGGGGAAGGTGTGATCATCCACATCCACGAGCGCACCAACTACATCATCCGCAAAGCAACCAACTTATCGCGGCGAACTCATGTCATTGCAGCCAATATGGATCAGGCCATGGTGATTGTAACCCTGGCAGTGCCCCGCACCTCAACGGGTTTTATCGACCGGTTCCTGGTTACCTGCGAGGCCTACAGCATCCCGGCAATACTGGTTTTCAACAAGATTGACCTCTACCCGCCCGAAATGTCGGAGTATCTTGATGAACTCATGGGTGAATATTCCCGCCTGGGATATACCTGCCTTAAGGTATCGGCCACCAAGGGCGAAAATCTGGAGGCCTTCAGCCAAATCCTGGCAAATAAAACAACCCTGCTCTCGGGCCATTCGGGGGTGGGAAAATCAACCCTGATAAATGCCATTGACCCGGCATTGAACCTTAAGGTACAGGACATCTCCCTGGCGCATCTCAAAGGAAAACATACTACCACTTTTGCTGAAATGTTTCCCCTGCAACAGGGTGGCTATATCATCGATACCCCGGGCATCAAGGAGTTTGGTCTGGTGGATTTTGACCCCGAAGAACTGTCACATTTCTTCCCCGAGATGCGCCATCTTTTCAACGAGTGCCGCTTTGACAACTGTACCCACCTGAACGAACCTGGCTGCCGCATCAAGCTGGAGGTAGAAAAAGGAAACATCAGCATTTCAAGATATTCAAATTATGTCAACATGCTATTGGGTGAAGATTCCAGAGCCTGAAACCATTTTAACATGAGGGCAGTAATACAAAGGGTAAACCACGCCAGTGTGGTTATTGAAGGAAAAGAACACGCACGCATTGGCCAAGGGCTGCTGATCCTGTTGGGAGTGGAAATGGCCGATACCTCTGAAGATGCCGGATGGCTTGCAGGGAAGATCGCAAGGCTTAGGATATTCGATGACAGCCAGGGCGTAATGAATTTGTCAGCAACCGAAACCCAAGCCCAAATAATGGTTATCAGCCAGTTTACACTGCACGCAAGCACACGCAAGGGCAACCGCCCCTTCTACATTAAAGCCGCTGGCCCATCTCAGGCCATTCCCTTGTACGAAGAATTTATCAGCCAGTTGCAAACCCTGATCGTAAGACCTGTTGCTTCAGGGAAATTTGGTGCTTACATGAAGGTAAACCTGGAAAACGACGGACCTGTTACCATCATCATCGATACTCAAAACAAGGAATAGCATGACCATCAGTGAAGCCCAGCAAAAAGTAGATCATTGGATCAGCACAACGGGAGTCAGGTATTTCTCCGAACTCACCAACATGGCTATACTAACGGAAGAAGTAGGAGAACTGGCTCGCATTATGGCCCGGACTTATGGCGATCAGTCGTTCAAAGAAGGGGAAGATCCCTCGGCACTGGCTGGCGAAATGGCCGATGTGCTTTTTGTGCTGATCTGTATTGCCAATCAAACAGGGGTGGATCTTACACAGGCCCTGGAACAAACCCTCCAGAAAAAAACCTCCCGCGACGCCAACCGCCACAAAAACAACCCAAAACTGCGTTGAAGTTTCAGCTATCAGCAAACAGAAGGTAGCAGAACCTCCCGCTGGCTGGGATGCAGAAGGCTGGGAGGCCAGGACTCTCAGGGTCCTGAGGAAATTTTTTGCGGGCCGCTGGATGAAAACCGCTGGTGGTAAGGCCCTGAGGGTTCCCCGAAAAATGTACTGGATATTTCCATAACCGGGGATTATCAAGTCTGGACTTAAACCGTATTTAAACCGTATTTCAACCGTAAATTCAACGGTTGAAATACGGTTTAAATACGGTTTAAATACGGTTTAAATACGGTTTAAATACGGTTTAAATACGGGGTAAACCCGGAGTTGGGATATGTTTGAAATGATGTTGCCACAATAAAAAACCCTGGGTTCTTGCGAAACCAGGGTTCCCTATCCAGTGCATTTTTTATTAGTTGGGGTCGATGGCCCATTTCAGCCATACTGAGCCCCAGGTAAATCCTCCGCCGAAAGCAGCAAGAATAATATTATCGCCTTTTTTCAACTGGTTTTCATATTCCCAGAGGCACAAAGGAATGGTGGCATTGGTGGTGTTCCCATATTTTTCGATATTGATCATCACCCTTTCGTAAGGCATGCCCATTCTTTTTCCGGTTGCCTCAATAATGCGCAGGTTTGCCTGGTGGGGAACCAACCATGCAATATCTTCACTTGAGAGGTTGTTTCGCTTCATGATCTCCACCCCAACTTTTGCCATATTGGTAACAGCAAATTTGAAAACCGCCTGCCCTTCCTGGTACACATAATGCTCGCGGGCCTCGATGGTTTCATGTGAGGGGGGTTTTACTGATCCGCCCGCCTTCATATGCAGGTGAATTCGACCAAACCCGTCGGTCTCGAACAGGTGGTCCATAACGCCTACTTCCTCGGCAGTGGGCTCCAGAAGCACTGCAGCTGCCCCATCACCAAAGATCACGCAGGTCTGCCGGTCGGTATAATCAACAATAGACGACATTTTGTCGGCACCCACCACCACTACTTTTTTATACCTTCCCGATTCAACCTGCACAGCACCTGCCTGCAAGGCATAAAGGAAGCCCGAGCAGGCAGCATTCATATCATAACTGAAAGCATTTTTAATACCAACCTTATCGCTGATCACGTTGGCAGTTGCGGGAAATTTCATGTCAGGTGTTACTGTTGAACAAATCAGCAGATCCACATCCGAAGGCAAGATACCCCTTTTGTCCAGCAAGCCTTTGACGGCTTCCGATGCAATATCGGAAGTACCCAGGCCCTCCCCTTTAAGTATTCTTCTTTCTTTAATCCCGGTACGCGTTGTGATCCACTCATCGGTGGTATCAACCATCTGTTCCAATTCCTGATTGCTGAGAATGTATTCAGGAACGTAACCGTGAATAGCTGTAATAGCGGCTCTGATCTTTGACATGAAACCCTGTTTTAAGATATTAATCCGTCCCGTTTGTTAAACCCTTGTTCTGGGTGTACTGGTCGATCACCCTTTGTATCTGAGCCGGGATCTGTGCTTCAAATACTTCTTTGGAGAGCAGCAACATATTCTTGATAGCAACATCATTGGAAATGCCATGTCCAATGATTACTGTTCCGTTCACACCAAGAATGGGCGTGCCCCCGTAATTTTCGTAGTTGAACCTGTTGAAAAACTCATCTTTCAGCCCCCGCTTCATGATCATGCGATACATGGCTTCCATGTTTTTCAGCAGGATATTTCCGGTAAAGCCGTCACACACCACCACATCCACCTTTTCCTTGAACAGGTCGCGGCTTTCAACATTTCCAATGAAATGATAATCCTGGGCCTCTTTCATGATGCGGAAAGCCGACTGTGTCAGTATGCTGCCCTTGTCTTCCTCCTCACCAATGTTCAACAACCCCACTTTTGGATTCTCTATGCCATAAACAAAGCGGGCATATACTGAACCCAGCAGGCCGAACTGGTTCATTACGTCGGGCTTGCTGTCGGGGTTGGTACCCACGTCTATCAGGATGCCTACCTTGCCGTTTTCCTTGGGGATAACGGCGGTAGTAGCCGGGCGGATGATACCAGGAATGGCGTTGATGCTGTAAATGGAGCCAACAAGCATAGCCCCGGTATTTCCGGCACTGGCAAAGGAATCGATCTGTCCTTTTTTCAGCATCCGGAACCCTTTTGCAATGCTTGAATTGGGTTTCTGGGAAAAGGCTTTGGTGGGAGATTCTCCCATGGCAATAATCTCCTCGGCATGAGAGATCTCAAAAAGATCTTCAGAAGCACCCAGTGACAGAAGATGCTGGCGGATCACATTTTCATCGCCGATCAGCACGATGCGGTCGGTTTCGGGGATCTGCCCGGCTGCAAGAACAGCCCCTGCAATGGTAGCCCGGGGTGCAAAATCGCCCCCCATTACATCGAGACCAATTTTCATGGTTCTGGGTTATTTGCCATTAATGAACCCTGACCTTATGCTTCGGTAGATTTTTCAATTGCTACCATTCCGCGATAGTAACCACACTCGGGGCAAACACGGTGCATGAGTTTGTAGGAACCGCAGTTGGAACAGGCCGAAATAGCAGGCTCAACGGCTTTGTAGTGGGTCCTTCTTTTATTACGGCGGGTTTTGGAAATCTTACTCTTAGGATGTGCCATAGCAAATTTTAATTATACGGGTTGTTTTCTCAATGCTTAAAACTTAAGGGACTTCAGCACCTCCCAGGGTGACTGGCCGCCTTCGCTTTTTTTATCCTTTTTTAAAAGGTACTCCTCCAGTTTTTGAATCTGAGCCGGGTCACAACCCATTTCTCCGGTTTCTGTTTCCGGATGCACCCGCCGTACAGGAAGGCTAAGATGCACAAATTCATAAACATACTGGGAAATATCAAAATGACTATCAGTGCTTGCAATGATGACAATCTCATCACTATGCTCTGAAAAGGTTTCACCAAACTTCACAAACAGACGTCTTTGGCCCTCAATGGGCTGAAGAAACAGTTCTGTACACCTGTCGCAGGTGGTTTCAACTTTCCCGCTCAGATGGAAATCCAACACGAGCATGGTGCTTGTTTTTTCAAGTGACAACTCTACCTGAACAGAACCATGCACAATTTCAGAACCTTCGAAGCAAGCAAAGAACTCGTCGGTCAGCTCGAAAAGGAAGCTATGCCTCCCTTCAGACAGCCCAACGAAACCTATATTATACTGCTTCAGTGGATTCATATTACTATCAGAATTTTCAAAGGCTGCAAAGATAAGACTTCTGCGTGAAATAAAAAAGCAATAAGTTTGCTAAAAAACCAGCAGCCTCAATAATCTAAGCGTCTTTAATTCAGCCCATTATTTAAATGCTTTTTCCAGAAGCGCATCCTGGCCAAGCTTCAGACGGTTGAAATATTCGGGCACGGGTTTGCCAAGCAGCTGGTCGACATACAATTTCGCGAGGTACTGCCCCAGCATAAACCCCTGCCCCCTGAGCCCCAAAAACAAACCTTTTTCCACATCAACAATCATTTTAGGCTCGATGTAATAGCCTGCCCAAAGGGCCTGGAATCCCACGGAAGAAACTTCAGGGATCCAGTCAATGAATATCTCTGATACGATTTCGGCAAAATCCCTGGAGTTTACCTTCAGGTCCTTGTGGGTTTCACTGGGTTCAACCTGTGGAGAAGCGCAACCAATGATTTGCCCGGTATCGCCAAGCTGCTGCCCGTAAACGGCCACAAAACCCTTATAGGCTCTGCGATCGATAAGCATATCCAGGGGATTGCCATTCACCCCCAGCATGGGAAGCCTGCGGGTAATAAAGGCCTGGTGTTTCACCGGGTAAAGCCCTGTTTCAATATCCAGTTTACGGGCAAATTCATTTCCGTTATCTCCCAGGGCATTTATGAACACCGGGGTATGATATTCAACAAACTCCCCATTATGATCCTGAACGATGGCCTTGTAAATATCGCCCGATTTTGACACATCCACCAGTCGGCAATTCTCCCTAAGGGTTCCACCAGCATTGGTACCCAGGCGGCGCAATAGCTCGATCACCTTGCCCGGGGTGGCCTGCCAGCATTCGCTGGTCTTCAGTGCGGCAATATACTTCTGGTTTCCCGAATTAAAGTAAGGAGAAATTTCACTCCTGAACTGCGAGGGGTTCAGCATCACAGCCTTCTGCCAGGCCATGGACTCCTCCAGGGCCTTGTACATTTTTTCGTCGTGGGCGAAGGTTACATAGTTGATCAGCCTGAAATCGATGTCTCCCTTACTTGCAAGTTCCCCGAACATGCTCAGGTTGTGACGGGCTATATCGGTCAGTTCAGGGAGGCTGAAAACGGGCCTTCCCCCGGCAATATTTCGCCAGGAAGAGCCAAAACCGTAATTGATCATCACGGGTTTATAACCTTCCTCAGCCAGGAAACGGTATAAAGCGCTTCCACCGATACCCCCACCAGCAACCAGTGATTTCACTTGGACCACCTTACGGGAAGATCCGTTTAAGTGGGTAACAATGGTTTCATGCTGATTGGCAGGATAGAGTTCTCCCAGGCTGATCTGGTTTGACATGGGCGCACGCGGGGTTGAACCTCCGATCAAACTAATGCCCCGGGGGCGAAGGTTTTGCTTCAACCGCTGGATGCAACGCTTTCCCCGGCAGGGGCCCATGCCAAGATGGGTGGTATGCTTGATCTCTTCAACTGAAACAAACTTTCGATCGCCAATCACTTCCAGCACTTCTTCAAACTTAACATCATCGCAATGACACATGTAAAAACCCGAACATACCTCTTCCTGCCAGGGCTTCAGTTCAAGCTTTCCGGGAAGCTGGCTCTTTATTATAAAACCTCTTACCTTCAGCTGGCTTTCGCGCGGCATGTCGCCGGCTTTGACCCGGGCAATGTGGGTGAGGTTCTTTTTACGCAGTATCTTCTGGATAACGCCTTCTCCCAGGATGTTGGCATGGTTGTCCACAAGGTACACCTGTTCACCTTCCTGCATATCGAATTCAATGGGCAGGAAAAAGGTGTTTTTGTTCAGGTTGTAACCAAAGATTGCCAGGCCAGGGCATTGGTACACGCAATCCATGCATCCAACGCATTTCTCAAAATCGATCCTGGGAACGGTGCTTGTTGATGATTTGGTAATGGCATCGTATTTACAGGCAAATGCGCAGGGGTTGCAGGCAAAGCCGTACAGGCAGTCGATTTGCACAAAGGGCTTTTCCATTCGCTGAGCATCGGGAAGGGAAGGTTCCTGTATGATCTTTTGGGGGTGTTGCTGCGAATCGATATATTCCCTGGAGATGTTCAGGTAATCATCATAATTGAAGCGCGAGCTCATGTTTTCCAGGATCTCGTAGGCAACCTGTTTTCCACGCAGCACCGCGCTGGTGCCTTCGCCAATACGGATGGCATCGCCTGCCCCGTAGCACCTGCGGCCAAACATTTCGCGGCCTTTTTCAAGCAGGGCATCATCAGGCATCAGCCCCGTACAAATATTAATGGCATCGATGCCTTCGATGATCTTCTGTGTTCCTTCAATGGGATTAAAGTCTTTTGCCTCGGCAATGACAGCACCCCTGATGCCATCACCCTTTTCGTTGGGGATTGCTTCCAGTATCATGTGCGAGAGCATGATGGGAATGCCAAGTCGGCGTACTCTGTTGGCCTGGACCGGGAAGCCTCCCTCATGGGGCATGGCCTCGATAATGGCTTTCACCCGGGCTCCTGCCTGGGTGAGCTGATAGCTGGTCAGATAGCCAATATTGCCAGCACCCACTGTCAGAATGTTTTTTCCAAGCAGGGTAAGCTCGGTATTCATCATCTTCTGGATAACAGCTGCAGTATAAACTCCCGGCAGGTCATCGTTGTGAAAAGTAGGCAGAAAGGGAACAGCCCCGGTGGCTACAACAAAATGCTGGCAGTCGATATAAAAGATCTCCTGTGTTTTGAAATTTTTCACCGCCACGCGGTTGCCTTCGAAAATATCCCATACGGTGCTGTCGAGCATGATGCCGTCGTGGTTTTCACCTGCAAGCAAACCCGATATTTCGAACCCCCTGAGCCCGCCATATTTTTTTTCTTTTTCGAAGAAGAAAAACTGATGGGTTTGCATGTTGAATTGCCCCCCGATCTGGGCATTGCTGTCAACCACCAGGTTGCTGATTCCGTGCTGGTTCAGTATCTCGCGCGTGGCAAGGCCGGCTGGGCCTGCACCTACAATCACCACCTGGGTTTTAAAGACCCTCACTCCGGCCTCCCGGATATAGGGTACTGCAGGGGCAACATAATCGTGCGGGATCTCAGCTACTTCTTTAACCCCATCAACCTGGGTGATACAGATCCTTTTCACCTCGCCATCGACCAGCATTTCGCAGGCCCCGCACTTACCAATTCCGCACTCCAGGCTGCGCTTGCGGTTCTTCAGGCTATGGCTGTGAACAGGGTATCCTCCCTGGTGAAGAGCCGCTGCAATGGTAAAGCCTTTCTCACCGGTTACTTCCTTTCCATTGTAACGAAATACTACCTTTGGGCTCTCCTTGATCTCTATGATGGGATGCTGAGAAATCTTATGCATGGAATTCGTATTTTTATGAGCGGTTATGTAAGGTTTGTATGAATCTTGAATGTTTGGCACCTTCTGAAGCCTTGAAAAACAAGGGTTTTCCGGGCAAAGGTAATTCTTTTGGAAAATTTAAAATTCGCCCTCCTAAATTTAAACTGATTCTAAACAATATCTTCACAATCAATGATCATGCTACGAATAGCCTACAATCCCATTATTAATAAATTATTTTTTTCAACCAGCGCATTTCCCGATTCAGCTGTAAATGGCACGAAAAATGCCGAAGATATCCCGCGGCATCTTACCTTTGAACAAATTTGAGTAATTCATCAATCCTCCCAAAAAATGAAAAAATACGCTTACATACTATTTACTTTCGGACTGGTATTGCTGGCAGCAATCATATTCAGGTTTTTCTTTTTTTCGGTAACTCCCACTCAGCAAGCCCTCATTCAGGAAATTACTGTCTCGATACCTGTGTCTGAACAAAATCCCGGAACCATGATCAGTTTACCAAGCCCAATCTATGATGGATCAGTAAGCCTTGAAAAAACCCTCACCCTCAGGCGTTCGGTAAGGAGCTATCGCCAGGCTCCCCTGAGCCTGTTGGAAGTGTCTCAGCTTCTGTGGTCGGCGCAAGGCATAACCAACCAGAGGGGTTTTCGCACAGCCCCTTCGGCAGGAGCCACCTTCCCGCTCGATATGTTCATCATGGTGAACAATGTTGAAGGCCTGGCAAAAGGTATTTACCAGTATATGCCTCAGGAGCACAGCATCCGGATGGTACACCGCAATGATGTGGCAGCCGAGCTTGCCCGGGCATCCCTAAGCCAGTCGATGATTTCAGATGCGGGGGTTGTGATGATCTTTGCGGCCATTTTTGAACGCACCACTCAACGCTATGGTGAAAGAGGCATCCGGTATATACATAATGAGGTAGGACATGTTGGCCAAAACATCCACCTGCAAGCTGCAGCCCTTAACCTGGGCACAGTAGCCATTGGAGCCTACCGCGATGAGGAGGTGGAAACCATTCTGGATCTGGGCGATCAATACCGGGTGTTGTATATGATGCCTGTTGGTAAAATTTGATTTTGTAAATGAAAACAATAAAGGAGCTTTTCAAAATTGGCAATGGACCATCCAGCAGTCACACCATGGGTCCGCTGCGTGCTGCCGAACGTTTTGGCAATCGTTACCCCCAGGCCGACCGCTACCGGGTAATATTGTACGGAAGCCTTGCAGCTACCGGAACCGGCCACCTGACCGACAAGATACTGCAGGATTCATTCCACCCAAAGACCCTGGAACTGGTATGGCTGCCGGACCAGGAACTGCCGCTTCATCCCAATGGACTGGAGTTTGAGGCTTATGAAAAGCAACTGCTGCTGGAAAGATGGAGGGTATACAGCATCGGGGGCGGAGCCCTGATGGAAGAAGGAGAAGTAAACTCAATGGAGGAGAATGTTTACAAGCTCCACACCATGGAAGACATCCTGCAATGGTGCAATTCCCAGCAGAAAAACCTATGGAACTACGTAGCTGAAAATGATCTACCCGATACCTTTGATTACCTGGAGGAAGTTTGGCGGGTCATGAAGCAATCTGTTGAACGGGGCATAGAAGCCGAAGGGGTACTTCCCGGAGGGTTGAATCTTGTAAAGCGGGCCTCGGATTATTATGTAAAAAGTAAGACTTTTTCCGATATTTTGAAGCGCACCGGGTTTGCCTTTGCCTATGCCCTTGCTGTTTCGGAGGAAAATGCAAGCGGTGGTCGTATTGTAACAGCCCCAACCTGCGGATCGGCAGGTGTATTGCCGGCAGTGTTGTATTCGCTGCAGAAAACCTACAAACTATCGCACAAGCGCATAATTCGTGCTCTGGCAACAGCAGGGCTCATTGGCAACCTGATCCGCACCAATGCTTCCATTTCGGGAGCCGAGGTAGGGTGCCAGGGAGAGATTGGCAGCGCCTGCTCAATGGCTGCCGGCGCAGCCGTACAGTTGCTGGGAGGTTCGCCCCAGCAGGTGGAGTATGCCGCGGAAATGGGAATGGAGCACCACCTGGGCCTTACCTGCGACCCGGTAAACGGCCTTGTGCAGATACCCTGTATCGAGCGAAATGCCATGGCGGCCGTCAGAGCTATTGAGTGCGCTACTTACGCCCTGCTCTCCGACGGCAAACATCGCATCTCCTTTGATGATGTCATTAAAACAATGGCTCAGACAGGCCGCGATATGAACAGCCATTACCGTGAAACCAGCAAAGGTGGGCTAGCCATATACTGGAACAAGCAGAAATAAGCCGATGAAAATCAAAAAGGGAAAGGGGCTTAAAACCCCTTTCCCTTTTTGTGGCACCCGGGTTCAACCAGGTAAAACATTAAAAACCAAAAGAAATGGCAGAAAAAACCGAAAAGTTGTAGGGCAGCACTTTGCCCGAAAGCAGCACATTGTTAACCTGCGGCATCATAAAGATCTGACCGGTGGGTTCAAGATGCAGAGTCAGGCGGTTGGTTAATGGAAAAGACAGGGCAAATCCACCAATTGCAGAAAAGTTGATGGTTCTCATGCCATAGGTTTCCCCAATGGAAGCCTGCATAAAATTCCGGCCAAGGTATACTCCATTATCGAGCAGCCAGGTTCCCGAAATACCCCCCTTGAGATGAATCCCAAGAGGCATGTCTATAATTTTCAGACGAGCCACCAGGGGGATCTCCAAAAAGCTGGAGTACTGGCTAAGGCCATTGTCGCGAAATGCCAGGGATTTGGGATCCTGGTTGTTGATGAATTGCTTGTTGGTAAGAACCCTGAAAGATTGCCCGTCGGCAAAATACAGTGTGGGTTCCAGCAAACGGATGCTACCCTGGGAGGTAATGATCGTCTGCGGGTGAAAAGTTGAATGGGGATTCAGGTCAAACAGTGGAGCCCCATCAGGAGCATTGTACGACATGATCTCATTCAGATAAAGCCCCATGTTGCGGTAATTCATTCCGGTTTGGATTGACCATCGATCAGATATTCTTAGATCAACTGACAGGCCGTAACTCATGGTATACAGGGGTTCTTCAAGGCTCTCGAAGGGTATGCCGCCATAGCCGAATTTGCCCGGTTGAATCAGATGCCGGTAATTGTATTGTGTGATAACATGTGCCCCAAAAACAACACCTGGTTTTCGAACAGGCTCGGCAAACGCCAGTTCAAACAGTTGAACGGGGTTGTCATACCATATGGCAGTTGGTTCAGCTGCTTGCTGCCTGTAGGCCAGCATTTCTCCCTGGTTTATCGCCAGGGCAGCCAGCCTGCTGTTCATAGGCATCACAGCTTCAGCTGGCTTGAGTGCAGCAGGCCTGTCAGAGTCAGTGGTAACAAGAGGCATTTGGCCGGCAGACTCACCAGGCAGTGGGGCGATGGCAGAAGCCACAGCTACAGGATCATTGCTGCGGGTATAGGCATCACGGTAATTTTCCCCGGGAAGATGCTCACCCGTGGAAACAAGGACAGTTTGTGTATTGTCACCCAGAAACCACAGGGAGAACAATGCCGTGAAAAGGGCAGCAATAGCTGCAGCAGCCCGCATCCAAACTGAAAAACGGGAAGATATCGGAGTAACATTGATTTGTTTTTCAATGACCTGCCATGCCTCAGCGGGGGGTTCGGGTTGAAAATCCCTGAACCGCTCACTGATCTGGTTATCAAAATAATCTTTCGTGTTCATGACTTGCATTATATTGCCCGGACTATTAAACCCGGATCCTTGTTGATCTTTTGCTGCAACAATAGCCGCGCCCTCGAGAGGTTGGAGCGCGAGGTAGATTCAGAGATGCCCAGAAGTTCCCCGATTTCCTTATGATTATAACCCTCAATAGCAAAAAGGTTAAAAACCACCCGGTATTGATCGGGTAAGGTCTGTATCAGGGCCAGTATTTCATTTACACTAATACTTTGTATGCCGTCATTCTCATAGGATAAGCCGCCATTTTCACTGGCTTCCTCCACGGGCAGATGATATATACGCTCCCGGTATCTTTCGATGGCTGTATTCACAATGATTCTGCGAATCCAGCCTTCCAGACTGCCTTTATTACCAAAAGAAGAAAGATTCCGGAAAACTTTGATAAAACCCTCCTGGAGTACATCCTGGGCTTCTTCATAACTGGCAGCATACCTCAGGCATACCCCGAACATCTTGGAAGAGAACAGGGCATATAACCGGTATTGATCGCCTTTGTTATGATTCAGGCAACCTCTGATTATGTCGTCGAGGGACTTCACCTTGATGTGTTTCTATACAAAGATAAAGAATCTTTCAACACTTTTGAAATCGAGAACCAGGGGGAAATCCCTTACATTTATTTCAAAGAACGTTTTCCGGCAACTCCCTACCGGGGTTGATTGCTAAACTGATGCCCTCGGGCAGAGTAGATCACAATTTCCAGGTCATCAGAGTAATCCATGGCCATTTGTTCGATCTCTTCAAATTGATCCTCCCACACCATGACAAAAGAATTTCCCGGGCTCTGCTCCTGCCCTGGATCATAGGGATCCAACTGTAGGTTTCCGGAAATGATCCTAAAAAACCCATAATGCCCATCCTCAAGGCGGGGAATAACTGCCCCGGCTGCGAGCATTTTGTCATGGAAGCTTTCCCTTACATCGCTCTCTTCGTTCAGACGCCGCAGGTATCCCCAGATGTAGTCGTCTGAAACACGGAAAAATTCAGTATCCCCGAAATGCAAAAAACCATAATCCTGATCAATTGCAATATCCAGTTTGCTTTCCTGCAGATTGAAAACCGTATTTAAAACCCTTTTTTCGTATCTGAAATCCAACTTGAATTCATTGGTCAGGTTCTCCAGGAAAAACTGCCCCCTGGCTGGGGCTATAACAGTTATGCAAGTTGGAGGAATATATAAACCTTCAAGGGTAACTTCCATTCCCCCAGAAATAGCTGCAGTTGAAAAAATTATCTGGAAATTGTTGCATGGATATTCCTCCATTGTACGCATTGTAAGACAATATTGCCTTTGCTGCTGAGAGAAAACCTCCCGGATTTCGGCAACCAGCGGGGTAGGTAATTCTTCATAGGCCGATGTTTTGCGGCAACCCGATATGAATATCAGGAAAAGAATCACCAGAAGTAACTTTGCCCAACCTACTTTTGTTTTCATGGCAACCTCCTTTCCAGGTGCCGTTGTGTCAGCATTTGCGGGCAATAAAAAACCGGCAACCTGGATAAGAAGTTGCCGGAGGAAAACCATAAAAAAAATAAAAAAGGAGAACCTGGTTGGTTCGGTATAAGAGTTTCAGGAAAATGGCCGCTGGCAAGTTGAAGTTGGTTAATGTTGTTTTTCAGCTTCTCAATCTTCTTGGTGGAAAAGATAAAGTCTTGTGCGGCCATTACCGTATTCCCTGAAACGCATACAGAACCTATTAAAAAGGAAAACAGAGAGAAAAAAAAATAATGTTGTCCGTTTTTGGTGAAGTTCCTTATACAAAGAGCGCAAAAAACCAAAAAAAGCAATGCAAACAGCCTGTTCAATTTACCTTGTGGAAGTGTAAAATCCCTTAAGGCAACCCCCCTCCCATTCCAAATTTGCTTGTGCATAACCTGAATTCATTACCACGTTCCTTTTGGTTTCATACACAAGACGGTAAAACAGGACCAAACGCTGCGTGTCCGTCAAAAAAAAATAAAAAAATTGGAGCGCTACCAGCAAGTGCCTGTTAATCAAGGCACCGGAAAAGAAACAAACTTTATCAACCAGTCTGGTTTCAGAATGAGGTTACCTGTCGGTTTCCAGTTTCACGTAATCCAGCATCAGGTCCATATCAAAATCCTGTATCCCATACCTGCGCAGGTGCTTTCTGTCTTCTTTAAAGGAATTCTCAAAATCAGCAGGAGCTTTGGCCTTTTGCATTGCCCCCTTATAATGTTCAAATGCTTTGGCGGGTTGATTCAGGGCCCAATAAACATGGCCAAGATTCATCAGATCGTGCATATTGTCAGATTCCTGGCTAAGCAGCCTTTCCAGGTAATCGCGGGCGGTATCCAATTTACCCACAAGGAATGAACACCATGCCAGGGGCCTGCGGATCTTTACATTTTCAGGAGCCAGCACCTCCACCTTGAAATAATAATCCAGGGCTTCCTCAAACCGTTCCAGGTGGATCAGGCACTGCCCGATATTGGCCTGCACTTTCAAATCTTCGGGATCCTTTTTCTCCACCTGCCTGTAATAGTCAAGGGCTTCATCCCAGCGGTTCATGTACTTGCAGCAAAGAGCCATCTTGCGGATGATCCACAACCGGTCGGCTTCAATCAGGTCAGCCTTGCGGTAATAATCGTATGCCTTTGCAAAATCACCGGTTTTCTCATAACAGAATGCAATCTTCTCGTAAAGCTCAAGGCTCTCCTGCTCACCAGCCATGATGGCGGTAAATACCTTCAGGGCATGGGTGTAAAATTTCTTGTCAAAATAGAATTCAGCAATATTCCGTATGGTTTTTTGGTCGGAAACCAGGTGCTTGACAAATATTGTTTCATGCAGATCAAGATCCATGGAGAAAATATCGTCGAATTCACGGCGTCCGGGATAAAGCTTGAAGAACCTGTACAGATCCTGGAAGTACTGTGTATAAATGCTTCTGCTGCGGGCCATGCTGTTCAAAAGATCTTCATCTTTCTGCAATTCCGAAATATTCTGCATTTCGGCATTCAGCATGTTCATCATCATGGCTTTTTGCTGGTGAGGCACCAGAGAGAGGTTCAGGCAGAAGGAGTATTTATCGGAATTGCACATAAAATGGGTGGTCTCCAGTTTCTGGAACAGGGGCGAGAGATCAAGTTCCTGATCTTTTTCAAGTGGCTGCAGTGCCTGGTTGCTGGCATAAAAAGGTACCAGCCAGTTGCTGATCTCGCGAAAGAATGGGAACTGCTTCAATTGCGAAAAGGCGCTAATAAATACATCCATCCCCTCCATCTGCATCTCGGAGAATTCCGCAAGCTTATCCAGCAGGTCGGGGGCATCCTCAAATACGGTTTCCCAATCGGGATTTTTTTCCTCCCCTGATTCTTCCCTGAATATATTCTCAAGGTCGAGTTTCTGTTCAATGCGCGGCTTCATTTTCATCATGGCCGGCATGATCTCTTCTTCCCACTTCTTTTTTACGCTTTCCGTTTCCCTGGATTTGGTAAATTGTATTACTATGGCTTCAATATTCTTTTGTATCTGGGGGAAATCGCGCAGGTCCAGGGTATAGTTTTCCAGCTGCGGGTACAGGTAATACCGGTCGTTGTATTTCAGAAAACAGATAAACAATCCTACCATTGCCCGCTGCCATACCCTATCCTGTCGTTGTTTTACAAAACTAAACAGCAGCATAAATTTATTAACATCAAAAAATCGCATCAACCCCAGGCTCAGAGCGCTGACTATAAGTGCTTTGTCATGCCAGGGCAGCTGCCTCGAATGGCAGGCAGCGTTCAGCAATTCTATTTCGGCTTCGGTATACTTATCGGTCAACCAGATGATATTAAAGATCCGGTTCAGGGCCTGTTCGCGTGAAGGCAGGTCAGCCGTTTTCTCAAGGGGGATATCCCCCAGAAGGCCCTCGAGTTGATGATCGAAAGTAAGGTTTTCAAGAATACGAATGGCCTCCTTACGCTCCATGCGTTTTTCGCGCTCCAGGTGATGTTTCAGCCGATAAATCCCGGAAGAGGCAATATCGGTTAGCAGAAGCTCACGGAGTTCGTCGGCAAGCTCAAGAAGTGTACGGATCAGGTAAAAATAAACCTCCTCCCGCCTGGGATCTTTTACATCCGAAAAGGAATGCTTCAGAATATTCCGGTATGTACCCATCAATTCCTCAAGTCGTTCGTTGATGTATTCCCTGCTGGATTCTTTAACCATATTGCGGAGCAGAAAAACTGCCTGCCGAACCTTGCGGCTGTGAAGCAAGCTGCAGATGGCCTGATGATCTTTGATAACCTGTTGATGAAGCATACAAAATTTGCTTTGAGGGGTCTAAGTTAAATAAATAAAACGTGCTCTGATGGCCAATGTTCGCAAAGGCATTACTTTCTCAAAGTATACACCGCTCTGCCAATTGGAGGCAGCTTAGGTTGAACTTAACAAGGGCCAGGCCCATTCCTTCCCAGGCTGCCGAAAAGGCCCAAGTATTTCCAAATTGCTGCCTCCAATGCCCCGTTAGTGTTGAAGATTCATGAATGTGCCCATGAAGGGTCAGCATGGGCTGATGTTCTTCAATAAACTGCCGGATGGCCGTGCTTCCAACATGGGGGTCAACCGGTACGTTTTCATAAGTCACCCCATCCAGGGCTGCCCGGTCAAGAAAGCTGCCATGAGGGGGTGAATGAAAAAGAAAAATCGACTTTTCCATTGAGTTATTGCCCACAAACTGCTTCAAATCATCCCTTATAGTTGCATACTCAACATCCGAATCAGGGTCAGCAGTCCTGAATCCCTGCTCGGGGCCAATACAGCCGGGATCCACATACCTTGAAACGTCGTAACGCTCCCAATCCTTGAGCCGGAAGGGAGTGGGAGGCACAAACGAATAGCCCGTTACCCGGTACTGCCCCAGGTTGATGCTTCGGGCATGAATATATTCCCATACCTCCGATTGCTGGCAATCCACAAAGGCAGCCTCTTCCTTCCGGGGATCATCGTTGCCCATAATCATCAAGACCCTGGGATAATCATCTCCCAATTTCTCTTTCAGTCTCAGGAATTCCCTGCCAAGGAAATCCCTGACAAAATCAACAGGCTGGTTGTTGTCGTGGCGGCCAAAAAGACTGCCCGAAGGAAGCAGATCCCCCCCCAGGAATACGGCAAGGGGCCGCTCCTGTTCGATGCTGTCAAACAGCTTCTGGTATTTACTGATTTTCCCGTGAAGATCGGATGCAAACAAACACAGGTCTTTCATGTGATGGTTGATTTTTTCAGAAGCCTGGCCCCGTTGACCGGGTTGTTGATCATAATGGCAAAGCTGTTGCCCTGACGGATGTCTTCATCCGTAATGATATGCAAATCAATCAGGCTTCCGTGGGTTTGGTATCCGGTTTTCTGATTGTTGATTAGGGTCAGGCAAATACCCCACCCTTCAAAGAAAGAAACAAGTCGTTCATTTACCGAGGGATCATCCAGGCAATGAGCCAAAAGGTCAATATCTGAGCAGGGCCCTGCTTCCCGGGTTTTTACACTCCCTATCAGGTAAAGGGCTTTTACGCCATAGCGCTCCATGTCGAGGCTCTCGGCCATTGCCTGAACCACCTGCTCGCGCCATGAGGCGTGATCTGCTTCTTCTGTAATATATTCTGCAAATGGCATATTTCAGCAACCAATTCTGAGATATTCAGGTTGAAAAGGTACAAAAAATATGTTGTAAAAAAAAGCTGCCCCCCCTTCAGGAAGCAGCCTTTGAATTCAGGTTAATTTATGTCAGGGATAGAAGATGGGGCCTTCGATGCCCAAAGGCAGCCCGGCCATGATCCATGCTACAAACATGGGAATCCTTACCAGCATAAATGCTATGGTATAAGGCAGCATCATAGAAATGAGCGTACCAATACCCACGTCCTTGCTGTACTTCTGTGCGAAGACGATCACAAGGGGAAAATAGGGCAGCAGCGGAGTAAGGATGTTTGAGTAAGAGTCACCGATACGGTAAGCAGCTTGCGTTACCTCGGGAGAGAAGCCCATGAGCATGAGCATAGGCACGAAAATGGGAGCAAGAAGAGCCCACTTGGCTGAGGCGCTACCCATTATCAGGTTCACCACAGAAGCGATCAGAATAAAGGCCACCAGCAGCGGGATGCCAGTAAAGCCAATGGCATTCAGCCCGTCGGAACCTTTCACGGCAAGCACGCTTCCCAGGTTCGACCAGTTGAAGTAAGCCACAAATTGTGCGGCAACAAAGGCGATCACTATATACATGCCCATAGTAGACATGGCTTTGGCGGTCATATTGGTTACATCCTTATCACTTTTAATGGTTTTGGAAACAATGCCATAAACCAGGCCGGCGATGAAGAAAATAAAGAACATGATGGGCACCAGGGAGTTGTAGAAGGGGCTCATGCTGGGAACTCCCGTTTCGGGATGGGGCTCCCCGCGCAGCAGGCCATTGGCAGGAATTATAGTTACTGCAACCAGAGCAAGAACCACCAGAACAGAGATCAACGACCATTTCAGGGCGCGGCGCTCCTCGGGAAGAACGTTATTGGTAGTTTCAACTACCATACCTCCTTCAGGTTTGTATTCACCCAGACGGGGAACCAGTATCTTCTCGGTTACCCAGGTGCCGGCTATGCCCACAAAAGGAACCGAGGCAGCCATAAAGTAATAATTCGAAAGGGGATTCACCGTATAGGCCGGATCAATCAGGTTTGCAGCTGGCTCGGTAAAGGCAGCGATCATCGGATCCAGGCCCGTTGGCAGAAAATTTGCCCCGAATCCACCCGATACCCCGGCAAAGGCTGCCGCGATACCAGCCAGCGGATGCCGGCCCATCCCCATGAATATGGCAGCTCCCATTGGTATGAGTACTACGTAGCCAGCATCAGCGGCTACCGAACTGATCATACCTGCCACCACGATAGAAAAAGTGATCAAGTAGGAAGGAACCTTGGATACAAACACCCGCAGGGCGACTGATACCATTCCGGTATGCTCGGCTACCCCGATACCCAGCATCACTACCAGAACAAGACCCAGGGGAGGAAAAGTGGCAAAGACACTTACCATATTGGTAAATATTCGCTGAACACCTTCCTTGGTCAATAGATTTTGTACAACTATGCTATCGGCTGCAACTCCTGTGTCGCCTCCCGTTCCTGGACGGGGAACCGAAATTCCTCCAAATATCCATGATAGCAGCAAAACAACCACCATCAGGATGGCAAACAGGGTTACAGGTTGTGGCAGCTTATTGCCAACTACCTCTATTTTATCTAAAATTTTCTTGAACACGCCCCCCTGGGAGCTATTATCTTGTGTCATGTGATGAATTAATTGGTTTTCAGTTACTTTTTTTTGCCACGCCAAAAATAAACCATTCAGCATCTCCAGCAAAATTTATCCGAAGATTTCAACAAGAATTTGGCAATCCGCAGCAGGGCATAATTTTTGCCATTCCATAAAAGAACAAATGAACAGGCAAGTAGAATTGACGAGCACAGCAACCCTTGCCATGAAAAATTCCCGGAAGTAAAATATTTAATTAACGGATTATGGTCACCGCTCCGTGTGCTTCACGGCGTTGGCCAAGACGGGTATAGGTAAGCACATAATAATAGACCCCGTTTGGCTGATTGGCCCCATCCCACCAGTTGCCGTAATAATCGTTATGTTCGAATACCCGTTTTCCCCATCTGTTGAAAATGGCGATTTTTGATCCGGGATAATGCTCCAGGTTGAGTATTTCAAACAGATCGTTGATCCCGTCACCATTGGGAGTAAACACGTTGGGAATGGTCAGGAGGCATTCCTGGGTAGTGAGCTGCAGGTTAAAGGAGGCCGAGCAACCAATAAGTGTATCGGTTACCAGAACGATATAATTGGCAGGATTTAATACCAACAGGCTGTCGTAAGTTGCCCCGGGTATATCAACAGAGGGACCTGTGCCACCCATAGCCCATTGATATATCCAGTGACGCGGGTTGCCATTGGATGCTACCACCCGGAAAAGGGCCGAGTCGCCTTCACACACCGGAACTTCAGGAGTAGAAAGGATTTCAGCCTGGGGAACAGGCAATATTTCAACCCCTACTAAGGTATCATACTGGCAGCCAAAGTCGTCCATAACCATAAAGGTAAAATCATAGTTCCCCGGCTGGGAGAGTGTCACGGCATTGGGTTTGTCAACGGGCTGGTTTCCCCTGTACCACTGGGAAGAAACTATCTGCGGAGAAAAGATCAGCGAAGGGGGATAGAAAGAGTCGGCAAAAAGCAGCGACCAGCCAAAGATATGGCCGTTTTCACCTTCTTGGGTGTCCTGGACCCTAAGGGTCCATCTTCCGTTCATTGGCGAACCTGCAAAGCCATCCAACGATTGATTGGGAGTATAGCTTCCTGCAGGAAGGTAAGCAGCGTTGAAATAATAATTGCCCGCCTGGTCGGTATATTCATGATACAGCGGTGTGGTTTGGTCCATGGTGCCCAGCTGGGGGGTGGGCGAAAAACAATAATTATATCCCTTACCAGGTGTAACATGATCCCACACTACGGGCTCACCAAGGTGAGCAGTCCCGGCACCGGGGGTTTTTAATAATACCCTTTTGCCATCAGGGGCTTCCAGCTCAAATTGAAGCTGCCCGAAGGAGGCATGTTCCAGCTGAAGGCAGACATGACGAAAATCAACGGCAGATTGGACCTGTGTCCCGTCAGGAAAAACATCGAAAACCAGAGATGACTCATAATAGGCTCCCGTGCCATCGGGTATTGACATGGTTTGTTGCACCCCGGTGGAAAAACCTGTCCAGATGGTGGGTGTTGCCACCCCCTGCAGGGAAAAAGGGCTTCCTGCACATATCCCGGAAGATGAGATGCTTGTACCTCCAAATGAAGGAACGGTTCCTATTCGTACCGTTTGAACCGTAGAAGCCTGGCAATCGCGTGCCAGATCCCGGGCCGAAAGCTGAATTTCGTATGCCCCTATGCCCGGAAAAGTATGGGTTACCTGCTGGCCCGTGTAAGAAAAACCATCAATGAGCCAGGAGTATTCCATAAGGGCAGGATCAATGCTGATGTTGTTCCCATAGCCCGGAGAAGCAGTAAATACCACGGCTCCCTGCCCGGGACAGAAATCAAATTTCCCTTCCTGGGAGATTACCTGTACAAAGAACGATTTGCAGTTGGTCTGCCCAAAGCTGCCCAGGCTGATGGAAAGCATCAGCATTATCAGAATCATGCGGGGTTGGATCATAAATTGCAGGTTTACCAGTCATTGTTGTGACAACGCAGCTTTTTACAAATTATTGAGCCACGAAGCGATTCGCTGATGATGCTAAATTAATTTATTTCAAAGTAATAAGAAAAAATTTTCACCAAAAGGGTGAAGATCCAGGTTGCGGGAAAACACCATCCGGGAATATGCACCAGGAATTTTCAATTCCTTCAGCATGAAGTCCAAACAAATTGTCGGTAATATTAGTTAATAATTGTAATTTTGCAGCCTGAATAACAGGCTTTCAAACAAAGGGTTTATAGTTCAGAAAATCAGGCAGCAACAACAGCAGCATTAAAGCATCGCTGATTCATTCACTCAGTAATTTCGATGAATAGTATCCGGAATTTTTGTATTATCGCGCACATTGACCACGGCAAAAGCACCCTTGCCGACAGGCTGTTGCAAACTACCAACACCATTGCAGACCGGGATTTCCAGGACCAGCTCCTGGATAACATGGATCTGGAGCGCGAGCGTGGCATTACCATCAAGAGCCACGCCATACAAATGGATTACGAATTCGAGGGAGTTCAATACAAGCTCAACCTGATCGATACCCCCGGGCATGTGGATTTCAGCTATGAGGTATCGCGATCCATTGCAGCCTGTGAAGGGGCGTTACTGGTGGTGGATGCTTCCCAGGGCATTGAGGCCCAAACCATCTCCAACCTGTATCTTGCCCTTGAACACGACCTGGTGATCATCCCGGTATTAAACAAGATGGACCTGCCGGGTGCCATGCCCGAGGAGGTTGCCGATCAGATAGTGGAACTTACTGGCTGCGATTATGATGATATTATCCCTGCCAGCGGAAAAACCGGTCTTGGCATCGAAAACATCCTGGAGGCCATCATCCGGCGTATTCCTCCTCCGGTAGGTGATCCCGGGGCACCGCTGCGGGCCCTGATCTTCGATTCGATGTACAACTCCTTCCGGGGTGTGATTGCCTATTTCCGTATCCTGAATGGCACCATCAGCCAGGGGGACCATGTTAAATTCATGGCCACCAAAAAAGAATATCATGCCGATGAGATCGGGGTTTTGAAAATGTCACAGGTTTCCAAAAAAACCCTCAGCGCTGGCGATGTAGGCTACATCATCTCGGGAATAAAAGATGCTCGCGAAGTTAAGGTAGGCGATACCATAACCCACGTAAAACGACCCAGTGATGAACCCATTCATGGTTTTGAGAACGTAAAACCTATGGTGTTTGCCGGCTTGTATCCCGTGGACACTGAAGAATATGAAGAACTTCGCACTGCCATGGAAAAACTCCAGCTCAATGATGCCTCCCTGACCTTTGAACCCGAGACATCGGCTGCTTTGGGCTTTGGCTTCCGCTGCGGCTTTCTGGGAATGCTGCATATGGAAATCGTTCAGGAACGCCTGGAAAGAGAATTTGACATGACGGTGATCACTACCGTTCCCAACGTTTCATACAAGGCATACACCACCCGTAAAGGGCAGGTTGTTGTAAACAACCCCTCGGATCTTCCCGGGCCAAACGAACTCGATTATATTGAGGAACCTTTTATCACTGCCCAGATCATCACCAAGTCGGAATACATTGGCGCAATTATGACCCTTTGCCTTGAAAAGCGAGGCGTAGTCAAAAACCAGGTATACCTGACTACCGACAGGGTGGAAATGACCTTCGAGATGCCCCTGGCCGAAATCGTTTTTGATTTCTACGACAGGCTCAAGACCATTTCCAGGGGTTATGCCTCCTTCGACTACCATCCAACAGGATATAAAACCTCCAACCTGGTGAAGCTCGATATTCTGCTCAACGGCGAACAGGTGGATGCCCTCTCTGCCCTTATCCACCGCGACAATGCCTATGAGTTTGGGAAGAAGATCTGCGAAAAGCTGCGCTCTCTCATCCCGCGCCAGCAGTTCGATATTGCAATCCAGGCAGGTATCGGTGCCAAGATTATTGCACGCGAAACGGTGAAAGCCCTTCGCAAGGATGTGACCGCAAAATGCTACGGTGGGGATATTACCCGAAAACGCAAGCTGCTTGAAAAACAAAAGAAAGGAAAAAAACGCATGCGCCAGGTGGGCAATGTGGAAGTGCCCCAGGAGGCTTTCATGGCCGTGCTCAAGCTTGATTAACCACCGGCAGCCCTATCAGTTTACCAAATTCTGAAAAACCTTCTCCCTGACCATTTCATCCCTGGGAAAGGCTAAACCATCATTTGAATCCATTCGAATCCGCCCGGCCTTGTATCGGACTTGTATCGGACTTGTATCGGACTTGACCCGGGATTTTTTGACCAAAAACTGTGGATTTGGAAAAAAGACGGCTGACTTTTTTCAATCCTCAGTTTCTTCAGCCTCCTTCTGAGAGAGTCCTGCCACCACGATGACAATTTCCCCTTTTACAGTTCCTTTTTCAAAATGAGCGATGAGTTCCTGCAGGCTTCCGCGGGCATTCTCCTCGTGCAGCTTGCTGATCTCGCGCGATACGCTGGCCTGCCGCCGGGGCCCGAACACCTCGCTGAAGGCCGCAAGGGTTTTCAGCAACCGGTGAGGTGACTCGTAGAATATCATGGTGCGTGTTTCCATGGCCAGTTGCTCCAGCCGGGTCTTACGTCCTTTTTTAACCGGCAGAAAGCCTTCAAAACAAAACCTGTCGGAAGGAAGCCCCGAGTTGACAAGGGCCGGAACAAAAGCCGTAGCTCCCGGCAAGCACTCCACCTCAATGCCCTGCCTGATGCATTCGCGCACCAGCAGGAAACCCGGATCGGAAACCGATGGGGTACCCGCATCACTCACCAGGGCAATATTCATGCCCGACTGAAGCTTTCCAATAACAGAGGCCAGAGTTTTGTGTTCATTAAAAAGATGGTGAGCCTGCATACGAACCCGGATGTCGTAATGCTGCAGAAGCTTCAAAGTGGTACGCGTATCTTCAGCAAGAAGCAGGTCGGCTTGCTGAAGAATGCGAACCGCCCGGTAGGTCATATCTTCCAGGTTGCCTATGGGGGTAGGAACAATATAGAGCTTTGCCATAAGCTGTTTTGAAGATCATCAGGAATTCATGTACCTGCGCTGAACAAAATTGGCCAGTTTTTCGATGGTGGCAGCCGAACGCGTGTGATCCCAGGAATGGGCCTGGTTGAGCTCGTTCAGATAATTAAATGCACCCTGAACATCCTGAAAATTGTTCAGGTTGTTGACCACTTCGTTATATACCTGTATATTGCCATGGAACAGCTCATTGATAAACAGAAACTTATCGTTCACTCCAATGGCCTCACGCAGGTTGGCAATGGGTTGTTGCTGCATGCGGGTGCCGATTGACGAATCGTTACGGTTTTGGGAGATTCGCTGGTGCAAGGAATTTTCCTGGCTTTTGAACTGATCGCCGATTGCTTTTTCCACAGGTTCCGAAAAAAGGTCGATGATTGCTTTAGGAGCCTGGGGTTTTGCAGCCTGGGCAAGGGGTACATTTTGGGCCTTAATGGGTAAAGTTTTTTGTATTCCGTTTTCAGTATCAGGCTTTATTGAAGCAGCGGTCGTCATTGGATTTTGAGGGGGTTGTTGTTCAGGCTGCGGATCAGCAGCGGGTATCACCCCGGGCATTCCGGGGTCGGCAGCAACAAATTCCTGCCTGGATTTTTCGGGTGCCGGGGGTACCTCGGGCTGCCTGATAGGCTGTGGAGGCACTTCCTCGGGCCGCGGCTGGGGGGGGACCTCTTCGGGTTGGGGATGGGGAGGTACTTCCTCTGGACTCGGAGGGAATTCTTCCGGACGGGGGGGCACCTCTTCAGGCTGCTGCATTTGCGGTTGGGCAGGCCCATGAGAAGATGCTTTTTCCTCCCGGTTATTACCTTGCTCTGAAGCCGGTTGGCCAGAATCTGCCTGCTGAACAAATTCCGGGCTGCCGGCAGCGGAAACCACCTCTGATACGGGCCCTTCCAATGAAGGCTGATTGTTTTCGATAGACTTCCTTAATCGTGCATATTCGCGGTAAAGCTGCCGAAGATCCTCCATCACCAGGTCAATATCCAGCAGGGGATCTCCCCCGACTGGATTGTTGATCTGCAGAGAGCGTTCCATGACCTCTTCAAGCAAATTTGCGATATTTTCCCTGACCTTGGATTGATTTTTCATTAGAATGGATATTTTATGCAATTTTGGTAAATCTCTGAAACACGCGCACAATCGATTCTTCCGCTTTTACTGCAAAAATTAAACCGGAGGTGTAATATGTATAAGGAAAAAATCAAATCAAAATTGTGTAAAGTTTATGTTTATTTTTGTGCGCCGGCTGCAGCGGTTGTTTGAATAATTATCAAAGATACGAGAAAAATCCCTTATATGTTTCTGGAAAAAGATATAGATCGTTCGCGTTTAAGAGGTTATATTGAAGTCATATGCGGGAGCATGTTTTCGGGGAAAACCGAGGAACTGATCCGGCGCCTGAAGCGCGCGCGCATTGCCCGGTTAAAGGTCGAGATCTTCAAGCCGGCCATCGATGTACGTTACGATGAACAGAAAGTAGTATCGCATGATGCCAACTCTATTCTTTCGACTCCTGTTCCTTCCTCTTCCAACATTCTTCTGCTGGCCAATGATGTGGACGTGGTGGGCATTGATGAGGCGCAATTTTTTGATTCCCAGCTGCCAAATGTTTGTCAACAGCTTGCCAACAGCGGCATCCGAGTGATTGTGGCAGGCCTGGATATGGACTTCATGGGAAAGCCCTTTGGCCCCATGCCGGCCCTGCTGGCCATGGCCGAGTACATTACCAAAGTGCACGCCATCTGTGTGAAATGCGGCGCCCTGGCCCAATATTCACACCGCACCATAGTAAACGACAAACTGGTACTGCTTGGCGAGACCGATGTGTATGAACCCCTGTGCAGGCAATGCTATGTCAGGGAAATGAAAACCTAAGGCTAATCCTTCAGCCTTTTCTTTAATTCCTTGCCCTGTTGTTCGTATCCGGGTTTTCCCAGCAGTGCAAACATGTTTTTCTTATAGGCTTCAACTCCTGGCTGATCAAACGGATTCACATCCAGCATATACCCGCTGATGGCGCAGCTCATCTCGAAGAAATAAACCAGCTGTCCCAGGTTGTATTCATTCAGTTCAGGAACCGAGATTTCAAGGTTGGGCACTCCCCCGTCGACATGCGCCAGCATGGTACCCTGCATGGCCATACGGTTCACATAACTGATCCTTTTGCCGGCAATGAAATTCAGCCCGTCGAGATCTTCGTCCTCCCCGGGAATAAGAAGCTGCTTACTGCTGTTTTCAATGATAAGGGTTGTTTCAAAAATGTTGCGCAATCCTTCCTGGATATACTGGCCCATGGAATGCAGGTCGGTGGTGAAACCCACTCCTGCCGGAAAGATTCCTTTGTTTTCCTTGCCTTCACTTTCTCCGAAAAGCTGCTTCCACCATTCAATCAGGTAAAACAGCCTGGGGTTGTAGCTGGCCATGATCTCGATGGTCTTTCCCTTGCGGTATAGCATGTTGCGCACCACGGCATATTGCGCGGCCAAATTTGTTTTCAACGAATCCTCCTTCTGCAGGTATTCCTCCATGATACGGGCCCCTTTTATGAGCCCGGTAATGTCGAGGCCGGCTGCTGCAATGGGAAGCAGGCCCACCGGGGTCAGCACCGAGTACCTTCCTCCCACATCATCAGGTATCACGTAGGATGAATAACCTTTGGCATCAGCCAGCTTGCGCAGGGCCCCCGAGGAGGCGTCGGTGATTGCAAAAATGCGCCGGGAAGCCTGCACGGCCCCGTACTTTCTTTCCATATGGTTTTTCAGCAACCTGAAGGCAATGGCCGGCTCGGTAGTAGTGCCCGATTTGGAGATCACAATGATGCTGTAGTCAATCTGATCAAGCACCTCAAGCAAACCTGCCAGGTAATCCGCATCCAGGTGATGGCCGGCATAATATACTTTCATCTGCTGCTTGTCATTATCCAGGGAATTACCTGCACCTTCTATCACAGCACGAGCACCCAGGTATGAACCCCCGATACCCACGATGACAACCGCAGCCGACTGCTGCCTGATCTTTCGGGCATCCTGAAGGATGCGATCCAGAAGCTCGTCCGATGTTTTTGAGGGAAGATCCGTCCAGCCCAGGAAATCATTCCCCTTGCCCTGCCGGTTGTAAATGTTTCCCAGGTGAAGCTTCACCTCGCTTTCAAAAAGACTGATATCTTCCTGATCAATAAAAGGTTGCACCTTATCAAAAGCAAACTTAATATCCATGATTTACGATTAAATATATCTTACGAAAATACGAAATAATCAGGCTTGTTCTTGTTTCTGTGCTTTAAAAATTTTTCATGAAACCCTTAACAGGGACCCTAAGGGTTCTTTCATTGGCAGTCGGCATCCCGCGCGCGCCACCAAAAAAAAGAAAAGGCTGCATCAAACGACACAGCCTCTTAATCCTATAACAGGGTATTTTTACAATTTCCTTGCAATCTCTACTGTTTCGAAAGCTTCGATGAAATCGCCTACTTTAATATCGTTGAAGCGATCGATGTTCAATCCGCATTCGTAACCCGAAGAAACTTCGCGTACATCATCCTTGAATCTTTTCAGGGATCCCAGGTAGCCGGTATAGACCACGATACCATTGCGAATAAGGCGGATCTGGTGATTTCTGTGGATCTTTCCGTCCAAAACCATACAACCAGCCACTGTACCAACCTTTGTGATTTTGAAGGTATCGCGCACCTCGAGGTTTGCCACGATCTTCTCCTCGATCTCCGGAGAAAGCATCCCCTCAATAGCCGACTTGATCTCGTTGATGGCATTGTAGATAATGCTGTAAAGGCGGATGTCGATTTCTTCCTGTTCGGCCAGCTTGCGGGCTGCCACAGAAGGCCTTACCTGGAAACCAACAATAATGGCGTTTGAGGCAGATGCCAGCAGTACGTCGCCCTCGGTGATCTGTCCCACGGCCTTGTGGATGATGTTCACCTGTATCTCCTCGGTAGATAGTTTCAACAGGGAGTCGCCAAGGGCTTCCACCGAGCCGTCCACGTCACCCTTGATAATGATGTTAAGCTCTTTGAAATCGCCGATGGCAATACGACGCCCGATCTCGTCCAAAGTAATATGCTTCTGGGTACGCAGGCCTTGTTCGCGCAGCAGCTGCTGACGCTTGGTGGTAATGTTACGGGCTTCACTCTCACTGCTCATCACCATGAAAGTATCGCCTGCCTGGGGAGCGCCATCCAGACCCAGAATCAGGGCAGGAGTGGCAGGGCCTGCCTCGCGTATACGTTGCTGGCGTTCGTTGAACATGGCCTTTACCTTACCATGGGTAACCCCGGCCACCACAATATCGCCCACCTTCAGGGTGCCATTCTGCACCAGGATGGTAGAAATATAACCACGACCCTTGTCAAGGGATGATTCAATAACGGTACCCGATGCCTTGCGTACCGGGTTGGCTTTCAGGTCGAGAAGCTCGGCTTCCAGCAATACTTTTTCAAGCAGCAGATCAATGTTGATGCCATTCTTGGCCGATATTTCCTGGCTCTGGTATTTACCGCCCCAGTCTTCAACTAAAATGTTGATATTGGCCAGGCCTTCCTTTACTTTTTCAACATTGGCGTTTGCCTTATCGATCTTGTTGATGGCGATCACTATGGGCACTCCTGCAGCCTGGGCATGGTTGATGGCCTCGATTGTCTGCGGCATCACCTGGTCGTCGGCCGCCACTACAATGATGGCCACGTCGGTTACCTTGGCACCCCTTGCACGCATAGCCGTAAAGGCTTCATGACCGGGAGTATCCAGGAATGTAATGGTTTTTCCATCTTCAAGATTCACTGAATAGGCACCGATATGCTGGGTAATACCACCTGCCTCACCGGCAATTACGTTGGCATGCCTTATCTGGTCGAGCAAGGAGGTTTTCCCGTGGTCAACGTGCCCCATAACAGTTACGATGGGAGCGCGCGAACGAAGGTCTGCGGGATCATCGGGCTCTTCCTCCAATCCTTCCTGGGCATCCACCCCTACAAACTCAACATCATAGCCAAACTCATCAGCAATGATGGTGATGGATTCGGCATCCAGACGCTGGTTGATGGAAATGAACATCCCCATACTCATACAAGTAGAGATGATTTCGTTGACCGATACGTTCATCAGGTTAGCCAGTTCGGCAGCCGACACAAATTCGGTTACCTTCAGAATCTTTTCTTCGCTGGCTGAGAGTTCGGCATCACGTTCTTTCTGCTGCTGGATAATGTCGCGTTTCAGGCGGCGATGCTTTGAGGCCCTTGATTTCTTGGTTCCGCTAAGGCTGGCCAAAGTCTCGCGGATCTGCTTGGCAATATCTTCGTCCGATACCTCGGGGCGAATAAAATCTTTGCGTGCTGGTCTTTTTTTATCATCGCGCGCAGGGGGCCTGGTGGCTGTTTGACCCGCCGGGCTTGCCTGTCCCTGCCCTTGCTGGGGTGTCTCCTCTGTTTTCTCCTTGCGGATGCGTTTGCGCTTGCGTTTTTTTGTCTTGGAAACATCCGATGAGGAAGCCACAGGCTTCTTGGAGGCTTCCCTGGGTTGGGGCAGATCCATCTTTCCCAGGATAGTGACCCCTTCAAGTTTTCTGACAGGTTGCTTGAAGATCCCGTTCTTATCGGTTTCTCCCATGGCTTGCTCAGCCGGGGGCTGTTCGGCTTTCTCCTGAGGTGGGGGAGTTTCTTCAGGGGTTTCTTTAACGGGCTGTTCAGGGGCAGCTGCCTGAGGTTGTTTCTCTTCGGGTTTTTCTTCCTGCTGGGGAGGAGTTTCTTTTTTAGGCTCCTTTTTCTTGGTTTGTTCTTCCAGATCAATTTTTCCAAGAATCTTCAGCCCCCCTGAAGCAGGCTCTTTTTCAGAGGGTTTTTCTATCTGCTGTTCCTCTGCAGGAGTTTCGGCAGGGGGGGCAGGTTTTTGAGGGGTTTCCGTTTGAACGGGCTTTACCTCCTCCGAAACAGGTTCTTTCGGGGCGGGTGCCTCGGCAGGCTTGGGGGCAGGCTTCTGACCAAGCTCCGAGGGTTCAAGCTTGCCCACTATCTTTAAACCAATGGCAGGAGTTTTAACAGGCTCAGGGCGTTTTTCCTCATGACCTGATTTGGTATCCTTAATAAACAATTCCTTTTCCTCAGGCTCTTCCTGGGAATCAGCTGATTTCTCAGCTTTCTTTTCCTCTCCCAGGGAGATGGATTCGCGTTTGGCCAGGTTCAGCCCTGCCTTAAGGGTAGCCTCCTTAAGGGTCTTTTCACTCTGAAACTCTTTTACCAGCAAGCCATAGGCATCCTCAGGGATCTTCGCATTGGGGTTGTTCTCCACTGTGAAGCCTTTTTTGTGAAGAAATTCAACAATGGTACTGGTTCCAATATTGAACTCCCTGGCAATTTTACTTAAACGCAATATTTTAACGCCTTCGGTCATAGTAAGGATTTGGTTATCAACAAGTTTTATCGGCACAAAAAATGGGCCGAAAAACGATTCTTATTCAAATTCAGCGCGCAGTATACGCATTACTTCCCTAACGGTTTCCTCCTCCAGGTCGGTTCTTTTCACAAGATCCTCCACGGGAAGATTCAGTACGCTCTTGGCAGTATCGCAACCAATGGCCTTGAGTTCATCAAGGATCCAGCCATCAATTTCATCGGCAAACTCAATAATGTCAACGTCTTCGGTTTCCACCTCGGCATCGCGGTATACATCGATTTCATAACCGGTAAGCGATCCGGCCAGTTTGATGTTAAAGCCACCTTTCCCAATTGCCAGCGAAACCTGGTCGGGCTTGAGGAACACTTCGGCGCGTTTGTTCTTCTCATCAATTGAGATCGAATTGATCTTTGCCGGGCTTAATGCCCTGGAGATAAAAAGGCTGGGATTGGTGGTGAAGTTGATCACGTCGATGTTCTCGTTGCGCAATTCACGTACAATACCATGTATCCTGGACCCTTTCATTCCAACGCATGCACCTACCGGGTCGATACGATCGTCGTACGATTCAACGGCAATCTTGGCCCTTTCACCGGGAACACGCACGATCTTCTTCACCGAGATCAGCCCGTCGTAAACCTCGGGCACTTCCTGCTCCAGAAGCCGCTCCAGGAATGTGGGAGAGGTGCGGGAAAGGATCACCAGGGGGTTGTTGTTTTTGATCTCAACCCTTGAAACCACTGCCCTAAGGGTATCACCCTTACGGAAGAAGTCGGATGGAATCTGTTCGGTTTTGGGAAGAATCAGCTCTATGCCTTCATCATCCATGCAAAGGATCTCTTTTTTCCATACCTGATAAACCTCGGCGGTAATCAACTCTCCAACCCTTTCCTGGTATTTCTTGTATATCCCGTCTTTTTCAAGCTCCAGGATCTTGCTGGCCAGGTTCTGGCGGATAGCCAGTATCTCGCGGCGGCCGAAATCGCCCATGCGCACAGGCTCGGACACCTCCTCGCCAATCTCAAAATCAGGTTCTATCTTGATAGCCTCAGAGTATGCAATCTCAGCATTGGGGTCTTCAACTTCCCCATCATCCACAATGGTACGGTTGCGCCATACTTCAAGGTCGCCCTTGTCGATATTCACGATGATGTCAAAATTATCGGCCGACCCGTATTTCTTGATCAGCATATTGCGGAAGACATCTTCCAGGATCAGCATCATGGTAGAGCGGTCGATATTTTTAAATTCTTTGAATTCCGAAAACGACTCAACCAAATTGATATTTTCCATGGTCTAAAGACAGTTAAATAGAACTTCTAGGCTACTTATATATTATTTAAATGAGGGCTGGATCTTGGCCTGAACGATCTCCTCAAAGGGGATGAACACCTCGGCCTCCAGGGGCTCCTTTAGTTTTTTCTTGTCCTTTGGCAACACCCTTTCCACCAGGATGCCATCGGGCTGCACCGCCAGGAGTTTTCCCCTTAGGCGGTTGTCGTTACTTCGTTCAATGGCAATGCTGCGCCCAATATTGTTATGATACTGCCGGGGCAACACCAGGGGAGTACCTACACCAACGGATGAAACCTCCAGCTCGAAATCCTCCTGGTCGCGATCAAAGAAGGTTAGAATATGCCGGCTTAATGCCACACAATCCGATATCTGCACCCCCTGATCCCCATCGATAGAAACAAGCACCTTATTGCCCCGGCTGACTGAAATATCAACCAGGAAAAGGCTGCTATCCTGAAGGTATTCCTCAACAATTGAGGCTACTTTGCTTTTGTTGATCATATAAATTATGCCTAATAAAAGAGGGGACGGTATTGCCCCCTCTCAAACTGGCGTTTGCAATTTCTGCGCAAAGGTAATATTTTTTTTCCATATTGAAAAAAAACATCCCTGTTTTTTAAGGCATTAGCCTTATGGCTGCTACGACATCTAGTACCCTGATATATACAACTGGTAATAGGTATCGAAAATATTACTGGCGCGTTGTTCCAGTTCGGGCTGTTCGAATTCCTTTGTTGCCAGGGAAATGCGCTGCATAACAGCCAGGGCCTCCTGCTTGCTGCGGTCGATCATGTCGGCCCGTCGGCCCCTGAAGCTGAAGTAATATCTCAGGTTTTGCTCGTACAGGTCGGTCATGCGTTCCATGATCTGGTTGCCCTTGTCAAAGGCTCCAGCTTCATAATAAGTTTCGGCAATGAGCATGTTGAAATAATTGTACGGCACATTATATTCGGGCATCATCTGAACCGCCCTGTCAAGGACTGCCACGGCCGAATCTGTCTGATTCTCTGCCAGCAGGGCAGCGGCCAGCCTCTGGAAGATGTTGCGGTAGTTGACCGAGATGCGCAGGTGATCCTCGTTCAGGTAAACCCCCTCACGTTCCATGTTGCCCCAGGCAAAGTTGTTCATCAGCTTGTCGTACAATATGCGGGTGTTGATGCGTCCGGGCTGCCCGTCACGGTTGGCCTGGCGGATTGGCACCAGGCGATAGGCCATGCCTTCCAGCTGGAAATATTCTTCCAGGCCGATGTAGGCATCTCCCCCTGTTGTTATGGCAAAATAAACCGGGCGCTCCCAGTTGTTCACCGAGAGAAAATCAAGTACCATCAGGTGGTTTTTGCCAATGCCAAAGCCTTCAATAGTCCAATCGATGTTATCCACGATAAGGTGAGCATCCTCGGGTGCCACCGTACCATTGTTGACCACTGTAGCCGAATCCACCGGTATGCGGAACCTTCGGGTGGGGATGTAATCCTCCCAGCCTCTAGTAGTGCGCACCCGGGTTCGTTGGGTGTCGTCGGCCACAAAATCGATGATCTCGCGCAGGCTGCGGTAGCCTGTAACATTGGGATTGTCGGTCAGGTAAACAAAATCGCGGGTGCCGTCGCGGTACTTTCGCGGCTCCATGCTGAAGGGCACGGGGGCAGCGTCGTATGTCTGTCTGCGAACCATGTTGTCGATATACCAGTCGGTGTTCAACAGGCTCAGGTTCACCACCTTGATGTCGGTGCGAATGCCTTCCACCTCCTGGGCATACCAAAGTGGGAAGGTGTCGTTGTCGCCATTGGTAAATATGATGGCATTTGGCTCGCAAGCCTCCAGGTAGTTAATGGCCACTGCCAGGGTGGTATACCGGTGCGAACGGTCGTGATCATCCCAGTTTTCCTTTGCCATGATGCCGGGCACCAGCAACAACATCAGGGCGGTAGCCCCGATGGCTGCCATCTTCCCGTTGATCCTGCGGCGAAGGGCATCAATCACCCCCAGGGCACCCAGGCCTACCCAAATGGAAAAGGCATAAAATGAGCCAATGTATGAGTAATCGCGCTCTCGCGGCTGAAAGGGTGTCTGGTTCAAATACACCACGATGGCAATTCCGGTCATCACAAACAATGCACCTACCACCAGGGCATCGTTGGGACGGCGCTTTATCTGGTAAAGCAGCCCGATGATACCCAGCAGGAAGGGCAACATATAATAGCGGTTGAAGCCTTTGTTGGCTGTCATGCTCTCGGGCAGGTTGGTTTGGGGACCAAGGCGGACAGAATCAATAAAAGGGATGCCCGTGAGCCAGTTGCCCTCAATGGGACTGCCGTGGCCCTGGATATCGTTTTGCCGGCCCGAGAAGTTCCACATCAGGTAGCGCATGTACATGTGACCGGTCTGGTGGGCAAAGAAAAACCTCAGGTTCTCGGTGAAGGTGGGCTTGTTGATCACCTCGGTAGTGCCATCGGCACGGGTTACCCGAATGGGGCGGCCCTGCACCCTGCCCCAGGTCTGGTAGCCCTGGATGTGGTTCTGGCTGCGAGAGCTGTGCATCCTGGGAAAGATGGTGGTAAAGTCGGGATCGTACACCGCCTCCACCCCGATGCGGGGATTGATGATCTCGTAGCGGCCGGTCTCGCGGTTCTTGCCCCATACGGGATTCCCATTCTCAGTGTCGATTACCGGTGCGTTGTAATAGGGTCCGTGAAGCAGTGGCCAGGCCCCGTATTGCTCACGACCCAGGTAGGCCCTCAGAGCCAGTGCATCCTTGGGAGCATTCTCGTTGATGGGCACGTGTGCGTTGGAACGCACCACCAGCATGAAAAATGAGGAGTACCCGATCACGATAAACATAAAGCACAAGATGGCAGTGTTCCAGAATACCTTATGTTTTTTGTGGGTATAATAAAGCCCCCAGGCAATGGCAGCGGCCAGCAGCACCAGGTAGGCAATGGACCCCACGTGGAAGGGCAATCCAAGGGCGTTCACAAAGAAGCGTTCAAACAGCCAGTCGCCCGTGAGCAGACCCGGGATCAGGAAACCCTGAATAAAGCCCAGCAACAGTATGGCTACAATACCCGCGTAGATGGTACCCTTGACAGTTGGCTGGTATTTCTTAAAGTAATATACGAAAACAATTGCGGGGATTGCCAGCAGGTTCAGCATGTGCACCCCGATGGAAAGACCTATAATATAGAAGATCAGCACCAGCCATTTATTGGCATCCGGGGCCTGGCTGGCCTCCCAGCGCAGTATGGCCCAGAACACAAAGGCAGTCAGGAAAAGAGAAGTTACATATACCTCGGCTTCCACGGCAGTAAACCAGAACGAATCGCTGAAGGTAAGGGTAAGGGCTCCTACCAGGGCGCTGCCCCAGATGGCAAAAGCCTTTTCACGGGTTAGTTCAGCGGCTCCCACAATGATCTTACGTGCCAGCATGGTAATTGTCCAGAAAAGGAACATCACCGTCAGGGCTCCTGCTATGGCCGACATGGCGTTGATCCAGAAAGCCACCCTGGCCTCGTTGCCAAAGGCCAGAAGCGAGAACATGCGCGCCATCATCTGGTAAAGAGGAGCTCCCGGGGGATGGCCGATCTGCAGCTTGTAGCTGACAGCTAGGCGCTCGCCCGCATCCCAGAAACTTACCGTGGGTTCGATGGTAATCATAAAGACTACCGCCGCGATCAAAAACATTCCCCAGCCAAGGTAAATGTTGATCTTCTTGTACAGTTGGTTGTCCATTTTAAAGGATTAGTTGATTTTCAGCAGATTCATCCACGGACCATTTCCGGGATAGCTGCCTGCGAAGATAAAAAAAAACAAAAGATGCAAATGTGTTTTTAACTTTCCTTTGCATGTCATTGACTCAAAGCTTTTTTACTATCCACAGATGTAGCGGATCCAGGAAAACGGGCAGCCTGCTTTTCCAAAAATACTTAGCCAAGTTAAAAAGAAAAACGCATAATGCCCTGAGCATTATGCGTTGATTTGCGGCTGACCCTGAAAAGTTTTTAGCGGGGCTGATTTACTGGTTCAGAAAGCATACAGCTTGAAAAAGCCATCCACTGCTCCTGGTCGAGGATTGTATTCAAGTTGCCCAGCAGCATCCTGTATGAACGGGCAAAGGCAGTGGCATGATTTTCCCTGATGCGGGTCAGCGCCTCCTGATAGCGCTCGCGCAGAAAATACAGCCTGCGGCGGTATTCCTGCTCGGTGAATTTGCCATCCTGGTATTGCAGCATCAGGTCCTGTCGCAGTTCCTCCATATGTTTATGCAATTTGGAAAGGGCCTGCCGATGGTTGGCAATGATACCGGAATTCCGGAACTGATATGCGTGCAATGCCCTTCTGATCTTCAGAAATTGCTCCTCAAGGGGCTCAACCGAGCGCAGGCAGATCAATAATCGATTGGGCCTGCCTGCAACCAAGGCTTCTTCATCGACCGTAAATTCATCAATTAGTCCATCATCGGGAACGGAAAGCAAACCCTGAGCAGATAGAAACACCACGCCACTCATATACCGGCTTGTGGCAAGTTCAACCAATTCATTTACAGAGGCCTCATCAGGATCAACCAACAGCTCAGGAGCCGCTTGCTTCTGGCAGGAAATAACGACAAATATTGCAATTAAAGCAATGGCAATTCGTAAAGATCTTTTCATTATTCCGGATAATTAGGTTATTTAGGAAAAAACTGTATCAAATATAACAAATATTAAACGATTGTATTAGCCTGACGATATTTTTTTTGTTTTCGCCAAAATACAAGCCCCTGATGGTCAATTTTATTGATATATAAAGAATGTGGGGAGAATTGCATCAAATAAAAAAACCAAAAAATCATGAGCGTAAAAAAATAATTTCTTTACCTTTGCAGCCGAAATGCCGCTGACCGATGGTGTAACGGTAGCACTACAGTTTTTGGAGCTGTCTGTCCAGGTTCGAATCCTGGTCGGTCAACAAAAAGCCGCCTCCTGTGAAGGGGGCGGCTTTTTTTTGGGGGGACAGATTATTTCAAAAAAAGTCCATCAAGCTATTCCATATTGAAATTTTTATTATATTTGAAGAAGGATCTGCAGCATTCGCTGCAACACCTCCCTCCGGTTTAAATGCCGGATAGGCTTCTTCTGCCGGGTTTATGGCTTCCTCCGGATGCCTGCACAAATAATGGTCATTCCCTCCTGAAGCATTATTTGCGTAACCAATAAAAACTCAACAGGTACTCTATCCTGAAGCTCAATGGGAGTGAACAGGCTATTGGGTTACGGGCATGCAATCAATGATGCAGTGACCCGATAGCCTGATATCCCGGCTGCCTAACCCCTGAATCCCAACCAACCCATAAAAGCTTAAAACATGAACACCACACTCAAAAAATACCTCATCCTCTGTACCTTGCTGTCGGCTGCAGTTGCCCTTCAGGGGCAGTCCACTCTGGGTTTTTCCGGAGGCTTTGGCTCTCCCGAACTTTTTAATGTGGGTTTGCGCATTTATTCAAATCAGACCAATGGAGAACTGATTGCCGGTTTTGCCGGTGGAGGGAATACCTTTGGCATCAGCATGAGCCAGCATCTGGCCGGAACTTCTCCCTATACACATGTTATGCCATTTTACATCAGGGCCGCCTTATTCTCAACACATTTTCGCATGAGACAGTACTTAATCTGGGGCAATGAAGAGAACTATTCCTTCCAAAGCCTGCACCTAAGGGCAGGCTACACCCTAAGCATGGGACCCACAGCCGGGATTGAGCTGGATCTGGGGCCAGCTATGTATTTTTTTAAGGAATGGTCTGGTGTAAGTTTTGGATACGGCATCAGGTTTTTCTTTATGGGCAGGCAAAAAAGTGAAGTTGTACCTGAGAAAGTGCATTAATTCAAACTTGATTTTCTTCCTGAGACCTTCTTTTCTGGTGTAACTTGCCCAGGATCTAAAGGTTCAGGATTGCCTTCTTAAACTCTGTCATTTCCCGGCCGCATCAGAAAGTACAGTATAGAGCCCAGTATGGGTACAAACAGGATGATGATGATCCAAAGCACCCGGCTTGGGCCCACAACCCCTTTTCTGACAATATCAACAAGGGCCAGCACTGGCAACAACAACAACAGCAGACCAAGGATCAGGATCAGCAGCAGGGGCCATGATGAAAAGGTTTCCATTTCTTTGTTCTTGATTCAAAAGCATTAACAGCTACCGGGGTAGTATTGTTCCCCTGGTGGAAACGAATCGCAGAGCCCAGTGTGGGTGCGATAATTGCAAATCTGATAATCTTTTTATCTGACTATCTGCAAACCAGACAATCAGACAATCAGCTGAGATCTTCCCCTCTCCCATTCTGTACCGATCTTTCCTTCGGCCCCGGGCGCAGCAAAAAGGCCCTGAGTAAGCCTTGTATCGGACTTGTATCGGACTTGTATCGGAGAAATTATCCCGAAAACTTGTTTGACTAAGGTCCGACCAGGGTTCGGAAATGTTCGGCTTTCTGCAAAAAGATGACCTGCTGCTTTGCCCTGGCCTGGCCATTCATTAAATATCAGCCCTTCACCGACAACCTTCGTGTGATTTCGGCAAACAATTCCCCGATGCGCTGAGCCAGGAATTCAATCTGCCGCTCGAGCTCCTGCTGGCTATCGGGCAGCTCCTCCTGGTTCTGTTCACGGATCTTGCGGATATGCTCCAGTATCCGCTTGTCGGCTGTAAGTGTCTCTATCTCGTTGCGGATCTCGCGGTAGTCCATCTTCAGGGGAAGCCTGAAGATGTAGGTGTACCTGTTGGTTTCCAGCATATCGGCAGGCGGATACAGCCATCCGCGGAAGTGCTTCAGCAACTCCAGGTAAACGTGGCGAGGTATCCTGATACCCTGGTAACCCTCCCCGGCAAGGGCATACCTGCGGATGCCAAACAACTGCCGGTTCCAGTCGCAAACCTCCAGGCGGTAATCCACAACAGCAGCATTGGGCCTTCGACCCGCAAGGGAATGCACCCCAACCATGGCCGCACCCATGATCTTCACCTCGGTCAGATGCCTTGACTGCTCCGGGTGATACCTTACATTAAAAAGATATCCTTCGGTTTCAATGACTCTTTCTTTCATTTCATCCCCAAGTTAGCAAAAAATAAAGGAAAGATTCAACTATCAGGGGCTAAATTTTTTCCTGTGAAGCCAGCTGCAGCCCAACCTCGCATTGACCTGGAACATTGCCTGGTCTGCAGGTTTCGTGACAATAAGAAAGGAAACGGCAGGGCGCGTCAGCTGCAAATACTATTTTATTTTTGCCCTGAAATTAACCATCTCCGGCTCTGAAACATCTTCCCTGTAAAGAGTCAGCAGCGATTCAACCTTTTCGGGGTTTGAATAGCCCATGCTTACCCAGTGGTATTCAAGCTGCAGGGGATCGGGCAGGAAAGTCAGAACCATCCGGTAATCCCCTTTTTCCAGGAAGATACGGGTTTGGAGCCGGAACCACTCGGCCATGTTCTGGTATACCCGCTCGCCCTGCTGATCATAAACCTGTATGTCGGTAATGAAACCTGAAGACTGCAGATCAAGGCTCATGGCATAGGTTTTGCTTTTTGGCGTGCTGAAAGCAATGGTATGGGTTTGCACAGGCTGGCTGATCTCAAGTGTAACATTTGTTTCCATCACGCTTACAGGCCGGGCAAAATAAAATCCTGCAATAAAAAAAGCGGGAAGGGCAGCAACAATCAGCCATTTGAGCAAGGGTGCCGTTTTTATTTGTTCAGCCCTGGCTGCAGCCCGATAGCTCCGAAACAGATCCCACAATTTTCGCAATATGCCTTTTTTATGGATCATCATCAGAAGCAGGGTGATGATCAGCAGGGCCGACACTACCAACACCAGGGGATGGAAACCCGAATGGATCAAAAACCCGGTGGCATCGTCACCCTCCACTGCTTTTCCAAAAAGGGCCAAAAGGGGAATAAACACCCAGGCCAGCAGGCTGGAGGTTATACCAATACTGGTGATCCCATAAAAAAGATGATAGTATTCGTTCTTTTTTCCAGGCTTGTAAAACAAAAGGGCAACCAGCAGGAACAACACCGGCAGCATGACACCTGCAGCAGCAGAAATGGAAGCCGTCAGGGGGGTAAATGCGGTGCCCGAGGTGCGAACATGGGCGTTAAACCCCAGCACAAACTGCTCTACCTTACCTCCGCAAGCCAGGGCCACCAGCGCATGGCCACCTTCGTGCAGCAGGGTGTAAAAGTACAAGTTAACAACGCCTGCAGTAAGCAGAATGAGAATCTTGCGATAAACCGGATTGACGAACATAGCTCTATATTGGTTATATAGGCAAAGGTAATTTTTTATTCATGGAATTTAAGCATCTTTTCTAATTTGGATGAAATGAATGCCTGAACATTTAAATATTTCCGCTACTTTAGCAGCCTGCCAAAATACTTATTCTAATATCAGAACATCCAATCAAAACAACGCCAATGAAATCAAAATCCAGTATTCGCATGGCATTAGCCCTTGGGGCAATGCTTTATTTCACATTGCTTCCGCTTGTCAGCCAGGGGCAGGCGATTGAATCAGGTTACCATTTCACCCCAGTTGTTGAGCTGAAAGCCACCCCTGTAAAGAACCAGGCCAGCACGGGCACCTGCTGGTGTTTTGCCACCATTTCCTTCCTTGAGTCGGAGCTTATCCGTCAGGGAAAGGGCGAGCACGACCTGTCAGAGATGTTCGTAGTGCGCTACAATTACATCAACCGCCTTCGCGACAATTACCTGCGCCGCGGCAAGGGCAACCTGTCGCAGGGCAGCCTGTCACACAACGTCATGGATGTTATCCGCGAGCATGGCATCGTGCCTGAATCGGTTTACAGCGGCATCAATTACAACTCGGATCGCCACAACCACCGCGAGCTCAACCGCTTCATCACCGCAATCGGGCAGGTGCCTGTGGATCTGAAAGCACAGAGCCCCGAGTACCACAAGCTGGTAAACAGCCTGCTGGACATCTACCTGGGTCCGGTGCCCGATAACTTTACCTACAATGGCCGCAGCTTTACCCCCCAGAGTTTTGCCCGCCATCTGGGCATCAACCCCGACGACTATGTGGAGATCACCTCCTTCAGCCATTTCCCCTTTTATACAAGGGGTCCCCTGGAGGTTCCCGACAACTGGGCCCACAAGCATTTTTACAATGTACCCCTGGATGAGCTCATGCAAATCATGGACCATGCCCTGCAAAACGGTTATACCGTTAACTGGGATGGTGATGTGAGCGAAAAGGGCTTCTCCCATGCTAAGGGAGTGGCCATCAATCCCGATGTGAATGCCCCTGTGGATGATTACGCCACCACCGACCGCGCCCGCTTTGAAAACATGGCAAGCGCCCAGATACTGGAAGAAGCCTATAAATTTGAAGCCCCCTTTCCTGAAATAAAGGTCACACAACTCATCCGCCAGGAAGGCTATGAAAGCTTCGTTACAACCGACGACCACCTGATGCACCTTACCGGGATCACCAAAGATCAGAATGGTACAAAATACTATATCACCAAAAATTCCTGGGGAACCGAGCGAAACGCATTCGGCGGATACCTGAACATGTCGGAAAGTTATGTCAGGGCAAAAACCATTTTTATCATGGTCCATAAGGATGCCATCCCAAGGGAGATCAGAAGGAAGATGGGAATTTAAGGGGAATTAAGAATTAAGAATTAAGAATTAAGAATTAAAGAATTATAGATCAGATTGTTAAGTTAAAAAGGGGAAACGGCAACTTTAGGGTTGTCGTTTTTTTTTGGGGCCGGCAGTTCAGTTTTTTGTAAAAAATACAGTACCTGTTATGGGGGAAAAATAGGGTTTTTGACGAAAATGTATTATATTTAGTGAACAAATATCGGCCTCCTGCAGAAACCACACTTTGCTGCCTGTCCTTGGTTTGAGCGAAAGCTGGCCGAAGATAAGGCCGAACTTGATCCGCTGAGGGTTTACCAGCAGTTGTACGTTAAGAAATTCCGAGGGTTCAGCCAAATCAGGAAATTCTGAAATCTTATTCCCTTCACTGATTTTTTCCAGGTCATGAAAGCATTCTTTACCCTGATGGGCTTCCTGTTTGTATTAGCAGTCGCCCCGATGAATGCCTCCCCGAACGCTCCCCTGCCAGCCCATGAAAAGCAGGCCGGCTATTTCCAGGTCTCCCACGACATGATCCAATTCGGGCAGGTGATGATCTGGAACTGCAAATTCAGCTACGGCATTACCGTTGAAAATCATGGTCCCGAAAGTGTCATGCGGATCACTTCCTCCGAAGGCTACCAGTTTGAAGTCGGATATCCCCATAGCTCAGCTTATGTCGACAGCCTGGAAATTCCAGTTGAATCTGTTTCCGGCAGCTTCAGGCTAAATATCAGGCATTGCCCGGTCACCATGGATCAAACCCAGGGCACGATCAACATCAGCGCCGAAGGATACGAGAGCCGCACCATTCAATTATCGAGCCAGATCATTCACCAGGACCCATACCTGTGGGCTTCCCCAGACACGATTGACTTCGGAGGGGTAGTTTTGAACACTTGTGCTGAATTCTGGCCTTCCAGCATTGGCATTGGAGTCAAAGGCCCTGAGAGTATTCTGCGCATTAGCGGCAGCAATGGTTACAAATTCTCCATTTCCCTTTCACACCCTTACGATTATGTTGAAACCCTGGAAATACCAATTCGCAATGGAGATCATTTCAATCTGCATGTACAGTTTTGTCCGGTTTCCATGGATGAGACCCAGGGAATTATCACCCTAATGGCCGAAGGTTATGAAACCATACTCCTTCCGGCCATCAGCCAGATTGTGCAGCAGGGATATACAGTAACCCTGGAGGCTAATCCCCCGGAAGCCTTACTCCTTATGGGAGGAGAAGGGACGTATGCCCCGGGGGCCCGCGTCCACATCTATGCTTATACTTATCCTCCCCAGGAACCAGGACCCGGGGAGTGGTTCTTCTATAACTGGACTGAAGGTGGGGTTGTGGTTTTTCAAGAATGTGGTATCAGTGATTATAGCTTCGAGATACACGGCAACCGCCATCTGGTGGCCAACTTTGTGCCCGATGTTCCGCTGTTCAGGTTTTCAGGGCCTCCGGATTTCGGTGAGGTACCCGTGGGGGAATGCAAAATTTTGGAATACGGGGCAGGAAGTGAGTATTGCTGGTCTCTGGCAAAATCGGAACCTGATCCTGATTCCAGGTATGGCCCTCTCAAGAGAGAACCGATTACAATTATTGCCCCCGAAGGATTCCAGGTGAAGTTATGGGATTCTCCGTTTTCTGATACTTTATTCTGGGGGTTCGACGGAAACTTTGCATTTGGGGAAATCTTTTACGCCAGGTTCTGTCCCAGGGAAGAAAAAGAATACAATGATCACATCCGGTATCTCTACCCTGGATCAGAGCCCGGCCTATGCCCTGTTAAAGGCAGGGGAATCCAAACGCTGCCTGTTCTGGACCTCAGCCTGATCCTCGAGGGCCCCTATACCCCGGATGGGCAGTTTCTGATGGAGCGAAAAGCCCCTGTTGTTCCCTTTCATACATTCTACCTTTGGCCTCCGGGCAATCCGGCACCGTTATGGTTTTACGGAGGAGAGGAAGGTTTTGAGGATGATTTCGGATTTGGATTTCCCCAGGAACAAAGAGAAAACATCATCGATTGGGTGCTGCTTGAACAATATGATGCAGCCAGTTACGAAGAAATCAGCCAGCAAACCCTCATTGACCGCAAGCCCTGCCTGCTGATGAATGATGGCAGGATTCTTGACACCTACGGGCGGCTACCAAGGGTATTGCCTGCGATAACCCAAAATTTATTTGTAGCCATATATCACCTCAACCATCTGGGGGTCATCTCCCGGGGCTTGCAGGAAGAAAATGGGAAATACATCATGGATTTTACCCGTCCTGATGCGGAAACTGCCCGGGGCCTGAAACAACTGGGAAATGACATTTGGGGAGCTTTTGCCGGAGATGCCGATGGCAACGGCATCATTGAGCTGCGCGACAAATCCATTGTGATTGATTACTCCATGGCATTGGATTGGGCCTTTCCGGAATTCGCGGATTTCAACCTTGACGGCCTGGTCACCGAGGCCGACCTGAAGCTGTGGGAAGATAACCTGGAGCAACTTTCGGCTGTGCCTGAAACCCGGAAATTCAATTATGACGGCTCGCCCTGCCCTGGTTATGAAACCATTACCGATGAGCGCGACGGCAGAGTTTATCACAGCGTGCTGATCGGCAGCCAGTGCTGGCTGGTGGAAAATGCCCGGTATCTTCCCCAGATCAATTCCTCAGCAACTTTACCAGGCAATCAACCAGCCTATTATGTATACGGATACCAGGGAAGCGACCTTCAGGAGGCCGCAGCCAGTGAGTACTACCAGGGCTATGGCAGCCTGTACAACTGGATGGCAGCCCTGGATGCCTGCCCTGAAGGATGGCACCTGCCCGATGAGGCCGCCTGGGCACAAATGGCAGAATACCTGAACGAAAACTATTCGGTGGCAGATGAGGCCGGTGACCCCCGCAGCCTGGGCAACCTGCTGAAATCGTGCCGCCAGCAGCAAACCATCCTGGGAGAAGGCTGTAAAACAGAGCTGCATCCCAGATGGGACCAGAACCAGGATTTTGGCATGGATGACTTCAGATTCTCGGCCCTTCCCGGGGGAAGGATAATACCAGGCGAGGGTGCAGTGCAGCTTGGCTACAACGCCAGCTGGTGGACCTCTTCGCAGGCATCAGCCGATCAGGCCGCATACACCAGCCTGCAGGGGCACCAGCTGCTGGGCCTGAACCAGGACCAGCGGGAAGAAAAATCAACAGCCATGAATATCCGCTGCATCCGCCTGATGGATTCCACGGCAATGCTCTACCAGCTTGATGTGGAGGTTTTCCCCCCAATGGGAGGCAGCATCAGCGGTAGCGGGGAATACCCTGCCAACAGAACCCTGCTGCTGAGGGCTGTGCCAGCCGAGGGTTACGAATTTATCAACTGGAACGCCCAGGACCAGATCATCAGCAACGACCCTTACCTGGTATATGTGATGCCAGAGGCAGATGTCAGGCTGCAGGCGTGGTTTGTTCAGGCAACCGGAATACCCATCACCGACAAAACAAAAGTTCTCATCTATCCGGTACCCGCCCAGCAACTGCTTTGGGTTGAATTCGACAATCCCGGGCAAACCACCCTCACCCTTTACAACATCCAGGGCCAGGAATTGCAGCAACAACTGCTTGCAACTCCCGGATACTCAAAAACCAGCTTCAGGATCGACCAGTTGCCTCCGGGCATCTACCTGCTGATGCTTGCCGACAAAGAAACCAGAAGCATTCACCGGGTGGTTGTGGATTAAAAAGACAACCCATAAAGGCTTTTTGTCTGAAAAAGTTTCTTTTTTTCCCGGGAAAATTCGTTTAATTCATTTCGGATAAATTTAAGCTTCTTTCACTGATTATTTGTAAATTAGTATAGATTTTATATTGATTTAACAGCAGAAAGGAAGGCTTAATGGAAGTACAACATTACGATGCCATCATCATCGGATCGGGGCAGGCAGGCAATCCGCTGGCCCTTACCCTTGCCGGGGAAAACAAAAAAGTAGCCCTTATAGAATCCAAACATGCAGGGGGTACTTGTGTGAATGTGGGCTGCACCCCCACCAAGGCTTACGTAGCCAGTGCACGTCGGGCCTGGGAGGCCCGCCACGGGCAGGATCTTGGGGTTTTTGTGCCTGAAGGGGTGCGCATTCAGCTCAGGCAGGTGAAACAACGCAAGGATGCACTGGTGAAGGAATCCCGGGAAGCCCTTCAAAAAAGCCTGGATGGAAACTCTCATATCAGCCTGATCCGGGCAGAGGCACGTTTTACGGGCTTCAAAACACTGGAGGCAGATGGCCGCCGGCTTTTTGCCGAACAGATCTTCATCAACACCGGGGCCAGTACCAGGGTCCCTGAGGGGTTCAGCAAGGTTGACTATCTGACCAACGAATCCATCCTTGAGCTGGAGGAGCTTCCAGGCCACCTGCTGGTGGTTGGGGGCAACTATTTGGGCCTGGAGTTTGCCCAGATGTTCCGGCGCTTTGGCTCGCAGGTCACCATCATCGAACAGCAAGCCCGCCTGGCGCCAAAGGAAGATGAAGAGGTGAGTCATACCCTGCAGCAGATCATGGAAGCCGAAGGCATAGAGCTGCGATTAAAGGCTGCCTGCACAGAGGCTTTCTCCTCCGCCGATGGAACAATAACAGTAAGGCTCGACTGCCAGGAAGCATCCCCCACTGCTACAGGAACCCATCTGCTTGTGGCCGTTGGCCGCTCGCCCAATACCCATCGCCTGAACCTGCAGGCAACCGGACTGGATGTTGACGAAAAAGGATACCTGCAGGTGAACGACCACCTGGAAACCAACGTTTCAGGCATCTATGCCCTTGGCGACTGCAATGGCATAGGCGCCTTTACCCATACCTCATACAATGATTACCAAATACTTACCGACAACCTGCTCAAAGGAAAAGACCGTAAAGTATCGGATCGTATTCCCACTTATTGCGTTTATACCGATCCCCCGCTTGCCCGCGCAGGCATGACCCGTGCCCAGGCTCTTGAAAAAGGCTACCGGCTGCTGCAGGCCACTCTGCCAATGAGCCAGGTGAACCGGGCCCGCGAAAAGGGCGAAACCAGGGGGTTCATGTCGGCCATCATCGATGCAGATACCTACAAAATCCTAGGTGCAACCATTTTGGGTACAGCAGCCGATGAGGTGATTGCAAGCCTGCTGCATGCAATGTATGCCGGCATGCCCTACAATATGATCCGCAACATCATGATTCCCCATCCTACTGTTTCAGAACTGATCCCCACAATGATGGAATCAGCCAAACCGGTGGAATAACTCTTTGGCAGCATCTTCCTGATCCTTTAGCCAAAACCACTTCTTCTTAATAAAAGTATTTATTTTTGAAAGGACAAAAAATCACACCCATGGCTTACTCTCCCGACCATCACCGCTACGAAAATATGAGCTACAACCGTTGCGGGCGCAGCGGGCTAAAGCTGCCAGCCCTCTCCCTTGGGTTGTGGCACAACTTCGGAGGAATTGATTCGTATGAGACTGGCCGCAGGATACTGCGCCGGGCCTTCGACGCAGGCATCACCCATTTCGACCTGGCCAATAACTATGGCCCTCCGGCAGGCAGTGCCGAGGAGAACTTCGGCCGGATGCTGGCCAGCGATTTCCGCAACCTGCGTCACCAGATGGTGATCTCCACAAAGGCTGGGTATTACATGTGGCCGGGCCCCTATGGGGATCAGGGTTCCAGGAAATACCTCATCAGCAGCCTCGACCAGAGCCTTAAGCGCATGGGCCTGGATTATGTTGACATCTTCTACCACCACCGGCCCGATCCCGACACCCCCCTTGAAGAAACCATGGCAGCCCTTGACCAGATCGTCAGGCAGGGCAAGGCCCTTTACGCAGGCCTGTCGAATTACCCGGCAGAAATGACCCGGCAGGCCGCCCAGATATTGCGCCGCCTGGGGACCCCCTGCCTGATACACCAGCCCAAATATTCCATGATGGAACGCTGGGTGGAAGATGGCCTGCTGGATGTACTCGAAGAAGAAGGTATCGGCTGCATTGCCTTCTCTCCACTGGCCCAGGGGCTGCTCACCGACCGCTACCTGAAGGGGATCCCTGCCGATTCGCGGGCAGGCAAACCCTCCGGGTTCCTGCGCCCGGAGCATATCACTCCTGAAGCACTTGCCATCGTCAGCCAGCTGAACAAGGTTGCGAGCAATCGCGGGCAAAGCCTGGCCCAGATGGCCATTGCCTGGCTGCTGAAAGACCATCGCGTGACTTCCGTGCTCATCGGGGCAAGCAGCATCGCCCAACTGGATGATAACCTGAAAGCCATGCAAAATACCAGCTTCAGCCAGGACGAATTAAGCCAGATCAACAGCATCCTGGGATCCAGGTAAGCAAACAATCAACATTTTTTTCATATTATCCCCGCTGGGAAAGATAAGAACAGGAACCACTACTGCTGGCAGTATTGTAGATTCTGTTTCCTGATCTTTCTTGTCCGTAAATATCTTTGAACCGACATTTCGTCCGTTCATCTTCTTTACCTACCCGTCACCTACCCGTCACCTACCCGTCATCTACCCGTAAAAATACGGGTAGATGACGGGTAGGTGACGGGTAGATAAAAAGGAAGTCCCAGATAAGAATAGTTGCAGACCCCCGGAAGTACCGGGTAACTTTTGGATTTCCATTGCCGGCAACCACAGGGAATTCCCCCGGATTCTCCTGAAGCATGCTACTTATCAACACCTCCAGACTTTCAAATACAACCTGCAGTCAAAATTTTATGATCAGGAGATAATTTTCTGTTTTTTATCATTAAATTTACAATGCCGGGCATTTTTGTCCAACAGCCTCCCATAAAGTTCCGGCACCTTTGGAGGCATAAACCAAAACAAAATTTGAATGAAACTCTCTACTCTGCTGTTGTTAAGCCTGCTGCTATTATATTTTCCCAAAGTTTATTCCCAGAATTTTTCTGTCACCCTGGATGCCGATCCCCCCGGGGCAGCCTCCCTTCTGGAGGGTGCAGGTACCTATGCGGCAGGCACTGAAGTGGAAGTATCGGCACCCTCAGTATATTCCCCCAACCCGGATGAAACCTGGATTTTCAGTCACTGGAGCGAGGATGGAGAGATAGTATCCGAGGGCCCGGTTTATGTTTTTGGAATCACATCCGACCGGCAGTTGCTGGCTCAATATAGCGAGCATATTCCGGAATTATTGGTAGATCCCGGTATTCTGGATTTTGGGCTAGTTCCCCTGGGCCATTGCGAGGACCTCTCCTACACTCTGTCGACTCCCTGGCTATTTGAAAAAACATATGAAGACATTGAGTTGGTTGCCCCTGATGGCTTCCAGATTCAGTTTTACGATCACCCTTTCAGCGACACCCTGTATTTCCGTTTTTACCTGGGAATGGGTTTCCCGGTGTTTGTCAGGTTTTGCCCCACCGAAGACAGACCTTATAGCGACTTCATCTTCCACAACTATCCGGGAACCGATCCGGTAAGGGTGGAAGTAAAGGGTCAGGGTTTTTCGAGGCAACTGAATCTTCGCCTGGTGCTTGAAGGGGCCTTTAACGGAGAAGAGACCCTGATGCACACCCTGCTGAACGACCAGGGATTGCTGCCCCTGTCGCAGCCCTTTGATCCGGCCCTTCCCTGGCATGGAAATCCTGCACCCCTCTGGCACTATACCGGGCATGAAATGGCGGGCCTCATCCCGGAGGAGGCGGTTGACTGGGTGCTGCTCGAGCTGCGCCATGCCACCTCGGCCCGCTGGGCCTTTCGCAACCGAACCACAATGCGCTTCCCCGGCCTGCTGCTGAACGATGGCAGCATCATCAGCCTGCAGGGAATGTTGCCAGCTGTTAACCAGGCTCCCCTGGGCAACCTGCTGGCAGTGGTTTATCATCGAAACCACCTGCCGGTGATCTCCCCGGAAATCATTCCGCTACAGGGAGAAAATTATAACTGGGATTTTACAACAGCTGCCAAGCAGGCTCATGAAAGGGGCCTAAAACAGCTGGACGAAAATACCTGGGGTCTTTATGGGGGCGACAGTGATGGCGATGGAATCATAGGTCCTCCCGACCTGGGGGTTTGGAATACTCTGGCAGGACAAAACGGGTACCAGGCTGCCGATCTTCAGATGAACGGGCAGGTGCAGACCCAGGACAAAAACAACATATGGTACTACAACCAGGGCATCAGCACCCATGTTCCCCTGATGATGGCCATAGGCCCCGATGGGCAGCCCTGCGAAGACATGCCACAGCTGCAGGACCCCCGCGATGAGAACACCTATACCACAATATATATTGGGGGCCAATGCTGGATGGCAGAAAACTTAAGGTACCTCCCGCAAGTAAGTGCCCCTCCCCTGCAGAGTGAAACCGAGGCCATGCACTACGTTTATGGTTACGAAGGCCAAAGCGTGGGTGAAGCCTCTGCAACTGCCAGCTACCAGCAATACGGTGTACTCTACAATTGGCCGGCCGCCCGGGAGGCCTGTCCCCCGGGCTGGAGGCTGCCCACTCATAAGGAATGGCTTGAGCTGGAAGAATACCTTATGCAAACCTATGAGCTTTCGGCTGAACGTGAGGCAGTGAATGCAGTGGGCAACTCACTGAAGTCGTGCCGGCAGCTAAATTCCCCTTACCTTGGCTGCCCCACCCCTGTACATCCGCGATGGGCTGGCTTCCCCCCATCGGCCGATGAAAGCGTTCACTTTGGCACCGACGACTTTGGCTTCGCAGCCCTTCCAGGGGGCAGGTACCTTGGGCAGATGTTTGCAGGCCGCGGCCTTGACGGCCACTGGTGGACATCCACCATTTCGGAAACAGCCGGCCAACCCTGGGCCCACAGCATGCACTCCTACCAGGGAAACATCTCCAGGCAATGGTTCCAGGCACAGGCAGGACTATCCCTCAGGTGTATCTCTGAAAACGAATAGAGGCAGAAGAAATCAAAAAACTTTCTCCCCAAAATGTTTTTACCAGAGTTTTAATCTTATTTTGCTCCTGTCAACTTACCTTAATATCATTTATCTGACCCAGAAGGTTTGGATATGAACCAGATGAATCAGCATCTTCTTCTTCTTCCCATGCAACAAAAATACATCTTTTCTGTTTTATACGATAATTTTTACGGTTCATGTGAAATTTATCATTTTCTGGTATAAACCTCTGATTTTCACCCACAAACAATCAAAACAATTATTTAAAAATTTTCAGACAATTGAAAATTCAATGTCTTTTTTATTTTATTTTGCTTTTTAATTATATCAACTAGCATATTTTAATAAATGTAATACCGGCTGCAGATTTCCTGCCACATCATGTTTTTTGGGGTTTCCTGTGAGTGAATTCAATAAGCTATCATCCGAATATTACCCATATCATGAAAAGATTCCTCCTGATTTTCCTGCAGCTGGTTCTGACAGGAATACCAGTTAAAGCTGCCAATTATTACTGGGTAGGCGGCTCTGGCAATTGGTCAGATTTTGCCAACCGCTGGGCTACCACCCCCGGGGGCAACAGTTTTCATAACAAAGCCCCCTCGGCTGAAGACAATGTTTTTTTCACGTCTCATTCTTTTCCAGCAACCGGGGCCACAGTAACCATTGACGTGGATGCCTGGTGCCTGGATATGCATTGGATTGATGTGGCCAATCAGCCTGCCCTGGCAGGAAGCAGCTCCCGTAAGCTATATATAGGGGGAGCACTTAGTTTGAGCCAGGGAATGGACTTTACATTCAGCGGAGATGTATTTTTCCGGGCCAGCAGCCCTGCATCAGCCATCACCATGGCAGGCAAGAGCTTCAGGCGCAATGTATATTTCCAGGGAGATGGGGGCTGGGAGCTCCAGGATGCTTTCAGCCAGACAGGCAGCAGTTTTACGGTTCACCTGGAGCGGGGAATACTGAACACCAATAACCAGGACTTCACGGTCTGCCAGTTTGATTCGGATTACACCCATATCAGGTCGCTGGTGCTGGGCAATTCCACCTTCACCATCACCAATGGAAACTTTCGTTTCAGGGGTGAGAACTTTAGTTTCCAGTCAGGTACTTCAACCCTAATTTTTAAGGGTTCATCAGCCTCCATCCAGCATGTAAGCTATCTTGGCAATGGCCTGTCTTTTCATCATGTGATCTTTGAGAATACCAACCAGGGAGCTTATGTAGCCACCCGGGGAGGAACCTTCAATTCCCTGGTATTTCACGGCAATGCAACCCTTTGGGAGAGAGCTCTGATTGAACAGCTCAGTTTTCTGGCTGACGGCACCATCAATGGTCAGGATCATCAGATCAGCAACCTCCTTGTCAAAGGCCATGCTACCCTTAACGGCAACAACACATACGGAACTGTAAACATGAAGGGGAATGCCAGCATCACCGGCAACAACATTTTCGACAAGCTGAACCTAAGCCCCGGAAGGGAATATGTCCTTACATCAGGAAGAACCCAGCTAATCTCGGAAGAGTTAAATGCCCCGGGCACTGCTTCCGAGCATATAATCATGCGTTCGGCCACCGAGGGTTCGGCCAGCTCCTTCAGCAAGTCATCGGGCAACATCCAGCTAAGCTACTGCTACCTCCGGGATATTCATGCCACAGGAGGAGCTGTATTTAATGCTGTAAATTCGATCAACCTGGGAAACAACACCGGCTGGAATATCAGTTCCCCATCTTCAAAAAGCCTGTACTGGGTGGGTGGCTCGGGCAACTGGAGTGATCCGGAAAAATGGGCACTTCAGGGAGGACAGCCGGCTAACTGTATTCCTACCGCGGTAGACGATGTTTTTTTTAACAGTGCTTCTTTCAGTTCTGCCGCCCAAAAGGTAACCATCACGGGCGACGGCAGCAACTCGGTCTACTGCCGCAGCATGAACTGGTCGGGAGTGTTGAATAATCCTTCCCTTGAAGGATCTTCCCAAACCAAAGTCAACATCTTTGGCTCCCTTACCCTAAGCCCGGGAATGTCGTTTGCTTACGATGGAGAATTGATCTTTAAGGGTTCAACCCAGGAAAACAAAGTATTCACGGCAGGGAAGATTCTGGATAGGAATCACCTGTATTTCGATGGTACCGGGAGCTGGGACCTTATGGATGCACTCAACCTGGGCTCGCGCACCCTATACCTGGTTCGCGGAAGCCTGAACACCAATGATCAGGCAGTACGTGCTGGAAGGATTCATTCCAATTACCAGAATAACATCCGCAGCCTGAAGCTTGGTTCCTCGGTAGTGACCCTGATCAACAACGCCTATGATGCCATTCATTTTCATGGTAACAACATGAGCCTGCAAGCCGGAACATCACTGATCCGGTTCACCGGCCAGGGAGCGGGGATCTACAACTTATCGGGAGAGGGCTTGTTTTTCAACGATGTGATATTTGAAGCAACCACCGGCAACAACAACGTCTACAACAACCGGGGAGGATTCAACCATGTGATCTTCCACAGTACGGGCGATTGCAGGCTTCACTATGGCAACACCGTTGACAGCGTCTTTTTTGCCGGAACAGGAAGCATCTACAGCGATTTTAACAACATCCGCAGGGTGATCTTCAGCGGGAATGCTACCCTTAGCGGCAGCAACAGCACCTTCGGAAGCATGGAGATCCCCGGTGAGGCAAGTCTCTCGGGGAACAGCACATACAAAGACCTGATCATCCGCGGCAATGCATCTATCGGGGGCAACAACACCTTTGACCACCTGCTGCTGGGTGCAAACACTTCCATTACCGGAAACAACTCCATCAGCATTCTGGAATTAAGTGCAGGAAAACAATATACCTTCACCAGCGCCCGAACCCAGACAATCCGACACGACCTTCTGGCACAGGGCACAGAACTTGAACCCATCATCATCCGCTCGGCTACAGCAGGTACCCGCACAAGCTTCAGCAAGGAAAGCGGAACCGTTACCCTGGAATACGTATCTCTAAGGGATATTCAGGCCACAGGGGGAGCCATTTTCCTGGCCAACAACTCTTACGATATGGGCAACAACCTGGGTTGGACCATCAATCCCCCTCCGGGCAAGACATTTTTCTGGGTGGGTGGTACCGGCTCATGGAACAATCCTGCCAACTGGTCATTGGACAGCGATGGAAGCGGCGGGGCAGGCATCCCCTCAAAGATCGATCAGGTCGTTTTCGATAAAGCCTCCTTTAAAGCCCCGGGGCATGTGGTTAGTCTGGCAGGGGATGTGGCAGGCGATATCCACTGCCTGAACCTTGACTTCTCATTGGCTGAACATGCTTTTACCCTGGCGGGTGCTTCATCACAGAACCTGCGCATTCATGGCTCACTGGACCTGAACAGCCAGATGAGCTGGAGCTTTGACGGTCCGGTTTATTTTCATTCAGATGCCCAGGACAATACTATAAACAGCAGGGGAGTGATCCTTGAAAAAAATCACCTGTATTTCGATGGTACCGGGAGCTGGGACCTTATGGATGCACTCAACCTGGGCTCGCGCACCCTATACCTGGTTCGCGGAAGCCTGAACACCAATGATCAGGCAGTACGTGCTGGAAGGATTCATTCCAATTACCAGAATAACATCCGCAGCCTGAAGCTTGGTTCCTCGGTAGTGACCCTGATCAACAACGCCTATGATGCCATTCATTTTCATGGTAACAACATGAGCCTGCAAGCCGGAACATCACTGATCCGGTTCACCGGCCAGGGAGCGGGGATCTACAACTTATCGGGAGAGGGCTTGTTTTTCAACGATGTGATATTTGAAGCAACCACCGGCAACAACAACGTCTACAACAACCGGGGAGGATTCAACCATGTGATCTTCCACAGTACGGGCGACTGTGGGCTACATTACGGAAATACCGTCGACAGTCTACATTTTATGGGTAACGGAAATATTGCCAGCGATCACAATAACATCCGAAGGGTAATATTCAACCGGGAAGCCAGCATTGCCAGTAATGGCACCTATGGTCATGTAACAATGAACCGCAGCGGAACCATCAGCGGAAACAACACCTTTGATGTCCTTGAGTTTACTCCCGGCAATATCTACACCCTTACCAGCAACCGTACCCAGACCATAATGTCCGATCTGCTGGCTCAGGGCAGCTGCTTTGCCCCCATCATGATAAGGTCTTCCTCAACCGCTCAAACCTTCCTGCGCAAAACATCCGGAACTGTAGAAATCATGGAAGCCAGCCTGCAGGGGATTCACGCATCGGGAGGTGCTGATTTCATTGCCGGCAACACCGTTGACGCAGGAAATAACCATGGATGGATATTTACCCAGTCACCAAAAGTTCTTTACTGGGTTGGGGGCACAGGCAACTGGGATAATTTCAACCACTGGTCGGCCGAAAGCGGAGGGCAGGGCGGATATTGTGTGCCAAGCCAGGTCGATCACGTGATCTTCGACCAGAATTCATTTACACAGGCGGGTCAGGCTGTTTTCATCAATATCGAAAATGCACGCTGCCATTCCATGGACTGGTCAGATGCCCTTCATGCTCCTACATTCACTTCCACCTCCTCAAACTACAATCTACGGATATTTGGCTCCCTGAAGCTAAATGCACAGATGAACTTTTCTTTCCCGGGGATCATATATTTTGAGGGTGATGCGACTGGACAAGACCCAGCAAGCATCTTTACAGCAGGCAAAACCTTCAACAACCAAATTCATTTTTCATCAGCCTCTGGGGCCTGGAGACTTGATGACAATTTTAATACAGGCAATAATGAGCTTCACCTGGTTGCCGGCAGGCTCATCACCAATGGGAAAACGGTGAGCTGCAGCCGGTTCCATTCGTTGGGCAATCTGATCCGAACCCTAGATCTGGGTGCTTCGCAACTTATTTTGTCTTCATCATCGGCTTACGCCTGGAACGTAGGGGGAAGCAACTTCAACATCATCCCCGGAACATCAGAGATCAGGCTGACGGCAGCCGGTTCTGGCTTTAACAGCACAGGCAACAGCAACCTGACATACAACAATGTTATATTCCAAAACCCTGGTGGTACTTCCTCCCTGACCAGCTCACACAGCTTCAACCAGCTCACCTTCAATCCCAAAGGATTTCTAACAGGAGGAGGGTTATTTCAGAAAGTAACCTTCCATTCAGAAGGTGAGATCGGCGACGGAAACCATCGCATTGAGCAGGCGCATTTCCTGAACAATGGGATCATCCGTGGCAACAATACTTTCGGCATACTGACAATCGCTGCAGGCAGATCTCTGCGCCTGGAATCGGGCCGCACCCAAACCCTTACACAGGACATGCAATTCTGGGGCAGTTCGGCATCTCCCATACAGCTGAACGCGCTTACGGCCGGCTCCCAGGCTACCCTCCTAAAAACAGATGGTACGATATCTGGCAACTACATTCACCTGAAAGACATACATGCAAGTGGTGGAGCCACCTTTCAGGTATACAATGCACAGAATCTGGGAAATAACACAGGCTGGCTATTCCCCGATCCCCCCTTTGCCACCTGCCCTGATCCCCAGCAACTGTGTATCACAGTACCTTCCTTTGAACTTAGCATGGCTTTGCCGGCAGGGGGGCATTACCGTGGAGCTGGTGTTTATTTTCAGGATAATGCATACTGGTTCAGCCCTGCGATCGCAGGAGAAGGAGAAAAAGTGCTAATTTATGAGCTTGAGGGCTTCGAAAGCAGTTGTGAACTGCTAATCCAGGTCCTGCCCTTGCCCCAGATTATTTGTCGCCAAAATATTGAAGTCAAGGCAGGAGCCCCCTACATTACCCTCTATGAAGGAGAAGGCACTTATTCCCATAATGGCAAATCAATTACCGGATTTGATCCGATAAAGGAAGGTACATTCACCATCACCTACTCGGTTAGCAACGAATGCGGAGTAGCCTCATGCGAGTTTCTGATCATTGTTGGCCCACCCATATTGGTGGAAATAACCGGTGAAAAGGATGTCTGTGCAGGGGAGGCAACCACTTTAACCGTTTCAGAAGGCTTGTCGTACCTGTGGAGTACGGGAGAAACAACCCAAAGCATTACAGTCAGCAAGACCGGGAAATACTCCGTACAGGTTTTCTATGAAGACAATTATATTGCAAAGGCAGAAGCCCAGGTGACGGTTCATCCCCTTCCCCTGGTAACCATCAGTGGCCCTGCTGCCTTCTGCGGTGAACAAACCCTGGTGCTGGCAGCCTCTGAAGGACAGGCCTATATTTGGAATACAGCTGAAACAAGCCCCAACATCAGCATCAGCCTGCCCGGGCATTATTGGGTTGAAGTTACTGATGAAAAAGGCTGTAAGGCACAGGCCCACAAGACTGTTGCCGCATTCCCTGGTTTTCTGGGTGAAATAATGGCTTTAATGCCTTACGATGATACCTACGGGATCAAAGACCCCATCACCTTCAGCTGGACGGAGGCAGAAAATGTGGAAAGCTATGATCTGTACATCTGGCGAAATACTGACCCCCGGCCGGAAAGCCCAACGGTGAAGAACCTGAAAACCAACAGCCATAAATATACACCCTATCTAAACAAGAACTTTGCCTATCATTGGCAGGCAGAGGCTAAGAACATCTGTTTCATAAAGCAAACCGGGCGAAGGTTTTTCTCCTTCCAGGTGCTTACTGATCTGGTAGTGGAAGAAGTCAGCATACCAGAAAATGCAACAGCAGGAGAAACCCTTGAAGTGACCTACCGAATCAGAAACACCGGGAGCATAAGCACAGGGATGATTCCCTGGAAGGATGAGCTGTTTATCAGCTCTTCCCCCACATTCAGTTTGCAGGCTGCCACCAAACTGGCAACCACAGATTATGTTTCAACACTTGGACCTGGTGATAGTTACGCAAAGACAATCACAATCACTCTTCCCCGCGACATCGAAGGCAACTACTACATCTGGGTGCGGGCCGATGCCGCCAACGATGTCTCCGAGACGGATGAAGCTAACAACATCGGCCGGGCTGAGCAGGCTTTGTTTGTCAGTTATCCTCCCTATCCTGATCTGGCTGTCTCTGGCATACAATCATTGAACGGAACGATCGTTCCCGGTGATCCGGTTACAATAGGCTGGACAGTTACTAATGAAGGAAATGCAGCCGCCATTGGGGGGTGGAGCCAGCGTGTTGCCATGGTGTCGGGTTCAAAGATAAACATACTGGGTTATGTGCAGCACAAAGACCATCTGGAGGCTTCTGCTTCCGTTTCAGGAAGCGCTACCTTCCTGATCAATAAGGTTCCTGACATGGAGGGTGATGTTTACCTTGAAGTAAGGCTAACGCCAAATCCTGGTTTGAAGGAAAGACCTAACAGCACGGCCAACAATATAGCATTATCGCAAAGCAGCATCCTTCTGGAGAAACGGCTGGCACTGTCGCTTGACAGGGGTACGATTACCGAAAATGCAAGTTCACCCCTTCAGGGTCTTGTTCAAAGGAGCGGAAACCGCGAAATGCCCTTGGTTTTGAACCTTGTGGCATCGGCCGAAAACAGGATACAGTTGCCTCAAAACCTTACTATACCGGCAGGTCAATCAGGGGTTTCCTTCGGGGTTCTCCCTGTTGATAACAATCTTACAGAAGGAAACATAGAACTGCAGATATCAGCGGATGCTCCGGATTATCCCGGCACACAGCTGTCGCTGGTTGTAGTGGACGATGAGATACCCTTGCTGTCACTAAGCCTTGACAGGGAGCAGGCAAGCGAAGGAGAGAACTTCCAGCTCACCGTCACCCGAAACCTGGTAAACGATCAACCCCTGGAGGTAAAGCTTTCGGCCATGCGCAAGCAGCAGCTTCAATTGCCCCCTGCCGTGGTTATTGCATCACATGAAGCCTCCCTTACGATCAATGTGCCGGTTGTGGATGATGATATTCCCGAGCTGGATGAGGATGTTGAGATCCAGGCCACTGCCCCGGGTTATCGCCCGGGATGGACCATTATCCACATCCTTGACAACGACCTTCCCCAGCTAAGTCTGAGCCTGAACCCCACAGTGGTTTCGGAAGGAGCCGGTCAGTACGCCGCATGGGGCACTATCAGGATCAGCGAACCTGCAAAAAACAACATGGTGATCCTGCTTTCGGCCGACAAGCAAAACCAAATCTTCTTTCCCTCACAGGTGACTATCTCCAAAGGTTCAACTCAGCAGCAATTCAAAATTGGGGTCATCGACAACAACCTGGTGGACGGGGACCGCGATGTGATGCTACAGTCCAGCATATACCTGAGTTCCTGTGGCTGCGGGGCACCGGTTGAAAGTGATGCATCGGCATCAGCCATGCTCACCATTACCGATAACGACGGGCCTGCCCTTTCGCTCGAGGCAAATCCATTTGTAGTCCCCGAAAATATCACAAACGCAGGTAAACTGACCCTTACCCGCAACACCATGGGAGGGCCTGAAATCAGCGTAATGATCATTCACGACGGGCAGGATGTGCTTGACATTCCTTCCTCGGCCATCTTCCCTGAAGGGGTTAGCTCCATTGAGGTGCCTTTCCATTCGCTGGACGACGGTACCGACGCTGGCGATCGAATTGTCACCATTAGGATTACTGCTGAAGGATACAGCCAGGGCTCCTGCTGGATTCAGGTTAAAGATCAGAACCTGCCTGACTTCCTGGCAAGGGGAATAAGCTTGTCGCAACCTTCCATCCTGATCAATAGTCCGGTAAATATCAGCCTTTACGTGGTAAACAATGGATTTTCCCTGGGTCCGCAGGGAGCCGAAGTCAGCATTTACCGCTCGAAAGACAACCGCCTGGACCGCAACGACCTGCTGATAGCTACCGTATTCACCCAGAGGGCCCTGCAGATAAGGGATTCGGTTTTGGTATCCTTTACCTATACCCCGGATGACCAGGTAGGCGACTTTTTCATCATTGCTGAAGTGAATGCCAAAGCAACCCTGAAAGAGCTGACAGGCATCAACAATACCAGTGATGCGGTGCCCCTTCAGATAAGACCCGATTATACAGCCACGGCAACGGTTTCAGGGGATGTTTTCAACGGAACGGCTCCCATTGTCATTACAGGTTTTACACAAACAGTAACAAAAAGCCCAGTACCCAACAAGCCGGTTGATGTATACATTGTGGTGAATGGTGTCAGAAGGACATACTCAGCAACCAGCGATCAGAATGGTCAGTTCAGCCTGGACTTCATTCCGGTAAATGGGGAAGCTGGAGAGTATTACGTGGGTGCCTGTTATCCAGGCCAGAGCCTGAACCAAGCCCAGGACAACTTCTCCATAATGGGTGCAAGGCATACCGAAACAGGATTTATCAAATGGGACCTAAGGCTTGATCATCCCAAAGACCATTCCCTGGAAATTCAAAACCTTAGTGCCGTCAACCTGAGCAACCTGCGGCTGGAAGTAGTATCAGCACCAGATGGGGTTCATATTGATTTTACACCCTTAGGGCAGCTTGCAGGCAATTCTACCGCAACATTAAATTATACGGTTACAGCCTCCGAGGTGACTATAGGCAGCAACTACCGCGAGGTAAAGCTAAGGCTTGTCTCTTCCCAGGGAACAGTCTTCAGATTCAGCACCTGGGTGTTTTGCCAGGCTTCAAGGGGAAATCTGAAACTGGAACCTGCCAGGCTGTCGCGCACTATGGTACGCGATCAGATCAACCATGTGGAATTTGATTTCCTGAATAATGGGCTGGATGAAACCGGAGAGATAATCATTCATCTGCCAAATGCGCCCTGGATGAGCATAAACGGGCCTTCCCTTATCCCCTCATTGAAACCAGGAGAAAGGGCCGCCGTTACTCTTAGATTAAGCCCGGGGGAAGAGCTTCAGCTTCATAATCCCATTTCAGGCAACATCGGCCTGACGGCTACCAATGCAAACAGCGTCAGCCTTCCCTTTACCTTTGAGCCTGTGTCCTCGCATTCGGGAATGTTGCTGGTTGACGTTGTCAATGAATATACCTACAATACATCCGAGGCCCCTCATCTGCAGGGAGCCAGTGTTACCATCACCCATCCATATACCGGACAGATTGTTGCCCAGGGCGTCAGTGATGCCAATGGTCATTTCCTGGCTGAAGACCTGAGGGAAGGTTTCTACAACCTAAAAGTGCAGGCTGCCCGTCACAGCAGTTACCAGAACATGGTTTACGTGGAAAAAGGCATAACCAGGAAAGAAACCGTCTTTCTGGCTTTCCAGGCCATCACCTGGTCCTGGGAAGTGGTCCCCACCAGAATAAAGGATCAATATGAAATTACACTTGTAACCGTGTTTGAAACCAACGTACCGGCTCCTGTAGTGGAAATGATCATGCCCGACACCATCCCCCATCTCAACCATGGGGAGACTTTCCCTTTCCTGCTGGTGCTGGCCAATCATGGGCTGATCACGGCAAAAAATGTGCATATTACCCTTCCCGATGACAGTGAATATGAGTTCAACGCCAACGTCAATACCCTGGATATTATGGCCAAATCCTCTGTGCATATTCCAGTGGTGGTAAGAAGAAGAACGCAGAAATCGGAGAAATCCATATCCTGTACCGGGTTTACCCTTGTGAAGTATCAATTTGAATGCGGGCCTGACGATCAGATCCGCCTGACACAGAAAAAAGTAACCTATCAGGGCAGGGTTTGTGCACCGGTTGTTTCGGGAGGCATAGGCGGAGGCATCCCGGCTATACCCATCGGAGGAGGCATTGGCCCAGGGCATTGGGGTGGAGGTGGATCAGGGGGAACTGGAGGCGGAATCGGGGAGGTGGTCCCATACAGGCAAAGCAAAGTGGGTTGTGACCCTTGTCTGATTGAATTGCTCAACGCCCTATGGGGTTGTTCTCCAATTCCACAGACCGGTTTTGGAAAAAGACTAAGCGTGGGTGCAGTTGCAGGGGCTGTAGGAGCAGTAAGGGGCTTCATTGGAAATGTCACCTGTGCATTTGGAATCGGCTATTCAATTGGTTGTAAGATCAACCAACACTTGAAGGATTTTGGCAAAAAAGCACCCTCCGAACTGGCTACAGCACAGAAAGATATGGACATGTTTGTCCTCGGAACCGAAGCCATGGCCGGCATAACCAGAGAAGTTTTTGGAAATGATGAGATGCTTTATAAAAATAATCTTGATCTGCTTGCTGATGCCATTACAATTCAACTTGAGGAATTTGCCTCCTTCAACCCTGATGATGTTAACGAACTGATGATCGTGATGGCTGGTTCCGACATTTTGATCGACGAGATCCAAAACTTTGTAAATCGCTGGAATATCTCCATGGAAGCCTGGAACCAGGGCATTTATTCCCCTACAACCGAGTATCCCGCCATTGTTGACACCCTGGTGATTCATGCACATGCAGCCGATCTTGAAACAGCCCTCGCCTACGCAAGGGGAAGAGGCTATAATAATCTTGCAGAATTATTCAATGCAGCTTATTATTTAGTGGATGACTTCACACAGCAGTCCTCCTCGGCAGTGTGTGCCACGGTAACTGTTCAATTTTCCCAAACCATGACCATGACAAGGGAAGCCTTCGAGGGCACCCTGAAGATTTTTAATGGCCATGATACCGATGCCATGGAGAACATTCGCCTGTCGTTGGAGATACGCGACCAGGAAGGAGTTGATTGTACACACTTGTTCCAGATCAACCCCGGAGCCCTCAGGCAGATCAGTGCCGTTGACGGCACAGGGCGCCTTGCAGCGCAAACCGAAGGTTCTGCCGTGGTGATTTTCATTCCCGAAAAAGCAGCAGCCCCCGAAGTGCCCAAATACTATTCATTTGGGGGAAGCTTCTCATACCTTGATCCTTTCACTGGCCAGCTTTACGAACAAAAACTTTTTCCCGTGACCCTCCAGGTGAATCCAAGTCCGGATCTTTACATCAACTACTTTATGCAGCGCGACATACTTGGCGACGATGCCCTTACAGAAGCTATCGAACCCAGCATACCTGCTGAAATGGCTGTAATGATACACAACCGGGGATTCGGAACCGCCTGGGAGGTAAATATCGAATCGGCCCAGCCAAAGATCATTGATAACCAGAAAGGATTGATGGTTGATTTTGAGATCGTGGGCTCTAACCTGGGAGGGAAGCCCCGGCAGCTGGGTTTGCTGAACGTGGATTTCGGGGATATCGATCCCGGGGATATTGCCGTAGGACAATGGTGGTTTACCAGCTCCCTGCTGGGACATTTTATCTCTTACGAGGTATCGGTCAACCATTTGAACAGCTTTGGAAACCCCAATCTTAGCCTGGTCAGCAGTGTGGAGATACACGAGCTGATCAGAAGTGTCAGGGTTTATGGCCCGCTTGACGATGGAATCAACGACTTCCTTGTCAATAATATTCCTGACCGGGAGGATATTCCCGATGCCCTTTATTACTCCAATGGAACAGTGGCTGCTGTTCACAGGGCAGAAAAAGCCAGCATCAAAGGTCAGCTAAGTGTCACAAACCTATTGGTTGAACTGGATGTAACACCTTATGTTTCGGGATGGAACTATGGCAGGCTGGATGATCCCGGCAATGGAATGTTCCACCTGGTAGGCTGTACGCGTGAAGACGGCCAGGAGATCCCCCTTGACAACATCTGGCAGACACATGTGACAATTCCTGATGGCGGAGAACCTATCTATGAAAACAAGTTACACTTCCTGGATCTTTTTGCAGATGGAAATCCTTATACCTACACCCTTGTTTTTGAGCCCAAGCAAACCGACATCCCCGAGGTTGTATCTATCGAAGGGGTTCCTGCAGGCATTGCCGATACCCCGGTAAAAAACCTCCAGGTTGTCTTCAACAAGCCCATTGATGCCGCCAGCTTCGATTACCAGGATATGGTACTTCGCAACCAGGGGGGGACCGATCTGATGGATGCTACGGTGGAGGTAAGCCAGCTTAGCGATGTGAAGTTTAATGTGAATCTTGCTCCCAAAACCTCCGATAACGGCTACTACCTGTTCACGGTACAGGCAGCCGGTATAACGGATCTGATGGGCAATGCAGGCCAGACGGGTAAGCAGGTGCACTGGATACAGGCATTCTCAGCTCCCGCCATCACCCATTTTCTGGGTTTGCCCAAAGAACCGTGCCAGAAAACCGATACCCTTGTGGTCAAATTCAATATGCCTGTACTAGTGGAAACCTTTACCACTGCACAATTGCAATTGATCCGAGGTGCAGATAATATTCAGGTAGAATCGCTTACCATCACGGCCCTCGACGAGATGCAAACCCTCTTCCGTATCGGGGGGCTGCTCCCGCTAACTTCTGATGAAGGTGATTACCGGCTGACTATCGTTCTGCCAGAAATCAAGGGTGAAACAGGCAACTACGGATCGGTTGAACAATGGGTTGAATGGAGGGTGTGCACCCTGTACAATCTGGTCCTGGAGGCAAGCCCGCTGCAGGGAGGTACTCTTAGCGGACAGGGTGCTTATTCTGCAGGAACACAGGTGCATGTTACAGCAACTCCTTGCGTTGGCTACCATTTTGTGAACTGGACGGGCGATATTTTTCTGGCTGATGATCCTGAAAACCCCGCTTTCACACTGCTGATGCCCCAGGCAGATGTTAGCTTAACTGCCAACTTCAGCATAAATATTTACCAGATTCAGGCTGAAGCCAGCCATCCGGATCATGGACACGTACAGGGGGCCGGCCTTTTATCCCACGGCCAGCAGGTTAGCCTGCAGGCAATACCTGCTACCGGGTATCACTTTATCCGGTGGACAGAGAATGATAAAGAAATAAGCAGGCAGCCCCTGCTGGAGTTTCCTGCTGTTGCCCATCGCAACCTCACAGCTCATTTCGCCATCAACCGCTATTCAATAACAGCTGCTTCTGCCAATCCCGGTTTTGGAACAGTTTTTGGCAGCGGAGATTATGACCATTTTGAGAAAGTAATCCTTAGGGCCATACCTGAAGTTGGTTATCATTTTGAAAGCTGGCAGGAAGGTGATGAAGTGGTCTCATATATGGCAGAATATATTTTTTCTGCAGAAAAGAACCGTGATCTGCTGGCCCTTTTTGCCCTTACCTCTGTGAGTGTCGGAGTAAACCCGCAGAAACTGGATTTTGAGGAGTTGATCATTGGCCATTGCCTCACGCAATCCTTCAGGACCGTTGGAACGGACCTATACGACCTGCTGGAGATCAGGGCACCGGAGGGTTTCCTGGTATCCCTGCAGCAGGCATCGGGCTTTTTGCAGCAGATCAGTCTCCAGCCTCAGAACGGAACAGTTGATCAGGAGATATATGTCAGGTTCTGTCCTGAAGATGAGAAGGATTATTCAGCTTTGATTTTCCTTCTGACATCCGGCTCAGCTCCTGTCGCAGTGGAAGTAACAGGCAGCGGAGCCTGGGAAAAGGTAGCATTGGATCTGAACCTGGGAAAAGGATACACCTGGTTTAGTGTCAACGTGAACCCAGGCAACCTGGCTGCCTCCCAAATGCTGCAGGGGCTAATAATATGCGAAAACGACCAGGTGATTGCCCAGGATAAGTATATCAGCTGGTTACAGGGCCAATGGTCGGGCGAGCTGAACCTGCTGCCCGGAAGAAGCTATATCATGAACCTTTGCAATGCCCAATCACATTTAATCCGCGGGCGTTTACCGGAAGCTGAAGTTTTGGATCTTCCGCAAGGGATAACCTGGTTGGGGTACACTCCCCGGCAGGCAATGTCAGTGAATACCGCCCTGGCTGCTCTGATGCCTGGTCCTGGCAATAACGACCGCATCATCGCCCAGAACAGTTTTGCAGTTTTTCATAACGGTCAGTGGACTGGCAGCCTGCAGAATCTAAATCCGGGTGAGGGATATGTTCTGGATCTTAGCCAGGCATCCAGCCTGCTGTACCCGCAGGCCCCGGAAGTGGAAAAAGGCCAAAACAAGCCAAGCGGAGTTTTTACCCCCGCAGGAATTCAGCCCCTGGCCAACCTGCGTCATACAATGACCCTGCTGGCCGAGCTTAAATATCCTGGCAACCGAACCTCAACCGATTCGCGCGATGTGGTGTATGCCTTCAGCGGGGATGAATGCCGGGGAATGGCTAGTCCCACCGAACTTCAGCAGGGTAAAATCTTCATGAGCATTGGATCCAACCTGCCGCAGGGCGAAACCATAACTTTCAGGGTATGGTCTGCCGAATATCAGACAATGGCAGATATTACAGGTTCTATCACTTATGAGGAACTCTCGGCAAAAGGTTCAATGATCAGTCCCTGGCCATTGGAGGTAGATGCCTCCATCAGCAACAGGCTTCCCGGACAAAATCCGTGGTACATTGGCAACCCCTTCCCCAACCCCTTCCGAACCAGCACGCAGATCCCCTTCATGGCAGAGGCCGGTGCCGAAGTAACCCTGATGATTTATAACAGCCTGGGTACCCCGGTGAAGAAGATACAGCAGCAGGCTGAGGTTCCAGGCCTCTCCTACCTCATGCTCGACAAAGCCCAGCTGCCCCCGGGGGTTTATCTGTATTTCGTGGAAATAAAGGGGTACAACCGTAAAACAGTTCAAAAAAAAGGCAGATTGATCATTATGAGATAATTCTGCCAAGGCTTTCGCAAAAGGCTGCTTTTTTACAGAAGCAGCCTTTTGTTTTTTACCGCCGGATTACATCTGAAGACCACCCCGGCAAAGTTTTTATTAGAGGATGACATGTTTTGTTATGAAAATTATGATTTTAATCTTAATTTTAATTGCGATAGGCTTTTAAAAATATGTCCAAAGAAATAACTCCCGACAATTTTCGGTTTAGGCACCTGCCCTGGTTGATCATGGAGTCGGCAAAGGCATGGAACCGCGATGACCCCTGGCGATTGAGCGCAGTAGTAGCCTATTATGCCCTGCTGGCGATCCCGGGCCTGATGGTGATCATTATCAACCTGGTGGGTGTGGTATGGGGAGAAGATATCGTACAGGACAGGGTGCTGTCACAAATCGCCGTGGCCATCGGAGAGGATGCCGCCACCACCATTCGCGATATTCTGAGGCAGGCTCAGGAGGAAGCCCAGGATATCATCTCCACCATCATCGGGCTGGGAACCCTGATTTTTGGAGCAACCGGAGTATTTTACCACATGCAGATCTCCATTAATCATATTTGGGAAATAAAACCTGCCCCGGATGCAGGGTTTAAAAAAATTCTGATAGACCGCCTGCTTAGCTTTGCCTTTGTACTGGTGATTGGCTTTCTCTTGCTGATCAGCTTTGTGATCACTACCGCCATTGGCTTCATGGTGGATTACCTGCGGCAGATATGGCCCGATTTTGCCGTATATCTGGCCATTGCACTCAATGAGTTGGTTTCACTGGGAGTGGTCACCATGTTGTTTGCCCTGATGTACCGCTTTCTGCCCGACGCCAAAATCCGCTGGAGAACAGTCTGGGTTGGGGCTATCATCACTGCATTGCTGTTCACCCTGGGTAAATTCCTGATGGGCCTGTATTTCGGACAGGCAAATCCTGTATCCATGTATGGTGCTGCCGGTTCCATCGTGCTGATCCTGCTTTGGGTATCCTATTCAAGCCTGATATTCTTCTTCGGAGCCGAATTTACCTTCGTATTCGCCAGGCGATATGGATTCGGAATTCATCCAAAACCTCATGCCTGGCGTGTAAAAAAAAAAGAGGAGGTGGTGGAGCGCGGCAGCCAGTCAAAAAAAGAAGGAGAAGCTGATAACAAAGGCTCAAACATTATGTAAATATTTTAAAATCATTGCCTTTTGTCGTAATTTTTTATTATATTGGCTACACATCCAACATAATTTCCTGTTTCTTTATGCCACGGGCTTGCAAACTATTATGCAAAAAGTATTTAATCAGCGGCTGGTATTTATTTACCTACCTGGGGTTGTCTTTCCTGTTCATGCATCCTGAAGCCCTTGGGCAGAATTTTTTTAAATTAAATTATCCTTTATATTATAGTGAGTTTCATAGGTTATTACACCCCGGGGCAGAATTCACCACCAATAATGAAGGCAACACCCGGACCTCCGGCGCGCGCAAAGCACCTAAAGTTGGTGGCATCACCGGCATCATACTCGACGGCTACAGCTGTCCCGGCATTCCCTACGTGGTAGATTCCCGCGACGGTAATACTTATCCCACAGTACTTGTTGGTTCTCACTGCTGGCTTTCACAAAACCTAAGATACCTTCCTGAAGTACATCCTCCTTCGGAGAGCTCAGTGAATCAACCCCGATATTATGTTACCGGCTATTATGGACATGATACCGAAGAAGCTATGCGAAGCCTGACCGGCGGTACAGCAGCTGTTTTGTACAATTACCAGGCAGCGATCTTTGCTTGTCCGCGAGGCTGGCAACTGCCGGGCGAATATCAGTGGGGCGAACTGTGGGATCATCTGACGGCAAATTATCCTGAAATCACCCCTGAAAATATAGGCAACCGCCTGAAATCATGCAGGCAGGTCGACTCTCCCCTTGAAGGGGAATGCACCACGGATGAACAACCCCGTTGGGACCCTGGTGCAGGGGAGTTTGGAACCGATGATTTTAACTTTTCCGCCCTTCCGGCAGGATGTACCAATGCCTCTGGACAATTTATCCAGGTTACCTCCCATGCCTACTGGTGGTCATCAGCCTCAACCGACCAGTTTGCCAGCTACCGCGAGATCAATGCCGTCGACGGAGGCCTTTACCGGCATACAGAGGGAGAGAAAAAATGGGGTCTGAGCGTCAGGTGCGTACTCTCAAAATAGTATGACAACCTGATAATGTTCAGAAAAGATCGGGTATTTGTAGACTACTTTTTTTTCTTTTTTCTTCCCGGTCCCCCAAGGTTTACTTTCAGGTTTTTCTTCTTTTTCTGGTGGAAAGCACCTGCCGGGGCAAGCTTCAGGGGTTTCAGGTAGGCCTTGTCGCCAGCTTTTGGCTGAGGTTGTTGGTCATCAAGGTCCTCGGCAGTGCTGATTTCCAAATCTTCTGGCAGTTCCTCCCGGGGAATGGGTTGTTTGATATATTCTTCAATGGCCTGCAGGGCATTTTCCTCGGCCGGTGTTGCCAGGGAAATGGCAATTCCGGGTTTGCCGATGCGCCCCGTACGCCCGATGCGATGGATGTATGCAGCAGGAATTTGGGGAAGCCCCAGGTTGATCACATGGCTTACTTCAAAAATATCTACCCCCCGGGCTACAAGATCTGTTGATATTAATATCCGGATTTCCCCCGAGCGGAACTCATCAAGGGTCTTAAAGCGCAGGTTCTGGCTCTTGTTGGAATGTATCACCCCCAGCTGCCCTGGATATTTGTGAGTCAGCTTGTTGAAGAGTTTGTCGGCTGTCTTGATGGATGGGGCAAATACCAGCACCTTGCTGAAGACTTCCTCTTCCATCAGCAGCATGGTCAGCAGGTTGAATTTGGTGGCGAAGTTAGGAACCACAAAAAGCTTCTGAACGATCTGCTCAAGGGGGGTGCCCCTGTACTCAATATCGAGCCACTCGGGATTGTTGAAAAAGCCTGTAATAACCTCTTCCACTTCGTCGGCCAGAGTAGCCGAGAACATCAGGTTTTGCCTTTTCTGCGGCAGCAATTCCAGAATACTGATCAGCTGGGGGCGAAACCCTTCGCTTAGCATCTCATCTACCTCATCGATCACCAGCTTCTGAACGGCATTCAGCCTGACAATTCCCTGCATGACAAGGTCAAACAGCCTTCCAGGTGTAGCCACCAGCAAATCCACCCCCTGGTATATTCGCGCTCCCTGGGTATTGATATTCACCCCACCAAACACGCCATCAATACGCAGGTTCATATAAGCTGAAAGCCGGCTGGCCTCCTCCACCACCTGCATAACCAGCTCCCTTGTTGGCACCATCACCAGAATCCTTGGATGCCGCTGATTTGAGAAAGGTAGCTGCCGCAGCAATGGCAAAAGGTATGCCAGGGTCTTGCCAGTACCCGTCTGGGCTATTCCCACCAGGTCGCGCCCCGATAAAATTACAGGGTAAGCCCTCTGCTGTATGGCCGTTGCCTTGCTGTAGCCCATTTCTTCAAGAGCATTCAGAAGGGGCTTGTTAAGGTTTAGATCCTGGAAATTCAAAATGCTGATTTTTTTTTTTACAAAAGTAAGGTTTTTCCGGCCATGTAGCCCTGGAACAGGCCCTGTAAGAATATGAAGAAAAAAATATTAAAAAATTATCGGTCTTTTTCTTTGTTTAATCCAAAATTTATAACTTTAAGCCGTTAAAGCAAATTAAAATTTCGACCAAAATGGTCAGGTTTTGCACACATTGCTTATCAACGCGACCCATTATGGAAAAGTACATCACTCAGCTCATAGAAGATTTAAGGGAGGCGCACAACCGTGCCCCGGTATTTAAACCAAGAGAGGAAATGACTGAGGAAGATATTCTGGAAGAACTCCAGGAAATTGACCGCATCATTCACCAGGAGCCACCAAGCCCCTTTCGCAACATCTTTGACCTGGACCCCGATATTTTTCCACCGGCCGAACGCCTGACCAGCCAGCAGGCCACTGCCCTTTCAGAGGAGATTTTGCTGCTGTGGGCTGCCTTTAACATAGAGGCAGTATACCCACACAACTTTCCCCTCGACAGGCTTTATCCACTTCTGATAAAAAAATTTCGCGAACCCTTCCTGTACTTCCCCGGAGGGATTACCGGCCTTGAGCTCTGCAATTATGAACCCACCGAATGCCCATTCGGAGAAGAATACTGCACATGTAAGGAAATCCATGAAACCTGGAAAGACTACGACTTCCAGGTCAAATAAAGAAATAGATCGTTAAGCTATTTTCAGCCGCCCCTGCCAGGGCGGCTTTTTTGTTTAACGGGAATTAATATGGATATTTCCCAATTTACCCCGCCTAAAGCTGAAATGATGCTTCGCAAATCATTGTAGAAATTTTAGCATTTATTAACATTTGGCTTAAACCATCAACCATTTTAAATCATTTGCCCACGAACGGACAAGGTTTGCACATCAATGAAAAACCAGCCGAAAACCGCGGCAAACGCCGTTTTGAGATGTGCAGGATTCATTATAATTTAGCTTTAGAAAAGGTTGCTGACCTGCTCCGTTGAATGTCCGTAATTTCTTGACTTAAAACTTTTTTCACGATATGCTATACAACCAGAGAAGACTCCAGGCAATGCTAAAGCGCCGGCAGGAAATGCTGGCCCAGACCCGCGTTCAGCTAAACAAGGAACATCCCGAAGTTGAAGAAAGAGTAGATACTTTGGTATCCTCCTTCAGCTGCCGTGTACTTTTTCCCGATTACCAGAGAAAACTTTCAGGCAATTAATCTAAGATATATACAGGATCAGCTCTGTCTTTTCCTGTCAGATCATCTCCCGGAGCCGGCGCCAGCCGGCTTTTTTTTTTGGTGTCTCACACGATTAAATAAGAAATTCACTTGCTGTACGAATTCGTACAATACTGTTCTTCTGCGAACAAAAAATCTGCCCCATAATGGCAGATGATCCTCTTTAATATAAGGAGTATAAACCAATTATAAAACATGGCACAAAATTAGATGCTAATTAATCAAAAAAATTCTGCCATGCTTATCCACTACCTGAAGTTCTCCTTTCGCAGCCTGATGCGCCAGAAAGGTTATACCTTTTTGAACATCGCCGGATTAGGTGTAGGATTATCAGTGAGCCTGCTGATAGCAGCTTTTGTAATGGGGGAGCTACGAACAGACAGATTCCACGAAAACTACCCCCGGATCCACCGCCTTGAGGTAACTGATGCCGGTTCTGCCAATACTCCCAGCATGACTTCAGAAATGCTGCAAAGGGCCCTTCCCGAGGCCTTACTGGTTTGCAGAGTTGACATTGGCAACCGGAGCCTGCTATACAACACAGAAGAAAAGCAAGGTCGCCTGGGGCGGGTAATGTATGCCGACAGTACCTTTTTCAGCATCTTCAGCTTCCCGCTGCTCCAGGGTCATCCCCAAAAGCTGCTGAGGGATCCCTCGTCCATTGTATTATCCCGGTCAGAGGCCCAGAAAATCTTCGGGGATGAGGACCCCCTGGGAAAAACCATCCGTATCAACAACAAGCTTTCCTATTTAGTTACAGGCATCATGGAAGACTTCCCTGCCAACAGCTCCCTGAAAGCCACTGCTGTGATACCTTTTCACCGCCTTCCCGAAATTCTGGGAGATCCGGAAGCACTCAACGACTGGAACAACTGGAACTACCAGACTTTTGCCCTGCTTCCGGCTGATCACGATCTGAGGGAGATCAATCCCAGGCTCGAAAAAGCAATGGATAATATTTTTTCCAGTGATTTTGGTTTTCCTGATGTGGAACTGGGGTTTTTCCTGCGCCCCATGAAGGATATTTACTTTAACCGCTCAATTGCCGGCGACAGCATGCCAAAAGGAAACCTTTCATTTATCATGATCTTTGCTGTGATCGGAATATTTATCCTGCTGATTGCGGTGGTAAATTTCATCAACATCAGCACGGCCATGGCTTTTCGCAGGGAAAAAGAAGTTGGATTGAAAAAGGTTCTGGGCAGTACAAGAGGCAAGCTGCTGGGGCAATATTTCACCGAATCGGTAATGGTTTGCCTTTTGGGGCTGTGTGTGGCCCTGATGCTGTTCGAGTTGCTGCTGCCCACCTTTAACAGCCTGATAGGAGCAGAAGCGACATTTCACCTCCTCCAAAACCCGGTGGCCTTGCTCACAATTATTGGTTCTACCATCCTGACAGGACTTCTGGCAGGTATCTACCCAGCCTTCTTCCTGAGTCATTTTCAGCCTGTAAGTATACTGCGCGGAGAATTAAGCCGGGGTCGCCGGGGCAGCATTCTGCGTAAAATACTGATCGTATTTCAGTTTACCATCTCCATTGGCATCATCATGGCCACCCTGGTGATATACAGCCAGATGCGTTATGCCCGAAACATGGACATGGGGTTTGATCGCCGGAATATTGTTTTTTTCTATAACCAGGGGGAAATCAATGATCGTTTTGAAAGCTTCAAAAATGAGCTGAAACAAATCCCGGGGGTTCTGTCGGTTGGACATTCCAACAGCATACCTGGTTACGTGGGCATGAACTGGGGCAGGTTGGTTAACGAGGAAGAAAGACGCATCAACGCCCTTCCCGTTGATCCGGAGTTTATGGAGGTCTATGGGCTGAAAATCTCCAGGGGCAGAAGCTTTGATCCTGAGCTGCAAACCGATCGCAACCAGGCTTATATCCTCAATGAAGCGGCTGTCAGGGAATTTGGTCTGGAAGAACCCCTGGGAGCTAGTTTTGCCAATGGCAGGGTGATTGGCGTTACCGAGGATTTTTCGTATGTGTCGGCTCATCACCCCATAAGCCCATTGGTACTGGCCTATATGCCCGAATGGTGTTTTTACACCAGCATCAGGATCAGCCCCCGAAACATTCCCCAAACAATGGAGCAAATCGCTGAAATTTACAAGCGTTATGCACCCGGGTTTCCGTTTAACGCCCAATTTCTGGATCAGGCCATCGGAAGACTTTATCAGAAAGAAGAAAAGCTTTCCAAACTGTTTCTTTTCTTTTCCTCCCTGGCCATTTTTGTAGCCTGCCTGGGTCTGGCGGGATTAACCTTGTTCACCACCCAGCAACGCACAAAAGAAATAGGCATCCGTAAAGTTTTTGGCTCTTCCGTTCAAGGGGTTGTTTTACTGCTCACAAGCGATTTTCTCCGCTGGGTGTTGCTTGCCAACCTGATCGCCTGGCCCCTGAGCTGGTATTTCATGAACCGCTGGCTGGCGAATTTTGCATACCACATCAGCATCACATGGTGGATGTTTGCAGCCTCAGGCCTTGCAGCGCTTCTGATTGCAACGATCACCATCTCCTTCCAGGCAGTAAATGCAGCCATGAACAACCCGGTGAAATCGTTGAAACGTGATTGACAAAAAAAAGAAAACTGAGCGATCTCAGGATCCGCAGCCTCCCTCTTCATTGGCTATTTCTTCAGCAGCCTTCTCACCACAGCTGGATGCCTGGCTGCAGCCTCCGCAGGCCGACTGGGCCTTTTCGGCAGCTTCAACGGCAGCTTCCTCCCTTGCCGAAAGCTTGCAGCCTGCCGCAAACATTACACAAACAATGATCAGGTAGCGAAACATGCTTATTGGGGAAAATGTAGTTTTCATGCAATTGACTTTAAAAATTTTGAAGTGCAGGCAAAAATAGCTAATTGCATAAAATGAGCTAGTTTTTTAACAAAACCATTGAGCTTTTTTTTTAACAAACCATAACATTCTTTACATGTTGCTTGTTTATTTGAATTAAAAACTAAATCAAAAATTAACTTTGCATATAATAAACAATTGCGTTTATGAGTAAAAAGAGCGGACTGGCTTTGGTTCTTTCAGGAGGTGCTGCCCGGGGCATAGCACACCTTGGAATACTTCAGGCAATGGAGGAGGCAGGCATCAGGCCATCAGTGATTTCAGGAGTAAGTGCAGGAGCCATTGTGGGGGCCTTTTATTGCAGCGGCTATCCCCCAAAAAAAATTCTTGAGATTGCCAAAAAAACTCCGTTTGTTCGCACTTTCAGGCCCACGCGAAGCCCTGGCCTGCTCAAATTAAGCAAGGCCGAGGAGCTGTTTCATGAATACCTGAAAACCGAGCATTTCGAAAACCTGGATATTCCCCTTATTATTTCTGCCACAGATGTTGATTTAGCCCAAACCGTGTATTTTTCTACCGGAAAGATCATCCCCCCCCTATTGGGCAGCAGCTCCTTCCCTCCTTTTTTCCGCCCGGTGAATTACAACGGAATGACACTTTCCGACGGGGGATTGATCAACAACCTGCCGGTGGAACCCGTGAAAGACTACCAGCTGGTGCTGGGGGTTAATGTGAACATCGTGCGATCAAGCCCCGATACCTTTGCCCAGTATTCCGAATGGGTGGCTACTGTTGTGGTTACCAACAACATACAGGAAAGCAAAAAACTGTGCCATGTCTTTTTTGAACCCCCTGGCATGAAAGAATTCCGGATCATCGACATCGGAAAAGCTGATGAAATGTTTGAGATTGGATATCTGTATGCCCGTGAACGCATGCCCCAGGTTCTTGAACTCCTGCAGGCATAAGCAGGTTATGCCGGATGATGTGGAAGCAGGCAGGCAAATGCCTACCTTTGCAAAAAGCCTGATGTTTTTTTTCTTCAAACCAAACCAGCCACAGCATGATTCGTCCCGGCGACTACAACACCCTTAGGGTGGTAAAGATCCTTGATTTTGGCATTTATCTTGATGGAGGTGAGATGGGCGAGATCCTCATGCCAATGAAGTGGGTGCCAAAGGACTGCCAGCTCGACGATATGCTGGATGTTTTTATCTATTTTGATTCAGAAGACCGCCCCATTGCCACCACCCTTACCCCAAAAGCAAAGGTGGGAGAATTTGCCTGGCTGAAGGTAAAACAGGTGAATCCTTACGGGGCCTTTCTTGACCTGGGCCTTGACAAGGATCTGCTGGTTCCCTTTGGTGAGCAGAACGCCAAAATGCAGGAAGGCCGCTCTTACCTGGTATACCTGTATGTAGATCCGCAAAGCAAGCGCATTGCCGCCTCGGCCCGCCTGCAGCGATTCCTCGACAAGCAGCCAGCCCATTACCAGCCCGGCCAGGAGGTAGACCTGATCATCTGGACCCGCACCGATCTGGGCTACAAGGCAATCATCAACCAGCTGCATACCGGAATGATGTACCATAACCAGCAGATAAGCCAACTGGCCCCCGGCATGCGCATCAAAGGATATATCAATAACATCAGGCCTGACGGCAAGATCGACCTCCTGCCCGAGCCTTCAGGTTATCAAAAGATCCCTGAACTCTCCCTTCGAATCCTGGATATACTGCAAACCAGCGGCGGATTTGTCCCCATTACCGACAACAGCCCCCCGCAGGCCATCTACAACAACTTCCGCATGAGTAAAAAAAACTTTAAAAAAGCCATCGGAGCCCTTTACAAACAAAGAAAAATCATCCTGGAAGAAAACGGCATCCGTTTGCCTGATACAGCATGATTTTTGTTTAAGAATCAGATGAAGGTGGGTATTCTTCCAGGAATACTTTTTGACAGTTTCGCCCCACAAATGATCCCAGTCGGACTTGTATCGGACTTGTATCGGAGGGGAGTAAACCAGGGGTCGGGAAAATTTTGTCCGATACAGGTCAAAAAAAAGAGTTTAACCGTTTTTTATCTTTCTGAAATAGCGGGTTTTTTTTGAATAAAGAATTGTGGTAAGATGAAGCTAGCAGAATTTCATGAATTGTTGTCAACGGAAAATGCATTGATGCTATATTTTTACAATGAAACCTGCGGGGTATGCACCAGTTTATGGCCGCGGGTAGAACATCTGCTGAGCAGCGGTTTTCCGCAGATCAGGCTCATCAGGGTGGATGCTGCACAAAGCCGTGAACTGGCCGGGCAGCTGCAGATGTTTACAATACCAGGCATCCTGTTGTTTTTTCAGGGAAAGGAATATTATCGCTCCTCGGGCATGATCAGCATGGTGGAGCTGGAGGAAAAGGTAAAAAGGGGTATAATGAACTTTGAGCTTTAAACTGCCACATTTCCCGCACTACCTATATTTGGCCAACCAACGAGCCTGCTTCATCTTCTGCGACAATCATTGGTTTTTTTCCGATTTATTTTGCAACTTTACCTTCTGATACTTCCCAAGGTGGACAACAGGAAAAAGATCAAAAGGTACCGATTGCTCTCCCGGGTGAATCAGTGGACAGAGATCCCGCTGATCATCCTGGGCTTTGCCTGGCTGGTATTTCTGATCATCGACCTGATATGGACCCTCTCCCCTTTGCTGGCCAGCCTGGTGAACGTGATCTGGGTGATCTTTATCATCGACTTCCTGATTAAGCTGGTTATCACTCCTTCCCGGTGGCAGTTTCTGAAGAAAAATACCCTAACCATCATCTCGCTGTTTATCCCGGCTTTCAGGATCTTCCGAATCTTTGCCAGCCTCAGGCTGCTTCGCTCCCTGGGTTTTGTCAGAAGCCTTAGGGTGGTCAGGGTGGTAGGCTCCGTAAACAGGGGCATGCGGGTGCTGGGGAAAACCCTGGAACGCAGGGCTTTTGGCTATGTTTTTATCCTTACACTGCTGATTGCTTTTGTTGGATCGGCCGCCATGTTTGCCTTCGAGGAACCCGGAACCTACAACAACTACCTGGATGCCCTGTACTGGACTGCCATGATACTGACCACCCTGGGCAGCGATTACTGGCCACAGTCGCCCGAAGGAAAAACCATCGGATTCCTGCTGGCTGTTTATAGCCTTGGGGTATTGGGCTACTTCACAGCGGTGCTCTCCTCATTTTTCATTGGCCGGGATGCCGAAAACAAAAAAGCCGAGGTAGCCGGTGCAAAACAAATCGCCGAACTCACAAAAGAAGTGAAATTGCTCAGAGAAGAAATCAGAAAATCAGGCAATGAGACAATGGGACAATGAGACAATTTGACAATGAGACAATGTGGCGATGTGGGAAATTTTGGGGAGGAAAGCTCAAAAATTGTCACATCTTCTAAATGTCACATCGCCACATTGTCTAATTGCCTCATTGTCACGTTGTCGCATTGTCACATTCTTCTCAGCAAGATGCCCGCCAACAGGATCATCCCTCCTCCTGCGATCATATTCAGGGTAATGGATTCCCCAAAAAATATCACCCCAAAGAACAGAGCAGCCACCACTTCCCAATATGTGAACAGCGAATAATGGCTTAGCTTCAGCTTTCCCAGGGCGTAGAAAAAAAGCAGGAAACCCACAATGCCAATCAGGAATCCGTAAATGGAGGCCACGCTGATCTGCAGAACAGTGGGTGGCGGGGTGTTGGTCAGGATGAAAGGAAGAAAGACCACAGCTCCCACCAAATTCTGGTAAAAGATGGTCTGGGTCTTTGAGTAATTCGAGAGTTCCTTTTTAAAGATCACCGCCGTTATTGAGAACAATATGGCCGACAGCAGCATAAAGCCCATACCCAGGAAGTCGTTGCTGGCCAGGCTAACTCCGGTGTTCAGGTACATGATGATGATACCGGTAAAAGCCAGGCCGATAAGGAAAGCCGTTCGCCTGCTGATGTGCTCCCTCAGGAAAATGGCGCTGAACAAGGACCCGAAGATGGGCCAGGTGTAAAGCATGATCACTGCGTTGCCGATGGTGGTGTACAGGTATGCGGCAAAAAACAGGAACATCCTCATGGCATTCAGACCCGAAGCAACCAGCATGATGCGATAGTTGCCCCTGAAAAGTTCCACCTGCTTCCAACGGAAATAAACCAGCAGTACCAACACGGGTATGGCCATCCGGAAAAAGGTGACCGAGGTGGCCGGCAGGTTCAGCAGCTTGATGAACACCCCGCTCGACCCACCGATAGTGGTGCCGATGATCACTGCCAGGTAAGGGTTGAGCTTTATCTTTGGAAACACCTGAGATTAAAAATTGCCCGACGGTTCGCCGGGAGTTATAACCAGAAATAAAATTATAAAATTACAGTTTTTTGTTCTTCAGAAGAAGCTGCCTTTGCATCAGAAACAGAAGCCTGCAGCACTATTTTCAGCATGAATCATGCCCCAAACAACCAGCTCCCGTCCTGATTTCTTCTTTTCCTGTTCTTAATTTTTAATTCTTAATTCTTAATTACCTGCAATATTTCCATTCCTGTTACAGTTAATGGATAAAAAACCGGCATTTCTCATGACCCAGCTTTTGTTGCTTCTGATAGTATTTTTTTCGGCAAGCTCCTGCCAGGGCCCCCTTTCTGCAGGCCATGATTATAAAGATACTGCTGTTGCAATCCAGCTGGTTTCGGGCAATGAACCTGAAGGTCTTTGCTTGGAAGTTCCTGCCGTTGCAGTATCTGCAGCTCCAGCCCCGGAGGGGCATGAGCCAGCCTGGGCAGCCAGGCTGCGGGAGCAGATTGCCCGTATTGATTCGCGCATGCCCGGCAGCCTGGCTGTGTATGTAAAGGATCCGGAAGAGGGGCATTCACTGAGTTATAACACAGGTGAAGACCGTTATTTTGCCTCCACAACCAAGATACCTGTTGCCATTGCCATACTCCAGAGAGTGGAAGCAGGAGAATTTACACTCGACCACAAGCTGGTTCTAAAGGAATCGGATTTTGTGGACGGTAACGGTGATATTCTCTGGCAGAGGCCGGGCAAACAATATTCCATTTCCACCTTGCTTGAAAAGATGATACAGGACAGCGACAACTGCGCAACCGACATGCTCATCCGCCTTATCGGGCAGGATGATCTGAACGAGCAGATCCGCCTGAACATGATCTCCTGGGGTTTCAACCCTATAACCACCATTTTGCAGGTAAGGCATGATGCTTTCAGCGAGATCCATGAAAATGCAGCAGGCTTGTCGAACATGGATATACTGAATGTAAACCGCAACCGGGCTTATAGCGACCGGCTCAGCCGCCTGCTTTATTTGCTGGCCATCGAAGAAACCCAGCTGAAGGCCACCTCCATAGAAGAAGCCTTCGAGCGCTACTATCTGCGGGGGTTCAATTCGGGCCGCCTGGAAGCTATGGGTCATTTGCTGGAGCGCCTGTATCGGGGCGAGTTGCTCGATGAGGCACATACAAGCTATTTGATTCATGTGATGCAGAATATCCGCACAGGAGATCGCCGCATTAAGGCAGGCCTGCCGAAAGGAAGTTTCTGGGCCCATAAAACCGGAACCCAGGTTCGTACCGCAGCCAATGCCGGGATCTTGCTTACAAAAGATCAAAAACCCCTGATCGTGGTGGTGAACGCCCGCAGCTTCAACCAGCTCAGCCAGGCCGAAAATGCCATGAGAGAAATTGGAAAACTGCTGGGAGAGACTTTCCCTTTGAACTAGAAAGCTCAGCTCCTATTTTCCCCCCTTCTGGTCGTATTGCAATCTTTTTCCAAGGCCCTGGCCTCCTCCCATTTTGCGGCGTTTCCCCATACCCTGACCTGACAAAAAAAGATCCTCCCCGGGCCCTCCGCTGCATAAGCCCAGCCTGCGGCCGGTCAGCGGGCCTTTCCCTTCAGGTCCTCTCTGATCTATACGTGGCATGGTGATATTGATTATAAGATAATATTAATTACCGCCTGTTTCCAGGCTGGTGCTGTAAATTCCTTTAATGATTGCACACCTTGCCATGACTGTGATCGTGGTGCTGGTGGCAGCCCTCTCCCGAATCGCTGACACTTCCCCTAAGGAAAGACGTCACCAGTTGGTGCACATCACCCGAGCAACCCCTGAATACCCGGATCCCATGATATTGAAGCACGTTCAGTGCACCATCGCCCATACTGCCTGCCAACATCACCCTTACGCCCTTTTCTTTCAAAATGGCCGCAATGTTGCTCTTACAGCCACAGCCCTGGGGGGAGGGCAGCATCTCAATCTTCTCGATCCGGTTATCAGCTCCTATGCTGAAAATGGTATAAGCTTCACAATGGCCAAAATGGTCATCAACAACCTGGTTCCTGGTGGGTACTGCTACTTTCATAGTGAACATCATTTTATCAGTTGAATCATTTCATGAACAGATTTTCTTTTTTCCGGCAGGATCATTTGAATGCCTGCCCCTCTTAAGGCCTGCATTGCTTTTGAGCCAAAACGCCCTGCCACAACCATGGCTGCACCCTGTTCTGCCAGCAATCCTGCTGCCAGGCTTCCTGCCTCTCCTTCACGCTCCCGGTAAGGATTCTCCACAAACTCATGGGTTCTGCCCTGTGTATCGAAAATGCAAAACCAGGCACAGCGGCCAAAATGAGTATCCACCTCCGATTGTAAATGACTTTGGCTGGCGGCTATGGCTACTTTCATGGCATCAATTGGTTTGACTGATATTTTGACTTCTGCATAAGGGGCATTCCCCGGGAGATTTATCCTTCAGGCTGAAGCTGATCTGGCATGCTGAACAATGAAACCAGGGAGCAATTTCAACATCCCCGCCTTCAAAGCGAACAGGTCTGCCTTCAACAAAAGCCCTGGCAATCTTGCGGCGAACATTCCCGTAGATCCTGGTAAAGGTGGGCCGCGACACATTCATCATCCGGGCGGCTTCGGCCTGGGTCAGCAGTTCATAATCGCAAAGATTCAAAGCTTCATATTCCTCAAAACGAATCAATACCTCAGCGGCAGCTTTGCCGGGTAATCCTCCCGGGTTAAAACCACTGAAGTGGGGCGCCTTCTGGATGATCCGCTTCTTTTTGGTTCGTGGCATGAGTAAGGTTTCTGATGCAAATATAATGAACAAATGTTCATTATGCAAAGAAAAATCAGAATCATCTCACCGTTCTGGTTAAAAAAATACCATTTTCTTATTAAATCAAAGAGTTGATTTAATAAAACCAAAGGAAACTGTAAAATATTAGCTTTTTCCAGTATTTGCTGGCATGGATGATTTACTCCATGGCCCGCCGGGGCAACAAAACAGGTTTCCCTCGTTTGGGGAACCCTTCAGCTGGCTTTCCCTTCCGGAATCATTCCAACAGGTTTTATCTTTGTCGCCCGGCAAAGAGCAGCACCAGGATAGTTGCCGAATAAGCAGCTGTAACAGGCTGCAGGGCCGAAACGTACCCAATGATGGCAAGCTGCACTATCAGCCAAATGGCTACTACCATGAGCGAAAAATATGCCAGGGGCAGGGCATTTTGGGAATTTCGCAGCATGGCCACTGCAGCAGCAAGGAATGAACCTCCCACTACCGCAAACAATATGATCCCGGGGATGAGATAATCAGGGAAAGGACTTGATTCGAGCCATTGTTTTGGAATCTCCGGGGCCCCGGCAAGGGCATACAACCCGCCCCCGAAGGCATTCAATGCGGCGAACAAAAACATCAGCCCAACTACGATCCGAAAAGCTTTTTTCATCTTTTTTATTATTAAATGCCAGAGCAATTTATGAATTTTTTGAGGCCCAGATTCACTTCTGTAAATATTTTGCATCCCAGGCCTGCCCTATGAATCCTGGTCCATTCCTCCCGCAATTCTGGCAAGAAATTCATGAGATTTTTCGGGGCAGATGCCCAGTTGACTGATAAAGGCACGCAATTGCAATTCTATGTCAGCAAGGCTTAAGGGCTGGCCCTGGGGTAGATAATTGTTCTCAAAGAGATACTGCTCCAGCTCATCGGTTTTTTTCGTGCCGAAGCCCTTCATCTGTTTGTTTCGCAATGCAGCGAGCAGATCCACCGGGTTGCCCTTCAGCTCCAGGAGCAAGCTGCTAAGGCCATCGATCAATGACTGGGATATTCCCGAGTCCTGGATCACCTGCCTGTTGATGATCTTTGGCCTGCCCTGCCGGTAAAGCTCCTGGTAACGCTCCAGCAGCCTGATCATCAGCCGCATTTCGGCATGTGCATCTTCGCAGAGCCCCTGAAGGCGGCCCTTGTGGCTGAAGAAACTGTCCAGCTGCCCCCAGTGGCTAATGTTATTTGCCAGGCAATTCTTCAAAAGGCTGGCGTCGCTGGCAAGGTACCACAGGTGGAGCTGGGAGGGGTCATGCTGCAGCAGGCAATAAGGCTGCAATTTCAAGAAACTTTTCAGGTCCTCGTAAGGAAGATTGTCGGGAAGTTCTACCTGCTGTTGCCGTATATCAGGAAGAGTAACCTCCTCCAGGAGGTTGGTTTGAGCCTGCCCATCCAGGCTGATCACGCGCAGGAAGTCAACAGCCTCATCCCTCAGCAGGGCCTTCCATTTTTTCAGCTCATCGGCCTGGGCAGTAAAATAGAATATCTGCCGCCCGCTGCGGCTGATCCTTGCCAGTGCCTTAATGATTGCAGCGGCCCTGGCATCATCGCTGTTTGCGCATAGCTCATCGGCCAGCAAAGGCATGGAGGTTCCCGATTCCACTGAGTTTATATATCCCAGCCTGACGGAGAGCAGCAGCTGAATTCGGGTAGCAGCCGAAAGATGCTCCAGGGGAAGGTACTGACGGGAAATGGTGTCGTAGGCCCGGAAGCCTTCCTGGCCATGGTCATCAAGGCGCAATTCGTATCGTCCGGAGGTGATCTCCGAAAAAATGGCTGCTGCCTGCCTGAACACCACATGTTTGTTGTTGTCGTTGCTCTCCTTCTTCAGATGCCTGACGATCAGGCTTCCGGCAATGGCCGACATGTCGGCCCTGTACTGGTTCTCGAGCTCCTCGGAAGCTTGCTCCAGCTCCAGGAGGGCCTGTTCCATACTTCCCGAGCGGGAGGCATCCTCTACACGAGCCCTGATCTGGCTGATCTGCTTAACCAGCTGATCGTATCGTCCGGCATTTTGCTCTTCCTCCTTCATCCTGTTCTGTACCTCATCAGGTTTTAATTCCTCCAGGGAAGGCTTATACATCGAATGCCCCTTCAGTCGGCTCTCCTTACTGCTCAATAAGCCCCATGCAATATGATGATTCTTTTCTGCCTGTCTGAAATGTGGCAAGCTTTCGCATAACAGGGAGAGTTGTGCCTCATCGCCTGACTCAAGGCCCAGCTTCTGATAGACCTGATCTTTCTTTTGCTGCAGGTGCTCAATCAGTTTCTGCTTCTCCTCTGCAAGGTTGCTGTTCCATTCAATTTGCCGGCAGGCATCCCGGAAGCCGGAAGCGGCCAGGTTCAGCTGCTGAAAGCTGGCTTTTGCCTGAGCCACAGTGCCGGCAGCATCTGCCAGATTTTTGGTAAGTAACCTGTTTGCTTCAGCAAGATGAATTTCGAGCTGTTTTGCCAGGGTAGCAATTTCCTTCTCAAGAATCATCACCAGGCCATTGGCTTTCTGCCAATCCCTGACATTCACCAGAAACCAGTACAAGGCAGAATAAGCAGGGGTTTCACCATCAACTGCAGCTGGCAGTGCACCCATTTGGTCGAGCAACCCCTGGTACCTGAGGTCTATTTCCAATTTTTTTTCACGGACAATTATAAGAGCGTTCTGCAGATTTATGATACGTACTTCCAGCTGCTTTTGTGCAATTGTTTGCATTAGCTCCTCCGTAATGTCCTTCAGGCGTTGTGTCACTTCAGGGGTTTGCCAGGCTGCCGGCGGACGAAGCTGAGTGTTTAAAAAGTCCTGCTGCCTGAGCAGGGTTTTCCCCGCAGGTTTAACAGAATAAGCATACCAGGCAAAACCAGCCACCACAACTAAGCCCAGCAACCCCCAAGGGGTAAATAATGTAGCCAGAGCCGAAGCAGCAGCCAGCACCACGATCCCCACAAGCCACAGGGGCCCCACCCCGAATGTGCTGTTTTGCTCATGCAACCACAGGCTTAGGATACGGATACCTTCCTTCAGATTGTCCTCAGGGTACATCCCCTCTTTTCGTTCCTTCTGCAGGATGTTTATATCAGCTTCCAGGGCTTGCTGCTCACAAAAAACCTGCTGGGCTTGCTGCAGAAACTGTTCCAGCTTCCCAACATCTTCCAGGGTAAGGCCTTGCCACTGCTGGCAGTCAGTGTTTTTACCCAATGCTGCAAGGGCATTCTGCCTTTCCACCCGGGCAGCTTCAAGCCGTGTCTCCCGCTCGGGAAGGATCTTGTAGATATCGGCAGCCTTACCGATTTCCAGCTCCAGGGTCGTCAGTTCATGCGGTTTGACACCGCCTCCGGGCAGATTCAGCTGCTCTACGATTTGCTGCTGAACCCTTACCTGCTTTCGGGCAGCAGCCAACGATTCCCTGGCTTCCTCAAGTTGCTGCTCCAGATTTTTCACCTCCCGCAACTCTTCACCGGTAATTTTGGAAAGTACTTCAGGAAACTGCTCCAGATTGGTTCTGGCAGCTTCTGCATCCTGCTTAGCCTCAAGGTATTCAACCAAAAGACCATAAAAGTCATGAAGCTGTTGCGAATTTTTAGCTGACCTTCTTTCTAGTTCAAGCTGCTGAAGGCTTTGTTCTTCGATTCTCAGCTTTTCCTGCTCTGTTTTTTTCTGCTCGTAAATCTGCTTTTTGGTCTTGAAGTTTTTATGTCCAGCGAAATTTGGAGATTTTCCCGTGGCATAATAGCCAAGATCCTGGCAGGCCTTATCAATATCATATCCACCGGCTGATTCCCTGGCAATGCTGCTGGCCAGATCCTGGTCATTTTCCACAAGCAGCTCACGAAGCCCCAAGATGTACCTTCCCGAGGAGTCCTTTGCCGGCAGGCCGGGAATCTCCTTCTCCTTTCCTTCTTCCAGGATCCTCACTGTATCCCAGTCGACTGACAGGCTCCAATTGCGATCATCAAGTTTGGCAAAGGCGGTGGCCTGGTTACCGGGAGCTTGTTTTTTCCACAGCAAGCTTTGTATAAGTCTGGCGGTGGAGCTTTTGCCCGAAGCATTAGGCCCGATAATGATATTGATATTTGCAGAAAGGCCCTCCAGTTTACCCAGCCCGTTGCTGAAGCCGGGCATTTGCCTGACGGCCAGCTCCCTGATGACAAATGGCTTGTTCATGATTTTGCCTCCCTTGTTTCAAGTAAATGAGCCAGCAACTGCCTGCATTCATCCAGAATAAACTGAATAGCATGTTCTTCGGTGGCTTCCGGAATAGCAGCCGACAACACATTATAAGTGGAAGAAGTCCTTGTCTGTGCTGCCTTATCCAGCCAGTCGCGGGTGAGGTTATCAAGGAATTCGGTGCTTTGCCCCTTTTCAATAGCCAGTATGGTTTCTGCCAATTTACCTGCAGGAGAAGGATCCCGGGCAAGGTTTTCAAGGTCGATAAAGGGTCTGACCCTGTTGATGACCTTGCGCACGCGAATGCTGCAGCCATCCCTGCTGGATTCAAAATTGATGATCTCCTGCATCCAGGCATCTATTCTGTGGCTTACTGTGGAGTGCCCGGAAAGTTCCACATCCATCAGCAGGTGGACAACAGTTGTCAGAAAATTGGGCGGAGGCTTGCTGATTGCAGCATTCACAATTCCCATAAAGCTCTCCTGGTCAATGGCCCTGGATACATCAACCCGTATACTCTCGTAACGCACCGGAGAGATGGGTATAAATTCCCAGTTGATCTCCCCATAATCCTCAATGTTTAGCATCACCACTCCATGTTCGCCCGTTTCCTTGGGACTAAGAGCCTGGGGTGATCCAGGGTAGAAGATCAGGGGTTGCCGGGAATACACCTCATGTTTGTGTATATGCCCAATGATCCAGGCTTCAGCCGGGGCGGATTGCAATGCATGCAGGGAAATTGGCGCGTAGATGCTGCCTGCAACATCTACATCACCATGTAATAGCCCGATGGTGGGGTTTGTTTTGTCTATCTGCCGGAGCTCGTTCATGGGATCGATATGAACAAAGCGCGAAGGAAAAGACCATCCCAGGAAATCTACCTTCATCCCCTTGCGGTGCAAGGTATGCCGCTCCCATTGGCCGCCCTTTCCCAAAAGATGCACGTTGGGGAATGGATTGTGGCTGAGCAACTGGGCCAGCACGTCAAAATCATGGTTTCCTGAAACAACAAAAACATCAACAGCTGCATCTTTCAGCCTGCTGAAGCCTTCCTGCAGCGGCCCGCTGGCCTCAAAATAACTATTGTACTGGTCGACAATGTCGCCGGTAATGGCAAGTACATCGGCTTTTTCTTCCAGAGCCAGATCAATCATGCGGTTCCACACATATTTAACAGAGGCTTCTGGAGTTTTTTCGGGCAACCAGGTGGAGCGACGGCCCAGGTGAATGTCGGAGGTGGCAAGGATCTTCAGGGGCATGATCATGGAATTTTTTATACAATGCCTGCAGAAAACAAAGCAGCTTTTGCGGCAAATATAAAATTCTTCCCTGACAAAACATGTCGCCATTCATAAGATTAATCAATCTACCCTGAATAACACAAAATCTCAGCAATACCAGGCTCGTGAAGTTCTAAGATTTTGAAAAACCTGCAGGTCAGCAGCTCTTCCTATACCAGTTTCCCCAGGCTTACCACCACGCTGGCCAGACGGATAGCATCAAATATCCTCTCCTGGCTGCAGCCCAGGGTGAGCAATGATTGTTCGTGGGCTCTCACACAAGCTTCGCAACCATTAACTGCAGAAATGGCCAGGCTGATCAGCTCGAAGAACTCCTTGCTCATGCCAGGGTTGAGCATCTGGTTCATCCGAAGCCTGGCAGGCATTTGCTGATAGGATTCTTTCTGCATGAAATGCCTGAACCTATACAGCACGTTGTTGGCTGCCATCAATGAGGCAGCGGCAACTACACCGGCGATCTCTTCGGGGCTGGCACCTGCCTGAATGCTCCGCGTCCTGAAGGCCCTTATCATCACCTCGGAGCGCTCACCGGCTGCAACAGCCAGGGCTAATAAAGAAGTTTCCTTCTCACTTAGATAAACACTTTGAAGGGTGGTTTTCAGGTTCATCTTCAGCTCACGCAGGTAACGCGGAGCCCCTTCACCGGCAATCTCAAGTGCCAGACTTGAATCAGTCTCAGGAAGGCTCAAAAAATCAAGAAGTTCGTTTTGGGTTGGGGAATTTAGCAGCATGGTTATTGGGTTATTGGGTTATTGGGAGATTGGGTTATTGGGTTGTTGGGTTGTTGGGTTATT
>OBJA01000060.1_pt1 | contig 110623 bp, 90 predicted proteins | sample 1519751 | NCBI WGS metagenome assembly OBJA01 (sample SAMEA3881238, study PRJEB22517) | soil metagenome | biome: lake sediment; feature: soda lake sediment; material: sediment, water from around vicinity | place: India | collected 2013-12-23 | depth 3 m
ATTTTCAATATTGCTTGACGATTGTCAAATAAATCTAATTAATAAGGAGCGACTAAATATGTCGCCCACTACGGGGCTAGGGGTGTTACGTGATATACATAATCAGCCTAGTACCTTATTATTATTACCGCATTGTGATAATATTATCAGACTAAAATAAAATAAGATACTTTGATTTCATATTTAATAACATAACTAATGTTTTTTCTGCTACCGCAGGAATCCTTTTGCGGCTCTAACCACTGCAATATACAAAATATCTTTTAAAATCATGTTTGATAAATTGTAAGAAACCTCAAAAGAACAAATCTCATTCTCTTCCGGTCGAGTGTATCGAGACATACCCATCAAAAGTAATAGAGGTCACCGAGGTTCTCGAGGTGTGGAGAATGTTAGTAGACTACACGATATGCTGTCGCTAATCGTGGGGGAGCGGGGCCCGTTCCGGGCTGGAGGATTGCAATATTACAAAATCTCATATTTTTGATTGCGGAGTTTTGGAATAAATCCGGCTTCTTGAATTGCCTGCGGTAATTGTTCTTTTTGTATTAAATATTGTGCTCCGGCTTGTGAAACAACATTTTCTTCAATCATAATTGAACCCATATCATGTGCTCCGCTGTGCAAACAAAGTTGTGCGGTGGGTAATCCAACCGTGAGCCATGATGCTTGTATATGATTAATATTCGTGAGCATAATCCGGCTTATTGCTATCATGCGAATATATTCAAGATGATTAATAGGATACTGTTTCTGTGTTTTTTGTTCTAATTCAGTGTCTTTACTGTAAAACGGCCAAGGGATAAATGCAGTAAATCCTTCTGAATCAGCCGGTTTTTCTGCTTGTAGATTGCGTAGCAAAATAAGATGAGTAATACGGTCTTCTATCGATTCAATATGTCCGTACATCATAGTTGCCGATGTGGTAATGTGTAACTTGTGGGCTTCTCGCATAACCGCAAGCCATTCGTCGGCAGAGCATTTGCCGGGTGAAATTTGTTTGCGAATCTCATTAGATAATATTTCTGCTCCTGCTCCGGGGAGACTATCCATACCGGATTGTATGAGCTTTTGTAATATTTCAGAATACGACATCTGTTCTCGTTTTGCAATATATGCAACTTCCGGCGGACCTAAAGCATGGAGTTTAATGTGAGGATGTCTCTTTTTTAGTTGTGAGAATAAATCGCAATAAAAATCAAGTCCCAGTTTTGGATGCATTCCTCCTTGAATTAATAACTGATTTCCGCCTAATGCCTCTAGTTCTTTAATTTTTTTTGAATATTCGTCGAGTGTTGTTATGTACCCGCCTTCTTTATTTATAAGTGTATGGAAATTGCAAAACGCACAACGCGAAATGCACATATTTGTAATATTTACATTGCGGTCAATAATCCATGTTACGGTATTATCGGGGCGAATTGTTTTTCTGATTTCATTGGCAATAAAACTTAATTCGGAAAGGGAACAGTGGGTGTATAGATACACCCCTTCATCTGCACGTAAATCCTCTCGTGCCAGTGCCTTTCTTTTAAGTTCTTGTATATTCATGTGAGTATTTTTGTATTTTTACCCGATAAACGAATTAAGAACAAAAATATGGAATTACGCATTGAATCGGCTCAAAATAGTAAAAATTACGCATGTAAAATTTTCTTGTATGATGATTTCGAAGGATTAGATATGAGTTCTGTCTCAGAATCGGCACAACAACTTCTACAAAAAAAGAGGAAGATTGATGAGAAAAACGAATGTGTAGAAATAGAAACTCTTGACGAACATCTGTTTTTTGTGGCAACAGCTCAGGTTGTTGATTTTGAAACGAAAGATGATGTGAGAAAGCATATGACTCGTATCTGGAACGTGTGCAAGAAATATGCATATGAATCTTGCTTGCTTGTAAATAATCAGCAAAAACCTGATGTTGCCTATGCCTGTATTGAAAGCTTTGTTTTAAGCTCATATGATTTTACGGTGTATAAATCTGAACAAAAACCAAGTGATTTTAAAACACTTGCCTGTGTTTCTGTTTCTGAAGAAGATTTACTGCAGATTTCTACCATAACACAAGCAGTGTTTTTTGCCCGCGATGTAATTAATGAACCTGTAATTACCTTATCAACTGCGGTTTTTGCTCAAAAAATAGTTGATTTGTTTAAGGGAACAGGAGCAGAGGTTAGGGTGCACAATAAACAATGGATTGAACAAGAAAACATGGGTGGATTATTAGCGGTTAACCGAGGAAGTGTTGATGAACCCTGTTTTGTGCATATTCAGTGGAATCCCAAAAAAGAGCAGGCCAAACCGCTTGTGTTGGTTGGTAAAGGTATTGTGTTTGATACCGGTGGCTTAAGTTTAAAAACACCTTCGACCTATATGGAGACAATGAAAGCTGATATGGGTGGTGCGGCCGCTGTTGTGGGTGTTATGAAAGCCGTAGTAGATTTAGATCTTCCTCAACATATTCATGCACTTATTCCTATTACGGATAACCGCCTGTCAGGCAACGCCTATGCTCCCGGCGATGTAATTAGAATGAGAAGTGGACTCACGGTTGAGGTACTAAATACCGATGCAGAAGGCAGAATGATTTTAGCCGATGCTCTAGATTATGCGAAAGAGTTACAGCCCGCTTTAGTGATTGATGTAGCAACCCTTACCGGAGCAGCAAATGCGGCAGTAGGAGAGCATGCCGCAGTGTATATGGGTACTGCACAAGAAGAAATGGAGCGTTTAGAAAAAGTTTCCTTAGAGGTATGGGAACCCTTGGTTAAATTACCATTGTGGAATTATTATGAAAAACAGATTTCTTCAGAAATAGCAGATATAAAAAATGTTGGAGGACCTTTAGCTGGAGCAATAACCGCCGGAAAGTTTTTGCAAAAATTTACTGAGTATCCCTGGATTCATATGGATATATCGGGCTCTGCATTTTTGCGTACTCGTTCGGCATATAAGGGAATAGGAGGAACCGGATTTGGTGTAAGAACGCTTGTGGAGTTTGTGAAGGGAGTGTCTGTTTCTTAAAAAAAAATTGTAGTAGAAAAATCTCTTTTTTTATAGAACCTCCATTCAATAACTTGTGAATAAATATCTTTCTCATTCTATGGAATTGTAGTTCTTTTTGTATACTTTTCATTTTTATTTTATATCTATGTTTACAGAGGCACAATTACTGGAAATTCAAAATCGTGGCATTCGTCCCGAAATTGTAGAGAAGCAAATAGCTCGTTTTAAAGAAGGGTTTCAACCTATCGCAATAACACAAGCCGCAACTATTGGTAAAGGAATTATGAGTATCTCAAAAAAAGATATTCAGAAGTATGTTAAAATCTTTGATAAAAAGAAGAAGAAAAAGAAGATTGCAAAGTTTGTCCCTGCTTCAGGAGCGGCTTCTCGAATGTTTAAAATGCTGTTTACAATCCTCGAAGAATATGATGGTTCTGAGGAATCATATAAAAAATTCTTTTCTAAAGATACACTTCATTCTCCAAAGTACTTTTTTGATCATATTTCAGATTGTGCTTTTTATGCTGACCTTAGTCGCGTTCTTTCTGAAAATGGGTTTGATATTCAAAAACTTCTCGATACAAAAGATTACGCGACTATTGTAAGTTATCTGCTTACTCCTAAAGGATTAAATTATGGTAATTTACCAAAAGGGATGTTGCTGTTTCACGCATATCCTGATGGAAATAGAACGGCAATAGAGGAGCATTTGGTAGAAGGTGCCTTATATGCAAAAAATCATAATAATGATGTTCATTTGCATTTTACGGTGTCTCCGGAGTTTATGCAAGGATTTAAAGATACGGTGCAACAAACAAAATCTAAGTATCAGGATCTTTATAAAGTTAAATACTATACCGATTATAGTGTGCAAAAACAAACTACAGATACTATAGCGGTACAAAGTGATAATACTCCTTTTGTAAATCCCGATGGTTCTTTATTATTTAGACCTGCCGGACATGGAGCGCTTATTGAAAATCTTAATGATTTAGATTTTGATATTATTTTTATTAAGAATATAGACAATATTGTTCCTGATTCTTATAAGGAACAAACGGTATTATATAAAAAGGTGCTTGCCGGTGTTCTTCTGTATTATCAAAATTTGTTTTTTTCATTATATGAAAAGTTACAAAAGAGTAGACATTTATCTGATAAACGGCAAAAGAAATTATATACAATGTTTACTCAAGAGCTTTCATACGGTATGCCTGATGACTATTTTGATATGCCTAAAGATGATTGCAAACAATTTTTGCTCGAACTTTTAAACAGACCAATTCGAGTATGTGGTATGGTTAAAAATGAAGGTGAACCGGGGGGCGGACCATTTTTAGTTAAAGAAAATGATGGTACCGAAAGTCTGCAAATTATAGAAATGGCTCAGTTAGATGAATCTTCTCAAGAGCAGATGGATATCGTTAAAGAAGCCAGTCATTTTAATCCGGTTGATTTAGTGTGTGGGGTAAAAGATTATGAGGGCAAAAAGTTTAATCTTCTCAAATTTGTTGATGAAGAGGCAGGAATTATTACCGAAAAAAGTAAGGACGGAAAGGTATTAAAAGCTCTTGAATTACCGGGCTTGTGGAATGGTGCTATGGCTCATTGGTTAACTATTTTTGTTGAAGTTCCAATAATGACCTTTAATCCGGTAAAAGAAGTAACAGATTTATTACGCGACGAACATAAGCAGTAGTAAAAATGGACGAAGATTTTGAGTTTTATGTTAGCAAAGAAGAACAGTCGGCATTAGTTGAAAAATGCGAGCGTATGTTTTTAGAACATACCGAGTTATATTTTGATGTGTGCGAATTTATTGAACTTCTGGATTATTATATTGAGCAAGGTAAGTTTAATAAGGCATTTACTCTTGTTGGTATCGCTCTAAAACAACACCCCAAAACCGCAGAATTAGAGTTTAGAAAAGCGAAAATTCATATTGAAAGAAATGATGCTGATTCGGCACTCGCAATTCTCCAAACCTTATATAAAATAGAACAGGATAATCCCGAGATTCTCTTTATGATGGGTGCTGCCTATAGCAAGAAAAAGGATTTTACCAAAGCAATTCAAGTATTTGAGGCATTTGTAGACATTGAACAAGAGAGTGAAAAAGAAGAGAGTTATTATAATATTGCATTAAGTTTTTTACATAATAACCAGTATGATTATGCTTTGCTTTTTTTGAAAAAAGCGTATGAGTACAATCATGAAAACGCACTGGTAGTCTATGATATAGCATATTGTTACGAGCGTTTGGGGGAACTTAAAAAAAGTATCGTATTTTATAAGTATTATTTAGATTTAGATCCATATTCAGAAAATGCTTGGTATAATTTAGGTGTGGTGTATTTAAATACAGAACGATATACAAAAGCTATTCAAGCATTTGATTATACTATTGCAATTAACGATTGCTTTTCGTCTGCATATTTTAATAAAGCTAATTGTTTTGCCGCTCTCGATAAGCATTATGAAGCGGTTGAAGCATACTCTACTTATTTGTCGTATGAGCCGGAGTCTATAATGGCTCATGTGTATATTGCCGAATCTTTTGAGAAAATTGATGATTTTGAACAAGCAGAAGTGCATTATTCTCAGGCAATTGAAATTGATAGTGATTTTGCTGAAGCATGGTATGGATTGGGTATTGTAAAATTTGCTCTGCTCGATGTCAAAACTGCCGTTCAGTGTATTGAAAAAGCAATAGATTTAGATCCTTTGTTTGATAAGTATTGGTTGAGTTATGGCATAATACTCAGAGAAAATGGTTCTTTAGATGCCGCAATTGGAGCTATTAAAAAAGCTATTTCTCTTGATGGAACCGAATGTGAAGCATATTTGCAACTTGCTGATATCTATTATAATGAAATACATTTTGTGGATGATGCTGTGTCTGTGTTAAAACAAGGATGGCGTAAAACAAAACATGCAACTATCGGATATACGCTTGCGGCGTATTATGCTAATGATACTAATCAGAAACTTGCGGTGAAATATTTTAAAGAAGCTTTTCAACAAAATCCTGATGATTCATCAATATTTTTTGATATTTGCAATCAAGATATATCATGTTTACAAGAAATTAAATCAATACTATATTAGTGCGTATGAATTTTCCTCTTTCACATATCCCGTTTCGCGAAGATAAACCTCGTAATACCGGGCAAACTATGGTTATAGATAAAGGGCTTACGGTTATAGAAGCTCAAGGTTTAACCGAAGATGTTGGACATTTAGTTGATTATGTTAAGATTGGTTTTGGTACGGCTTTAATTACAAAACAATTACAGAAAAAACTCGATGTGTATAGAAGTGGAGGAGTAACCCCATATTTTGGTGGAACTCTTTTTGAGCTTTTTTGGGTAAGAAATAATATAGAAGATTACAAAAAATTTCTCGACTCGTATAAGATTTCTGTTGCTGAGGTTTCTGATGGTTCTATTGAATTGCCACACGATAAAAAGCTAGATTATATAGCCGATTTAAAACAACATTTTACGGTAATATCAGAGGTTGGCTCTAAAGAGGCAGATAAGGTGTTTAGTCCCGAAGAATGGATTGATATGATTCAAAAGGAACTGCAGGCGGGTTCGGTAAAGGTTATTACAGAAGCTCGGGAAAGTGGTACAATTGGTATTTTTAATAAAGATGGGTCTGCTAATAAAATGCTTATAGATACTATTATTAAAAATATTGATATTTCAAAAATAATGTGGGAAGCTCCTTTAAAATCGCAACAAGCTTTGTTTATTAAATTATTGGGCCACGATGTTAATTTAGGAAATATTGCAACTAATGAGGTTCTTGCTCTTGAAGCTCTCCGTCTTGGCTTGCGAGGCGATACATTTTTTCAGTTTTTAAAAAGACAGATATGATTTCTAAGTATTTTTCTCTTGCCTCAAAAGGTTTTGCTATGGGGGCAGCTAATGTAATTCCCGGAGTTTCTGGTGGTACAATTGCCTTAATAACAGGTATATTCGAAGAACTAATTCATGCAATTAAATCTTGTAATGGAACTGCTGTAGCATTATTGCTGCGAGGAAAATTTTCTGATTTTGCAAAACATATTAATCTTTGGTTTTTAGTTGCTGTTTTTGGCGGTGCTGTTCTTAGTATTATAACCTTGGCTCGTGTGTTAGATTATCTATTTATTACATATCCAATTTTTATTTGGTCGTTCTTTTTTGGATTAATAATAGCGTCTGTTGTGTTTGTAGGAAAAACGATTCAATCCAGATCGTTTTCGGTTATTCTATCTTTTGTTGTAGGAACGGCCGTAGCTCTCACAATTTCTTTTCTTTCTCCCGGAGTAGAAAATGATGCGGTGTGGTATTTAATGATATGTGGCGTAGCTGCAGTTTGCAGTATGATTTTACCCGGACTCTCAGGTTCGTTTGTGTTAATATTGTTGGGTAACTATCATCTTATTATGATAGATGCGGTTAATACAGCAAATATTGGAATTTTACTTCCGGTAATACTCGGCGGTGTTATTGGTTTAGTAGTGTTTTCTCATGGATTATCCTGGTTGTTTAAAACATATAAAAATCAAACTATTGCATCTCTTACCGGTTTTATTGTAGGGTCTTTGGCTTTATTATGGCCTTGGAAAAAATCTTTTGATTTATCGTTTCAAGAACTGTCTGTAAATAAGTTTGGTGCGTTTGTTTCATCTCATGGAGACGTGCTCGATAAGGTTAAAATAAGTACCTATCAGCAAGTTATGCCTGAAATTGATGGTGTTTTTGTTATTGCTCTCGGTTATATGGTACTTGGTTTTGTGAGTATTTTTATTATCGAAAAACGTGCAAAAAAAACAAAACCTTCGGCATAAGATTGTATTTATTTTTTTTCTATTTCCTAAATTTTTATTTTTACCGTACTGTAATCCTAAATATAAATAATTATATAATATGAATAACTTTGAATTTTATAATCCGGTTCGGATAGTATTTGGTAAGGGCACTATTGCTAAGCTTACCGATTTAATTCCTAAGAATGCGAAAATCATGATTACCTATGGTGGTGGAAGCATTAAGCATAATGGAGTATACGACCAGGTTTTGCAAGCTTTAAACGGATTTGATTATGTTGAATTTGGCGGAATAGAACCAAATCCAAAGTATGAAACGCTTATGAAAGCATTAGAACTTGCAAAACAGGAACAGGTTACATTTTTCCTTCCTGTTGGTGGTGGTTCTGTAATAGATGGAACTAAGCTTTTGGCTGCGGCAATGTGTATTTCAGAAGAGCCATGGGGGATATTACAAGGAAAGATTAAAGTAGAAAAAGCAATTCCTTTGGCTTGTGTGTTAACATTACCGGCAACGGGAACAGAAATGAATGGAAATTCGGTGATTTCGAGAGAGAGTACACAGGAAAAGTTATCTTTTTCTAGTCCGCATGTTATGCCGGTATTTTCTATTCTAGATCCCGAAACCTGCTTTACTCTTCCTGATGCTCAAATAGCAAATGGAATTGTAGATGCTTTTATTCATGTTATGGAGCAGTACTTAACCTTTTCTGTTAATACGCCATTACAAGATAGATGGGCAGAAGGTATTATAAAAACATTACTTGAAGAAGGCCCAAAGGTAATGAAGAATAAAACTGATTATGAGGCAATGGCTAATTTTATGTGGTGTGCAACCATGGCACTTAACGGAATAATTTCCAGAGGAGCTGTAGAAGATTGGAGTACCCATATCATAGGTCATGAACTTACAGCTCTTCATGGTATTGACCATGCTCGCACCTTAGCAATTGTATTGCCCGGCAATATGAATGTGCGAAGAGTTGTTAAAGGCGATAAAATTGTTCAATTCGGCGAACGCGTGTTTGGAATAACTGAAGGTTCTAAGAATGAAAGAATAGATGCAACAATTCAAAAAACGGTTGCATTCTTCGAATCGCTTGGAGTTCCAACACGATTAGGAGCATACTCCATATCAAAAGCAAGTTGTGATACAATTGCTGAGCGATTAGCACAACGTGGATTATCTGCATTTGGAGAAAAAGGAGATATTACGCCACAAATGGTAGTTGATATTTTAATGGATAGAGCGTAAACCGGTTAATATAAACATAAAAAAAGCCGACAATTATTGTCGGCTTTTTTTTATGTTGTATTTATTGCATTTTAAATCGTTTTTCAATATCAGAAATGTATCGTTTAAAACGCTTATCGGTTTCAATTAAGTTATTTACTGTTTTGCAAGCATGGAGAACCGTAGCATGGTCTTTTCCACCAATTTGAGCCCCAATTGTAGCAAGTGAATTTTTAGTGTAACTTTTTGCAAAGAACATAGCAACCTGACGAGATTGAACAATCTCACGTTTTCTTGTTTTAGACTTAAGTTGATCGAGTGGAATATTAAAATATTCGCACACAGTTTTCTTAATAAAATCTATAGAAATATCTTGTTGAGTGTTTTTTACCAACTTATCTACGGTGTCTTTTGCAAGATCAAGAGTAATTTCTTTGTTGTTTATTGTAGATTGAGCTAAAAGCGAAAGGAAAATACCCTCAAGTTCTCTAATATTTGTAGAAATATGATTTGCAACGTATTCAAGAATTTCTTCATCAATTTCAACACCGTCATTGTACGTTTTACGCTTTAATATTTCCAGGCGTGTTTGAAAATCAGGCACAGATAATTCTGCAGAAAGCCCCCATTTAAAACGAGATAATAATCTATCTTCTAAGCCCTGCATTTCAACAGGAGGGAGGTCTGATGTAAGAATTATTTGTTTGTTTTTTTGATGTAAATAATTGAATATTTGGAAAAAAGCATTCTGCGTACGTTCTTTACCGGCTAACCATTGCACATCGTCAATAATGAGCACATCAATCATTTGATAGAAGTGCATAAAATCGTTTCGTTCATTTTTTATGGTTGCCTCTGCAAACTGACGCTGAAAGGTTTCCGCATCTAGATATAGAACAGTTTTTTTAGGATATTTTTCTTTAATTTCAATACCAATAGCTTGTACTAAATGAGATTTTCCTAATCCAGATTTACTGTATATAAATAATGGGTTAAAATTAGTTTTTCCAATATTATTAGCAACAGTAAGCCCCGCTGAACGAGCTAAGCGATTACATTCACCTTCTATAAAATTATCAAACGAGTAGTTTGGGTTTAATTGAGAATCAATATGGAGGTTTTTGATTCCGGGAATAATAAAAGGATTTCTAATGATATTGTTTTCTGACGTATATGAAGGTTGATGAAAAACTTTGTTCTTTAAATTAACATTTGGTTTTCCCGGCATTTGAACCGCTGTAGGTTTAGATTGAGCGTGTTCAGGTTGTTCCATTATAACACTATATTCTAATTTAGCATTATTGCCTAACACTTTTCTAAGTGTTTTGCTTAATAAATCAATATAGTGTGCTTCAATATATTCATAATAAAATGGGCTGGGAACCTGAATTGTTAAAACATCATTTTCAATTTTTAAAGCCTTAATGGGTTTAAACCATGTCTCGAATGATAATTTAGAATCAAGATTATCCTTAATTATTTCTAAACACTTGTCCCAAAGGGTTTCATGTAATACCTCCATTTGTAAATGTGAATATAAGGGTTTGTAAATTTTTTGTTTTTAGTTCTACAAAAATGAAGATAATTTTTGTAAAAAAAAACACTTAAAAGTCTTGTTTATTAAAAAAAAAATGTAGGGTTTTTAGTATCAGCAACTTAAAATTAAAAAAAAAAAAAACTTTTTTTTTAAATCTTTAATTGTTTGATTGTCAGTTGTTTAAACATTAAATCTTTGTAAATCCTTATTGGTCTTGAGTTTCCGAAAAAACGATATTTTGTTATTGCTTTCTAAAGTTGAAAATTGGGAACGAAACATATCGTTTTGGGTTTTTATGAACATCCTCAATGAGTTTTTCAAGGTTTTTTGAGGTTGCTTCTAAATTCTTGTATAAATCTTCATCATTGAGTAATGCCCCTAGAGTTCCTTCGCCTGCGTTTACTTTTTGAAGAATACCGCTTAATTCGGTCATAACACTGTCTGTCATTAATAAGGTGTGTGTTATGTTTGCTTGAGCAACAGAGTCGGTAATTGCGGCTAAGCTTTCAATTATTAGATGTATTTCTTCACTTCTGTCGCTAAACGTTTTTGTAATATTTTCTATATGAGAAAGTACTTTTTGAATGTTTTTATTTCCGGTAGAAAGAATGGTATCTATAGTAACACTAGAACTGTAAATAGCATCAACTGCATCTTGAATTTTCAAGAAACTTTCTTGTAAATATTCTCCTGTTGATTCATTTAATACAAATTTTACTTGATCAATAGCAACAGAGGTTCTTTCTAATAATAATTCTGCTTGTCGGCGCAATGGAGCCATTTCTAAGCGAACTTGATCTTGTAAACTTCCTTCTACATCACTTAACAGGATACCCTTATTAGGAATAATAGCAATATCATCTCTAAAATCTGAATATGGGAGTATTAATTCAACGGCTTTAGAACCTAATATATCTGAACTAATAATACGTGCAATTGTATTTTCGGGTAAATACACATTTTTATTTATAGACATCTCAATTGTTAAGCTTTCGTAGCTATTATCGGAAAAATAAATTTTTGTAACCTGTCCAACGCGATGACCTCGTAAATGTATGGTAGCATTTGTTTGTAATCCTTCTATACGTTCGTAAAATGCATAGTACGTATTTGATTTTGTAAATACATTTTTACCTTTTAAGAAATTAAACCCCCAATAGAATATTCCTAATGTAATAATAACAATCAGTCCAATTTTAATAGTTTTGTCTCTTTCCACGATTATTAATTTATTGAGTTAATTTTATTGCTTCTTGCAAATTGATTCTAGTATTATTTTGAACGGCAACAATAAATGCCGATGGATAAAATTCTTTAACCGTATCTAATTGTTTTCTAATTTCTTGATATGTTGTTTCTTTTCCTACCAAATATCGGTACCAGTTATTTTCATGCAATATAAACACATTTTTTAAACCGTTAAAATTTTCCGGACTTGTTTCTGATTTTGTTTGTGATGATGCTAATTGAATGCTAAAGTAAATTTCTTGGGTTCCTGCATCAAAAATTGTAGGTTCCGGGGGGAGTGCGATGCTTGGGTTTTTTCCTTCAATTGCAGATTCTACAACCTGTTGAACAAAACTTGTATCAACACCAAAATTAGTTTTTCGTTCGATTAGTTCTTTATAATCTCTAAATGCTCTAAAGATTGCTGATGCTAAATATGTTTGTCCTTGTTCTGAATTAAGATATCTTTCTTCTTCCGGGTTAGATATAAAGCCGGTTTCTATAAGAACACTCGGCATTGTAGTTCTCCATAATACTAAAAAAGGAGCGGAGTGAACTCCTCTGTCTCGTCTGCCAACACGTTCTCTGAATTGCGTTTGAACTAAGGTTGCAAAGGTTGCACTCAATTCAAGATTTGCACTTTGCATCATTGTATGAATAATAATTGCGTCTGTATCTTCAGGCGACATTCCTTGGTAACGTGCTTCGTGATTATCTTCAATAGATATTACTTTGTTTTCTCGTTTTGCTACTTCTAAGTTTTCTTTTGTTCTATGTAATCCCATTACCCATGAGTCGGTTCCGTGAGCAGATTTATTAGTGCTGGCATTTGCATGAATAGAAATAAATAAATCGGCATTATTTCTATTAGCTATAGCAGCACGTTCGTGAAGCTCAACAAATACATCGGTTTGTCTTGTGTAAATAACTTTTACGTCGGGAAAATGCTGTGTAATATATGCACCGGCTTTTAATGCAATTGCAAGTGCAATGTCTTTTTCTTTAGAGATAGCTCCAACTGCTCCCGGATCCTTACCCCCATGTCCGGGATCAATTACTACTGTTTTTATGCTGTAGTTTCTTTGTTGCGAAAATCCCTGATGCATACTTACTACTATATATAGTATAGTGAAAAGTAATTTTACCGATGATATGGAGTATAGTGAGTTCATTTTGAGTTAGAAACTATAAAAAAATATGAATAGTACGAATACTCTATGGTTTTTTTGAGTTATGAGAAAATTTCTCTTTATTTTTGACAACAATTTTAATAGTACAAAAATAGCATTTAATACGTTTGTTTAAACATTCTGCAACATATTTTTTTATAGTATTGTGTGTATGCTCTAGTATACTACACTTACATGCACAGGAGCAGTCAGATACATTTACAATTGACAGTCTTGGTATTGTTGTAGCTCCTAAAAAATCATCGCAAGCTATAGATGCAAAAGTTGTATATAGTTCTGTTGATTCAATTATATTTGATGTGCAACAAAAAAAAGTGATTGCGTTTGGGGCTTCAGAAATTCAATATGATGATATTACTCTTGATGCGTATTTTGTTGAATTAGATTTACCTATGAGTGAGATTTTTGCAAAAGGAACTCGTGATACCTTGCACAATAAATTGGGGTATCCTCGCTACCGTGATGCTTCTGATGTATTTGATGCTGATTCTATGAAATATAATTTTAGAACTAGAAGAGGAGTTGCGTATGGAATTATAACACAACAAGATGACGCCTTTTTACATGGTGGTAAAACAAAGATTCATGATGATAAAGCAATTCATATCCAACACGGTAAGTACACAACCTGTGATGCCGAAGAACCGCATTTTCATGTGTTTATTACACGTGGTAAGGTAATGCCGAATGATAAAATAATATTTGGTCCGGCGTGGTTGGTTATAGATGAAATCCCAATTCCCTTAGTAATTCCTTTTGGTTTTTTTCCAAATAAAAAGGGTCAAACAAATGGTATTATTTTTCCTTCTTTTGGTGAGGAAACAGGCAAGGGCTTTTATGCACGTGAATTTGGTGTATATCTTGGGTTTAGTGATTATGTTGATTTTAGACTAACCAGTGATTATTATACCTTAGGTTCTTGGCGTTCGCATATGCGTTCGCAATATGCAAAACGATATACCTTTACGGGAAGTTTAGATGTTTCTTATGCGAGCTTGGTTCTTGATGAAACTCGACAGCCTTCTCAGTTTAATGTGCGTTGGAGTCATACACAAGACCCACGATCTATGAGTGGGGGCTCTTTTACTGCTAGTGTAAATTATGGTTCTGTTGGTTTTGCTCGACAAAACACAATGGATCACGAAGAATTTTTAAATAATAGAATTAGTTCTACTATTTCTTATAGTAAGCGTTTTACCGGTACTCCTTTTGGCGTTTCTTCATCCTTATTACATTCTCAAAATAATTTGGATAGTACCATTAATCTTACACTTCCGCAATTAACGCTTTCTATGAGTTCTGTTACGCCTTTTGCGAATCGTTCACCGGGAGCAAAACAGCGGTTTTATAATAGAGTTACGGTTTCATATTCCGGCTCTTTCCAAAATAAACTGTCAAATGCAAAATTAGATTCTAGCTTTTATTCAAGAGCAACATTGGAGGCATTTGAGTATGCTGTAAATCATCAAATTCCGGTGAGTACATCTATTCCTTTATTGCGGTTTTTTACGCTTTCGCCTTCTTTTAATTATCAGGAACGATGGTATTTTGAGAAGATTGAACGTAGCTGGGATGATACTAAGCAAGTTGTAGTTGGTGCTGACACCACGTATGGTGGGGTTGAACAGCAAATTATACCTGAGTTTAATAGGGTGTATAATTATTCTATGGGTGCCGGCTTAAGTACAAAAATATATGGTATGTATCAGTTTCGTTCTCGGTATTTGAGAGCAATGCGCCATGTTATAACTCCTCAGATTTCATATCGCTACTCGCCTGATTTTTCTGACGAGAAATATGGGTATTATGCTACCTATCAGTCGAGTGCCGATGGAACCATGTCTCAATACAGTCATTTTTCTAATATGCTGTATGGGCAACCGGGAACCTCTCGGCAAAGTGCTATAGATGTTTCTATTGGGAATAATATTGAAGCCAAAATCCGTGATGTTTCTGATACTGTAACCGGCACAAAAAAAATTAAGCTTATTGAAAGGTTAACAATATCAGGAAGTTATAATTTTGCTGCAGATTCTTTGAATATGAGTTTGATTAGAGTTTCCGGAAATACTCGCTTGTTTCAACGCCTCGACGTGCAGTATTCTTCAACTCTTGACCCATATGTGCTTATGGCGAGAGAGTCTGGAAATACAACCTCACTTGTTCGTGCAAATTCGTATATGCTTGATTCATACAATACCTTGTGGCGAAAAACAGAAGAGCGTTGGCAAACTTCTGCCGGCTATACTTTTGGACCGATACCTAATAAAGAAAAAATGCCGACAACATCTGAATTTGATTATTGGGATGTTCCGTGGAGTTTGCGATTGTCTTACTCGTTAAGTGTACCTCGACAGTATTATTATAATGAGTTTAATCAGTTAGATTCTGTACAAACAAATATTGTTCAAACGCTTGGTATTAACGGTAGTTTTAGTCTTACTAAAAATTGGAATATTTCGTATAGAACAGGTTGGGATTTTACGAATAAGGGCTTGTCGTATACAACGCTTAATATTTATCGTGATTTACATTGCTGGCAAATGACCTTTAATTGGGTTCCGTTAGGAGACAGGCAACGATGGGATTTTACCATTCGGGTTAAAGCAGATATGCTTAAGGATTTAAAACTTGATATGCGAAGTTCATCCCAATATTTCTAAGGATTTGAATAATTTGTTAATTACTTATTGTAAAAATCAGATATAAATGTTTCAATAATTCTAATTTTGAAAAAAAATACGAGCTTTTTTATATGGAAAAAATATTGATTTTAGATTTTGGTTCACAATACACCCAATTAATTGCAAGACGGGTTAGAGAGTTGAATGTGTATTGTGAAATAGTGCCATTTCATTCAGTGCCTCAGATAACTCCCGATATTAAAGGTGTTATTTTATCCGGTAGCCCATATTCTGTGAATGATGCAGATGCTCCAAGTCCACAACTTTCTGATATGTTAGAAAAACTACCGGTGTTAGGAGTTTGTTATGGAGCTCAATACTTGGCAAAAAAATCAGGGGGACTTGTTACTCCTTCAAAAACAAGAGAATATGGTCGTGCACATTTAAAATCTATAGAACATTCTTCTGAATTATTTATAAACGTGCCTATAGACTCTCAGGTGTGGATGTCGCACGGAGATACTATTTCTGAGGTACCGCAAAACTTTACTATTATTGCAAGTACACATGACGTGAAAGTTGCTGCATATAAAATAGAAGGGCAGCAAACATATGGGATTCAGTTTCATCCCGAAGTATATCATTCAACAGACGGTTTGCAGTTATTACATAATTTTATTGTTTCAATTTGTGCTTGTTCTCAAAATTGGACGCCGGATTCATTTATTGAATCAACTATTGCTGAATTACAGCAAACAATAGGTAGCGATAAGGTTGTTTTGGGATTATCCGGTGGTGTTGATTCTAGTGTTGCTGCAATTTTACTGCATAAGGCAATCGGAAAAAATCTTGTGTGTATTTTTGTGGATAATGGCGTGTTACGCAAACATGAATTTGAATCGGTGTTAGAACAATATAAAGTTCTCGGTTTAAATGTTATTGGCGTTAATGCGAAAGATCAGTTTTTAGATACATTAGAGGGGGTGTCAGACCCTGAAACAAAACGAAAGATTATTGGTAATACCTTTATTGATGTGTTTGATCAAGAGGCACATAAGCTTACCGATATTGTCTGGCTAGCACAGGGAACAATTTATCCTGATGTAATAGAATCAATATCAGTAAATGGACCGAGTGCTACTATAAAATCGCATCATAATGTGGGCGGTTTACCCGATTTTATGAAACTTAAAATAGTTGAGCCCTTACGTTTGTTATTTAAAGATGAGGTGCGTAGAGTAGGTAAAGCTTTAGATATTCCGGCTAATATTCTAGCACGACATCCATTTCCCGGTCCCGGATTGGCAATACGGATAATTGGAGAAGTTACACGAGAAAAAGTGGCAATTTTACAAGAATGTGATGCAATTTTTATTGATGGATTAAAAGAACACGGATTGTACGATTCGGTGTGGCAAGCCGGCGTTATGTTATTACCTGTGCAGTCTGTTGGTGTAATGGGTGATGAACGCACGTATGAAAACTGTGTTGCTTTACGTGCCGTGAGCTCAACTGATGGTATGACTGCCGATTGGGTGCATTTACCGTATGAGTTTTTAGCAAAAATGTCAAATACTATTATTAATAGAGTAAAAGGAGTTAATAGAGTTGTGTATGATATTAGCTCTAAACCACCTGCAACCATTGAGTGGGAGTAGTCTTTGATAGATTGGTGAATGTGGTATTGGGAAGAAGAAATTGTACTTTGTTATGATTCTTTTATTTGTTTGTGAATAATAATTATTATTCATATATTTGTATGAACTAATATCTTAAGCCAAATCGTATGCGAACTTCTATACAATCCCTCAGATTTTCACTGTTTCTAACACTTATTTTTGTTTGTATTGGCAGTAGTGTTTTTGCGGCACTCAGAACAGCAATTCAAGATGGTAACTGGACAGATGCTGCCACATGGCAAGATGGAAATATTCCTGCAATGAATGATGATGTTGTTATTCCGGCAGGAATAACCGTAAGTCATACGGGAAATTTAAATAATAATAATTTTTTTAGCTTAGAGGTTTCCGGAAACTTATCGGTAACCGGAAGTATAACCTTTACGCAATGGGCTGCAGTAAGTCTTACTGTTAAAGCCGGGGGTGTTGTTGATATTGGTGCTAATTTACGGTACGAGATAGGTAATGCAGATATGCATGTAACTATTGAGCAAGGCGGGCAAATGTATGTTGGCGGAGAGATAAATGATAATAGTGCTCATAATCAAAGATATTTATATAATTACGGGTATTTAGAAGTAGATGGAAATATAAATCTTGATTTGAACCTATATAATTATGTAAGTGGTACAATATGGGTTCATGGTAGTTTGATGGGGACAAATGTGTTGCGAGTTTATAATTATGGGATTATAACCATTGACCAAGATTTTGCATTATTTAAAACAATTTTTACTAATTATTCAACAGGTCGTTTAATAGTATTTGGTGAAATTTCTCATGGTGAAGGTAGTACCCTTATAAACCAAGGTCTTGTGCAATGTAATTTTTATGAATTTACCGACAATGCAAATGCAGCCCCAAATGATTTTAATAATACCGGTGGGACATTTATTGTACTTGAAGAAATTTCAACTACCGGAAGCCGCTGTCCGGGGTGTAATGATAGATTAGGTGATTTTTATTATGAAAGTATTTTATCTGCGGCAAACTGTGCTCCTTTTGCAAGTTGTGCCGATTTTTTAGGTTCAGGAGGAACACAAATTGAACCGGGGAGACGATTATGGTTAAATGCTTCATTCCTTGGTTATGGTTTAGGTAATGATGGACAAGTTGTTGATAAATGGTTTGACTTAGCAAATAGTTTTGGTTTTAAAATGGATCAGCCGGTTACAGCTAAACAACCTTCACTGCGTAATAATAGTTCTGATAATGTGAATTTTAACCCTGCTGTTAGTTTTGATGGTAATGAGGTAGCAATGGATTTAAGTGATTCTCCTTTATATTGTCCCGCAGGTGACGGCGGTTATGTGTATTTTGCTGTTGTAATTCCAACTTCTGGCGGAGCTCCAAATCAGTCGGTGTTCGATTTTGGTGTATATGCTGCCGAAGGTTACGGATTGTTGTATAGCGATCAAAATCTTCGTTCATATACAGCTACAGATGCCGGCGGATATGAACATGCTGTTATTGGACATACGTATGGAACAAGTCCGCGTCTTCTAACACAAGTAACGCAATGGAATACAAGTCAAGAATTGTTTGTTGATGGAGTGAGTATTGCATCTCAAGCTATTACCTTACCTGCTTTGGGGGCATCAGAAGTTGCATTTAATGCTAGTCCAAATGGAACGGCAGGTCCCTTTACTATTGGTGCAGCATCTGCGGATAATGCAAGTAATATGTATAATGGTAAACTTGCAGAATTAATAATATACGCTCATTTACCTTCATTGTCTGTAATTCGTTCTACAGAATCATTTTTGGCAATGAAGTATGGTATGACGCTTCCAAATAATTATACAGATTATTATGGGAATGTGATTTATACTAATTCTGCTCCATACAATAATGGTATTATTGCTCTTGCACGTGAAGACCTTAATCACTTGCATCAAAAACAATCAACAAGCTTGCTTGCCGGTAATAATCTTATTATTGCTACAGATGATATTGTTTCGTATAATCAGCAATTAGTTGCCACAAATATTAGCTTAAATGCCAGTTATATTGTTATGGGACATAACGGTGCGGCTACTCCAATAGAACGAGTGTATAAAGTGCAAACAACTAATTTCGATCAAGATATTACTTTGCAATTTGAATTCCCGGGTTTGTCTGAACCATACCCGCAATTACAAGTTGATTCTGATGATTCATTCTCTTCACCTACTTTTGAATCAGGTGTATATGCCGGTGATTTTTTAACATTTACGTTTAGATTTGATGATGATGCCGTACGTTATTTTAGAGTTGGTGATGGTGGGCCGCTTCCGGTTACAAGTCCCGGTGGTGTTTCAGATGATTTACAACTTTGGTTGCTCTCTACTGAACTAGCTCTTGTAAATAATGATAATGTTACTACATGGGCCGATTATACCGGAACCATGGGTAATGCTGTTTCAACAAATCTTGCTCCTCCTGTATTTAAAGATAATGCTGCCGAAAACCTAAATTTTCATCCAATTGTTTTATTTGATGGTGTGGACGATGGATTAGATTTTGGAGATACATATTTTTCGGCTCCGGATAATGGTGTAACCATATTTGCGGTTGTTCTTCCTAACGAAACACAAAACCTCGATAAGCAATTTATAATTGATATTGGTAACAATCCGGAAGAGGGCTTGGGATTAGCGTTTGGTGCAGAAAATGCGTATTTTTATGCTGCTACAGACCATGATGGTGTTGAGCTTTCGTATGTGCATGCTCGTTCAGCAAAACCTTCAATTGTGTCCGGGTTTATTAATTTTGGTGATAACCAACGTCTTGGAATAGATGGGGCGTATGTGTTAGAAGAAGCCGTAAGTCTTGTGAAATTAGAAGCAGGAACTGAACTCGCAACAGCTAGTGTAGGTGCAGCTTCCGAAGGTCCGCTTACTATCGGGACACAGAGTGCTACAACAAATCGTCAGTTTTTTGATGGATATATTGCTGAGGTTATTGCATATAACAGAAATCTAACACCAATTGAAATGCAGCGGGTTGAATCATATTTAGCAGTTAAATACGGAATTCCATTATCTAAAAATTATATAAACTCTAACGAAGATGTTATATGGTATAGAGGAGTAAACACCGTATTTAATAATGATATTTTTGGACTTGCTGCTGATAATATTACCTTACTAAATCAGAAACAAGCAATGAGTGTTAGTGCTGATGATATTCTTTCTTTGGGTGTAGTTTCTATTGAGGTTTCAAACGCTTCAAATAGTGCAAGTATCACAAATCTCGATGTTTTATTGGTTGGTAACAATAAAGCATCGGTAATTGCAACGGGAAATACTAACCGACCAAGTGTTTTTGAAGATAGAATCGGGCGTGAATGGCTTGTGCAAGAAACAGGTGATGTGGGTAATCTTGAAATTCGCTTTTATCTTTCAAATCATGGTAGTATAACGGCAAGTGATTTACGTTTGGTAGTTGATAGTGACCAAAATGGGGCATTTGAAGATACTGATGATATATATAGTGGTGCTGTTGCTAATGGTGATTATTTCTCGTTTACCGGAATCAATCTAGCTGATGGAGATATATTTACTCTCGGTACTATAGATGCAAGTCAAACTCCGCTTAAACCGGTTTCAACTTCAGAACCGGGCGTTGGTATTGGCGATGATTTTGAAGCAATTCATACTACCGCTCAATTGCATATTCATGCAACAGATAAAGGCGTGTTGCTACCATCACTTACCACAGCTGAAATGAATTCTATAGCAAGTCCTCCTTCAGGACTTATTATATATAATAGTACGTATGCTCGCTATATGTACAATAGCGGCACACCGGCAATGCCACAATGGAAATTGGTAGGAGGTGTAGTGCTAAGTAATAGTGCCGGATTACAAAGTTCTTCTGGGGAGTATGTTGGCGAAATTCGCTATAATACAACTACAGATACCTTGTGGTTTTGGGATGGTACAAATTGGAATGAATTAGATATAGATTAAAAAAATAAGAGATGAAAAGGTTATCGATATTTTTAGTTTTTCTCTGTGTTTTGTCTTTTGGAATTTCTGCTCAAACGGTTATACCGGAAGAGGCAGGAATTGATAATTCGGCAGTCTTAAAGGTTACTTCGCCAACAAACTCAAAAGGGGTCTTGTTTCCTACACTTACAAATCTAGAAATGCTTTCTATTCAAAGTCCCGCAGAAGGATTAATTGTGTATAATACTGATGAAAATGCTTTTATGTATTTTTCAACACAAGGATGGCAACATATTACCTATATTGAGTCAACCGGATCAAATGCTACTGCCGGTATTGTTGAAGGCGAAATTAGATTCTATACTGGAGATAACTCAATAATGTTTTTAAATGGGGCTGCTCAATGGCGTAAAATTACAGTCTCCGGTAATACGATAACTCCTTAAGCTCGAAAAGTATGAAAAAAATAGTTTTAATAATACCTATATTTTTAATTGCAGGTTTAGTACATGCACAAGTGGGAATTGGTACAGAAACACCCGATGCTGCAACCGAATTACATGTGGTAGCTCCTGATGGTAGTACCGGTGTGTTACTTCCTTCGGTTACAACGGCTCAAATGAATAATATGACTTCTGCAAGTCATGGTATGCTTGTTTTTAATAGTGATAAACAGAAATTTATGTATAACGCAGGAGATGCAACAACTCAAATATGGACCTTTGTAGGGGATATCCCGGTTGTTGCAGATATTACTACATTTACTACAGGAGTAAAAGGTGATATTAGATATAGTCAACATAATGACCAATTATTTTATTGGAATGGTTCTGTATGGAGTCAAATTAAATCTGAGGTTGGTCCATAGATAGTAATTCTAAATTATTGTATATGAATATCTGTTCTTTTTTTAAAAAGAGTTGTATAACAGTCTATATACTTATTAGTATTTCTGTTATTGGATTTGCTCAAATAACGGTTTCACATTCATCCAGCATGAGTATTTTGCCTGATAATACCGTTGCTTGTATTGATAATGCGTCATACTCTCTTAATAATATGTATGCTCGCACGTTCGATATATCAAGTTTTTCTATTACGCATAATTTTGTTATAGATTCCATAGCAATTGGTATTCAAGAAATGTATAGTGGTTTGCCGCAAGGATTTCCGTTAGAAATACTGTTTTCAACTATAACTAATGGATATCCATACGGTTCTTTACAAGAATTAGCTACATATACGGTGTTTATTCCCGATACATCTTTGGCTGTTCTAACATTTCCGGTTTCTGTTATTGTTCCGGCTGATTCTGTGTTAGTTGTTGAACTGGTATTTCAAAAATCTACTATTGTTCCAACATATTTTTTTATTGGCTCAAATGATGAGGGCGAAACGGAATCGGCATATTTATATGCTCCCGAATGTGGTGTAGATAGTCCTACCAGTCTTGCTGATTTGGGCTTTTCAACCATTAATATTGTGCTTGCTCTGTATGGATATGAATGTGAAACAACGTATAATACCATTTCGGTTACCGAATGTGAGGAATACACGAGCCCGAGTGGCTTGTATACATGGACGCAGTCAGGCGTATATACCGATGTTATACCTAATGCAATGGGCTGCGATAGTGTTATAACTATAGACTTGTATATTGTAGGTTTACAGTCAACAATTGTTCAGGTTGATAATTATTTAGTTTCTGTTCAAGATAATGCAGACTATGAATGGATTGATTGTGCTAGCTTAGAACCAATTCCTCATGCAAACAAACAGTTGTTTAAGGCAAATGCTCCAGGGGAATATGCTCTTCGGTTACATAAATTAGGGTGTGAATTACAAACAGATTGTATTGTAATTTCATCTATTCCAACAAATATTGAGATTCCAAAACCGGATGCTGCTATTTCGGTGTATCCAAATCCCTCTTCTGATTATATTATAATAGACGCAAATAATCTTGCAGAGGAAGTATCATATATGCTCATTACCAATACGGGTGTTGTTTTACAAGCCGGTATATTTAGCGGTTCTCTGCATCTTTCATTAGATGAGTATGCTGCGGGTGTATATACTATTATTGTATCTTCTCAATCAATACAAGAGGCGTATCGTTTTAGTAAGCAATAGTGTGTTATTCACTTAATTTCTTAATAAGTCCTCTAAATATCACTGCATGAAACGGCAGTGCAAGTACCCAGTATATTCTTCCCCATAGTCCTCGAGGTCTAAAACTTGCTGTTTGAATCAGGACATTTTCAGCATTAATTGTAAATTCTAACCATGCTTCGCCGGGTAATTTCATTTCTGCAAAAAGTAAGAGCCGTTTTTCTTCTTTTGAAGCATAGAGTACGTTCCAAAAATCTATCGTATCGCCGGATGTAATATCATGTTCATTTGACCTGCCTCTTCGTAAGCCAACTCCTCCTATACATTGATCCATATAACCACGTATTTTCCATAAAAACGTACCATAATACCATCCGGTTGCACCTCCAATTTTCCATATTTTATCTATTGTTTGTTCAACTGAGGTAATTTTTCGTTTTTTCACATCTTGTAGGCACCCAAATTTTGGCACTTGTATCCGAAATGATTCAGAAGTGCTACTAGATTTTAAGATTTCTCTTCCGCTAGAAAAAACATGCGTTTGTTCAAGTATGTCAAATGCTTGCGAAATAGCAGATTTGTAGTTTATTGGAGAAATAGACAGGTCGGCAAGTAAGGTGTTCTTATTGCAAATTACTTCAACTTTCATACTATCTACTAAACTTTGAGCAAGTCTATAAGAGGTTGATGTAATAAAATAGAGCCAATAAGATGATAATTTTGGTGTCATTACCGGGACAATATAAATTGCTCTGGGTAATGAGCGAACCTTTGCAAATTGTAAGAGCATTTCTTTGTAGGTTAGTATTTCCGATCCGCCAATATCAAAGGTTTTATTGTATGTTTCCGGTTTTGCAATTACTGCTGTTAAAATTTCTATCACGTTTTTAATTGCTATTGGCTGACTTTTAGTTAAAAGCCATTTGGGAGCAATCATTATTGGCAGTTTTTCTACTAAATCTCGAATTATTTCAAACGACGCACTTCCTTCGCCAATAATAATACCTGCTCTTAACGTGGTTAATGGAATATGTGATGTTGCAAGCACTGATTCTACTTGTTTTCTCGACTGTAAATGTTTAGATAATGAACTATGATTAGAAATTCCGCTTACATATATTATCTGTTGTGCCGTAGTTGTTTGTACATGTTCTATAAAGTTTTTTGCACAAATTTGCTCAACTTCATCAAAGTTGTGTGCATTTGTTGCCATTGAGTGTATTAAGTAAAATGCGATATCAATATCATGAGGAATAGCATTAACACTCTGTGAATCTCTAAAATCAATTTCAAGTATCTTCACTAAGGATAAAAGAGTGTGCCCAGAAATACGGTCTTTATTTCTTACGCAACAAATAATATCATGTCCATGCTCAATGAGCACCGGGAGCAGTCGTTGTGCTATATATCCACTTGCTCCGGTTATGAGTATTTTCATTTTTTTACTTTATTAATGTGTGTGTATCACTATTGTTCGATAAAAAATAAGAGAAGGAATGTAATACTGACTTCTTTTCTCTTTTTTAGTAGTTTTGTTTTAGCAAAAGAAATACTACTATTAATAAAAGTACACATTTTTTTGAAACTTCCTTTTTGGGATAGCTGATTTCTTCAATGTACCCTTAGTATTTTCGTTTTTCTCCCATAATTTTCATCAATGTTTATTAAAAAAACACCGCGGTAGCGGGGTCATCATTGCCGCCCATACCGGCAAAATAATATGTTTGTGTAAAAAATATAATCTCTAAAATTTGTATGTTTGCATAAGAACAAAATAAATTGATATATGAGTCTAACAAAACAAGTTGCTGCTGATTTAATGACGGCAATGAAAGCAAAAGATACCGAAAAATTAGAAGCTTTGCGTGCGGTAAAAACTGCATTTACTCTTGCTCGTACTAATATTGCTGCTGATAAAGAATTATCTGCTGATGAGGAACTTCAAATAGTTCAAAAATTGGTAAAACAACGAAAAGATTCTGCTGCAGAATTTTTAGCTCAAAATAGAAAAGATTTAGCTGATAAGGAGTTGCAAGAAGCTGATGTTATTTCAATCTATCTACCTAAACAGCTTAGTGAGGAAGAGATTTCTGTGGTGGTACAACACATTATTACTAATGTACAAGCTGCTTCTATGAAAGATATGGGGAAAGTAATGGGGCTTGCATCAAAAGAACTTGCAGGAAAAGCTGATGGTAAAGTAATTTCTGATATCGTTAAAAAACTCTTGTCGTAATATTTGAGCTGAGATTACTGTTTTCTGGGTCTTCCCATAACATATATTATACACATTTCTGCAAAAATGCTTACAAGTGCTATAAGAATAGCGTATCGCCATAATTGTGTCCCGGTATTTCTTTCTTGTACACGTTTTTGAATCATTTCATTATTGCCGATTAGCACCGAAATGTTCTTTTCGGGTAATGATTGTATCTTATTTTCAAGTTCTTGGGCCGACAAAAAGTTCATCTGAGATTCTTTTCTGTTGTAGTTTATTGCAATCTGAGAAATACGCTCTCCTTGATATACCGAGTAAATACCTGCTTCTGTAAGTGCATCAAATGTGTGTAGTTGTATTTCGGTACCCAAATAATGTTTGGTAACCTGCGGAATAATATCAATATTTTTTTCCTGATTTTTTATTTGTATCGGTTTTTGTGACTCAAAATTTTGATGAGAAATAGTAATTGGCATGCCAATATATGTTTGAATATCTTGATGTGAGCGTGAAAAAATAATCATATTATATATTGATACAAAAAGTGGATGGGTTACAAAGTTCGTATGCTTACGAGAAAGCGGACTGGCAAAGAGATAACATGCTCCGGGAGATATTGAAATATCTGAAATAAATGAACGTCCGTTTGCTAATGTCATAACCGCATTTCTGCCGCGTGGTTCAGAAATAATATGTGTTTTTGTTGTGGGAAAAACGGTGTTTTCCGGTATAGATTCAAAAATATTTGTAAGTATGTGATGTTGCTTATCTATACCTGACACCGATACTGTTGTTGTGTCTATTCCGGTAATACGGTGACGGGAAAATTGCGCAAAGCTTTCGTTGTACGATGCAATGTCAAGCTCAGATGATGGAATTATTAGTACCGTTTTTCCTTGTTCTAGAAAATCAGAAATATGTTGACGTAATCCACTCGGGATTTGCGTGAGCTCATTGAGAATTAACACATCAAAATTGGAAATTTTTGCATATTCAATATGTTGTATTTGCATATCTTGAGTTTCAATATATTCTATTTCTTTTGCTAAAGCTTTAATATACTGATTTGGTTTGCTTTCGTAAATAGAAAGCAGCTGTTTAGACGCATCAATTGTATATGCAAAATAGTAGGTGTTATCATATAAAATTGGATAATCCTCTAAGCTAATGTGTCCCTGTATCATTCCTGAGGTGGTAAGCGTGAATTCAAAATCAACAGTAATGCTTTGCCCCGGTTCTATGCTAATAGTAGAAAGGGCTCGCAGGGTGTCGTGTATAAATAGATGAACAGGATGTTGTGTATATGTTTGATTACCGGTGTTTTGTATGCGTGCAGTAATAGTTTCTACTTGATTGTGAACTCTAAACGGAGACTCAAACCATACGCTGTCAACCGAGAGGTTGTTTATACGTTCCGGAACTAAAGGGACGCATAATATTGAGAGTAAGGAATCTGTTGTGCTGTTTGCTATATCGGTACTATGAGTTTGAAAATCAGATAGTATAAACAGTGTGTGGGGATTTTGTGCCGATAAGCCGGATGCTCGTAAGGCAACTTCTGAGAAGCTTTGAGAAAAAGGAGATAACTCTATACCGGCAATTCGTTGCAATGCATCTTCTTTTATTACCGGAATATTATCTCGAGAATCCGGATTATTGGTAATAATATGAAATGTTTGAGTGTTAGGATAGGCATCCATTATGTGAAATGCACGCGTTTTTGCAAGTTCAAGAGCCATACCTTCACTTGTTTCTGCCTGCATACTAAAGGAATTGTCAATATATAGTGTAACAAACTCATTTGTTTGATGTTGAAATTGATGCGAAGGGATAAATGGTTGTGCGAATGCAATAACAATCGCAATTATCGTAATAATTCGTGTAATAAGAACAAGTATATCTTTTAGTTTAGAACGTGTCTTATTTTCTTCGTTTTGATAGTTTTTAAGCAAAAAAATACTGTGAAAAAAAACTTCCTTATATTTTCTGAATGTAAATAAGTGAATTATAATGGGAATTGACACTAAAAACAATCCATATAAAACCGCAGGATATGTAAATACTATGCTCATTTATAGGGTAATTGATAGTTTTAGGTTTAACCGTCTCGATGTTAAATAGTTAGGAACGCCATACATATTATTATTAACATCGGTAATCCAAAAATATGAAATTTTATTTCCAATATTCATTAAATTAAACACTTCTGCACCTAACCATATTTTTTGGTATGATGTTGTTCTAATTTTTTGTACGGAATTATCAACTAAAACGAAAATAAATCCAATATCTATGCGGGAATAGGGCGAAAGCTCAAACGCATCGAAGTTTTCGTAACTGCTATTAGGAGCAGCTATTGGTAATTTTGAACCTAATAAAAATGTCATATTCATTTTTATATGATTACTGCCAGGCATATAATCTTGGAAGAACATGCTGAAGTTCAGAAGTTGATCATTTGGTTTACGAATCCAAATATCAGTTTCTTTTAAATTTTCTCGGGCACGCATAATAGATAAACTCATCCACGATTCCACATCTTTTACAAATTCTCCATTGAGTTTTACATCAATACCGGTTATATATCCTTGAGCTTCTAATTCAGGGAAATAAATAGTATTTACATTATTTATAATATATGGAATGGTGTGCGTAAGTTTTTTGTAGTATATATCTGTGGTAAAGAAAAATGGTCGCCCCCATAAGGTTTCATTACTCGAATATCCTAATACATAATGAATAGCTCGTTGTGCTTGTACATCATGGTAAAATGTGCCGTCTGTTCCAATTAGTTCTTTAAATTGAGGAGGTTGATGGTACACTCCCGCAGAAAAAGCTATACCAATATCTTTATCACTTTCTGGTTTATATAATACTCGCATTCTTGGATTATATAATACTGATTTTGTGTAATCATCATATGTTACTCGAATGCCAATATTTGTTCTTATAGCGTGGTTTTTATTGCTGCCCCAAGAATAACGAGACTGTAGGTTTGTGTAAAATGCGGTTATTTGATTGCTATGAGTAATATTTCCCTGCTTTACAGACTCTAAGGTAATGATTGTATCTGAATAGGGAAGTGCATAATTGGCAGAATCGCGATATGTCCATTCATTGTAATGTGCGTCAAATGTGTTTATTTGGTGTGTAGCACCCCATGAAAAAATGCTGTTGTCAAACATATACTTACCATCATGGAGTAATTGAAAAGAGTTTTGAACAAGCGAATTTCTACCATGTTCTAAAAACGATCCAATTGCAAGCGCTTGCACACTGTCTTTTTTTTGTGTTCGTTCTTCACCGGCTTGAATTTCATCTAATCGGTATCTGCTTAATACATCATATTTTTCAAATTCTGCAGCTCTGTAATATGCAATTGAGCTTGTGTGTTGTAATCTACTGTGTGGTGTTTGTGTAATACTCACCGCATTTCCAATATTTTGATATTGATAGAATTCATTTCCATTAAAAAAGACGCGCATTCTATATGTTTGTTGGAAATTTCCAAAGTCTGTAACTCTATCTGTAGGAAAAAATCGAAAGGTATTGTTAGCTCCATAGAGCCAATACGAGACTGATGTTTTTGGTGATATTGTTTTTTTAATGAGTGATTGTACGTCAAAAAATGCAGGTCTATATTCACCGTCTTCTTCTAATGAACTTAGCATAACAGCAGTGTTTTTGTATCGAGCAGCAATGAGATGTGTAGTGGAATTCGATTTTGAAAGACCTTCAATACACATATTTGCATCCATTAAGCTTCCTTCGAATTGAATTTGATTTTGTGTTACATCTTTATATGAGACAGATAATACACTTGATAATTTATCGCCGTATTGAACACCAAATCCTCCACTGGAGAATTCAATACTATTTACCATATATGGATTAATAACACTTAATCCTTCTTGTCTGTCGGAACTTGCCATGGTAGGTTTAAATGTAGGGATTCCGTTGATGTACACTAAATTTTCATCATAACTACCACCTCTCACAGAATAACTTGAACTTAATTCAGATTTTGAACTAACTCCGGGTAATGTTTTTATGGTAGCTTCAACACCACCAACAGATAATCCGGCAATGCTTTGTAAATAATCTCCCGATATATGAATAATATCTTCTTCTTGTTCAATATTATAGAGAATTCTAATATTATCTATAATTTGTATTCTTTGTTGTAAGATAAAAGACTGAGATATTGTTTCTCTATTATTGCTAAGGATGATACTTGTATCTTCTGCAAAACCAACAGCCGACGCAACTAAAAAAATGGTATCGGCATAGGGGATACGTATTTCATAATATCCTTCTTTGTTGCTTAAAACTGATTGAGTTGGTGTAAGTGCATTGTATATAGAGGTATATGAAATTCCTTGTTGTTTGCTGTCTGTTACTTTTCCTGATATTGTAATATGTTGTGAATGCCCGGAAAAAGACCAAACAAAGACTACAAGAAAAGAAAATATTAGTTGTTTCATATATGCAAAAATAGTGTTTTCCTCACTATAACCGTATATGTAATAGTTTATTATTTTGCTCCAAATCTTTTTAGGTATAGTATACTTTCCGGACCTTCATTGCAAAGTAAATCGAGAATACTAAGGTTTGGTATAAAACCATGTTTTTCTTCAAATACTTGTGGATATTCGGGACAAGTTTCTTGCATATGTATCTTAGGTGAAAGAGCATATCTTAGGTCAACAATATTAGTAGGATAGGAGTGAAGATATTCGCTTGTTTCAGATATTGTTATTTCTAACTTTAGAAATGATTGAAAAAGCATGAAAAGTTTAATGGAAAAATCCCAAAGAAAACGGTATTTTTTTGTGTAAAATGGAGATAATTCATCTTCATAATACAGAAAAAATGGAGATGAATTATATGCCGAGCGTATTGCATGCCAATGTTGAGCTTGCCATGTTTCATCATAAGAAATCAGAACATCTTTAATACAAGTTTTAGAACCTGATGGTTTGGTAACAGGAAGAATTAAGTCTTGCTTCCCTTGCGTTGAGTATATTGAACAACGATTTCTATATGACTGTTTTACATAGTGTTCGTGAGCTTCAAAAATTACCTGAGTATGCTGTTGAGCATACGCAAAAAACATAATTGGCGGCATGTATGCAATAGATGCTATCATGCCAGTATTTAGTTTTTATGAATACTGCTAAATAATCTGCTCCACCGAATGTTAAATGGAAACGGACGGTTACCTTCAAGTGAAAGCCATATTAATATTGCTTTACCCACTACGTGGTCATTTGGTACCGGACCCCAAAAACGAGAATCTTGAGAATTATCTCTATTATCGCCCATTAACCAATAATAATCCAAAGCAAAGGTGTATTCATGAACGAGTTCATTATTTATAAATATGTTATCGTTTTCTACACGTAGACTATTTCCTTCATATACCGTAATAATTCGTTGATATAAAGGGAGGTTAAAAACAGTAAGCGGAATGGTAACTCCAGCTTTAGGTAATACAAAAGGACCAAAAAAGTCTTTATTCCAAGGGAAATTTGGATGATGCGGAAAACAACGGTCGTTATACAATCCGTCAACTCCTTTTCTGTGTCTGTGAATATTCTTTACAACCTGAAATGAAGAAAGAAGTTCAAATTGTTTTTGATTTAGAACTGCAAAATAGCCATAAGGCATAGATTCATAGGTTCGTATACCTAATTCCGGCATGCGAGTTATTGTTCTTCCTTCAACTTCAATAATATATTGAAATTGCTTACCATCAAAATCTTTTTCTCGTACGCCATTAATATATACATGACCATCTCTAATAACAAGAGTGTCTCCCGGTATTGCTACACAGCGTTTAATATAATTTTCACGTTTATCAACGGGTCTATATACAATAGAATCTTTAAAAAACTCATAAAATGCAGGTTCTACGCCACCTAATTCTTGAGCAAGTTGTATAAAGCGTCGTTCGTTAGGCACATTGAGAGAAAACATATTCTGAGCAAAATCACGTTTTATTTGATAAAAACTTTCTGCTTGTCTGGTTAAAATAACCGTATCGCCTTCAGGAAAATTAAATACAACAATATCATTGTTTTTTATTGTTTGAAAACCGGCTAAGCGATTGTAGGGGCGTTTCCAAACTTCAGAAAATGATTTTTTTGTATTATTTGAAAGCGGCATTGAGTGATGAACAAAAGGAAAAGAAATCGGCGTCATTGGGGTACGCGGTCCATAATGACATTTGCTTACAAATAAAAAGTCTCCAACTAATAAAGAACCTTCCATTGATGGGGTTGGGATTGTATATGCTTCAAAAAAGAATAAGCGAATAAACGATGCTGCAATTACCGCAAAAATAATCGCATCAACCCAGCTTAAAATCGCCTTTTGAAATTTGTTTTTACCCTCAATTTTTTTCCAAAAAGCCCATGGAACTTTTTTAGTGATGTACATATCGAAAATAATACCTACACCAAGTAGCCACCAAAAATTTTGTAACCAAATAACCCAAAGCAAATAACAAACGGTAATCCATGAAAAGGTAAACCATTTGTTGTGAAGAAATTCTTTCATTATAAGTATGTGTTAAATAATATTTGTGTTGATTTTATTGACAATGTTCAGTATACGTGATTGTTCTAGTTAGTTTCTTTATATGTATGTAGTGCAAAAATAGTGTTTTTTAGATAATCTAAATAAACCATTTCACAAACTCAGTCTAATTAGATTTAGTATATAGAGCTTATTTAATTCCTAATAAATCTTTCATTCCATATATGCCCGACTTCCCTTTCATAAATTCAGCTGCTAACACCGCACCCAATGCAAATCCTTTGCGCGATTTTGCAGTGTGAGTAATTTCAATGCTATCTACTTCAGAATCATAGGTTATGGTATGTGTTCCGGGAACTTTCCCAAGTCGTTTGGCTACAATCTGAAAATCAGATTCGCTTGAAAACTCCTGTAATTTCCATTGTTTTTTTCTATCAATAGCATGAATAATATCTTCGGCTAGGGTAATAGCTGTGCCACTGGGAGCATCGAGTTTTTGAGTATGATGTATTTCTTCCATAGCAACATCATACTCACTAAAACTATTCATGAGTTTTGCCAATTGTTTATTTATGGCAAAAAATAAGTTTACCCCTAAGCTAAAATTCGAGGCATAAAAGAAACCGCTCTTATTTTGATTGCAGGTTTGAATAATATCCTCATATTTATTGAGCCATCCGGTAGTTCCGGAAACTACGGGAGTATTAGCTTTAAAGCAGGTAATATAATTAGTATAGGCAGAACTTGGAATAGTAAATTCTATTGCAACATCTGCAGATTGTAATCTTTCTACTGTTAAATCATGTTGGTTATGAATATCAATAATGAGAGAGATTGTGTGTCCACGTTCAAGAGCTATTTGCTCAATTTCTTTTCCCATTTTACCGTATCCTATAAGTGCAATGTTCATAGTATGAAGAATTAAAAATAAATAAAAAAGGGGAAGTTATTACTTCCCCTCAAAGGTATAAAAAAAATATGAATTACTTTTTTGCAAGTTTTACAATTGCTTCGAATGCTTCTGGTTCATTCATAGCTAAATCTGCAAGAACTTTTCTGTTTAATTGAATGTCTTTTTTAGCAAGAGCACCCATAAATTGAGAATAATTAATACCATATTGACGAACTCCTGCATTAATTCTTTGAATCCAAAGTGCACGGAAATTTCTCTTTTTGGTTTTGCGGTCACGGTATGCATATAAAAGACCTTTTTCAAGGGCATTTTTAGCAATTGTGTACACATTTTTGCGGGCACCGAAATACCCTTTTGTTTGATTAAGAATTTTTTTTCTTCGCGCTCGTGACGCTACTGCGTTAACTGATCTTGGCATAATTGTTACTTTTTAATGTTTAGCGTTCCATTTTTTTGGAATCTTAGGGGCTAGAACATCGTTAATACTTTGTTTATTTAATAGCAAGCATGTGCTTTACGTTGAACTCATCACATTTTTTAACAATTGCGTCATGTCCAAGGTTTCTTTTTTGCTTGGTTTCTTTTTTTGTTAAAATGTGACGTTTAAACGCTTTTTTTCTTTTAATTTTTCCAGAGCCGGTTATCGTAAAACGTTTCTTTGCACTGGAATTAGTTTTCATTTTAGGCATTGTAATTCACTTTTAATTATACTTCATATTTATTTTTTCTTTCCAACGGGAGCTAAAAAGATTATCATTCGTTTTCCCTCTAATTTTGGTTCTTGCTCTAATTTAGCATATTCCTCAAGATCCTGGGTAAATCTTTGTAATAACTCTTCTCCTTGCTCTTTGTATAAAATAGAACGACCTTTAAAAAACACAAAAGCTTTAACTTTTGCACCTTCTTGTAAAAACTTCTGAGCATGCTTCAATTTAAATTGATAATCATGTTCGTCTGTGTTTGGTCCAAATCGTACTTCTTTAATAACAACTTTTGATGTTTTTGCTTTAATTTCTTTTTGTTTCTTTTTTTGTTCATAAAGAAACTTATTAAAATCAACTATTCGGCAAACCGGTGGTTCTGCATTGGGAGAAATTTCTACTAAATCTAATTCCATGCTGTCTGCAATACGTAATGCTTCTGACAATGAAACAACTCCGGTAGATATATTTTCTCCAACAAGACGAACTTGGGCTGCTTTAATTTGATGATTAATGCTGAATTTTGCAGCAATTTCGTCTGATAAGCTAAGCTTTCTTCTGTTGTTAAATCTCTGTGCTATAGGTCTGTCCTCCTTATTTTAATTAATACTATTATATTTCCATCATATGTTGAACTTCGGTTTGTATGTGTGATATAAAGTCGTTAATACTCATTTCACCCATAACGTCACCTTCTCCTTGTTTGCGAACCGAAACAGTACCGTTTTCTGCTTCTTTCTCGCCTACAATAAGCAGGTAGGGGATTCGCTTAAGTTCATTATCTCGAATTTTCCGACCTACTTTTTCATTGCGTTCGTCAATGAGAGTGCGAATATCGGAATTATTTAACAAATTCAAAATATTTTTTGCATAATCATTACATTTTTCGCTCACCGGAATTAAAACTACTTGTTCCGGAGTTAACCATAAGGGGAATTTTCCGGCGGTATGTTCTATTAATACCGCAACAAATCGTTCCATAGAACCAAATGGTGCTCGGTGAATCATTACCGGTCGGTGACGTTCGTTATCGTCTCCAATGTATTCTAAGTCAAATCGTTCCGGAAGGTTGTAATCTACTTGAATGGTGCCTAACTGCCAGCGTCTGCCTAAGGCATCTTTAATCATAAAATCGAGCTTTGGTCCGTAGAATGCAGCTTCACCGTATTCTATAACTGTTTCGAGACCTTTTTCTTGAACCGCCTCAAGTATTGCTTGTTCTGCTTTTTCCCAGTTTTCGTCGCTTCCAATATATTTTTCTCTGTTTACTTTATCGCGTAATGATACTTGTGCTTCAAATTCATTGAAGTTTAGTGCTTTAAAAATATGGAATATGATGTCGATTACTTTGCAGAATTCTTCTTTTAATTGTTCCGGTGTGCAGAAAATATGTGCATCATCTTGCGTAAACCCTCTCACTCGTGTTAAGCCATGTAATTCACCGCTTTGCTCGTAACGGTACACTGTTCCAAACTCTGCCATTCTAATGGGTAATTCTTTATAAGAATGGGGTTTGTTTTTATAAATCTCACAGTGGTGTGGACAGTTCATAGGTTTGAGTAAAAATTCTTCGTTTTCAACCGGTGTGTTAATGGGCTGGAAAGAATCTTGACCATATTTTGCGTAATGCCCCGATGTTACATATAGTTCTTTTTGACCGATATGAGGGGTAATAACCTGACTGTAACCATACTTGCGTTGTACATTTTTTAAGAACATTTCTAGGCGTTCTCGTAGCATAGTTCCTCTTGGTAACCAAAGAGGTAATCCTTGTCCCACTCTTTGCGAAAACATAAAAAGTTCGAGCTCTTTGCCAATTTTTCTATGGTCTCGTTGTTTTGCCAGTTCAAGTTTTTCTAAGAACTCATCAAGCATTTTCTTTTTTGGAAAAGAAATGCCGTAAATTCGGGTGAGTTGTTTGCGTTTTTCGTCGCCTCTCCAATAAGCACCTGCTATATTTAGTAATTTAATTGCCTTTATTGGTTCTGTGTTGGGTAAATGTGGACCGCGACATAAATCAGTGAAATTGCCATGTTTGTATAAGGTAATAGAACCGTCTTCTAATTCTTCTATAAGTTCAACTTTATAGTTGTCTTTTTTCTCGGTAAAAAGTTCCAGAGCTTTTTCTTTTGATATTTCTTCTCGGATGTACTCACTTTTTGTTCGAGCTAAATCAAGCATTTTAGCTTCAATAACAGCTAAATCTTTTTCGGTAATTACTGCATCTCCCGGATCTACATCATAGTAAAATCCTTGTTCTATAGCCGGGCCAATGCCAAAGCGTATTCCCGGATACAATTCTTGCAATGCTTCTGCCATAAGATGTGCAGATGAATGCCAAAAGGCATGCTGCCCCTCTTTACTGTCAAATTTGAACAGAGCAATGCGTGCATCAGATACAATTGGACGGGTAATATCCCACTTTTCGTCGTTTACTGTAGCTGCAACAATCTCTCGAGCTAATTGAGAACTAATAGATTGAGCTATATCAAGCGGACTAACTCCTGCGTCAAATGTCTTTTTGTTATTATCCGGAAATGTTATTTCTATCATTTGTATGATTTTAAGTCAAAAAAGTATGCAAAAATATGAAACATTTATAATTGACAATGTTTTATGGTTTTTTTTACAGGAATAAATAAAAAAAAACCGGAAGAAATACTCTCCCGGTTTTTAGAATATTGTACGCTTTGCGTAATGAAAATGAAAATAAGGTTACAAAGAAATTTTTGTGGTTTTTTGACTTCCGTCTGTATAGGTAATAACTAAAATAACTGTTTTACCTTGTGTTGTAATTTTAGAAAATGATTGAGCTTGCTCTAATTCTTTTCCACTTATGTCATACACGCGTATAGATTGAATATCTGCTGATAACAAGTCAATTGACTCATCAGTTGTTATGAGCGATATATCTGTGGTTACGTTGCCTTCTAAGGTTCCATATCCTACACTGTGAAGTTTAGCAACAGCTTCGCTTCCGTCTGCAGAGTAAAAGTATAAGTACAATACACTGAAATCTTCACTTGTAACACTTACTCCTAACTGTGTAGCTAAGGCAGCCATATCAATAGTAATTTTTACCGGTTCGTTAAGCGTGCGAATCGTATCTCCGGTTTCAATAGCTTGAAATCCCGGAGCCCATATTTCTTGGTCAAATTTAACCCAGTATCCTAATTGAACAGGAGTTTCAATTACAAAACTTAGTACGCCGCCTTGAATTAAAAATGTAGTATATGCAGCTCCACCACTTTGGTCATAATACTGTAAACTACCTAAAGTCCACCATTCATCAATTTGAGCATGAGAGTTAGTTGTTATTAATAATACTTTTTCGTCTTCGTCAACCGCAGGATCTGTGGTAAAGTCATTAGCGTTAAAAGCATCGTTAAACGCATCAAGATCACTTGTGAAAACAATGTGAAATCCTTGAAGTTTATCATCAACGGTAATGTCAACAGAAGATGTGCCTGCCGGTAATTGAGCAAAGCATAGTATTGTTGAACAAGCTAAAAAAACTGAGAGTAATAGTTTGGTTTTCATAATTCTGTTTTGTTTAAATTAATACTTTATACAAAAATACATTCGATACGCTGAAATATGTAATACTATTTTATCATTTGTTTGTCTCTTTTTAGCAAATAGTTACGTGCAGTGTTTTGTTTTTCTCCTGTTTGTAGTGTGTTACCTATTCTGATGCTCATGTTTGTGAGTTTTTTAACAGAATAGAATATCAGTCTTTATATTTTTTTCTGTATATTGCACATTATTATTGTATAGGTGATGCGACAATAATACAAAAGAAGAAATGTAAGAATATTAAATGAAAATTGTATGAAAAAGATAGTTGTGTTATGTGTTAGTTTGTTGTGTCTTGGCTTTGTGTATTCTCAGAATCTTCAGCCAACAGATGATATGGCATTGATTACGGTAACGGTTCAAAATTTTAAAGGACTTCCCTCTATTGGTGATAAGGTGTCTTTTAAAAGTAAACGTACCGGACAAGAATATACGGGTGTTTCAACAGCAAATGGAACGTTTCAAATTCTTCTTCCTGAAGGGGACGATTATATCGTATTAGTTATGGGATTTGAAATGGATAATACTAATACTATTTTTACTGTGCCTCGTAATCCCGGTCCAACCATTGGTACCTATACTATTTCTTATGAGTTGCCAAAGGTATATACCTTAAGTAATTTGTATTTTGATACCGGAAAATCAACAATTCGTCCTGAATCATATAAATCTCTTGATGATTTAGCAGAACTTATGAAGCGAAAACGAACTATGGTAATTGAGCTCGCAGGTCATACTGATAATGTGGGCTCTGCTGCAATGAATCAAAAATTATCAGAAGAGCGTGCTGAAAGTGTTAAACGATATTTGGTTTCTAAAGGTGTTAGTCCTGCTATTAGAATAATTGCTGTGGGGTATGGGCAGTCTCAGCCAATTGCATCTAATAATACAGAAGAGGGGCGTCAGAAAAATCGTAGAACAGAAGTTAAAATATTACACGAATAATTTCCGTGATATATCCTCACAATCTTGAAGCTAAAATTGGCTTTGATGTAATTAGATCTATTCTTATCCAATCTTGTAATTCTGAATTAGGACAGGAGCATATTGATGCTCTTTGTTTTACTGATTCATATGACCTAATCCATAAAGCTCTTTCTGAAACAAAAGAATTACTCATGATTATTGATGAGGACTTGGATTTTCCAACACCTTCGTTTGTACATATTCAACCAATTCTAGCTCAATTAAAAACAGAGGGAACGTACATTCCGTTGGAGTATATTCCTCGTTTAATTCGTTCATTGACGGATATTGCTCATCTCTGTTCTTTTTTTACTGCTCATAAAGAACAAACACCTTTTTTATTTCAACGCACAGAAACTATTTATATCCCTCGTGATATTATTACCGCTTGTGCTGCAATTATTGACCAAACGGGTGCAATGAAAGATTCTGCTTCGCCTGAATTACAGCAGATACGGAGAAAAATTCGTGAAAAGAAACAAAGTTTGCATCAAAAAATAGCTCAGGTACTTAAAAAAGCTCGTCAGGAGGGATGGACAGAGTCTGATTCTGAGGCAACGCTACGTAATGGGCGATTAGTGATACCTGTGTTGCAAAATCATAAGCGAAAAATTAAAGGTCTTGTTCATGATGAATCTGCTACCGGAAAAACCTTTTTTGTTGAACCTGCAGAAACTTTTACAATTCATAATGATATTGCTAATTTAGAATATGCTGAACAGCGTGAGATAATTAGCATCCTTCGAGAAATCGCAACGCGTATTCGTCCATTCATTCCTCAGATAGAATATGCCTATGATTTTTTAGGGTTTATGGATGGTCTGTTGGCAAAAACAAAACTTGCTCAACGTCTCTCGGCAACAATGCCTTTGTTGGTTACACATCAAACTATTGATATATATGGAGCACGACATCCATTGTTGCACATTTCTTATGAAAACTCTCAAAAAACGGTTGTTCCCTTACGGATTCTTCTGAATGCGGAGCAGCGAATAATAATACTGTCGGGACCAAATGCCGGAGGAAAATCGGTGTGTATGAAGTCGGTTATGCTTTTACAGTATATGTTGCAGTGCGGTCTTCTTATTCCTTGTGAAGAACAGAGTACAGTAGGAATATTTTCTCGCATGTTTGCCGATATTGGCGATGAACAATCTTTGGAAAATGATTTAAGTACCTATAGCTCGCATCTTTCAAATATGAAGTATATGCTCGAACATGCTTGTGATAAAACGCTTGTGTGTATTGATGAGTTTGGAACCGGAACAGAACCCTTATTGGGAGGGGCAATAGCAGAAAGTATTTTGGAAACAATGCATGATAGGGGTGTGTATGGTCTTATTACTACGCATTATACAAATCTTAAATATCTTGCAGAATCTCTTGAGTATGCTATAAATGGGGCAATGTTATTTGATTCTGAACAAATGCGTCCATTATTTAAATTACGAATGGGTAAACCGGGTAGTTCGTTTGCCTTTGAAATAGCAGAAACAATAGGAATACCCGGAAATGTGATTCAACGAGCTAAGGATAAACTCGGAAAAAAACATATTGATTTTGAAGAAAATCTTAAAAAGCTTGAACAAGAAAAACAATATGTGTTTGCTCAAAAACAAAAACTCGCAACACAAAAAAATGATGTGCTTGCAAAACAAAAGGAATTGAATGAGGGCTTAGAAAAAATATCGAAGAAACGACATGAGATTTTGTCTGATGCTGAACAGCAGATGAAACAACTTATTACCGATACTAACAGGCGATTAGAAGCAGCAATTCGTGAAATAAAAGAAACCCAAGCTAATAAAGAAAAGACCAAAGAAATTAGAGCAAAACTTATTGAATCTCAACAGAAAGATCTTGCAGTATTACAGAAAACAATTTCCGGCACACAAGGGAAACCGGGTGTGCAAAATGACGCAGGGCAGATACAGGTAGGAAGTTTTGTGACAATGAAAAATCAATCTGTAGTAGGAGAGGTGGTGCATATTTCTAAAAAAACAGTTCAGGTGCAATTTGGCAATGTGCGTTCTTTTGTGAAGTTGTCTGATTTGCATCTATCAACAAAAAAACCGGAAAAGCAGCAAAAAACTTCATATGTGCGGGCGGATTCTGAATTACAAGAAAAACAAAGAAACTTTTCTCCAAAAATTGATATTCGCGGCGTACGCGGTCAAGAAGCATTATATCGCATTCAAGATTTTGTTGAAATCGGACATACACTTGGCGTTTCTCGTCTGGAAATTCTGCATGGAAAAGGATATGGCATTTTACGAGAAATGATTCGCAACTATTTGGCTCATGTTCATTTTGTTGTATCCTATGAAGATGCTCCCATTGATATGGGGGGAGATGGTATTACAATCGTGCGATTGTAAATTGGTTTTATGAGAGTTTTTTTCTTTTTTTGCATAAATTTTTCTTTTACATGAATATTCAACAAACACAAGCAGTTCGAATAGATAAATGGTTATGGGCTGTGAGGATATACAAAACCAGAAGTTTAGCAACTACGGCTTGTAATAATAATCAGGTGCAGATACAAGGGGTTTCGGTAAAGCCCTCTCGTATTGTACACATAGGAGATGAAATTATGGTGAGTAAGCCGCCAATGAAGCGTCTGTATAAAGTGTTGGGAATACTTGAGCAACGTCAGTCGGCTAAAGTTGTGGTAGATTATGTTGCTGATATAACCCCGGAAGAGGAGATTGAGAAAATGCGACTGATGCGCTTACAAAAAACCGTATTTCGGGAAAAAGGTTTAGGGCGACCAACAAAAAAAGAACGACGGGAGCTTGATGACTTCGGGTATTTATAATATCTTTACTGTATGATTATAGCAAAGCAAAAACGACAAGAAAATATTGCGGAATATATTCTGTATATGTGGCAATTAGAAGATATGATTCGTGCATATTCTTTTGATGTGTCTCAAATTGCTGCCCAGTTTGATTATCCACAACATATTAAAAAAGAAATATTTACATGGTATTCAGAAATGGCTTTGGCTATGAGAGAGGAGGGAATTGAAACCTCCGGGCATCTTATGCAATTAAAAGAATTAGTGCAAGAATTATCGGATTTGAATATTACGCTTTTGCAAAAATCAACCGAAAAACAGTATCATGAATTGTTTAATGATGCATTACCCTATATTTCTGAAATAATTCAAAAATCAAATAATACTTTAAAAAATGAAATAGATGCTTGCTTAACCGGCTTATACGGATTGTTTATGCTTCGCTTAGAAAATAAACAGGTAAGTGCCGAAACACAAAAAGCAATGCAAACATTTTCGAAATTTCTTGCGGTATTATCACAAAAATTCCATGCAATGGAACGAGGAGAGTTAGATATTTAAATAACGTTTTGTATGCCTATAATTTCACCATCATTATTGTCTGCCGATTTTGCACAACTTGCACAGGAAATCGATTTTATTAATACAAGTGAAGCTGATTGGTTCCATCTTGATATTATGGATGGCGTGTTTGTTCCAAATATTTCTTTTGGATTGCCGGTAGTTTCAACTATTAAAAAACATGCTAAAAAGCCCTTAGATGTGCATCTTATGATTGCAAATCCTGATGCGTATATTACTGCATTTAAAGATGCCGGAGCCGATTGGTTAACGGTTCATGTTGAGGCATGTACGCACGCTCATCGTTCTATCCAAGCTATAAAAGCTCAGGGCATGAAGGCGGGAATAACACTTAATCCTCATACACCTCTTTGTATGATTGAACAGCTATTACCTGATGTTGATATGGTACTTATTATGTCGGTAAACCCCGGTTTTGGCGGACAATCTTTTATTCCACAATCATTAGACAAGATATCTCAATTAAAATCTATGCTAAAACAGACACAATCGTCTGCATTAATTCAGGTTGATGGCGGTGTAGACCTCTCAAATGCTCAGGCAATTGTATCTGCCGGTGCCGATGTGTTAGTTGCCGGTAATGCAATTTTTAGTGCCAAAGATCGTGTTGCGGTTATATCTGAGCTGAAGAAAATACAATAGTGGTTAATGGTTAATTATTAATCCGTTAGTAAACGGACACAGTGCTTAATGATAAATACCTAATCTGAGTAAATCTGCGTAATCTGCGGGAGAAATTAATCCTATATAAAAGCTACTATTCTGCGTCAATTTGCGTAATCTGCGGGAGAAACTTATAATGCTTAGTGATGAATCCGTTAGTAAACGGACGCTGTACTAAATCTGCGTAAATCTGCGTAATCTGCGGGAGGAACTTATAAAGCTTAATCTGCGTCAATCTATCTAAGAATAATATTTCTAAATGTAGGTATCTTGCATAAAATTGTGTACCTTTAAAATCTTGGTTTATATACATTTTTAAGGGATTTTTTTTTGTGTAAATTATTGGTAATCAAATTTTTGTTTTGTGTATGAGTAGTGAAAAGAAACATAGTGGTAAAGACATTCAGATCTTGCAAGCATTGTTAGATACACATATAGATTTACCGGTACTTCCATTTACTATTAGTGCCGGTTTTCCATCTCCCGCACTTGATTTTGAAGATGTTTCGCTTGATTTAAATACATATCTTATTCAGCATCCATCAGCAACCTATTATGGAAGGGTGCAGGGACATTCTATGAAAGATGCAGGTATAGATGATGGTGATTTATTGGTGATAGATAAAAGTCTTGAACCTCGTGATGGAAAAATAGCTGTTTGTTATATTAACGGCGAGTTTACGCTAAAACGGATTAAAATACAAGAAGACGGTTTGTGGCTTATACCTGAAAATGAGCAATATAAACCTATACAAGTTTTAGAAGATCATAGTTTTACTATTTGGGGAATTGTAACGTATATTATTAAAAAACCGCTCTAATGTTTGCTCTTGTTGATTGTAATAATTTTTATGCTTCGTGTGAACGTGTTTTTCAACCCAATTTGAAAGAAAAACCACTGGTTGTGTTGTCTAATAATGACGGATGTGTTATAGCTCGTAGTAATGAGGCAAAGGCATTGGGAATTCCTATGGGGGCACCGGCATTTAAGTGTGAGTGTGATTTTAAGCAGTATGATATACAGGTTTTTTCAGCAAATTTTGCCTTGTATGGTGATATGAGTAAGCGGGTTATGAGTATATTAGAAGAAGCTTGCCCTCATATTGAAATCTATAGCATTGATGAAGCATTTTTAAAGTTTGATGGCTTTTCATATATTGATATTCAGGAGTATTGTAAAGATATACGAAAAAAAGTATTGCAGTGGACCGGTATACCGGTAAGTATAGGGATTGCAAACACAAAGGCTTTAGCAAAAGCAGCTAATAGAATAGCAAAAGTATATCCGCAGCAAACACAGCATGTGCATTATATTTCAAATGATGTGTTACGAAAAAAAGCTCTTACGTGGTTATCTGTTGATGATGTTTGGGGAATAGGCAGAAGATATGCTAAAAAATTACATGCTTTGAATATTCATACAGCATACGATTTTTCTTGTATGCCACAATCTTGGGTTAAAAAACATATGTCTATTGTTGGTGTTCGTTTGCAACAAGAGCTGTTGGGAAATCCTATGCTTGATATTGAAGACCCATTACCACGTAAAAATATTGCAACTACGCGTACATTCGAGAAAAATTATACTGACTTTGCTGATATACAAGAACGAATTAGCACATTTGCGGTTTCTTGTGCCGAAAAGTTGAGGCGGCAGCAATCTTGTTGTCAGTCGCTTATGGTTTTTCTTGTAAGTAATTATCACCGAAAAGACTTACCGCAATATTCAAAGAGTATCTGTGTGCAGTTACCATACCCTACAAATTCTAGTATTGAGTTGGTTCAATGTGCTCATACTGCTTTGCAACGAATCTTTAAACCAGGTATCGCATATAAAAAAGCCGGTGTTATTGTTCAGGATTTTTGTAGTGAACAATATATTCAAACTACCTTATTTGATACACGTAATGTGAAACATATACCTGTTATGCAGGCAATTGATGCATTAAATGGGCGTTACGGACAACAAAAAATTCGTTTGGCTATACAAGATCCTACTCGTGTGTGGAAAATGAAACAAGAAAAACTTTCACCACGCTATACAACCAAATTTTCTGATATTATTACAATACGGGTGTGAGGAGGGGACGCGGTAGTTAATCCGTTAGTAAACGGACGCTGTACTAAATCTGCGTAATCTGCGGGAGAAAAAATACATCTGCATACCTATAGCATCCACATAGTTTTTGTTGTAACATGCGGTGTGAGCGAAATCATATTGTACCCGAAATTTGTTGAGCCAACGCTAAAGTGTGTATGCGTGGGGTGTACTTGAAAGTATGCTGAGGGACAAATATGTATATGTATGTTACCTTCTGTATATTCTTGCGAAGAATGATAATGTCCGCAGAAAATATGAACCGGATAGGGATGTGATTGTAACATATCTATTAATTCTTTGGAGTAATTAAAGGCATGATTGTTATCCATATATACAATTCCGGTTTTTACGGGAGGATGATGCATAAAAATATACGCCTGCTCTACAGTAGCAAGAGTTTTTTTGAGCCAGAGTAATTGTTCTTTGTCAATTGAGGCGTCGGCAGTGTCTAAAAAGATACTCGTTTTATTATCTATTTCTACGGTGTAATAACAGTTCTTTCCCGGAATATGCGAAGGGAAGAATTTTTTAAGTAATTCTCGCTCGTCGTGATTTCCGGGTATGCAATATATTGGTTTATTAATGCTTGTAATACAATCTTTTACAAATGTGTAAATCTCTCGTGATCCACTCCTAAAAGCAATGTCGCCGGTTATGATGAGATACTCAAATTCTTGTGTGTTGATATGAGAAATAAGCGTAGAAAAATTTTTGCGAACATCTATCCCGTGGGTGTCTTCTCCAATATTTGGAATGTGAAGGTCGGTAATTTGAATAATACTCATCTTATAATGCTGCAAGTTGTGTTTTAACGAACTCTAATAATTCAGAGATGTATGTTTTTGAAAAAGAGAATTCTATTCCAGCGGTTTTATAGATTTCCGGAATTGGAACGGTATATCCAAGAGAAAGGAATTGTTCGTAAGCATTAAGTGTTTGTTCAGGATTTTTTAAATAATTACGCCATATCGCAATAGCACCTAATTGAGCAATACCGTATTCAATATAATAAAATGGTACCTCGAAAATATGTAACTGTCGCTGCCAATTAGATTTTCTGTATTGTGAAAGTTGTGTCCAGTCAACCATTTTGGTATCATAGGAATCTAAAATTGTTTGCCATATTGTATCTCGTTCTTCTATGCTGTGTGTAGGGTTTTCATATAAACGATGTTGAAATTCGTCAACAATTGCAACCCATGATAACACTGAAATAGTTCCTTCTAATTGACTGCGTTTAGCTCTACGTAAATCGTCAGGATTTGTAAAGAAATGATGCCAGTGCTCCATAGAAATTAACTCCATACTCATAGATGCGAGTTCTGCAACTTCTGAGGGTAAACTTTTAAATTCTATAAGCGGTAATGAGGCGGTTAAACAAGAGTGAATGGCATGCCCACATTCATGAACCATTGTCTCTACATCTTGTAATGTTCCCGCAGCATTCATAAAAATAAAAGGAATATTACTTTCGTAGAGTGGATAATTAAAACCTCCGGGAGCTTTCCCTATGCGTGAATCTAAATCCATATACCCTTCGCTTACCATTTTAGCTATAAAATCAGCATATTTCGGACGGATTTCACGTAAGCAAGCTAAGGTTTTATTTTGTAATTCTTCCGGGCTTGCAAAAGGTTTGAGCGGGGGTAAATTGTCCGGATCAACATCTAAATCCCAAGGGTACAGCGTATCAAGTTGTAATGATTGTTTCCTGCGTTCAAGAATATCTCGTTGCACAGGTGGCACGCTTTCTCTAATTGAATTATGAAAGTTAAAACAATCTTCTTTTGAATAATCAAATCGCCCTAAATCCTTTAATTTATAGTCTCTAAAATTCTCAAATCCTGCTTGTGTTGCACAGAGATGTCGTTTTTCTATCAGATTAGAAAGCAAACAGTGTAAGGCGTGTTCATCTTGCAAGCGACGTTCTTGAATAGAGCGGAATATGGTTTTACGCAGTTCTCTGTCGGTATCTTTTAATAAGACCGCAGCTTGTTGTAAGGTGAGTGTTTCTCCCTTGTGATATATTGTCATCTTTGATGCAATAGTACCATATTCCTGTTCCATTTTTTGAAGCTCGGTAAGAATAGGTACATTTTTCTCGCAAAAGAGTTCATCTCTATTTTTAAGTGCACGTACAACAATCAGATATTTCTCTTGATCTAATTCGTTGATTTGCTGAAGAGAAAGCAACTTTTTGTCAAGTTTATTTCCTGCTTTTGCGGCCTCAGGTTCAATATGAGTAACAAAGTCATGAAACGCTGCAGACAGGGTTTCATTTGCCGTATCACAATTCATAGCAATATATCGCCACGCCATTTCCTCCTCTAACACCGCCTCTAATTCTGCTCTTTGAGAGAGCCAACGTTCGAGCTCTTGAGTGTTTGAGATGCTTCTGTTCTGTAAATCATCTATATATGGAGATATTGAATCCCAGCTTGTTACAGACAGATTTTTGGGAATAAATGAACGATGTTGTTTTGCTGTTTCGTAATACGTCTTCATACACATCAACTAATTATTGACTTTTTCTGTTGATTGCAGTAACCGGAGCTTTTTTTGCCGAAGAGGGTTTAGGTTGTTTAGGTTGAACCGCTTTAGGGGTAACTTTCTTTTGTGTTTTTGCCGCAGGTTTTTCTGTCTTAGCATCTGCTTTTGCTTCAGATTTTTCTTGAGCTTCTTCTTTCGCAAGTTTTTCTTCAGCAGCAATTTCTTCGGCAAGTATACCGGTAGATAGTAAGATGTTATACCATGAAATAACTTTTTTCATGTCAGACACATACACTCGTTCTTTGTCGAAATTTGGTAGTACATCTTCAAAATATTCTTTAATTTCATTATTAGAAGAATTTTTGGTAATAGTACTTTGTGCTTTATTTTCAATAGTATATATCTTTTTGAAAATTTCAAATAATTGCACTTCTTCATCTTCTGTGTAGATTGCAATATCTTCCAGTGCACTTACTTTTGTAGTTTGATACACCGGAATTCTTTTTTTTGACTCAAGATGTTCAACAATAATGTTCTTTTGAGACTGAGCTACAAGTTTAAATAAACCTGACTCTCCTGAAATTGATAAGATGTCTTTTAGCATAAAAATTAGAATTTGAGTTATTTAATATTTCGTTGTTTTTTAATACGTTCGTACGCTTCGTTAACTTTTTTGAATTTTTCTGTAGCAGATGCCTGCACTTCTTCTCCCAGGTGACTCACTTTATCAGGATGAAATTTGATAGCCATTTTTTTGTATGCTTTTTTTATTTCATCGTCAGAGGCATCAGCAGAAATTTCTAATATTTTGTATGCACTTTCTGCATTATCATAAAACATGGCAAGAATAGATTGCATATCACTATCAGTTATGCCTAATAATTGAGAAATATATTGAATGGTGTTTTTTTCTGAGGTTTCTAGCTTACCGTCAGACACAGCAAGTTTGTACAAGAAATGAATGAGCTCTAAGCGAGCCGCATATGGCATATTGTATTTTATTTGCTGGCACACATCGGGGAGCGGAATATCTTTTTTAAGAATATCTCGCAACATAATAATTAACTCAGAAGCTCCTTGTTCACCGTATGCGCGGATAAGGTATGATTTTACAAAATCAAGTTCAGTTTTTAAAACTTTACCATCTGCTTTCATTACTGCTGCAATCAACACTAATAAACTCATGGCAAAATCTGTAGATGTTATGCGTGATGCACGTTGTGAGGTATGAACATGAACCGAAGTGTTATCAAACATGCTCCCAAGTGCAAAGCCAAATAATGCTCCAATAGGCCCCCCAAACGCAAATCCCGCAGCAGCTCCAATAAATTTTCCGATTTTAGCCATAACTGCGTATTATGTGTGAGTGAATATCAAGAATTTGAGGAATCATTAATTGCGTATTATCATTGTGTATAACATAGCTTGCTAACTCTACACAGACAGCGTCATCAGCTTGTGAGCTCATGCGGGCACGTATTTGTTCTTCGGTACTAGTATCTCGTTTCATTACCCGCAAAATTCGTAAATCTTTTGGACAATACACATAGATACTCGCATGAAATTGCGTATATGTTCCCGAATTAAACATAAGTGCATTCTCATGAATTACATATGCTGCCCTTTGTTTGCAAACCCATTCTTTGTAGTGCTTCTGCACACGGGGATGAATACAATTTTCAATGTGTTTCTTTTTTTCGGTATCTGTAAAAATGATTTCAGCTATGTGTTTTGTTTGGAGTATGCCATCTGTATACGCATCTTTTCCAATAATGTGTACTATCTCATTTTGTAATTCAGTATCGTTTTGCATTAATTTTTTTGCTTCAACATCAGCGGTGTATACAGGAATTCCTAAAGCCATAAAAACCTTACATGCACTGCTTTTACCGCTGCCAATACCTCCGCTTAATCCAATTTCTACCATTAGTCAATAGTTAAGTATGATATTTCTGCCGGTTCAACAGAAAGAATTGTAATAGTACTTGGGATGTTATGTACACGAATCGGAATTTTTGTTTGACGGAACAGTTTCGGTTTATAATCGGCAATAGCTTTTATGGTAGTATCAATGCTTTTGGTATATTCTGATGCAAATACCGAGTATGAAATAATTACACGTGATTCAGAAATTCTGTCTTGTTTACGTTCGGGCACAAGACTTATATCCAAGGGAAGTTCAATAATTTTAAATAGTTTTTCGTCAACCTCTGTAGAGAATCGCACATTAGATTTTTCTAATCGCAAGCCGGGTATTGGTATTAAGTTAAGTGTTGTTGAAAATGATGAATGAATATCTGAGCGTTCATATAATTCTGTATATATGCGTTTTATAGTGTCAAGAATTATTTTTGCTCCTTTTAATTCAATAGAATCCGGTACAATAGTGTGTGATGTAATAAATTCAAAATTATTTCTGCATTCTAATAAGGTATTTGCAAAAACCGGCACCTTTTTTTGAGAAATAATAGAGATTTTGCCTGTTATTTCAGTTGGATCAACAGTATTGATGAGTAAAGATTGACTTACACGAGATTGAAGTTTTTGTAAGGTGTTAATATGCACCGGATGCACCGGTTTTGTAGTATCGCTTATAAATTCTCCGGCATCTATAGGTATTACAAAGAATCTGTCGAATGCATAATAACGTAATAAGACATATCCTGAACCGGTAACATGTGTGTATACTTTATGCTGGCTCGATTCTGCCGGAGTAAAATTTTTGGGAATATTTCTATACTCAAAGGTGTATGGGATAGTAATAGTATAGGTTTTTCCTAAGGCATTAAGAAGCCAAAAGAAACTTGCTATTCCTAAGAAAATGAAGAATATTATATAATTAGGATTATTTTTTTTGAAAAACGCCCAGGCACGTTGTATATAATATGTTGTGTTTTTATTCATTTTTTTAAGACATAATCCCATAGCAACCACGCTAGGAGAGTAGGGTTTTACATGCAAAATTACGTACAGAATACATCTTGTAAGATATCAGTATGTTTTATCTTGTAAAAATATAAAAGCTTGTGGGAATAACAATACGAGATTGGAATAAGTTTTTAATACGCTCCGTTCCCGAGTTTTTTTGCTATCTTTTAATAGAAATTAATACATATATTTAAAAAGTACATTTCATAGAATTGTGGATGCTTTGAGAGAGGGAATTTGTATGATTTTGTTTTACAAAGTTGTTCGTTATCCCAACGATTTCATACCGCCGAAACGTTACCGCCAAGTGTAGAAAACAGAAATCAGCAGACAATTTTGCTGCAATAAGACAAAAAAAAGAAACGATATTTTGAACAGCCCACGCACAAAACTGCACATTTGCAAGCCCCAATACACAATCCGATGCTTCAGCTTGCAAAAGAGCAGTTTTTTTTTGCTAACACACCCGTGGTTATTTGTATATTTGTGCTTATATCAGATTAAAACACATGGAAGAAAATAAATCACAAATAGTTATATATCAAACCGAAAACGGGGAAACAAAATTAGATGTTCGTTTTCAGGACGAAACAGTTTGGCTAACCCAAAAATTAATGGCTGAATTGTTTCAAACAACCTCTCAAAATATAACCATTCACCTTAAAAACATATTCGATGAGGGAGAATTGGACGAAGAAGCAACTTGTAAGGATTTCTTACAAGTTCAAAAAGAAGGTTCACGAGAGGTTAAACGAACACAAAAATTTTATAATCTCGATGCTATCATATCTGTTGGCTACCGAATAAAATCGCACGTAGCAACAAAATTCCGACAATGGGCAACCCAGCACATAAAAGAATATATTGTAAAAGGCTTTGTGTTGGATGATGAGCGGTTAAAAAACCCCGATTTACCTTTCGACTATTTCGAAGAACTTGAAAGGCGAATACAGGATATTCGCACATCGGAAAAACGATTCTACCGAAAAATAACAGATATTTATGCCACCAGTGTGGATTATGACCCTACAGTAGATATAAGTATTGAATTCTTTAAAACAGTTCAAAATAAGCTACATTGGGCAATTACAGGTCAAACAGCCGCTGAAATAATCAATCTGAGAGCCGATAGTACAAAAGTGAATATGGGTTTAACAAATTGGAGAGGGGATAAAATTAGAAAATCAGACGTTACCATTGCCAAAAATTATTTGAATGAAGATGAGTTAATCTCACTTAATAATTTAGTAGAACAATATTTGATTTTTGCACAAGGTCAGGCAAAGAGAAGAATTCCAATGTACATGAAAGATTGGATAGAAAAATTAAACGGATTCTTAACCTTAAATGACCGTGAAATTTTAAATAATGCAGGCTCAATATCACACGAATTAGCAAAAGAAAATGCCGAACGAGAATATGAAAAGTATAAAGAAAAAGAGCAAAAAATGATAACAGAAGGAGATTTTGAAAAGGCAATAAAAAAAATAGAGAATAAAAAAAAGAAATAGTCCACGCTTCACAGCCTCACACTTTGCCAAAGCCCCACGAGCCAACGCTAAATCCAAAGCTTGACAAAGAGTGTGTCTGTCCAAACGCACACGGTAGAACGAAAAGCAGTAGCAAATAGAAAGATAAAAAATGAAAAAATAGAACACCAGGCGGTAACATCGTGTATAAGTAATGGCGGGATTTGTAGCGTATTCGAGCGTTCTACCTCGCATCAAAATCATCGTATCTTGATAGGAAAGTGCCCCGTAAACCGCCACTACTCATACACGTAACCGTTTTTCTCTTGCAGGTAAGTTCTATACAGTTTTTGATTTTTTGTATAACAAATATGGAATAGAGAAATCTATTAATCTGAGTTCGGTTATTAGTTTTTTACATAATACCCTTTTCCTGCTTCAAAGTTTTGTATAGAGTTTGTTGCTCCATTGGGTTCCCAAAAGCCATCAAAGTTTTTAATAATTTCTGAATTTGTTGTATTAAAATAATCGGATATTGGCGTAGAGACGCATGGCCATGCGTCTTTACAGCAGGGGTGCCCTATTAATTGCCAACCGGTGGGGGCGAAAAAATTTCCGCCCGTACAGGGAATCCCCGAAATTGTAATTGTTGCCGCCATATTCATATACACCAAATATCCCATTCCCGGTTCAAGTGCATGTAATGAATTAAATTCATGTGCGTGATCTGGCTTCCAAAATCCATCTGCATTTTTCACAATTTCCACATCCAAATTTTCAAATACTGTAGAGACGTTGCATGCAACGTCTGTACCTGAGGGAACGTCTCTACATAAAACAGATACAGAAATTAGATTCCATCCTTGCTCTAAAGAAATATTTTGTGTTGTGTATGGTCCACATTTGTCATTATTTGGGTCAATTATGGCAAAAACGGGTGTTAGATCGCATCCACTACCAACAGATATTTGAATATTATAAAAGTTTGCATACCAATCATTTTGACCTCCCCATGGTGTTTGTAGTCCGGTTAGTTCAATAATACCGTTAACCTGATATGGGTACGAAACCTGTTCGTTATCTAATTGTAGCATTCCGGTAGTACCAATTGGGCTTAGTCTGTATCCGGTTCCGGCAAGCACAGAAATACTAAGAGGGATTGTTTGTTGTCCTATACCAATTGTTTGACTGGCAGAACCTATTACTGTTGTGCCATCTGTATCAATAACAGAAACAACAAGGGTTTGGTTACTGCCCGAAAAAACGGTTACTTCGGTTATTGTTATATCTTGCAGTGCGTTAAATGTAGTTTCGTATAAAAATTCAGAAACAGTATTTTGCCAACCACTTGTTGTGTTTGTTAAACCAACAGATTCCGTGTTTGAAGCTCCATCTTGAACATAATATATAGTTGATTCTGTAATGGTAGGAGTAAATATGTTTCCTGAGTGGACTAGGTTTGTTCCTTCCGGAGAATCATACCAAAGATACGAATTACCGGGTTCATTAATTTCTAATTGAATTTGTCCCGGCTCACAAATGGTATCGTGTATAATAGTAGGTAAATTTGAATATACTTGTACGCTTGCTGATTTACTGTCGCAACCCGGTGCAGATACGGTTACACCGTATGTTCCTTCCGAGAATACTAATAAACTGTCGGAGGTAGCATGAGGTATCGGAATAGAATTTTTATACCAAGTAAAATTGTGTTCAGGATCAGAGATATTTGTTCGTAAAACTTCATATCCCGGTTTACATAATGTAAAATCATTACCTAAACTAACAGTAGCAATTTCATCACTAACGCTTATTGTTTTTGAGTTAGAGCATACACCTGCAGAATCAATAATTAATAAATAATTGCCCGCTTCTGTTATGGTAATTGCATTAACCTCTTGTGATGGTAATGTAATTTCATTACCGTTATGAAACCATTGAAAACTAACGCCATTATTCGCATCAATACCAGACTCAATGGTTATTTCAGGCGAACCGCATAAAGAAGCGTTTGAATTAAATGTAATAGCAGGACAAGGATTTTGACATAGTATTGTAGAAGCTAACGATAATAAAAACAGTCCATCAGCAAGCCCCCCTAAGGTGGTTTCCATACACACATAATCTCCGTCTTGTTCAAAAAAAGTAAAATTTGGAGTGTTGTAATCTGCATGCCATAAATTTGGATTGTGAGCTGGCGAAAACCATGTTCTATTATTTGCATGTGTTGTAGCATCTGTTGGACCTTCAGCAATTTCACCGGTAGGGAACAGGTGTGGTTGTAGACGGTACATAACGGCATATGCCGACGTTATTGAATGTGGTAGTTTTTCTGATGCCATAAACGCTAATCCCCAGTGATTAAGTCCAAATGTATAATCAAGAACATCTATTGCCATATCTTCAAACGTAGATTGTTCTGTTACTAAAGCATGTTGTAATGCTCCGTGAGCTACAGAAAAATAAGAGTATAGTGTTCCCCAAGTAGTTGCATGTGGTGTGTTCCAAATATTTCCGGCAGCTTGAGCAAAAGATCTAAAGTATTGTAAATCTTGTGTGAGAGGTGTTAACGCAGGGCTATGATACGGATATATGTTTGCATGAGCTGTCATATTTACATTAGACCATGCAGCCCAGTAACTACTGCCTGCTAGTTGAGAAAAATTTTGTGCATGTGTAAGATAGGTATTTTCACCGGTTAGTCTATATAATTCAAGAGCCGCAAGAGCCATATTATCTGCTTCAGAATTATCAGCATAAAAAACTTCATATCCTCCTTCCCACCATGCCGGAGATTCTGTGCTGGCAAGAGCTGCCTCAAAAATATCTTCAGCTTTTTGAGCATATTGAGATGCTTCGGTATTAAACCCTTCTGCTGAGAATATTTTTGCCCCAAGCGCTAATGCTGCTGCGGTTAATCCCATTTGGGTTTTTGATAAGGCAGAATAACACTCTCGTTGTCCATCAAGCAAATCATTCTCTGGCATTCTAAGTCCTTGAGTGTGGTCTAAATGTCCGCCTGTTTGAATAATAAAAATACCAGGTTCCGGCATTGTTTTCATGAGAAAGTCTAAGCCATGTTTTGCTTCGTCTAACATATCGTTTAATGCCGTAGTTGAGTATGTTTTTCTATTTCTAAAAAGTTCGGGATTGGTATCGTAAGACTTTAAAATAAAATAGGTAGCATAGGCACAGGTAAGAGTAAATTTTATATAATCTCCCGCATCATACCATCCTCCCAACATATTTGCTGTTTTATTATCACTTCTTGGCGACCAATCACTGTTATTAGCTCCGCGTTCATAAATCGGACAGGAAATATCACCTGTATGAGAAAGTCCGTGAATAAGTGCATCTTCAGAATTACTTCTTCTTACTCTTATTCCTCGTAATGCTTTAAATATAAAATCTGAATAAGGGTCGCAGTTAATAGAAATTTCTATTGCTTCGTGTCCTTGAAGTTCAAATGTATATATTCCTTGTGTTGTAATAGAAGAAAAAGGTATTTCGTAATTATACGACTTAGCGGTGTAGTCTGTAACTCCTTGTATACTTGGAGCAATTGTGCCCGATAGTACAACCGTGTTAAATATGTCTCTAAAGTTCCATTCTGTACCTTGTAATGAAATGTCTGATTGAATAATAATCCGTTTGTTATGTTCCGGATAATACCCTGCTTGATTATAACTTATTAGTATTTGTCCAATACTTACCTGCGAAAAAATAATGAGAAATAATAAAATCGTAACCTGTTTCATGCCTATATTTTTTATAAAAATAGCGTAATATTTTATTAATAAGTTCGTAAATTGCGTTTTTGTATCCTCAAAATGCGAATTTATGAAGAGGGTTTTATTAGTAATAGATACATATGAAGAATATACGCGAAAGCTTTTACAAGGTTTGTCGAATTATTCTCGTGGAAAAAAGTGGAGTTTTATTCGTATGCCCTTGTCGTTTAAAGAAAAGCACGGGATTTCCGGACTTATTTCCTGGATAGATTCATGGAAACCTGACTGTGTAATAGCACAATTACATTCTAAAAACGAAGTAGAAGCTATTGCAGGTAAAGGCATTCCTTTGTTTACCATAGACACTGCAGAACATTTTGCTGTAACATCAACGGTAACAGGTGGGTATATAGAAACAGGCGAAATGGCAGCTGCGTATTTTTTTAGCAAAGGATATGTGAATTTTGCATTTTATGGTTTTTCGTCGCATATATGGTCTTGTGAGAGAAAAAAAGGATATGTCTCTTATTTGGAACAAAGGGGATATTCAGTTATGGTATATGAGGTTGATTCTCATGAAAACACTCATGTGTGGTATTATGATGAAAAGAAAGTGAATAATTGGCTAAACGTTTTGCCAAAACCAATAGCATTATTTTGTTGCGACGATAATCAGGCACATCATATACGAGAGGTTTGTTTATTGTATGGCTATACCATACCTTCTGATGTATCAATTTTGGGAGTAGATGATGATAGAACAATCTGTTGTTTAAGTGAACCTTTTTTGTCGAGTATTCAACTTAATGTTCAAAAAGCGGGTGAACAATTGGGTGAATGTATTAATAAATCAATGAAAACTAAACAGAAACAAAAAAAAATAGATGTAATTGTATCTCCATTATCCGTTATGTCTCGTCAGTCAACAGACATTCTCGCAACACATGATGAAATGATAGCAAAAGTTCTTACGTATATTCACTCTCACAGTGCCGATTCTCTTAAAGTAGACGATCTTGTGGCTCTTGTGCCCTTATCGCGTAGAAGTCTGGAGAAGAGATTTAGACGCGTTACTTTAGAGTCTGTGTATTCGTATATTTGCAAGCAACGTATTCAGAAGGTGTGTGATGCTTTTATGGTTGATTCTCGTTCAATACAAGTAATTGCTGCTGAATTTGGCTTCCCTGATGTTACAAACTTTGCACGCTTATTTAAGAAATATAAAGGTGTAACTCCGTCTGTATATCGAGCACAGTTAGCGTAATTTACATTCGCTCAGGAACCGTTATTCCTAATAGTTTCATGCCCGACGCAATAATAGTTGCAACTTGTTTAGACAGGGCTAATCGGAATTGCTGTATCTCATTGTTTTCTTCGTTCAGAATTGAGCATTCGTGATAGAACTGGTTGTAGGTTTTAACTAAATCATAGATGTAATTTGCAATTTGAGAGGGGGCATGTTCTTTTCCTGCTATCTCAATTACTTCAGGGTAGTGCGATAGTGCTTTTATTACTTCTTTCTCTTTTTCGTTACAGGTAGAAACAGACTGGGTTTCCGGAATGGTAATACCTTGTTCTTGTGCTTTTCGTAAAACCGAACAAATACGTGCGTGCGTGTACTGTATAAATGGTCCGGTGTTACCGTTAAAATCTATAGATTCGGCAGGATTGAATAAAATAGTTTTTCGTGGTTCAACTTTAAGAATAAAGTATTTTAATGCCGCTTGTGCAATCATTTCTTGAATTTCATCTGCCTCCTCAGGACGTAATCCGTCTAGTTTTCCTAGTTCAGCAGAAATTGCCGCCGCAGTTTGTTTCATATCTTCCATTAAATCATCGGCATCAACCACCGTACCTTCTCTCGATTTCATTTTGCCGGCAGGGAGTTCAACCATACCATATGAGAGATGATAAATCTTATCTGCCCAATCATATCCCAGTTTTTTTAGAATGATTGATAATACCTGAAAATGATAGTTTTGCTCATTTCCAACAACATAAATCAATTCTTCCATATTGGTGTATTCGCGGAATCGTTCTATTGCGGTACCAATATCTTGTGTCATATATACTGATGTGCCATCGGGACGGAGCAGAAGTTTATGGTCGAGTCCGTCTTCGGTTAAATCTGCCCAAATAGAGCCATCTTCTTTCTTATACAGTATGCCTTGAGCAAGACCTTCAAGAACTATTTGTTTTCCGAGAAGATATGTTTCTGACTCATAATACATTTTGTCAAAAGAAACGCCCATGCGAGTGTAGGTTTTATTAAAACCATCATACACCCAATTGTTCATGGTTTTCCACAGCTCAATTGTTTGTGCATCATCTGATTCCCACTTTCTAAGCATCTCACGAGCTTGAATCATAATAGGAGCTTCTTCTTTTGCCTGATCTTCTGTTTTGCCTTGAGCACACAGTTCTTGTATTTGTGTTTTATATTCTGTATCGAAACGCACGTAATATTTCCCAACAATGTGGTCGCCTTTAGTGCCGGTAGATTCAGGAGTTTCTCCATTTCCGAATAATTGCCAAGCTAGCATTGATTTGCAAATGTGAATACCACGGTCGTTTATTAGATTTGCTTTAATAACTCTATAGCCGTTTGCTGCAAGAATTTCGGCTACGGCAAATCCTAATACATTATTACGAATATGTCCTAAATGTAATGGTTTGTTGGTGTTAGGAGAGGAGTACTCTACCATGATTACCGGAGATTCGTCGGTATGTTTCTTTTTGCCGTACCATTCCCCTTGTTTGAGAGCAGAACTTAAAAAGTTAATCCAATACGATGCAGATACCGATAGGTTTAGAAATCCTTTTACTACATTAAAAGATTCTATTTCAGATACATGTTCTTGTAGGTATTTCCCAATTTCTTCGGCAGTTTGTTCCGGAGATTTTTTACTGAACCGAGTAAAGGGAAACACAACAATGGTTTTATCGCCTTCAAATTCTTTACGAGTTTCTTGAATTTGAATAGATTCAATATCTATGTGTGTAGTATATAATTCTGCAACCGCAGTAACAAGTTTTTCTAAGAGTAAAGATTCAATCGGTATCATATATGTTTCTTTTGCATGCAAAAATAACAAGAAAAATGAAAGTATTGTTTTTTTCGTGTGGAAAGGCATATCTTATTTTTTTATACCACAGATTACGTAATGTTTTTTGTCTTGCAGATTCAGTAGGTTATTAATTTCCTATGCATCATTCAATCACAAGCTTTTTTCACAAGCTCAATAAAATATTCAATTCTTTGTGTAGATTTGCAGTCTAAATAAATACAAAATAAATTGTTTCTTATATGTATACACTCGCTCGGTATGCTAGGAATTCTGTAGGGGTTGTAAAAGTTTTATACTTTTTACTGTATGCTGCCTTTGCTGCATGGTTTTCGTATTTTTATGTGTTTTTGGAGGACGAGCGTGCCTTAACCGGGGTACAAATTGGGATTATTGCGGCTATTCAGCAGGTTAATAATATTATATTTCTTCCTTTATGGGGTATGATTTCCGACAGGTATGGTAAGCGAAAGGTTTTTCTGATTCTTTTAGCTGTTTCTGTTTTCTTACTCTATGGCTTTTTGATTAATGGTTCTTTTGTGTATTATGTGTGCTTTATGATTATCTTTTCGGCTCTACATAATCCTATTGGAGCTCTAGTAGACACCTTTGCAATTAATAAAGCTAAAGAAAAATTGGTAAAAACCAGTTATGGCGAAATGAGACTGTGGGCGTCTTTAGGGTGGGCTACCGCATCATTAGCAACCGGATATGTAATTGAAGCAAGTTCTTTGCATATAATTTTTATTATTGCTTCTGTTTTATTAGCAATTTCGTGGATTGTAAGCTTTAGCTATCTTAATAAAAAGCGTGAGATACGCTCTTCGCAAGCCCCTTCAATTGCAACCTTAAAACAGGTCTTGTTCCAGAACAAAAATCTGTTCTATTTCTTTTTAGTAATTATGGTGTATTATATTTTAAATTCACCAACACTAATGTTTATTAATCTGTATTATAAAGAAATAGGAGCGAGTAATACACAAATTGGGATTGCATTTGCGGTACAATCGGTTTGTGAATTACCCTTTATGTTTTTCGGTGCCAGAATTATTAATAGATTTGGTATACGACGAGTAATACTTGCGACAATGTTGGTTGCTGCAATTAGAATGTTATTGTACGGATTAACCGCAAATCCTTGGGTAGCAATTGGAATAGGCACCTTGCATGGTGTAACCCTCGGATTGTTTATTGTGGCGGTAATAGAATACACCCACCATATTGTTCCGCCCGAGCAAAACTCAACGGGCCAAACATTACTGTATACTTTTTTGGGTATAGGCACCGCCTTAGGAAATTTTTTAAATGGCTATTTAAAAGATACCATTGGCTTACAACATGCCATGAAGTTAGATGCCGCATTAGTATTTATTTTAGTATTTGCTGCATTTATATTTTTCTTTTACAAAAAGAATAAAGCTAAAATGCAGATTAAATATTAATTGTTTTTATTTATGAGGTTTACAATTACTTTTGTCATTGTTTCCTTCTCATCAGGTTTGCTAACAGCTATCATTAAAGTTAATGCAACCAAAGTATTATCAGCAATCCGTTTATTACCATTTTTATCAGACAGTATTCCGTTTCGCTCTAAGAAGTAAAGAAATATAAATGCCGCAATCCGTTTATTTCCATCTGAAAATGAATGATTCTTGGTAATAAAATATAGTAAGTTAGCAGCTTTTTCCTCTATGCTTGGATATAATTCTTGTCCATCAAATGTTTGGTAAATTGTTGATATTGAACTTTTAAATGATTCATCTTTTTCGTTTCCAAATAGTTCGCTATTTCCATGAATCTTTTTTACTGTTTCTATCTGCTTTTTTGCTTCCTCATATGTCAGTTGATATATTTCTTTCTTTGTAATGTTTTTAATTTCAAGTCTTTGATAATCATATTGGTCAAGAATATCTAGTGCGTATGCGTAATTAGAAATTATTTTTAATAAACCAATACTTTCATCATTCGTCAATGCTTTGTAGTTCAATACATTTCCCAGTATTTTAACAGATTCCTGTAATTCTTGTAATTGATCTTTATGTTGAGTTAATCGTTTTTCGTTAATCGAGTATCCTTTAATCAAGTAATCTTTTATAATTTGATTTGCCCAAATTCTAAATAGTGTTCCTCTTTTTGATTTAATCCTATATCCAACAGAGATAATAACATCTAAATTATAGTATTCAATTTGATACGTTTTTCCATCAGAAGCAGTTGTTGCATTTTTTGCAACAACTGAATTCTTTTGTAATTCATTCTCCTTGAAGATATTGTTTATATGTCTTGATATAACAGATTTGTCACGTCCAAATAAGTCTACAATTTGATTTAAATTCAACCAAACCGTTTCTTTGTCTAGCTGTACATTGATTTCTGTTTTTCCATCCTCTAATTGGTATATTAGGATATCAGATTTTTCCATTCTTTAATTTTTTATAAATATACAATTAAAAATTATAATATATTTTTTTTACTAGTGCTATCTCGTTATAAAATAGGTTTTTATACAAGAATGAACGTTGCTGTTTTTAATTGTAGCAAGGGGAAATATATGTAATATAGATAGCTTAAAAATAAAAACGGGATTTTTTGTTAATGCTAATTACCCTGCCCAATTCTCTCGATCTAAACTTCTATACTGAATTGCTTCTGCAATGTGATGTGCTTCTATATGTTCCGAATCGTCTAAATCGGCAATTGTTCGCGATACTTTAATAATTCGGTCGTATGCTCGTGCCGATAATCCTAATTTTTCCATTGCTTGCTTTAAAAGAGCAGAACCGGCATCATTTAAGTTACAAAAGGAGCGAATAGATTTTGTGTCCATTTGTGCATTACAATGCATTGCAGTGTCTGTATATCTTTTTTGTTGGATTTCACGTGCCTGTATTACTCTATTTCGTATAGAATTACTGCCTTCTGCCTGGGTTTCTTTAGATAATTCTTCAAATGAAACCGGTACAACTTCTATATGAATATCAATTCTATCGAGTAAGGGACCCGAAATGCGGTTTAAATATTTTTGAACAGTACCCGGACTGCACACACAATCTTTTTCGGGATGGTTGTAATACCCGCAGGGACAAGGATTCATGGATGCAATAAGCATAAAACTGGCTGGGTAATTTACACAAAATTTTGCTCGTGAAATTTGAATCTGTCTATCTTCTAATGGCTGACGCATTACTTCTAATACCGTTCGTTTAAACTCTGGCAGTTCATCTAAAAATAATACTCCATTATGGGCTAAAGAAATCTCGCCGGGTTGGGGATAGGTGCCGCCACCAACAAGAGCAACGTCGCTCACCGTATGGTGCGGAGATCGGTAGGGGCGTTCTGTCATAAGCGAAATATTACCATTCAGTTTTCCGGCAACAGAGTGAATTTTGGTTGTTTCTAGAGCTTCGGTAAGGGTGAGGGGAGGCAGTACCGATGCTATTCGTTTTGCCAACATAGTTTTACCTGCTCCGGGTGGACCAATCATTATAATATTATGACCGCCCGCAGCGGCAATTTCAAGTGCTCGTTTTACATTTTCTTGTCCTTTTACATCGGCAAAATCAAAACTGCAATTATGTACATTTTTATAGAATTCTTTTCGGGTATCTACAACTGTTTTTTCAATCTGTATTGAGCCATTAAAAAATCCAATAACCTCTTGTAGTGACGAAACTCCATATACCTCAATATCGTTAACAACCGCAGCTTCGCGAGCATTTTCTTTTGGTAGAATAAACCCCGTAAAACCATGCTTGCGAGCTTCTATTGCCATTGAAAGTGCACCTTTTATTCGGTGTACACCTCCGTCTAAAGACAGTTCGCCCATAATGAGGTATTTATGGATTTCTGTATGATTCATTAGTTCTGAACCGGCAAGAATTCCAATGGCAAGGGGTAAATCATATGCCGTACCCTCTTTGCGAATATCGGCCGGAGCCATATTAATGGTAATTTTTTTACCCGGCCATTTAAAATTATTGCTCCGTAAAGCAGATTCAATACGTTGCTGACTTTCTTTTACTGCACTATCTGGTAACCCCACAATGAAAAAATTCACTCCGGTAGCTACATCGGTTTCTACGGTTATGATACGTGCGTCTATACCATTAACCGCACCGCCATAAGCTTTTACTAACATGGTGTTGCGCGTTTTTTATTAATTTATTTTGAAAAATGTTCTTCTATAACATGAATAAAAGTATGAATTATTTTTATATGTACTTCCTGAATTCGGTCGGCATAGCCGGTATGTGGAACTGTAATGCAATAATCTGCAATTTTTTCAAGCTCTGAGCCCGGCATACCGGTAAGAGCAATAATCTGCATGTTTTTGTTACGAGCTGTTTGAGCCGCTTGTAAAATATTTGCTGATTTCCCTGACGTGCTAATTGCGAGCAATACATCTCCTTGTTTTCCCATTCCTTCAACAAAGCGACTAAACACGGCATTGTAGCCGTAATCATTTGCAACACAGGATAAGAATGATGGGTCAGAAATTGCAATTGCCGGAAAGGATTCACGTTCATTACGGAATTTTCCGCAGAGTTCTTCAGCAAAATGCATTGCATCGGTCATAGACCCTCCATTACCACAGGATATTATTGTGCCTCCATTTTCAATACAGCGTATCATGGAATGAGCTGCAGCTTCCAGTTTTTGTAAAATAGCATCTTGCTGTAAAAATGCTTCAAACACACGTTGTGATTCAGAAAATTCTTGTGTAAATAGGGTTTGCATAGGTAAAAACGTATTGCCTTTTTAAATTTTAAATACAAATATACAGTAAAATACTTGTTCTTAGTGTTGCTAAACTATATTCGAATAATATTTGTGTAAAGGTAATAAAGTTTTAGAAGAAGTTTATATGTATGTTACAAAGAAAATGATATACATATAATAATAGATATCTTAGAAAACTATAAAAAAAAGAGTTGTACTATATACAACTCTTTTTTTTAACTATAGTAGTATATGTTTAGCTTAAGAAACTTAATAATACCCCGGCGGCTACCGCAGAACCAATTACCCCCGAAACATTCGCTGCCATAGCATGCATGAGTAAATGGTTAGTTGGGTCATACCGTAACCCTTCATGTTGAGAAACACGTGCACTATCCGGTACCGCAGAAACACCTGAGTTGCCAATAAGTGGATTAATTTTATTTTCTCCTTTTAAGAATATATTCATGAATTTAGTAAATAAAACACCACCCGTTGTTGCAACCATAAATGCAAATGCACCTAATCCGAAAATTAATAATGATTCTTGCGTAAGGAATACATTTGCTTGCGTTGAAATACCTACGGTTAAACACAAGAGAATATTAACCGTATCAATAAGTGGATTAGCAGCTGTATTAGCTAAACGTTTAGTTACAGTAGATTCTTTTAAAAGGTTCCCGAAGAATAACATACCTAAAAGAGGAAGGGCAGGAGGAGAGATAAAGGTTGTAAGTAACAAACCAAAAATTGGGAATAGAATTTTCTCAAGTTTTGTAACCTGACGAGGAGGTCTCATTCTCATCACACGCTCTTTTTTATTCGTAAGTAAACGCATAATTGGAGGTTGAATAATTGGCACAAGAGCCATATACGAGTATGCAGAAATTGCTATTGCCCCAATAAATTCAGGAGCAAGTCTCGATGAAATAAATATAGCTGTAGGACCGTCGGCACCACCAATAATTGCAATTGCACCAGCTTGTTGCGGTGAAAAACCCAATAGTAAAGCAACAATAAGAGCACAAAAAATACCAACTTGAGCTGCAGCACCTAAGAACATGAGTTTAGGATTAGAGAGTAATGAAGAGAAATCTGTCATTGCTCCAATTCCTAAGAAAATTAGAGGGGGGTATATTCCCTGTAAAACCCCAAAGTAGAGGTAGTTAAACACACTCCCTTCTTCATAAATTCCAACCTGTAACCCTTCGGTAAATGGAATATTACCAACAATAACCCCAAATCCAATAGGGAGGAGAAGAAGCGGTTCGTAATTATATCTAATAGCTAGAAATATAAAAAAACCACCCACAAGATACATGAGAAAATTTTGATAAGTGACGCTTGAAAAGCCGGAAAATTCAAGCATTTTCATTAATCCACGTATCAGGTTCGGTTGTGTTCTTGCGGTTTCTGTAACACTTTCATCTTGTGTTACTTGTATAAGCTCTGATTCTATACTGTTACTCCCTAAACCTTGAGTTGCATAGGTAACTCCAAAGAGAACAATGAGTATCGCAAAGAAATTTAGTAAACGTTTCATTCGTATGTATTTTTATTATTCAACTTCAATAAGCACATCGCCTTCCATAACAGTTTGACCTTCAGATACACTTACCTTAGATATAGTGCCGTCTTTTTCTGCAAGAATATCATTGTGCATTTTCATAGCTTCCATAACAAGCACTTTTTGACCTCGTTTAACGGTGTCGCCAACTTTTACGCAAACTTCCATAATAACACCGGGAAGTGGAGATTTTACACCGCTTCCTGCCGATACTTTTTTCATAAAGCTTTCACCATCTTGAAGGTTTGCAGGTTTACGAACAATTTTTGGAGTTTTTGGAGCCGCTGATTTTACCTCTGTTTCAAGTTCAATATCATATAAGGTTCCATTAACTTCAATTTGAGCATTTTGATCTTCGAACTGTTTTATTTCAACATCGTACGAATTTCCATTTATTTTAAATTTGAAATTTTTCATTGTTTTTATCTATTAATAATATTATTTAATCCGTAAATTTTTGAACTCCATGGAGAATAGTTTTTCTTCACAGATTTAATGGTAACAATACCACTTTCATGGTCGTGTAATTCATTCAGATATAAGTATATTGCCATACTTATAGCTGCATTTTCTTGTCCGGTAAGAGGGCTTGATGATTCACTTTTAACAGGTTCAACTGCTCCATGTCCATGTGCATGTCCCGAAGATTCTCCAATTTTTGAAAAGAAACCGGCAATATCTTTTAGGTAATACACAAAAAGGAATAAGAGTAATAATACAAAAAACACTACTAACATCCCAACAATAAGAACATCAACACCTTCCGATAAATCTGACGCGTCTAATAAAATCATAATTCAAATATTTATAAAGGTATATTACAATGTTTTCTTGGAATATTAACGTCTTTCTTCGTTTGAAGTCGTTGAAGAGCTCTAATAACACGGAATCGAGTGTTACGTGGTTCTATTACATCATCAATAAAACCATATTTAGCTGCTTGGTATGGAGTAGCAAATAGTTTGTTGTACTCATCTTTTTTCTCAGTTGCTTTCGCAATTTTACCTTCAGCATCTTCAATAGCGTTAATTTCTTTAGCATAGAGAACTTCAACTGCTCCTTCTGCTCCCATAACTGCGATTTCTGCCGATGGCCACGCGTAGTTCATATCACCGCGAAGTTGTTTGCTACTCATTACAATGTGTGCTCCACCATATGATTTTCTGAGTGTTACTGTTACTTTTGGAACCGTTGCTTCTCCATATGCGAAGAGTAGTTTTGCTCCATGAGTAATAACCCCTCCGTATTCTTGTTTACTACCCGGTAAAAATCCAGGAACATCAACAAGCGTAACAAGTGGAATGTTAAATGCGTCGCAGAAACGTACAAAACGAGCTCCTTTTCGAGACGATTCAATATCAAGTACTCCAGCTAAGTATTTAGGTTGATTTGCAACAATACCAACCGGTTGTCCTGCCATTTTAGCGAATCCAACAATAATACTTTTTGCATAGTCTTTATGAACCTCTAAAAATTCGGCATCATCAACAATAGTCATGATAACTTCGGTCATATCGTATGCTTGACTTGGGTTGTCAGGTACAATAGAGTTTAATTTATCTTCTAATCTTTCAATTGGATCATCAAAATCAGTTTGAATAGGTTCTTCAAGATTATTTTGAGGAATATATGATAAGAGTTTACGAATTAGCAGTAAACACTCTTCTTCGGTTTCAGACACAAAATGAGCAACACCTGATTTCGATGCATGAACATATGCTCCACCAAGGTCATCAACAGTAATATCTTCTCCGGTAACAGTTTTCACCACTTTTGGTCCGGTTAAGAACATATAGCTGTTTTGTTGTGTCATAAAAATAAAGTCAGTTAATGCAGGAGAATACACAGCTCCACCAGCGCAAGGACCCATAATTGCAGAAATTTGAGGGATAACACCTGATGCCTGAATATTTCTCATGAAAATTTCTGAGTAACCGGCTAAACTTTGAATGCCTTCTTGGATACGAGCACCACCACTATCATTTAATCCGATACATGGAGCACCAACCTTTACTGCCATGTCCATAACTTTACAGATTTTTTGCGACATGGTTTCTGACAGTGAACCACCAAATACCGTAAAGTCTTGTGCAAAAACATACACAACTCTTCCGTCTATTGTTCCACTACCGGCAACAACTCCATCACCTAAAAAAGTCGACTTTTCCATTCCGAAGTTTGTGCAACGATGCTCTTTAAACATGTCGTACTCTTCAAAACTGCCTTCGTCAAGTAAGATTTCTACACGCTCTCGAGCAGTTAATTTACCCTTTGCATGTTGTGCTTCAATTCTTTTTTCGCCCCCACCAAGCTTTGCTTTAGCTCTGAGCTCAATCAGTTCTTTTAATTTATCTCGATTACTCATAATATATATATTGTATAAAACTTTAAAACTCTTATTGTTTAGGATGCTCGCATACTTCGGTAAGAACACCAAATGTTGATTTTGGATGTAAAAAGCCAATTTGTAAACCTTCTGCTCCTTTACGCGGGGCTTTGTCTATTAATGCAATTCCTTTTTCTTGAGCATTGTTTAAGAACGCTTGTACACTATCAACTGCATAAGCAATATGATGCACGCCTTCACCTTTTTTCTCAATGAATTTTCCAACCGGACCTTCAGGATCAGTTGATTCTAATAATTCAATTTTTGTTTGTCCAACCATGAAAAAAGCAGTTCTTACTTTTTGATCGGCAACTTCTTCAATGTTATAGCACGTTAATCCTAAAACGTCTTCGTAGTACTTAATTTGTTCATCTAAATTCTTTACTGCAATTCCTATGTGTTCAACATGTGTAGGTTTCATTTCTTTTGTGTTAAGATAAAAACAATCATAATAATTTTACTGAACAAAGATATAATTTCCTTATAATCTGATGGACTTTTTTAAGAAAAAATGAAAAAAATAATTGTGGAGGTAAAAACCTTACAAAAATGTATAGATTTTGGTATTTATTTTGATAATACCTACGCGTTGACTCAAAAAAACGTGTATTTTTGTAAAAAAATATACTAATTCACGTCAACATAGCGTTACTTCGACAATTTTTATTTTTTATGAAGAGAATTTTACTTATCACATGTCTCATTTTTTCGGGGTTCATTTTTGCTCAATATAATTGGCAACGAGTTAATTACATGCAATCTATGATTTTTTCTTCTGCAATCGTGCTATCAGATGTTACGGTTAAACCCGGAGATGTTCTTGGTGCTTTTGTGGGGGATGAGTGTAGAATGATTGCTACAGTATTTCTTCATAATGATACCTGTTTTGTTTCTTCAGTTATTCATGGTGATGTAACAGATACTGTGCGTTTTAAATTGTGGTTGCAAGATACCGATACCATACTGTTATTGCAGAATTCTGTGGTGCTTACGCCCGGTGGGAGTTTGTTGTATCATAAAATCATAAAATAAAATTTAGAGGTATTGTGAGATAGTATTATATGTATATATTTGTAATCAATAAATTTTAAATAAAGTAACTTAAATTATTAAATTGTATAACTTAAATTTTTAACTATTATGAAAAAACTAAATGTATTATTCATGTTTGCGTTAATCGCATCAATCGGTTTATTTACATCTTGTGATGATGAAGATGCTGATCCAATTTTACCAACTATTTCTTTAATTGAAATTTCTAACAATGCTATAGAAATAGAAGAAGGAGAAGTATTAGCGATTTCATTTACTATTGGTGAAGGTGAATCAAAAATTAAAGAAGTTCTTGTAAAAGAAGGTGCCGGAGTTCTAGCAAAATACTCTGATAGTTCAAAAGTATCTTTGTCAAATAATGCTCGAATAGATTTTGTGTATCCCGGAACTGTAGTTGCTGGCACTAAAAAAATTACTATTACGGTAATTGACAGAAATGACAATTCAACAGAGCGAGAAATTACTGTTGTAATAAATGCACCTGCAAGTCCAATTAGTTCTTACACTGCAGTATTATTATATACTCCGGGTCAGGATCAACAATCAGGTACAGAGAAATGTGCATTATCAACAGCAACAGGAACAACATATACACGTGCTGAAGGTAAAGCAGATCCTGCGAAAATTGACATTTTATATGTATATGGAGCTACAACAGGAGCAACATTTACTTGCCCCGCAGATGCTGGTGCTTCTACAGGTTTAGCTCTTGTATTTAGTGATGTTAATACTTGGACAACAAAAAATTACACAAAATTTGTGTCAACTTCTGGTGTTACCTTTGCTAATCTTGACACTCCAGAAGCATTACAAGAAGTGTTTGATAATGGTACTGCAGCAGATAAAGGTGTTACTGCATATGCTGATGGTAGAATTACCGGTGTAGCGGCTAATGCTGTTGTTGGATTTAAAACTGCTGATGGTAAATATGGTGTAATCAGAGTAGTTTCTATTAGTGGAACTAACAATCCTGGTGATTCGATAACAATTGAAGTAAAAGTTCAAAAATAATTTTTTGAAAAAAACATATTCTAAAGCCGACCAATTATTTGGTCGGCTTTTTTTATTTTTGTATGAAAATAGTAGTATGCGAGTAATTTTTAGTATCTCTTTTTTTCTTGTTTTCTTTTTGCACTCATGTTCTTATTCTGTGATAGAAGGACCGCTCGTGCTGGATGTAATTGCTCCTGATACAATTCATGAAACAGAGGTGTTTGAGATGCATATTACGGCAATGTCAGGTACTTCAAAATTGAGTAATGTGCGAGTAAGTTCAGATACTGATGTGCTTATAGACTCATATCTTATTCAAACACAGATTACCCTTGTATGTAATCATTCTTTTTTACATAACACCGGAAATAAACAGCTTACTATTCAGGTACGAGATATTGAAGATTTAAAAGCTCATGCTACTCATTCAGTCTTTATTACAGCTATTCGTAATCCCTTTTTGTTTCTTGCAAGAGATGGTGTATTTGCCGATTCTGTAATTGCTCCGGCAACGCCTTTTAATTTTGCTATTTCAAGTGTGAAAACTGAACAAAACCTTGATTCTTTATTAATCTATAGAAATAAAACGAGGGTGTATTCATATGATTTTCAAGAACAAGAACTTGCCGTAGGAGATACCCTTTCTTTTATGTACTCTGATGAAATACATGAAAAGGGAATGTATATATATGAGTTTGTTTTATGTGATATATACCAAAAAAGGCATACTCTTGCAAGAAAAATAACAGTTCAATAAATAACAGATGAAAACTATATTACTTATATCAAGTATTGTGATACTATGTGTTTCTTGTAAACAGAAGCCGCAACAAACCGGGTTTACGCCCGAGCAAATGAATATTATTAGAGAAAGAAGTATTGAGGCACATAGAGCACTTGTTCGTAAAAATAATGATTCAATACAAAATTATATTGTAGAGCATAATTTGAATATGCAACGAACCGGAACCGGCTTATGGTATGCTGTATATGAATCGGGTAGTGCTGATAGTATTATAGAGGGTGATATTATTGAGATAGCATATCGTGTGTCTCTCATGGGAGATGGGGTGTTATTATATAGTTCTGATTCTACCGGAAATCTTATTCTAAAAGTAGGTCAGGGCGGGGTAGAGTCTGGTCTTGAAGAAGCATTTTTGATGATGAGCCCCGGAGATAGTGCTCGATTATTAATTCCCCCACACTTAGCTCACGGATTAATAGGTGATCTAAAAAGAATACCTTGGTTGGCAATTTTAGAGTATCATGTGCATATTGTAAACCATAGAAGAGACTCGCAATAGAGTGCTTATTGCATTTTCTTTAACTGATGCTCAAGTTGGGTAATACGTCTCGACATTTTATCGAGATTCATAAAATAAATATATGATTTTTTGTAGTCACGTGAGTCAAAACTAGGTGCTCCCATATGAACCGCATTATCTGCGATATCAGCCATAACACCGGATTTTGCTGCAATCATAACATTATTACCAATTTTTAAATGTCCTGCAATACCTACTTGCCCGCCAATCATACAATTATTTCCGATTTTAGTTGACCCGGAAATACCTGTTTGTCCGGCAATTACCGTATCTGAACCAATATCGCAGTTATGAGCAATCTGGCAAAGATTATCTATTTTAGTACCTTTTCTAATAATTGTAGAGCCAATTGTTGCTCTGTCTACGGTACAGTTTGAGCCAATTTCTACATTATCTTCGAGAATAACATTACCGGTTTGAGGGATTTTCACATAATTTCCATCTTTTACGGGAGCAAAGCCAAAACCTTCAGACCCAATTACAACACCGGGGTGAATAACACAGTTATTTCCAATAGTGGTTCTTTCTAAAATAGAAACATTTGAATAAATAGTGCAATTATTTTGAATGCGTACATTCGACATAATTGTTGTATTTGCATGAATAATGGTATTGTCGCCAATTATAGTTTTTTCGCCAATAATTACATAATCACCTATATATACTTGTTTGCCGATTTTTGCAGTTTTATGAATGCGAGCTTTTCTTGAAATACCTTTTAACGGTTTATTTTGCTCCGGAGATAATATTTCTAATAATTTCGCAAATGCAGAATAGGCATTTTCTACACGTATTAGTGTTGAAAGAATAGGTTCTTCAGGTTTAAAATCATTATTTACTACAACAGCAGATGCTTTTGTAGAATAGATATATGGGGTGTATTTAGGGTTTGCTAAAAATGTTATTGCTCCAGCTTCACCTTCTTCAATTTTAGCAAGTTTTGTAATAGCTATAGTTTCATCACCTTCAACAGTGCCACAAAGAATTTCTGCTATTTGTTTTGTAGATAATTCCATAATATAAATTTGTTGCAAAAATAATATATATATACTAAGTTGAACTAAAAGAGAGGTGTTTTTTAATAAAAAAAAGCATCGCTCGAAACGTGAACGATGCTTTTTATGTACTAGTATAGCAGTATCAAAATTTAAAGACTATCTCCAAAATCTTTTTTGAATTTCTCTATTAATTTTTGAGGCCAGTTGCTTGTAGGAGCTAAACGACCATTAAAAAATCTCAGAACTGTTGGTTCCTCAACAAATTGTAATCCGCCAACTAATTCTTTGTTTTGATACAGCCAGTTCATGCGGTCAATTACATACATTGTTTGAGATAGAGTAAACACACGACGAGGAAATGCGAGGCGTAATAATTCAACATCAGCAAGTAGGTCTTCGCCGTTTTCTAAACGCACACTTGATATGGTACCTCTTTCCATACCCCTACAGCCCGAAATGATATAAAAGGCAGCCGCAAGAGCACCTGCCGGATACTCTTTTTGGGGTACATGAGATAAGAATCCTCCGGCATCAATATGGCAACCTAAGGCCCCGGCAGGAGTAACTACAGGAATCCCAAGTTTGTCAATTTCTTCAACGGCATATTTAATAAAAGATGGTGATTGAGAAATAACCGTTTCATCTAATGTTTCGTGTAAACCAACAGCCATAGCTTCAACTTCTCTAATCGACATACCCCCATACGTTAAAAATCCTTCATATAAGGTTACTAAATCTCGCATTTGCATGTATAATTCTTTACTGTTTGTGCAAATGCCGCCACCCCGCGTAGAGCTTACTTTTCTGCTCGAGAAATATACAACATCAGAATAGCTGCACATTTCGGTAAGAATATCCTTTATGCTCGTATTTTTAAACTCTGTTTCTCTTTGTTTAATGAAATATGCATTTTCTCCAATTAAACTTGCATCAAGAACTACCATTATGTTATTGTCTTTTGCAATTTTATAAACATCTCGCATGTTTTGCATGGAGAATGGTTGTCCGCCAATTAAATTAGTAGAGGCCTCCAGACGAATAAATGCAACTTTTTCTTTTCCATATTTACTGATAATGTTGTTGAGTTTGTCTATGTCAATGTTGCCTTTAAATGGGTTAGAGCTTTTTATATCAAGTGCGTCATCTTTAAAAATTTCGAAAATTGTACCGCCGTTCAACTCCATGTGGGCTTTTGTGGTGGTAAAGTGGTAATTCATTGGAATAACATCTCCTTTTTTGATGAAAGCTTGAGAAATAATGTTTTCTGCAGCTCTCCCTTGGTGTACAGGTAATACATAGTGTTTTCCAAATACCTCGCGAACCGCATTTTCCATTTTGTAATAACTCTGAGAACCGGCATACGCATCATCAGCTTGAAGCATAGCGGAAATCTGATTATCACTCATGGCATTTGTGCCGCTATCTGTTAACATATCTAGAAAAATATCGCGGGTGTTAAGTAAAAAGGTATTGTATCCTCCTTCTTCCATTGCTTTTGCACGTTCGTCAATACTGCGTAAATGAAGCTTTTGAACAATTCTAACTTTGTGTAATTCAATCGGGATTTCTTGTCCGCTGTAAAATTTTACGCGTGGAGATTCATGTTCCATTGTTTTTTAGTTTTTTTTAGTGTCGACTCATATTTTTATTAATTTTTTGAAATGGGATAGAGAGTCGTTTATCTATCTTTTTAAAATGACCTTAAAAATACATATTTTTTTTAGAATGCAATCTATCTTGAAAAAATAGATTTCACGACTAGTTGTCATGTGTTTTTGGTGCTTTTCATGTCATATTGTCTTTTTTTTGTGCGGTTAAAAAATTGATTTGTTTTGTATTATTCTGATTTTTAAATTATTATGTTGTTATTGGAGAGCTGATGGCATTTGTTTTGAAAATATCAAGTGAAAATGAATAAAAAAGTTTAACATAAAAAAGAAAGGAGTGCAGAAGCTATGACATTAGTAAAAGCAAACAACGGATGGTATCCTACAGTAAACAACATGTTTGATGATTTTTTTGGAGACAACTGGTTATTACCTCGTAAATACCAGAATTCAACACCGGCAGTAAATATTATGGAGAATGAAGATGCGTATAGCATTGAGGTTGCTGCTCCGGGCTACGCAAAAGCTGATTTTAAAGTGCATGTAGATAATAATGTGCTTTCAATTTCGGTAGACAAAAAAGAAGAGCATGAATCACAAGAAAAAAATTATGCGCGTAAAGAATTTTCTTTTAGTTCGTTTGAGCGTAGATTTAGTTTACCAAAAGAACTTGTAGATGTTGATAAAATTGAGGCAGCTTATGAGAATGGAATTTTAACCGTTCAATTGCCAAAACGCGAAGAGGTAAAACCAAAACCAGCACGCGAAATAGAAATTCATTAAACACATAACGTAGGATTATAAAGAGGTTGTCTTGTTAAGACAGCCTCTTTTTTTATAATAAAACTGAATGTGTGGTTTTGTGTGATAATAAAAACAGACTAATGGCACGGTAAATTTGATTTTTTTTTCACACATTTGTGTAATTATTTCTTTTTCTATGAAAATATATACAGATTATCTTGTGATTGGTTCCGGATTAGCCGGTTTGAGTTTTGCTCTTAAAGTTGCCGATTCCGGAAAAGTAACAATCATAACAAAAGGTAAATTAGAACAAACAAATACCGCATATGCACAGGGAGGTATTGCTGCCGTAATATCAAGTCCGGATAGTTTTACAAAACATATTGAAGATACAGAAACAGCAGGTGCGGGTTTGTGTAATAGAGCAATTGTAGAAAAAGTAATACAAAATGGACCGGAATTAATACAAGATTTATTATTGTGGGGAATTCAATTTGATAAAAATAAAAACGGCGATTTTAATCTTGCAAAAGAAGGCGGACATAGCGAACATAGAATTCTTCATCATAAAGATAATACCGGTTTTGAAATACAAAGAGCAATGTGTGAAAAAGTGAAGCAACATCCTAATATAGAGGTGTTAGAAGATTTTTTTGCAGTTGATTTAATAACTCAGCACCATCAAGGACAGTTGGTTAAGCGTTATCAGCATGATATAACCTGTTATGGAGCATATGCTTTGGAAATTCCAACAAATACTATTTATACAATTCTAGCAAAAGCAACAATGCTTGCCGCAGGTGGAGCCGGACAGGTATATTCAACTACAACAAATCCGGATATAGCTACCGGTGATGGTTTTGCTATGGTCTACCGAGCAAAGGGTTTGTTAGATAATATGGAGTTTGTGCAATTTCATCCAACCGCTTTATATAATCCGGGAGAATCTCCTGCATTTCTTATTACTGAAGCCCTGCGAGGATATGGCGGTGTTTTAAAGAATCATACAGGAAAAGAATTTATGCACGAATATGATTCGCGTAAAAATTTAGCTCCTCGAGATATTGTTGCAAGAGCTATCGATAATGAGATGAAGATAAGTGGGGCTGATTGTGTATTTCTAGATTGCTCTCATTTGCCTTCGGATGCGTTAAAAAAGCATTTTCCGAATATTACCGAAAAATGTAAATCAATAGGAATAGATATAACTAAAGATATGATTCCGGTTACTACTGCAGCTCATTATTTTTGTGGTGGGGTAACGGTAGATTCTTGTGGAAGAACATCTATAAAACATTTGTATGCAGCAGGAGAGGTAACGTCAACAGGGCTGCATGGTGCTAACCGACTTGCTTCTAATAGTTTATTGGAAGCCCTTGCGTATGCACATTTTGCTTCTGAGGTTGCAATGCAAGAGAAAGATGTAAATCCTTTGCAAGAATCAATTCCCGATTGGAATGATGAGGGAACATCTTATCCCGAAGAAATGGTTTTAATTACTCAGAGCTTAAAAGAGGTGCAACAAATATTGAGTAATTATGTAGGTATTGTGCGTAGTCAAGAGCGTTTGAAACGTGCATTTAATCGGCTTTGGACAATCTATTCTGAAACAGAAGAATTGTATAAAAAAACTACCTTGTCGCCAAAACTATGTGAGTTGAGAAACCTAATTTTAGTGGGGTATATGGTTATAAAAAGTGCAAAAGCTCGTAAGAAAAGTATTGGCTTGCATTATATGGTTGATTACTCCGAATAGTATAAAAAGCTTACCTATGTTATTCTTACTACTGCTAAATGTATAAAAATGTGCTCAAAATTATTTAAAACAATAAAAAGTAGTATATTTGCCTTACGTCAAATTATTTTGAAAAATAAGTTTAAACATATAATTAATTAAATTAAAAAGTATGAAAAAAATCGTAGTAACTATGTTAAGTGTACTTGCTGTAAGTTTAGCTGCAATTGCACAAGAAGATGCAACTCAAGAGATAAGCACTGAACAGTATGGTGTTGTTATTCGTACAGATATTAACACTCCCACACAAGCTCAACCTTTTTCTCATATTGGCTTTGGTGCATATTATGTGATTAATCCAAATTTAATTGTAGAGGGTATTGCCGGGTACGGAACTTGGGGATTTACCGGTGCTTTACAATTACAATATTTTGTTCCTGATTTAGATAAGTTTTATTTTAAAGCTGCTTTTAATCGTGCCGGTGGTGGTAAAGAAAAAGAGTTTGCTTCAATCAGTTATTCAAAATATCAGGATGATTTATTTAATCTATATCCAGTAGTTACTACAAATTTTTTAATCGGAAAATCTGTGTCCTTAGAAAACACTCCATTAAGCTTTTTTGTTGAGGGTGGATATGCTTACAGATTTGCAGATATGGAAGATAAGTATCGTGTATTAACGCCGGGTGTAACACTTGATGATGAAGGTTTAGATGTTCTTTCTAAAATGGCTCCGGGTGGATTCCTTCTTTCAATTGGACTTTCTTTTAAGTTATAAGAATATTCTAGTTTTATATAGATGCGGTTGGGAGCTTTCTCAACCGCTTTTTTTTTTGGAATTAAGCAAAAGGATTATAGGAATAATTAATACCCTGTAGGCGTAACCCTGGATTAGTTGATGTTTCTAGTTGATCTACATATTAGTCAATCAAATTTGTTGCAAGATTATTCATGCTCCATAGGAGCATTCTGTTTATAGAGCGTTAATTAAAGAGCGATTCTTAACTCCATAGGAGTGACCGTAATCACATTATTTGAATGCATGTTTTTTATTATAACAGATTTTTCGAAAAAATTGAGGACATCTTCGCTGCCCGAACCTTTAGCTCAACGAAGTTAATTCTTTCGGGTGGTTTTCTTTACACAAACGCGATAGGAATCGCGCATGAGCGGTGCAATACTCTACAAATAGTTTATCTCTACGAGATATTCTGATTAGAACATACTGTTATGTCTTAAAAAAATATCAACCTACTATTTAAACTGAGCTGTAAATCTAGTGGTTACCCTAATAAAAATGTGTTATGAATTATTTTTCTAATTGAACTCTTTCAAACTTAATTACTTCTCCATTTTTAGTGGTAGCCCAAAAATAATCATCTTGTAGTGATAGCGAGGTTATGTTACGTGCATTTGCATGACGAACTTTTAGCCAGTCTTTTCCGTGATTATTACTAATTAATATGTAACGACTATCACCAACCGCAATTAAATTCCCATAAGTGTCGCCAACAATATGACGGAGTTTTATAGAAGAACTGTAGGTTTTTTTCCAAGTGTCATCAAGCAAGTCTTTTGTATAGATATTACCGCTAAAAGAACATGCAACAATAGTTTTCAATCCTCCTTGCGTTACACCGGTAAAATTTTCACCACCAATATCATTTTGTGTTATTGCAATAGAGTCCATAGTTCCTTTTGAGTTCAACACTCTTTCTGCGTGAACTATTGAGCCGTACCCCGCAACATATACTTGCGTAGAATCTACAACAAACATATCGTTAACTCCCATTTTAAGTTGCGACGACCAAAATGGATACCAAGGGCTTGTGTTTTTATAATATAGATTGCCTTGTAACATATGCTTGTTGCCAATTGCAAATAACACTTCATTGCCACTTGCATATATTTTTTTTAGATCCGTTCTATCGTCTACCCAAAAATATTCAAACGTATAGTTTGGATCCCACACCGGATCCCAATTATTTCCATTATCCTTACTTACTAAAAACATCATATTGTCGCCACATGCCCACAAAGTGCCATCAGAAATTGCAAGTCCCTTAACGGTTTCTGATGTTTCAATAAGAATATGTTTTTGTGTATTTCTATTGTACATGCCAATTCGCCCTTGAGATAGTTCAGTTTTTCCACCATATATAACAATACTGTCATGTAGTATTAATGCATCATTAATAATAAAATTTGCAGTATTCATATGAGTGTAAAATTTTAATGTCAGTTTATCGGTATTGCATGAGCTCAGTATAAGAACAAGTGCAAGTAGAAAAAATCTATATATCATAATTTGTTAATAAGAGATAGTACAATAAAAGAAATACGTACGTCAAATATACATAATTTTGTAAATGAACGTATCGCATAGTAGGAAATATGAAGTAAGTTTTTTTTTCGAAGATTTTTATTTTTGATGCAACCAAAATCTAAAAAATAAAGTCATTATACTAACAACATAGAATATGTTTACAGAAAATGAAATAATTGAAGGATGTTTGAAACAAAATAGAACTATGCAAAAAGTTTTGTATGATACATATGCCTCTAAATTTTATGCTATTTGTTTACGATACGTACACGATAAGTCTGAAGCTGACGATATTTTGCAGGAAGGGTTCCTAAAGATTTTTTCGAATATGCATCAATTTTCACGAGAACATTCTTTTGAAGGATGGATGCGCAGAATAATTGCAAATACGGCATTAACTCATTACAAAAGAAATGTAAAACATTACTATCAGAAAGAAATTGAAGAGATTAAAGAGACCGATTTTGAAGATGTTGTTATTGAAGATGCTGAGTTTACACAAGAGGAATTATTACATATAATACAAAATATAGCAGATGGATATAGACTAGTTTTTAACTTATATGCAATAGAAGGATATAAACATAGGGAGATAGCAGAAATGTTAGGAATTGATGAAGCTACATCAAAATCACAATTTTTTAGAGCTCGAAAAATAATTCAGCAAAAATTACAAGAATTAGCACAAGAGAAATTGAGTTAGCCATGAAAGAGAAATATACACATATAGAAGATCTGTTTAAGAATACATTTTCTGACGCAGAGGTTACTCCACCGCAAGGTATTTGGAGTTCTTTGGAATCCTCGCTGCAAGAATCTAATCCGGAAGCCTTATATGCTACAACATTTAAAAATGCAAAAGTTCAACCTTCATCAAAAGTTTGGCAACGTATTTCACGTGCATTGTTTTTGCAGGCGTTCCTTCAGTTTAAAGTATCTTCTTTTAACGTATATTATGCCTCGCTTATAGCAGTTGTTGGTGGTGTTGCAGGGTACGTCTTATTGTCTAACCCCTTGTCAACGCCTCTCGTGCCTAGTATAGTTAATGAGCTGGAAGAAAAGCACGAAAAACAAGATGAAACCATTGCGTATACTATACAAACGGCACATAGTGAAACAGAAACCGTATCTGCTGCCGATGTTGATGAACGTGTTGGTGAAATTTCACAAAATATAGAAGTAATAGCTCCACGTATTGTTACTGTATCTTCAGTTTCTTCAGATGCGGTAAAAGAGACTCTGTTATTGTCAGAAGCATATTTTGAAGGAAGTTCTGTGATTTGTGAAAATTCTCAAACGGTATTTTCCTTACAAGGAATACCGAGCGAGTACGCTATTACATGGGATTTGGGAAAGAATGCCGTAGTAAATTCTAAAACAACATCAAGTGTTGTAGTAACATATCAAAAGGCAGGAAGTTACACCGTATCTGCTTTGGTACATTATAAAAATGCAAGTGCTCGTTTAGAATATCCTATTACTGTTGAAACTGCCCTTGTACCACAAGTAAGAGGTAATAATGTAGTATGCGAAGGTCAAGAAAATATGTTGTATCAAGTTGAAGAGCCAGTTAATAGAGACTTGCGTTATATTTGGACATCGCGTAGTAATAGAATTAATATGACCGGAAATAAATATGTTAATATAGATTGGCTTCATAGTGGTATTGATACGATTGAAGTAATTCGTATTGATGACAGAAACGGCTGCAAGTCGCAAGGTAATTTTGTGGTACGTGTTAATCCTAAACCTGAAGTTGATTTTGAATTTAGTTCTTTAGGAGATGAAGTGTTTCGTTTCTCATATCTTGGCGAGGCAAATAGAAGAGGTAATAATTTCTTATGGAATATAGAAGGCGTAGAATATAATTCTCGTTCCGTTGAACATAGAAGTAATAGTATAAATAGCTCTATGGTTTCTTTAACCGTAACAGATAGAAATAGATGTGCTAATACGGTGACTAAAGAAATACCATTTAATAAATATTTGTTATTGGTACCTCGTGTGTATTCATTTTCTCAGGATGAGTTTTCTCGCACCGGATTTATTCCACAAACAAATACTGCCTTAAAAGAATATCGTATAGAAATTTTTAATGCCAATAATGTACGTGTTTGGGAATCATCAAAATTAGTAGATGGTAAACCGGCAGAGGTGTGGAATGGAATGTATAGAGGTGAATTATTGCCGCAAGGTCGATATTTTTGGCAAATAACAGCAGTGTTTGCCGATGGATATGTGTGGCAAGGAATACCGCAAACAAATGGAGAGTGTTTGCCAAATGGTGTTGTTCAAATAATTGAAAGATAAAGCCATAAAATAATCGCTTGTGAGCAAACGCTTTCCCTGAACCTGATTTTAGATATTTTTCAAACTTAAAAGCTTTGTGCTTGTCGTTAAAAGCAATTGCTGTAACAAGTTCAACAGGCAACCTGCTTGATGTATAATGAACATCACCATGTTTGTGTTTTGCAAGTCTTTTAGCAATGTTTTGTGTGCATCCGGTATATACAGATCTATCAGCACAGCGTAGTAAATAAACATAATAATACATGTTAGATTAAGGTGTTTGCGGTTAAAAATATATCTGGAGTTTCTCCGCCGAAGCCCGAGAAGCTTTAGCAAAAGAACATCAGTTGTATTAAAAAAACAAGCCCTTCTACGCTAAAGCTTCGAAGGGCGAAGGTGGAGCTGCAGGGATTCGAACCCTGGTCCGAACAAGCATTGCAAATGCTTTCTACATGCGTAGTTTGTTTTTGATTTTCGAACAGCAACAGAGAACAAACACCCAATTACTGCCTTAGCTTGAAAAATTTCGAGTTTCAATACAAGCTTTAGAAACTCTATCCCTTAATTTCTGCACTCCGGGCTCAAACGACTAAAGGATTGCCATTTGCGGAATGTCCTGCTTCCGAATCTAATTCGGAACTAAGCGTAATCTACTTTATTCGATTAGGCAGCAAGAGCGTAGTTATTCTCGCCATGTAAACTGTTCAAGATGTGTTTTTACGGGACAAATCTTGATCGCCCGGCATGCTTACATTTCCAATCAACTTCCCGTCAATTCCGTTCAGCCCCATGAAAAGTATTATGCAAATGTATAGGATTTTTTACGCTTTTGTCAATTAATTATGGTTTTTGCATATATTTTTTTTAATTTTGTAATATCCTAAATAAATAAATAAAATTGTTATGAAAAAAATCCTACCTTTTTTACTGCTACTGTATTGTAGCTTAGTAAGTGTTTCGCAAAATCCAACAGATCATATTAGAATGAATCAGCTTGGATATTTACCGTATTCTCAAAAACAGGCAGCTATTGTTGATGTGAGTGCAACGTCGTTTCAGATTGTTGACAATCTTGGAAATACGGTTTTTACAAACTATTTGGGTGCTCCGGCTACTTGGGGTGCTTCCGGTGAAGCTGTTCGTATAGCTGATTTTAGTATTTTTAACACTCCCGGAGTGTACACCTTACGTGTGCCCGGGTATGGAGAATCGTATGAGTTTGAAATTTCTGATACGGTATTTACAGAGGTAAATAATGCTATTGTAAAAGCTTTTTATTTTAATCGTGCTTCTACAGCTCTACTTGCAGAGCATGCCGGTATATACGCTCGTCCCGGTGGGCATTGGGATACAATTGTTATTGTGCATCCTTCTGCGGCAGGACCAACCCGTGTTGCCGGAGATACAATTTCTGCCCCTAAAGGATGGTACGATGCGGGAGATTATAATAAATATATTGTAAACTCGGGGGTTACAACCGGTACCTTGTTACTTGCATATGAAAACTATGCAAATCATTATGATACTGCTTCTTGGAATATTCCAGAAAGCGGAAATGGTGTTCCCGATTTATTAGATGAAATTCGTTGGAATCTAGAATGGATGCTTACTATGCAAGATCCTGCTGATGGTGGGGTGTATAATAAAACTACCGGAGCAAGTTTTAGCGGATATGTTATGCCTCATGTGTATAATATGACTCGATATGTTGTTGCAAAGGGAACGTCAGCAGCTTTAAATTTTGCTGCTGTTATGGCAATGGCGGCTCGTATTTATGAACCTTACGACGCTACCTTTGCTCAAACTTGTTTAACAGCTGCTGAATACGCTTGGGATTGGGCGGTTGCAAATCCAAATATGCCTTTTACAAATCCATCTGCTCAAAATGGATATCCTGCTGTAGTTACCGGAGGATATGGCGATAATAATTTTTCTGATGAACGTATCTGGGCTGCAAGTGAATTATTTATTACTACTCAAAAGAATGAGTATCTTACTCTTATAAATCTTAATCGTTCATTTGATACGCAAAACTGGCGTAATGTTGAATTCATGGCTCTTCTTTCTCTATATACTCATAGAGCAAGTATTGCTGATGATGTAGATACTGCGGTTGTAAAAACCCGCATTATGAACAAATCAAATGAATTATTGCAAATTCAGAAAAACTCAAATCCATATCGTGTGCCTGCAACTACTTTTCCTTGGGGAAGTAATGGGCAAATGGCTAATCAGGGAATTATATTATTATTTGGATATTATATAACCGGAGAGGTCGATTTTTTTAATGCGGCTCTTTCTACATACGATTATATTTTAGGTAGAAATGCTACAAGCTATAGTTTTGTAACCCAGTTTGGGGGTAAAAATTCTCAAAATGTTCATCATAGAGTTTCTGTTGCTGATGGTATACCGGGTTCTGTTCCCGGCTTTTTAGCGGGTGGTCCAAATGGTGGAAATAAATCAGATTGTTCTGCACCATATCCAACCTTAGCAGCAAAAGCATATCTGGATTTGACATGTAGTTATACTACTAATGAAATTGCAATTAACTGGCAAGCTCCTATGGTATATTTAGCTCATGCCTTACCTGTTGAATATAGAAATTGGCTTAATACATTGCCGGAAAATTTTGCGATTCCTTCACTTTCAGAAATTTCTTTAGCTCGTTATGATAACGATAAAAGCTTCTCTGTGTTTGCTAATACAGAATGGCATCTGCTTACTGATGATACCTGGTATGAATTCTCTCAAGATACAATTTTTAGTAGTGCATTTATTACTCTTTCTATAACTATTCCTAATGATGGTGATACCATTCGCTCGGGCGAATTTTATGTGGTAATAGGAACCGATACGGTTAGTACTATTACTATTTCTCAATTAGGAAGAATGAAAGACTTTGTGATTCAAGCAGAAGATTATATTTCTATGGTTGGTGTGCAAACTGAACCAACGCAAGATGTTGGTGGTGGACTTAATGTTGGATATATTGATAATGGTAATAGTATGACCTATATCCTTGATATTTCTTATACCGGTAGCTATAAAATTGATTATAGAGTAGCATCTTTAATTGCACAAGGTGAATTACATATGCGTATTGATGGTGCTGATTCTGTGTATTCTTTAATTCGTCCGCAACCTACCGGGGGCTGGCAAAATTGGACAACATTATCAGATACGGCATATTTTGAGCAAGGGGTATATGAAATGACTTTATTTGCTTTATTTGGTGGTTTTAATTTGAATTATTTAGAATTTACATTTTTAACTGAAGATAATATTGCACCAATTCATTATCCTACTAGTATTCCTTCAACTTCTGTTGATCAGATTTCACATAATATAATTCGTGTTCAAAATCCTGTAACAGATAACACAATTCGTGTGTATGGTCTAGAAGCAGATGTTTTATATAGTGTTTCTCTATATTCGGCACAAGGAGTTTTTGTAGATGAGTTCGAAGTTTCTACACATACAAACAGTATTCCTGTTAATGTGCCTCGAGGTACATATATTTGTGTAATTGAGGATGCACGCTCTGTTGTACAATCTGTAGTTATTTCTGTTCGATAAGATAGTAAAAAGCAGTCATGTTACATGACTGCTTTTTTGATTATATTTTTTAGTGAATAACAAAAACATACTAATGAGAAATTTTTTTATCCTTGCAACTATGAGTATAATTGTTACAGTTGCGTGTGCCCAAGAGCCCACAACTCATATCAGAATGAATCAAATTGGTTTTTTGCCTTTTAGTCAAAAACAGGCAGCTATTGTTAATACAAGTGCCGAGCAATTCCAGATAATTGATGAAGAAAAACATATACTATTTACCGGTACTCTTAGCGAAGCTTCGGTGTGGTCAGCGTCGGGAGAATCTGTTAAAATTGCCGACTTTACTGTAGTAACAAAGCCCGGAACGTATATTCTTGTGGTACCGGATTATGGAGCATCATTTCCGTTTGTAATAGCAGAAAATGTATTTGATGATGTTAATAAAGCTATTGTAAAGGCATTTTATTTAAATAGAGCTTCAATAGAACTACTTCCTAAATATGCGGGTATATATGCTCGTCCGGCAGGGCATCTTGATACGGAGGTAATTATTTTGCCTTCAGCTGCCGGACCAAAACGTAAGGCAGGAGATGTTATTTCGGCACCAAAGGGATGGTATGATGCCGGAGATTATAATAAGTATATTGTGAACTCTAATATTACTGTTGGAACTATGCTGTTAGCATATGAGAACTATTCGTCATATTTTGATACACTCACGTGGAATATTCCTGAAAGTGGTAATGGAAAGCCCGATTTATTAGATGAAATTAGATGGAATCTTGAGTGGATGCTTACAATGCAAGATCCTGATGATGGTGGGGTATATAATAAAACTACAGAAGCTCGGTTTAGTCCGGTTTTAATGCCACACGAAGTTACGGTGCCACGATATGTAGTAGCAAAAGGAACAGCTGCAACACTTGGTTTTGCTGCGGTTATGGCAATGTCGTATCGTATTTATAAACCCTTTGATGCAGATTTTGCACAAACCTGTTTAAAAGCTGCGGTGGCTGCGTGGGAATGGGGACAGAAAAATCCGAATGTTCCGTATGTTAATCCTCCAAAGCAAGGTAAATTCCCGGCTGTTTCAACAGGTGGGTATGGTAATACTGTATTTGACGATGAGCGTATTTGGGCTGCATCGGAATTATTAATAGCAACACAGCAGGCAAAAAAATATGCTCCTTTTATTGATGTAACCGGTACGTTTACGGTTCCTGCCTGGCCAAATGTTGAAACTTTTGCTTTGTATTCTTTATATAATCACAGAAAAGCTGTTGCACATGCCGTTGATACTCAAAGAGTGAAACAAAATCTTCTTAAAAAAGCGCGTGAATTACAAGTATATCAGGCATATAATAATCCGTATCGTGTTCCGGCTATTGAATTTCCATGGGGGAGTAATGGGGTAATGGCAAATCAGGCAATTCTATTGTTATATGCATATAATATCACAAACAGTATGAGTTACTTTAATGCCGCTCTCGCTTGTTATGATTATATTCTTGGAAGAAATGCAACTGAGTATTCTTTTGTTACCGGTTATGGTGGTAAAAGTAGTAGTAATATTCATCACAGAGCTTCTCAGGCCGATGGAATACCGGGAGCTATTCCGGGGTTTGTTGCCGGAGGACCAAATGGAGGTCAAAAACGAGATTGTTATGGTAATTATTCACGATTTCCTGCAAAAGCATATGTAGACCAGTATTGTAGTTATACAACAAATGAGGTTGCAATTAATTGGCAGGCACCTCTCACGTATGCTGCTCATGCTATTGTTGCTGAGTATAGAAATTGGATACGGAACAAAGGAACAAGCTTTGCCGTTTCTCTTGACCCCGTTATTGTATGTTCTCACAATCAAGACTCGTTTGTTCTCACGGTACTCTCTAATACCTCATGGGAGCTTGTGTTTGAGGATGATTGGTATACAACAAATCAATTGCAAGGGGAAGGAAATGAACGTGTTACATTTTCAATTCCATCAAAAAATAACTCAGAACGTTCCGGAACAGTTTCTCTTATTGTTGATTCTGTTGTTGTGCAAGCAATTCATATACAGCAGTATGGCTTAGTTACAAATTTTAGGGTAGAGGCAGAGAGTTATATTGATGCATATGGTGTGCAAAAAGAAATAACAACAGATGAAGGTGGTGGTCTAAATGTGGGATGGATAAGTAATGATGATTATATTACGTATGAATTACATATTCCTAAAACCGGCATGTATAATCTAAGCTTTAGAATAGCATGTTATGATAATAATGGAAGTTTTTATATGGCCGATGCTGAATCTGTATATGCAATTATAGAAACGTATCCTACCGGAGGATGGCAGTCTTGGGTAGATATTTCTGATTCTGCTTTTTTTGAAGAAGGTGTTCATGTGTTTACTCTGCATGTAATAGAAGGAGGATTTAATATTAATTATTTTGATTTTACATATCTTGGAGAAACACAAACAAAAGCAAATATGACCATACAAGAAATGTATAAAAAATTGAGGAAAGAATAAACAATGTTTTTGGTTAATGTTTAATGTTCTGTAAAACAGTTCGTAATTAATACTCTCAGATGGATTTGTGTAAAATTATTTGTCTGAGAGTATTTTTTTTTTCATTTTTGTATTCTCAAAACCCAATTAGAGAACTATGGAGAATTTTTATATTTTTATTGCTGCATTAGCAGCATACCTCTTGGGCTCAATTCCCACCTCAGTTTGGATTGGTAAATTATTTTACGGTATAGATATTCGTGAGTATGGCAGCGGAAATGCAGGTACTACAAATACCTTTAGAGTATTAGGTAAAAAGGCAGGGATTCCGGTGTTTTTAATTGATGTACTCAAAGCATATATTCCTGCTAAGTTTGTAATATTTTTTCCGTATTTAATTCCCGGCACACCGTATTATGTTAATTTACAATTACTCTTTGGTGCAATTGCCGTATTTGGGCATATTTTTCCGGTATATGCTAAATTTAAAGGGGGAAAGGGAGTTGCTTCTTTGTTAGGAGTAGCAATGGCACTTGCTCCCCAAGCAGCTTTGGTTGCATTTATTGTATTTATGATAACCCTTATTACAACTAAATACGTATCTCTTAGTTCATTAATGGCAGGATTCTCATTTCCTATTATGATTATTTTAGTTGCAAAAACAACTATTGTATCGTTAATGTTCTTTTCTGTTCTTATATCCGTATTATTAGTACTTACTCACAAAAAGAATATAGAACGCCTTCTTAGAAGAGAAGAAAATAAAGCGTATTTATTTAAGAAAAAAAGTAAGCAGTAATTTTTAATTGGTTCTATAAGTCTGCTCGAAAATCTTTTCTAAGTTTGCACAACGTTCTCTACTATCGCTCCATAGTAAGAGGTTTTTCACTACAATATCTTTTTTAAACAGGTTTTTAAGCTGCTTTTCCAATAGGGAATTTCAATTCCGTAAGTTTGCTTAATCTTTGATTTATTAAGTATGCTGTAGTGCGGACGGGTAGCAGGGGTTGGGTAGTCTTTAGTTTCGATAGGAGAGACCTTGCAGGAAATACCTGATAATGCATGTATTTCTTTTGCAAAATCAAACCAACTACATACACCTTCATTAGAATAATGATATATCCCCGGTTTAAAGGTCGCTTTTTTAGTTTCAATCTTTTTTATGATTCCTAAGATGCATTCCGCTAAATCAGCTGCATAGGTGGGGCTGCCAATTTGATCGAATATTACAGAAAGTGATTTTTTTTCTTCGCCTAATCGAATCATGGTTTTTACAAAATTATTTCCATAACTTGAATATAACCAAGACGTTCGTATTATTATGGTTTGAGGATGAATGCTCATTGCAATACGTTCACCTTCCAGTTTTGTGCTTCCATATACAGATTGCGGATTAACGCGGTCATCTTCTGTATATGGTTTGTGGTTAGTGCCGTCAAACACATAATCGGTTGAAATATGAATAAGAGGAATGGCATATGAAGCACATATTTCTGCTAAATTCTGTACCGCTTTTGTATTAATTTTTTTTGCTTGTTCTTGCTCTACTTCAGCTTTGTCAACAGCGGTATATGCAGCACAGTTAATAACATAGTCTATTGAATTCTTTTTAAAAAATGAAGCAATAGCTGTAGAATTGCTAATATCTAATTCTTCGAAATCTGTTAGAATAAAATTACAAGGAATATAGGTTGCTCGTTCTTGTAGTTCACTTCCTAATTGTCCTTTTGAACCGGTTATTAAAACAGTTTTCATAGTTTGAGATTTTTCTGGTTAGACTAACGGTCGTATTATACACATAACTCTCGTTCTCGTTTAGAGCGTAAAGGGCGATTCAAAATCTGTAAACACAGATTGCTTTAAATCTTTGTCAGATATAATCGCTTTATCGGTAGGTATCTTCCAGTCAATCTCTAATGTATTGTCTGAATATAGAATACCACCTTCTGTTTCCGGAGCATAATAATCGGTGCATTTGTATTGCACAATTGCTGTTTCTGATAACACAGAAAAGCCATGAGCAAAACCTTCGGGAACCAAGAGTTGTTTATAGTTTTCGCAACTCAGTTCTACCGCAACATGTTTTCCGTATGTTGGAGAATTTTTTCGGATATCTACGGCAACATCAAGTATGGTTCCTTGCACTACACGCACAAGCTTAGTTTGTGCATGAGGGGCTGTTTGGAAATGTAATCCGCGAATTACCCCATATGAAGATTTCGATTGATTATCCTGAATAAAGGTATATGAAATACCTTCTATTTCGAGCTTTTGTTTATTGTAACTCTCAAAAAAATATCCACGTTCGTCTTTAAACACACGAGGTGTTAGAATAAATACTCCTTCTAAATCTGTCTTAGTGATATTCATCGTCCTTATTCTTGAGTACGTTTTGCCGCAACTTTTAAGAGATATTCTCCATATCCATTCTTTTTTAATGGTTCTGCTAAGCTAATTAATTGCTCTTTTGTAATATATTTTTTCATGTACGCAATTTCTTCTAAACAAGCAACCATAAGTCCTTGGCGGTTTTCTATAGCCGCAATAAAGGTTGACGCATCCAATAAACTGTCGTGCGTACCGGTGTCGAGCCACGCAATCCCTCGTCCGAGTACTTTAACTTCCAATGTTTCTTCTTGTAAGTATAATTTGTTAAGGTCAGTTATTTCGAGTTCACCACGTTTAGATGGCTTGAGACTTTTTGCTTTTTCAACTACGGTGTTGTCATAAAAATAGAGACCTGTTACGGCATAATTAGATTTTGGCTGTTCGGGTTTTTCTTCCAGACTAATAGCTTTTTTCTGTTTGTCGAATTCTACAACACCATAACGCTCCGGGTCATTTACATAATAGCCAAACACGGCAGCTCCTTGTGTTATTTTTGAAGAAGCTTCAAGAACAATACTTAAATCATGACCAAAGAAAATGTTATCTCCCAGAATTAAACAGGCACTATCGTTACCAATAAATTCTTCTCCTATTAAAAACGCTTGAGCCAGCCCATCAGGAGAGGGTTGGATTGCATACGTGAGTGATACTCCCCATTGGCTTCCGTCTCCGAGTAAACGAACAAACATGTCTTTATCTTCAGGAGTTGTAATAATAAGAATCTCTTTAATGTTTGCAAGCATGAGTACCGAAAGAGGATAATAAATCATAGGTTTATTATAAATAGGTACCAATTGTTTAGATATGCTTTTGGTAATAGGGTAGAGTCTTGTTCCTGAGCCGCCGGCTAGTATTATACCTTTCATTGTGCGTATTAAATAACAGTTTTAAAATAGTCAATAGTTTTTTGTAATCCCTCTTCTAAATTATATTGAGGCGACCATCCGCCTAATTTTTCTTTTGCAAGACTGATATCAGGTTTCCTTTGCATTGGGTCATCTTGCGGAAGTGGTTTATAGCTAATTTTTGATGAAGAATTTGTTTTTGCTAGAATTTTTTGTGCTAATTCAAGAATGGTAAACTCACCGGGATTTCCAATATTTACCGGTCCGGTAAAAGACGTGTCGGTATTCATCATCCGAATCATTCCTTCTACTAAATCATCAACATATTGGAAACTTCTTGTTTGAGAACCATCACCATACATGGTAATGTCTTTATTTTGCAGAGCTTGCACTATAAAATTTGATACTACTCTGCCATCATTTGGATGCATACGAGGACCATAAGTATTAAATATTCGAACAATTTTTACCGCTACCTTATTTTGTGTATTATAATCCATGAATAATGTTTCGGCACAACGTTTCCCCTCGTCATAACAAGAGCGAATACCTATTGGATTTACATGCCCCCAGTACCCTTCGTGTTGTGGGTGAATTTGCGGATCGCCATATACCTCGCTGGTTGAAGCTTGTAAAATCTTTGCTTTTACGCGTTTTGCCAAGCCAAGCATATTAATGGCTCCCATAACCGAAGTTTTAATAGTTTTTATGGGATTATATTGATAGTGAACAGGAGAGGCCGGACAAGCAAGGTTGTAAATTTCATCTACTTCAGCATAAAACGGACTGGTAACATCGTGGCGAACAAGTTCAAAATACGGATTGTCTAGTAAATGAATAATATTAGCTTTACTTCCGGTAAAAAAATTATCTAGACAAATAACTTCATTTCCTTCATTAAGAAGTCGCTCACACAAATGAGAACCAATAAAACCCGCACCGCCTGTTACTAAAATTCGCTTCATATAGGTATAGATTATTTATTTTTTACCGAAGGACGTCCAATACATTCATAATCGAACCCATGTTCAATAATATCTGAATGTTCAAAGATATTTCTACCGTCAAATATCACTAATTGCTTCATGAGTTTTTTAATGATTTCGAAATTAGGAATTCTAAATTCTCTCCATTCTGTTACAACCAATAAGGCATCAGCATTATTAAGTGTTTCATACTGGTCGTTACAATAGGTGATAGAATCTCCTAATATTCGTTTAGCTTCGTGTGTAGCTACGGGGTCATAGGCATGAACACTTCCTCCTGCTTTAAGAATATGCTGAATAATAACAACAGATGGAGCTTCTCGCATATCATCAGTATTTGGCTTAAAAGAAAGTCCCCATACCGCTATTTTTTTACCGGAAAGATTCCCCTTAAAATAGCGAGATAATTTTGAGAAGAGTACCGATTTTTGACTATCATTTATTTTTTCAACTGCTTTTAGTAAATCTAAAGAATGCTTGTAGTCATCTCCTGTTTTAATAAGAGCTTTTACATCTTTTGGGAAGCAAGAACCACCATAACCAATACCGGCATATAAGAATTTGCTGCCGATTCGAGAGTCGGAGCCAATACCTTTTCTTACCATAGTAATGTCTGCTCCAACAATATCACATAAGTTTGCAATATCATTCATAAAACTGATACGTGTTGCCAACATAGCATTAGCTGCATATTTTGTTAGCTCAGCAGATGAAATATTCATGAAAATAATAGGATGTCCGTTTAATAAAAACGGTTTGTATATTTTTTTCAATACCTCTTCTGCACGATCAGATTCAACACCAATTACAATTCGTTCCGGACGGAGGAAATCGGCAATTGCTGCACCTTCTTTTAAAAACTCCGGATTAGAAGCTACGTCAAACGGAACAGAAACCCCACGTTTGTCAATCTCTTCCTGACAAGCTTTTTTCACTTTGTCTGCCGTGCCAATAGGAACCGTACTTTTAGTAATTACAACGGTGTATTGAGTAATATTTCGTCCAATTTCTCGAGCAACTTCAAGAACATATTTTAAATCGGCACTACCGTCTTCATCGGGAGGAGTTCCAACCGCTATAAAAACAGCAGAACAATCTTGTAAACTTTCTGCCAAACTGGTAGTAAAGAACAAGCGTTGTTTTGCAACATTCTTTTGCACCAGCTCTTCTAAGCCCGGTTCATAAATAGGAATAATTCCTTGTTTAAGATTTTCAATTTTTGTTGCATCAATGTCAACACAGGTAGTTATAATTCCGGTTTCGGCAAAACAAGCACCGGAAACTAAGCCAACATATCCTGTTCCAACGATAGATATTTTCATGTTTAGTAATTAGTTTATAGAGATTTAGAAATCTTAGTATTGTTGTTGCCTCATCATCATTTCAAGTAAAGCCGGATCAAATTCAGGAGCTTTACCTTTAATAACCTCTAATAATTCTATTTCGAAAATAAGTGTTTCATATGAACGAATTACACCCATGTTACGAGGACCATATGCTAATTCTGCGGGAACAAATATTTTCATTTTTCCGCCTTCTTTCATAAGAGGGAGAGCTTCGTTCCAACCTTCAATTACGTTTCCTAATACTAAACGAACAGGATCTCCATCAATAGAACTGTCAAATACTACATTTTTAATTGTTGTTCCATGATAATGAACTACAACCGTATCAAACATTTGTGGACTTTTTCCTTTTCCTTCTTTTACAACTATATATTGTAAGCCCGAATCAGATGTTATTACACCTTCTTCTGTAGCATTAGCTTCTAAAAACTCTTCACCTTCAATAATTGCAGGGAATTGGTCACGAGCTTTTTGCATAAAATAGGTTTCAATAACCATATGCATGTCATCTTGACTAATTTTAGCAATACCGGTATTATGATATCCATAGTATCCGTCAACAAAGGCGTTCATGTTAATGAATTCAAGATCACCTTCAGCAAAATCAGACGCAATGTAATATCCAATAGCATAACTGGCACTGTCTAATAAATTTTTTAATTGTATTTTAGGATTGTTTTTTAAAAGTAATTTGCCTGATGGAGGAGAAACCTTTATCTCTGTTTGATCCATTGGGTCTTTTTGTGAAATATATTTTTCTATTATTGATCCTATTTCAGATTCAGGTATACGTGCAGACCCCGGATCATCTTGAGAATAGTACCCTGCCAAGAAAGCCGTCATGTTAAGGTCTTGGATTTGAACTTGAGAAAAATCAGCTGCTATTGCCATTCCAATAGCATAACTAGCACTGTCTGATAAGTCTTCAAGTGCTTTTGAAGAAGAATATGAACTGCTTGAATTGCTAGAACATGAAGCAAAAATACCCGTAATTACGAATAAAATTGTGAAGTGTGATAAAAGTTTCATACGTGTTTGACTGTAATATTAATTAATAATTTATTGAATAGTATCTGTTTGTTCTTGTACTTGTGAGCTGACTTGAGTTTGACCGGATCTATTACTCCTAATAAATTTATACAGCTCAATATCAAACTGTAATGTGGAGAAAGGAGGGATGTTAAGATCTTCAGAAAATAAACTGCCAAATGCAAATTCGTGTGAAGTATAAATTCGAGTTCTTCCTCCCGTAACGTATAATGGCAATATTTTTTGCCAAGCAGTTATAGCAGAATCAAGAGCAATAGCTATTGGTTGCGACGATATGGTTCTGCTGTCAAATAATAATTCGTCGGTAATAGAATACACTCTGTAAAAAACCAGAACGGTGTCTTCAACAAGTGGACGTTGTTGTCCCCAACCCGGAAATATTGTTCGGTATTGTAATCCTTCTGTTATTTCTATTACTCCCGCTTTTTCTTTATTTTGCTGTAAGAACTGTTTCCCTTTTTCAATATTCCCTCTGTGAGACGCAATAAAAAGGGAGTCGGATTTCTTTTGAATAGAATGTTGAACTTTTTGAGTAATGTATTGTATTTCTTCGTTAGTTAATCTATTCTGTTTGTTTTGATTAAAGTAATCATGCATTGCCTCAACAAACAATGAATAAGAAATACTGTCAATATAGTTTTCAGAAAGATTTTGAGGTAGTTTATGTGCATACAACATACCAAGACTATAAGAAACAGAGTCAAGAAAGCTCGTAAACTCATGCTTTACTTGAGGTTTATTACAAGACGCACATATAAGTATACCAATAAAACAAATATAAAAAGTTCTTATTCTAATCATGAGTTTATTATCATACATCAGATTACGGTGCAAACATACAATTTTTTCTTCTAACAAGGGCATTTTAACCGCGTATGAATTATATTTTTTTGGAAATAATATAATGAGAGAAATTGTAAGAGTTATTTTCGAAATAGTAGTTTTTTGTAAAAAAAAACTCTGTTTTGAAAATAATTTATCACAAAACTTGCGAATTTAGATTTCATATTGTAATATTGCATATCGAAAATAAATAAAATTGTAAGTATATGTGTAGTGTTTTAGGAATATTTGATATTAAAGAAGAAGAGTCTGTTGTACGCGGACAAGCACTAAAAATGACCGCAAAACTTCGTCACAGAGGTCCGGATTGGTCGGGAATTTATTGTAGTCCACAAGCTATTTTGGCTCACGAACGTTTGTCAATTGTTGATCCTACATCGGGAAATCAGCCATTGTTTAGTCCCGACAAAAAATTGGTTCTTGCAGTAAATGGCGAAATTTATAATCATAAAGCTATTCGTCAACGTACATCAGATTTTTATGCGTATCAAACAAATTCAGATTGTGAGGTTATACTTGCGTTATATCAAGAAAAAGGAATTGATTGTATCGAAGACTTAAATGGAATATTTGCTTTTGCATTATATGATATTGAAAAGAATGAATATTTTATTGGGCGTGACCATATGGGTATTATTCCTTTTTATATGGGATGGGATACAAAAGGGCAGTTTTACGTGTCGTCTGAATTAAAAGGACTCGAAGGATATTGTAATAAAATTCAGGAATTTCTACCGGGACATTTTCTTCATAGTTCAACGGGTACTCTTACAAAATGGTACGAAAGAGATTGGATGGATTTTGAGGCAGTAAAAGATAATGAAACGAGTATAGATGAATTAGGGAAAGCCCTTGAAGCTGCTGTTCATCGTCAGTTAATGTCTGATGTGCCATATGGCGTTTTACTTTCTGGTGGCTTAGATTCTTCTATTACCTCTGCCTTAGCAAAAAAATTCTCGAAAATGAGAATAGAAACAGATGATAAACAAGAAGCATGGTGGCCCCAATTACATTCCTTTGCAATTGGTTTGCAGGGGTCTCCTGATTTAGCTGCAGCTCAAAAAGTGGCAGACTATATCGGTACTATTCATCACGAAGTTCATTTTACGGTACAAGAAGGTTTAGATGCAATACGCGATGTTATTTATCATATAGAAACCTATGATGTAACTACAATTAGAGCAAGTACTCCTATGTATTTACTTGCACGGGTTATAAAATCTATGGGTATAAAAATGGTGCTTTCCGGTGAAGGTGCCGATGAAATTTTTGGTGGATATTTATATTTTCATAAAGCTCCAACAGCAGAAGAATTTCATAAAGAAACAGTACGTAAATTAAGTAAACTTCATATGTATGATTGTTTACGTGCTAACAAAACACTTGCTGCTTGGGGAGTTGAAGGTAGAGTGCCGTTTTTGGATAAAGAATTTTTAGATGTTGCAATGAGAATAAACCCTCAAGATAAAATGATTACTCCGGAAAGAATGGAAAAATGGGTTATTCGTAAAGCATTTGAAACGTATTTACCTGAAATGGTAACATGGCGACAAAAAGAACAGTTTTCTGATGGAGTAGGATACAACTGGATTGATAGTCTTAAAGAGTTAACCGAAGAATTGGTGAGTGATATGGAAATGCAAAATGCTGCTTTTAGATTTCCAATAAACCCTCCTCGGTCAAAAGAAGAGTATTATTATCGTTCAATTTTTAGTGAACACTTCCCGTCTGATTCAGCGGCTAAATGTGTTCCTTCTGAACCCTCAATTGCTTGTAGTACGGCTATTGCACTTGAATGGGACGCTGCCTTTAAAAATAATGCAGACCCCTCCGGAAGGTCAATGAAAACGGTACACACACAGGGATATAAATAATAAGAAGGAGCTTTTGCTCCTTTTTTTTTCAGGATTTTAAAAAAAATGTATCTTTATTTTTTTTAACGTGTACAAAATAAATTATTACGGTTCAATAAAATTATGAATTAACAGTAAGGTAAGCACATAGGAACATTCCTATAATATATATTTTAACCCATAAACCCCTATGAAAAATGATTTAACAATTCGCGAAAAGTTAATGCTGTATTACGTCTTGCTCGGCGTATTTGCAATATTAGCCGTGGGTGTATATTCATTTTTAAGTGCACGAAAAGCTATTTTGGAACGCTCTTTTGAACAGTTAACCTCCATTCGCGAGGTTAAGAGAGCACGTATAGAAGATTTTTTTGCTGATAGAATACGTGAGATAGAATTTTTCGCAAAATCACCTATATTTTCTCAGGAGTATTGCATGCAGAATACAAGGTCTGCTTCTTTAGATTCTGCGGCTATTGAGTATCTGTTATCTGCCAAATATTTTTCTTCTCTTTCGGTTTTATGTCTTTCCGGAGAATCATATCATATTCAATTTGAATCTGATACGATTCAAGAATATGCAATTTTAGATAAAGATTCAATACTATCGGCAATTGCGAACACTAATCGTTCTCATGTGTTTGATTATGTGACTTTTAATTATGCGTATCATATGCGTGTTGCGTCTCCAATTGTTAATGCAAATGGTGCGTGTGTTGCTGTTTTATTAGGAAATATACCTTTATCTGTTATTCAGCAAATAATGATTGAAGATACCAATTTTGGTGGGTTAGGGCAGAGTGGGGAGTCGTATTTAGTTGGTAGAGATTTTCTTATGCGTAGTCCTTCGCGTTTTTGGAAAGATGTAGTAATGAATACCGAGGTTAATACTCAGGGAGTAATTGATGCCTTTGAGGGAAAAAGTGGAACAAATATTATTGACGATTATCGAGGTCTTTCTGTTTTGAGCTCTTATACAACAGTACAATTTCCTGATTTTGAATGGGCAATTTTAACAGAAATTGATTTTAAAGAAGTAATGAAGCCCGTGTTTGCAATCAGAAATGATATTATTGTAATGAGTGGTTTTATTATTATTTTGATGTGTATTATTGCTTTTGCAATTTCACGGAAAATAACGGAACCTCTGCTTAGCTTGCGTAATCTTGCTTTAGATATTGCTCATGGGACATACGGTAAAACTATTCCAATTGAAACTACCGATGAAGTTGGTGAACTTACCGATGCCTTTAATACCATGTCGGTTCAAATTAAAGAAAAAACAAAGGAACTTAGGGAACGTGAAAAACGTTTGCATCACTTTTATAAAGCTACCACAGACGGTATTATCTTTCACGATAGGGGCAGTTTAGTGCTTATAAATCAGGCGGTGTATGATATGACCCAATATTCTGAACAAGAAATGGATGCTTTGCGTTTACATGATATTTTTGTGATTCCTGATGTTGAGCGATATATAAAACACCCTGACAGAGTGTTTATGTTTGAAACGGAGTGTATTACAAAATTTGGTGAGCGTTTTCCGGTTGAAGTAATTGAAAATCCTATAGAATACGATGGAGCAATTATTAGTGCATCTGTTATTAGAAATATTTCTGAGAGAAAAGAATCGCAACGCAAACTGCAAGTAGAACGTACAAAGCGTATTAATTCCTTTTTAGATGGTCAGGAAGATGAAAGAAAGCGTTTGTCTCGCGAACTGCATGATGGCATTGGGCAGTCTTTGGTGGGCATTAAAATGCGTTTAGATATGATAAAAATTACCGCAGATGACGCAAATAATAAAACACTTACATTAGTAAAAGAGTTTGTAAATCAAACTATTCAGGAAGTGCGACGTGTGTCTAATAATCTGCTGCCTTCTGTTTTGCAAGATATTGGGTTAAAGCTTGCTCTTGAAAGATTATGTAATGAGACTAGAGAAAATAGCGGTATTTTAGTTAATCTAGATACAGAATCGTTCACAAAATTATCAAATGATAAAATAAAAACATATATTTATAGAATAACTCAAGAAGCAATTCAAAATGCAATAAAATATTCAAAGGCAACCGAAATGAATATTATGTTATTACAAGAGCAAAATAAAGTGAGATTAATTATAGAGGATAACGGAGTAGGTTTTGATTTAGAGCAACTTCCCGAGAGAGGTAACGGCTTGTATTATATGCAAGAGCGTGTGTCAATTTTGGGCGGAAATATTACAATTTCGTCAAAACCCGGAGAGGGGACATATATTGATGCACGTATTCCTATTACTTAGTTACTATATGTAAACCCATAAAATGTGTTACAATGAAAAAACAAACGTATACGGTAGTTTTAGTTGATGATCATAAAATTGTGAGAGATGGCATTAAAGCTCTTATTCTTGATGACTCATCAATTTCAATTATTGGTGAAGCTTCTAGTGGCGAAGCTTGTATTGAATTATTACAGAACGTATCACCGGATGTGATTTTAATGGATATTAATTTACCTGATATTACCGGAATAGAATTAACAAAATCTCTTAACAAGAGTCATTCTGATTTAAATATAATCATGCTTTCTATGCATATGGGGAGTGAATTTATAACCAATTCTATTGAAGCAGGAGCAAAGGGGTATTTACCCAAAACAACCAGTCAGGAAGAGTTAATTCTAGCTATTAAAACAGTAGCAGAAGGTAAAGAATATTATAATGATGAAATTTCTGAAGTTTTATTAAAAAACTATATTTCAAAAACTAAAAGTGCACAGAAAGAAAAAGAAGAACCAAGTGTGCAGCTTACAAAACGTGAGCAAGAAATTTTGGTATTATTTGCACGTGGATTATCAAATAAAGAAATAGCAGGAGAATTATTTATTAGTGTTAGAACCGTTGAGTCGCATAAGAATAACATTATGCAAAAGTTAGATATAAAATCAACCGTTGAGCTTGTTAAGTATGCTATTAAACATAAATTGATAGAGATTTAGATGGCATATGTATGATGCCTTGACACATTTTTTCTTTTTACTCCTGCAATGAAATAATATTATTTTTAATTGAGAATTTAACTAAGTCAATTGTTGTTTTTAATGCAAGTTTTTGCATTATGTGGTTTTTATGGGTTTCAACAGTACGAATGCTAATGCATAAATTGTCGGCAATCTCTTGATTTGTATGGCTTTGCCCCCAGAGTTTTAGGATTTCTATTTGTCGCTCACTTAATTTTTCTAATTCATTTTTTTCGGCGGTATCTGAATTCATGCGTGCAACATATTGGTTTAATACAATATGTTTAATAGATTCATTAAAATAATCAAACCCGTTGCGTAATGAATATACCGCTTCTGTAATATCTTGTGGCGTTGCGTCATATGCTAATAGTCCTTTTGCATTAGATTTTACGGCTTTTAATATTGTAGATTCATCTTTATGATTACTTAATAATAAAATTTTGAGCTTAGGGTGTAGTATATTAAGTTTTGATATATAATTACAGGTTCTCACACTCATATCGTCAATTGAAAAAACAAGCACATGAATATTTTTTAGTTTTATTTTTTCAATAAGAATATCTTTATTATCAGTGGTGTATAGTATTTCAAAATCTTCAACACTCCGTAATAATAGTTCTAAGCCACGTAAAAAAAGTTTGTTTTTTGTATATATTCCCAGACTAATCATTATGCATGTTTTGCTTACTGTTTTCTTTTATATGGACTGGTAAGTATAACTGAGGTTTTCTTTTTTCCATCCATAAGAACATGTAGCGGTTTGGTAAATCTAATATGTTTATAGTGTTTGGTGCTCATAATAACAGCTTGTTTCTGTAGTAATTCCCAAGCAATGCTGTCATTTTTAGAATTATGAGAAACAGAGAAGTATCCAATATTCATTGAGGTAATATTATGGAAAAAGTGAGACCCGAGTGATGAGTCAAGCGGGAAGTTATCTAAACTTGTTTCAATAATTACTTTGGCATTAGATATTTGTGACCAGGTAACCGGTACTCCCAAAAATTGGTCGCGTGTACCCCAACGCCCGGGACCGATAAGAATATATTTACGGTTTTCTTTTATCATGTCTGCGTTAATTTTCTCAATTTCTGCAGCCATTTCTAAGGTTTCTAACTTATTAAATGTTTCCGGGGCTATAAAAACAACATCGGTAATGTCTGATATTTCTCCATTTCCTAAGCTTAAGGTAGATTGTAATAAAATATCTTGTTGCTTAATTTTACTAAAATCAATTTCTTGAGACACTAATCCCGTAAGGAGCGGTTTTATTTGCAATACATAAAAGCTTGGTTTATTATTCTTTCCGGGAGATAAATCAACCGCAAATTCAATCTCAACAGGAGAGCCAAAGGTCTCTTCAACCGTGCGTAAAATACTGTCTATGGTTTTTGCTAAGGGTATATAATTGTGCTGCAAGATATTTGCAAAATTCACGATTCGTGGCCCCGGTATTGAAAGTCCGGCTTCAATAGTATCATTTTGAGCATTATATACAGAGGCACAATGGGCTAGTGTTCCATGAGCTTCTGCTTCTGAAATGTCTAATAATTCCAGTGCAGCTAATTCTCCTTTATGTATAAAATCAAGATCAATATTTTTTGTGTTAAGTGCATAAAATTGCATTTGTGTAGATTGCAGCAAATCTTTTATACTGTATACCGAAACATTCGGATACGTAGGTGAGAAACGGAACGATTTAAAGCCATTAACCACATAGCTGCCTAAGCCAACTGCAGTTACGGCAAATCCCTCTTCTGGCTTCATGTCGCCAACCGGATAAAAATTGTAGGATTGTGCAACCCCGCTAATATGCGGATAATAATAATCGTTATGATATGAACCAACTAATTCTTGAATAATAATAGCCATTTTCTCATCATCAATTCTATGATTAATTGCTTCAAAATATACGCGTGCATCTTTTGAATATACCGATGCATATACCATTTTAATAGCATCTGCTATAAGGTCAATTACCTTCTTTTTATTGGTTTTAGAATTCGGTATAATATAGGTATCAAATACTCCCGAAAATGGATGTGTTATTGAGTCTTCTGAGGTACTTGATGAGCGTACCGCTATTGGTTTATCTATCTGATTTACAAATACTCTTATTTTATGCATAAGAGATGCTGATAGTTTTCCTTTAGCAAAATGTTCTCTCAGTTTTTCGTATGGAATTTTTTGGTTCGTTATTTTGTCGTGTAGTTTATTACTCGTAATAAATTTTTGAAATTCATTTGTGCCAATTACAACCGTAATAGGCGTTAAGATGTTGATATAGGGGGTAAGTTCAGAAAAATCGGTATTATAGAGTAATACATTTACAAATCCTAAACCTCTTCCTTTACCTCCTAATGAGCCCTTGCAGAACGAAACTATATTGCGTTCGTCAATTCGAGCAGTTTCGTCGAAGCTAATAATTTTACCACGTTTTTTTTCTTCTCTATATGCTTTAAATTTATCGAGGATAAACAATCTGTTTTCTTCTATCGATTCAAAATCATCTACACGAATAGGATAGAGGGATTTTGCCAGTTCTATCTCGCCTCGTGCCATTAACCATATTGAAAATTGATTTTGATGTGCATGTATATAAAAGGATTCGTCAGGTACTGTAGCGATGAGATTTTCAAATTCTCGTAGGGATTTTGCTTCGGCAATTTTATTGTCGTTAGCATCTCTAAATATGAAATTTCCAAATCCTAAATAACTTTTAAGATACTTAGTTAAATCTTTTATAAGATTGTCGGAATTTTTATTTAAAAATGATACTCCCAATTTGTCTGCTAATAGAGCATTTTGCTCATCAGAAGACTGTAGAATAACCGGTAAATTATGCAGTTGTTTATGTGCGTATGAAATGAATTTTGCTCCGGCTTCTTTATCCAGTTTACCGCTGCGTTCAAATTCAACATCAGAAATTACACAGAGCATGTAATCTTTATAGGTATTAAAAATTGCTAATGCTTCTTCGTAATTTCGTGCTAAAAGCACTTTGGGACGAGAACGCATTTTACAAATTTTATTCAATTCATTTTTTTCAACCTCCGGAAGAATTTGTCTCACTTGGTCAAATACAATAGAGTAGAGTGTTTGTAAATAGCGGGAATAGTATAGCGGAGAGTCTTCTATAAGGAGAATAACCCGTACTAAGCCAATTCTGGTATCATTTTCTACATTTATGCGGTCTTCGGTTGATTTAACCATAGCAAACAGAATAAGAGAATCGCCATTCCACACAAATATTTTATCAATTGAATTTATTGTTGGAACAATAGTTTCAAAATATTTAAGGTCGTTCTTTTTATTTAGTAAGAGATAAATAGGGATTTTTTCATTCTTTTTGCGAATGAGTTCACTCATGTAGAGTGGTGCGTTTCTATCTATTCCCGCCATAAGAATAACCATGTCGAAATGTGTGGTTTCTAATAATTCTATTGCTTGTTCAGCAGACGAAACCCCGGTAATACGCGGAAGAGAGAATAAGCTGTACTGATAAATTTCGCCCATAAACTTCTCAAAGAATGAGTCGTCACTCTCAAGCATAAAGGCGTCATATAAGGTAGAAACAAATAGAATGTGTTTTACCTTATACTTCATCATATCTAAGTACACATACTTTTCTAATGATTGTTGGTTAAAATATAATTGTAATGGTTTTTTTGTTTGCTGTATAAGAGATTTACGAAATTCATCCGATTTCATATCTAATAAACTATCAGGAACATTTCGTTTATGTAATGCTTCAAATCCTTTATAACTGTTTAAATATCCGGTAATTAACTTTGTAATGTTACGTAAAAGATTTTTCTCTTCTAAGAGAAACGGACCTTCGTATTCCTCCGGAAATTCTTTGAGGTACACAATTTCTATACTTCCTTTTTTATTATCAATTGTGCTAATAAGATCCTTTTGAGACCAGGCAGAATCAGAAAAATTTGCTGTTTGAAACACATAGCCCTCAAAAATAATTCTACATGCAGTGTGCTTGGGGTACTGCCAAGAAATAGGCAGTATGTTACAAATTCTTTGTAATGCTTCTTTTATATTATTAGATTCTTCTAAAATTTGTGTTGTTCTGTTAATTGCGTCTAATTCCTTAAGTCGCTCTGTGTTTGCTCGTTGTAGTTGAAGAAAACCGTCTTTCACGGCACGTCCGGCAATTAATCCGGCGAGGTTTATTAATAGGTTACGTTCTTCTTTAAGAAAAGGACCTTCATCAATGTCGGGGAACTTTTGGGTGTAAAACACTTCAATAGAACCTCTTTTACTAGAGATAGTTTGAAAATACTGCGTAATTCCCCATTGGGTTTCTTCGAAGGATTTACTCGTGTATACTTGTTTATTGTATCTAATTCTTACAACGGTATGCTCCGGATATTGAAAAGAGTCTGGAATCATATCGCAAATTTGCATAAAAACATCTTCTAAAGAACGAGCTTTTATAATAATTTCTGAGGTAGAATTTATAGCCCGTAATTCTTTATTTCGTTCGCCATGTTCGTGAGAAATATCTTTTAATCTATACACGGAAAGAGCTCCTTTAATCATGGTTTTCCATAATGGAATTTGTTCGCTAATTATTTTATATTCAGGAGTTTCTTTTGCTTCTTTTTCGTTACCGTTAAAAAAGACTTTTATCCAAACATCATTATTTTCTATTGTTTCGAATTGGGTGCGAATAATAGTTTTACACGGTTTAAAATTGACGCTTCGGTGTTCTTGTCCGTTAAACTCAATACTGCATCCGCATACTGCAGGTGCATACTGTTCCGAAATAACCGAGCAAATACTTTCCAGGAGAGAAGCAATGGTATTTTCTTGTTCTATACATCGTAATATTGCTTCAGAAATGTTCTTGTTTGACGTGGGTTCAATCATATTAGTACTTGTGTAAAAAGAATAGTTCTCTGTTTATTTTATAACAAGGGAAAATACAAATACTTTTTAAAAGTATCTATTTTTCATAGTATTATTTTTCGTGTTCCATCTGCTTGTTCTTCAATTTTTATAGACAGATAAGATTCGGGAAGAAGCGGTTCTGCAATTTCCGGCCATTCTATACAACAGAGTCCGCCACTGTAGAAATATTCTTCAATACCTATGTCTAATAATTCTTGTATATGAGTAAGTCTATATAAATCAAAATGATATACAGAGCCATTATCGGTACGGTATTCATTTACAATAGAAAAACTTGGACTGGTAACCGTGTCGGCAACACCAATTTGTTTCATGAGTTCTTTAATAATGGTTGTTTTTCCAACGCCCATTGAACCGTAAAAGCAGAGAATAGGAGTGTTTTTAGTTTTTTGTAGTAAGAGCGTAACCGCTAAAGGAATATCATTTTGTGAAGGAATGAGAATTTCTTCCATATATTTATAAAGGTATAATAAATAGATTACATGTGAGATTTAATAGCTTCCAGCTTGCCTTTAATTGCTGTAAGTTTTTGAATAACAGCTACGGTTTGTTGGGTTCCTTCTTTTTCTAATTGAATTTTCTTTTTAGCACCTTTGAGCGTAAGCCCTTGTTCTTTTACTAAATGATAAATAATTTGAAGATACTCGATGTCAGTAGGCGTGAATAATCTATTTCCTTTTGCATTTTTTTTAGGTTTAAGTACCGAAAACTCATTATCCCAAAACCGTATAAGAGAGGTGTTAACGTCAAACATATCCGCAACTTCGCCAATAGTGTAAAATAGTTTTGATGGAGGTAAATCAAATTTTTTCATGAGTAGTAGTTTTAATGCTTGGTTATAATTAACTCAGTTCTTCTATTTTTTGCTTTATTTTCATCGCTTGTGTTGGGGGCAACCGGTTTTGTGTCTGCATATCCTTTATAGCTTAATTGATGAGCAGGAACACCGTGAGTCGTTAAGTATTCAAATACCGCTTTTGCTCGTTTTGTAGAGAGTTCAATATTTCGGGCACGTGTTCCGGTATTATCGGTATGTCCCCCAATTTCAAACTCCAAATTTGGGTTTTGCTTCATAAACGTAACAATAATATCCAATTCTGTTTTAGATTCGGGACGGAGATAATCGGAATCTACATCAAAAAATACATTTTTAAGTACTACCGCACTTCCTAAAATGAGTGGTTGAAGTTCAACTTGAAGATTTTTTTCAATATTGAGTAGATTTACATGTTCCGAATAAAATAAATATCCCTGATGCCAAATACGCAATACGTAATCCATGTCTTCAACAAAAGGAACCGTAAACGAGCCATTAGTACGCTCTGCTTTTGTTTTGTAGAATAATTCACCGGTACCTATTTCGTATAGCTCAATATCTGCCCCGAGTCTTCTTTTTGTTTGCACATCAGCAACTTCTCCCTTAACATAGGTAACAGGATTTGGTCTTAGGTGTTCCGGCATATCAAACAAGTAAATATCTTGACCACCTAAGGTTCCATATCTGTCAGAAGAAAAATAGGCAATATTTCCTTGTGCATTTGTAATAATTCGCAATTCCTCTGCATGTGTATTAATAGGAAATCCTAAGTTTTCCGGGATAGTCCATGTGTTATCGGGCTGACGAGTAGTTTTAAATAAATCTGATTTACCTAATCCGGGATGACCGTCAGATGCAAAATATAGGGTAACACCGTCTTGATGAATAAACGGAGATTCATCATCACCGGGAGTATTAATTGGTTGTCCTAAGTTAACCGGATTAGTCCATTGTCCGGATTCCGCTTGAGTACTCATCCAGATATCTTTTTTACCTAACCCACCCGGACGGTTAGAAACAAAGTACATGGTTCTTCCGTCTGCCGAAAGACTTGGTTGTGACTCCCAATGAACAGTATTAATAGGAGGACCAATATTTTTAGGTACCGTCCACTGACCGCCATAAAATTCGGTAATATAAATGTCGCACGAGCCAAAGCCATCAGGCATATTACAGGCGGTAAAAATCATTCGAGTACCATCGGCAGAAATAGATTGAGCTCCTTGATTTGCAGGCGTATTAATTGGAGGTCCAATAGCCTGACGGGGAGTCCATGCATCTCCAACACGAACGCAGAAGAATAAATCTTCTTGATTAGTACGTGCTTGCGGGTGTGGAACACGTGATGTGAAAATGAGCACTTCATCGTCAACCGTTATGGTTGGGTGATAATCATCATATTCAGAATTTACGTTTGTCCCTAAGTTTATGGGATTAAATTCAACCGGATTCTTTTTTATTTCGAGGGCTATAGATGCACGCTGGTACAATCTTTCAAATTGTTGTTTTTGGCGTTCTGTTAGTTCAGATATGCGTGTATTAAGATACTCAAGATTTTGTTGTGCTTCTTCGAATCTGCCATGTTCTACTTGCTCAAATGCTAAATGATAATACGCCCATACTTGTTTTGTTCCGAATAATTCTACCGTAGTTGCAAGTGTGGAAAGTGCTTTTTCTATATCTTTTGTTTCGGTGTATACTCCTGCAAGTAAGTAATAGGCTTCAATAAAATCTTTATCACGTTTTATGGCTTCTAAAAGACTTGCTTCTGCTTTATCATAATACCTGTATTGAAAATTACGAAGTGCGTCTTCGTATGCTGCAATAGCACGAGCGTTTTCGGAGCTGTACTTTTGAGCTATTCCTTTAAGCGAGAACATGCATACAAATAGGAGGCAAATTGCAAGAAGCTTCATACTATCTTTTTTAAGGTATATTAATATATTTATGCGTTTGAATAGAGATACTCCATTCGGGATTCAATTTACAATAATTTATTATTTCCGGCAATACTATATTCACAGAATTCCACTCCGGTTGTAAATATAATTTGCAACTTTCGGTAACATGTTTTTTACATTCTTCTGCCCAATTAAATGAAAGATTATGGTCAATAATTACTTTAAGTTCGTCTGCTAAGGCATAAAAATCGGGGAGTGGTGGATGTATTTCTTTCGGCGATAGGCAAATCCAGTCCCATATACCGCTTATTTCATGTGTTCCGCTTGTTTCTAAAAATGTTTGAATCTCAGCTTCTTTTAAGGCAAGGCAGAGGTTGTTAAGATTATTCATGAGCGGTTCGCCACCCGTAATTACCACACTTTTTGCCGGATATTCTGCTATTGCCGAAATTATTTCTGCAATGGTGAGCTGTGGGTGTTTGTTAGGATTCCAAGATTCTTTTACATCGCACCAACCGCACAGAATATTACAACCACCAAGCCGCAGGAAATATGCAGGTTTACCTGTATGAAAGCCCTCGCCCTGAATACTGTAGAATTTTTCTACTATCGGTAATGTTTCTTTTATTTTGCTCATTATAGAAAATCTATGTTTTTGTTGAACGATTTTTTTGTCGCTCATTGTATGTAACAGTATGTATCATGAATTTGATACGTATTTAATAACAAATGTACCGAATTTATTAGTATTTTTTGGAATGCTTCTTTGTTTTTATGATTTTAGCAGCAGAATAATTGTGTATGAAAAGGGTGTTCGTTTTTTTTATTGGTTTGTGGCATGTTTGTATTATTTCTGCTCAAGATACGATAAGGTATGATTATATACTACCGGTTACAATTCCGGTCTTATTATCGGGTAATTTTGGAGAGTTACGTCCGAATCATTTCCACTCCGGAATTGACTTTAGAACACAAGGGGTAGAGGGAAAACCAATTCTTGCTATTGATTCTGGATATGTGTCTCGAATTATGATACGACCGGTAGGGTACGGTAATGCTCTGTATGTAAATCATCCTAATGGTCAAACTTCTGTATATGCTCATTTGCAGTCTTTTGCGAGTGATATAGATTCTTTTATTACCGAATATAGAATTGCACAAAAAATGAACAGCGTAGACATTCCTGTAGAACCGGGCTTGTTGCCGGTGCGTAGAGGCGAAGAGATTGCAAAGTCAGGAAATAGTGGCAGTTCCGGTGGACCACATTTGCATTTTGAAATTCGTGAGACTCGTAGGCAGCTCGCGTTACAACCTTTTGCATTTTATCCTGAAATAACTGATAGGGCAGCACCGCGTTTTACTTCACTCACGGTGTATCCTCTTGATTCTTTGAGTTTTGTTAATAAACGTGAAGAAAAGCAAGTACTCTCTGTTTCTCAAAGCAGACCCGGGGTATATTCAATTCAAAACCCAATATCTGTTACAGGTACAATTGGCTTGGGAATAAGAGGATTTGATTATATGCATACTGTTCAAAATGTGTTTGGATACTATGCTGTTTCTTTAGTGTGTAACGATAGCGTATTGTTTTCTCGAAAGATTGATACACTTTCATTTCATGAAACTCACTGCTTTAACGGTATTATTGATTATCCGGCTTTCTTACAATCTCGACATTATGTAGAAAAACTCTATACTGAACCTAATACTTGTGTATCGATCTATTCACACACAAACAGAGGAATTAGAGTAGATTCTATTCAAAATCAGTATCGTTGTATTATAACTGCTGCTGATTATCATGGAAATACAGCTCAATTACATATCACACTCACTCATGATACAGATACGGTGCGGCGAATAAATTCGCGTTTAGCTCAGGTAACAAATTCGTATGCAAATCACTTTATATATGATAGTGCCGGATTTCGTTTTTTTGCAGATAGCAATACTTTTTTTACTGATTTTTCTTTTGGGGTTTCTATAGATTCGTCTCAGTTGTTACGTGAATATTCACCAAGATATACCATATCTTCTAACGAATGGTTTTTGAAAGAAGAAGCTCAGATTTCTATTCAAACACGCTTGCCTGCAGAACTTATGTCTAAAGCGGTTGTTCGCTTTCAGCCGCCACATGGGGGAGCTGTATCATTACCTCTTGTTGTTGGTGCCGATGGAGTAGCTCATGTTAGAACAAAAAGAATTGGTACATATTCAATTGTTGTAGATAGTATACCGCCGGTTATTTCGCAAGAAAGTTTTAGAAATGGGGCTGATCTATCGCAACGCACGAGCATTCATTTTCACGTTAGAGACAATTTTTCGGGAATTGCAGATTATTATGCATATATAAACGGAGTGTGGACAATTGTGGAATATGATGCTAAAAACGCACGTATGACTATTGATTTACAGAAAGCTCCTGTTATTCCAAATACACGTAATACCTTAAAATGTATAGTAGTAGATTTTGCCGGTAATGAAACAAAAAAGACCTATACTTTTTACCGATAACTTACCTGAAATCAGTTGCAATTACTCGAAACTCCGTACGTCGGTTAATTTGATATGCAATTTGCTGCTGAGCAGGTTCTAATGTTTCAATAAATTCAGGAGTAAGCACATCACCTAATTTAAAAAAGCTATATAATTCAGAATAGCGTAAATCTATTACTTTTGGTCGCGTAGCACCATATCCACGAGGGTGAAGCCGTTGCGGGTCAATTCCTTTAGCAATTAAATAATTTACCACAGATTGAGCTCTGCGTTGAGAGAGTTCCTCGTTTGAAATTCGTCCGACTCTGTGGTCGGTGTGAGAACTTAACTCAATTATAATATGTGGATTATCTCGTAATATTTCTAGAAGCTTTTCGAGTGCAACAACAGATTCCGGACGGAGTTCCCAGCGATTAACATCATACATAATATTGGGTATTTCAACCGGAATATCAATTTGTGTCATAAATATACTAATATCAAAGTCTTTGTCTTTTTGTAGACCGTAGGTAGATATTTTATACTTTGCATTTAAGAAGCCATCATGCAAAGCTAAAATCACATAATTAGTTTGTGGGTTTAAGTCAAAGGCATATTTTCCATCTTTATCTGCATAAACTTCTAACGAAGATCCGTCACTACCAATAAGCCGAATGTTTGCATAGGGGATAGGTTCATCAGTCATATCATTTTTAACAACACCAAGTAATGCAAAAGTACGAATAGGGAGACTAAAATAGTAGATGTCGTCAAAACCCTTAGAGCTGGCTCTGTTTGAAGAAAAGAATCCTTCTTCAAGAGAATCACGGAAGCAAATTCCATAATCATCGGCAGGGGAGTTTATAGGAAATAAAAGATTTAATACATAATCCCTTCCCCGAACATCTTGATTTACGCGATATAAGTCCAGTCCTCCCATACCTAAATGTCCGTCAGAGGCAAAAAACAAGGTACTGTCTCTTCTGAGGTATGGGAAAACCTCATTGCCACTCGTGTTTATTACACTTCCTGCATTTTTTATTCGCTTCCAAGGAGCATCAAGATTATCACGACTTGTGTACCATATATCATAACCACCATATCCACCCGGACGGTTAGTGGTGAAAAAGAGTGTTAACCCACTGGCAGAAACACTCGGATGAGCATAGTCGAATTTGTCGTTACGTAGGTCAGAAAGCTCAAGCATTTTTCCGGCTTCCCACTGATTGTTAACCCGTTTTGCTTCAAAAATTCTACATGGCATGGGGTTTTTGCTATCGTATTGACATTGTGAGTAGAACATACGCGAATAGTCTGCAGTAATTGATGGGCATCCCTCTTCGTGTATTGTGTTTATTGGTTCAGGTAGCGGTACCGGATTACTCCACGCACCTTTTGCATCTTTCTGCGAAGTAAAGATGTCTGCAAAGCTTTGTCCGCTTCCACCGTGTATAGCATCACCGAGAGCTTCCGGACGAGTAGAGGAGAAGTATAACAATTCACTGCCTTCATGTTTAATAATATGTGGGCAGTAATCCATATACTCAGAGTTTATAAAAGAAAGATTTGTAACAATATATTCAGTAGGTTCTCGCATCCATGTGCGAGCTAAATTACAAGATTCAACACCTTTGTCTGCACGTTCATCTTGCGGATTATGAATTTTATATAATTCGTAATTTTTTATAGCATCATCAAACCGTTCATTCATCCGTAAGGCATCCGCAAGATATAAATACACAAGAGGTTCATTAATCCGAAGTTCAATGGCTTTTTCGAACCATAGTTGTGCATGCAGCGGTTGAGATATTTTTCTGCTGCAATATCCTATTCTATACGCAACAAGGGCTTGAGCTTCAGTATCGTTTTCAATAAGCGGAAAGGTGCTTTTGTATAATTGAATTGCCGTACTGTATTCATACGCTTCAAAAGCAGTATGAGCACGCTCAAGAGTAGATTGCGAAAACGCAGAAATAAAACTCCCTAATACGAAACAACAAATAATGATTCTTTTCATATCTTCAAAAGTAGAAAAAAAGAATGAATTCCGGTATTATTTTTTTGCTCATATTAGAAAATGGTAAAAAAAAGTTGATTTGATTTTGAAAAGGGCTTGCGACAGATGAGTCTCTTGTTGTTTCTTTTTATGGAAGGAGTCACTATCTGCAAGAATTTCACATACTATTTTTATGTATAAGCAAAAAAAAGTCTCACTGAGGAGACTTCGTAAATTCAACCAGCAAATGCAACAAAATTAAAAAACGCTATTTTCGGTGTA